>Ga0193743_1000622_pt1 | contig 27750 bp, 31 predicted proteins | sample L2c2metaG_FD_143038 | JGI IMG/M metagenome (GOLD analysis project Ga0193743, IMG submission 143038) | Soil microbial communities from a riparian zone of the East river system, Colorado, United States - L2c2 | ecosystem: Environmental > Terrestrial > Soil > Riparian zone | place: USA: East River...
GGAATGTCTGGAAGTACGATTGTTTGAGCGGAGGTCATTCTGTTGTATGTACCATACAATAGAAATCTGTACTTATAACGTAATTATAATATTCAGGGTTCAAACGTTCATGCACATGATTCAGAATGACTCAGAGAGACCCTTTGCTCGCAGCCGACAAGGTAAATGAAGTGACAAAGAAGGCAGGAGATTTTGGTGTGACAAGGAGAGGGAAGATTACCATAAGTTAGTAGAACAGCAATGATTGGGAGATAAATACAAATATAATGTAGCAGATCATCGATAATGGTTCGAAATAATGGCCTTGAAAATGAGTAGACTCAATCTCATAGCTCCAGAAATTATCAAATGTCCCATCTGTTCTTGGATTCATGGGATCAGCAGTGTGACGTACTGTAACATCAATCATGGATGTCACGCTCCCATGGAGTCAACAGCAGCTTGCAGCTCAGTTCGAGTGGTTTTACTACATTTTTAGTATCCAAGCATTCTATTATGAAGTTTGAATTATTCGTAGGAGGTGTAAATTTTGTTGAGTGACAGTATTCCCTACCAAAAGTATTGAATTAAAATAGTTATTGTCACACATCACCAGAGCCTGCCCTTGTGATGGATATATTCAGTTAGTACAAAGAAATTCGTTTGGTTTTAGATAAGGTCATACTTTGAGTCATTCTGGATCATGATCGATCACTGATAATGCATTATAAGTACAGGATTCTAATGAACGTACAACTTGCACAACAACCAGAATGACCTCCGCTCAAACAATCGTACTTCCAGACATTCCAGAGCTCTACGAGAACAACTTTCTGGACATTCTCCTTCCAACCACTCGTAATGACCTTGACCGAGCTGCCATACCTGCACCGCCGGCAGTCACAAACCCAATGATCGATGCTTTAATACTCACCACACATCAGACATTCACTGCGAAGGGCGCTCCTGCCTACAATACAACCGATTCGGCAATCCTTGATGCATTTAACAGTTTGGAACAGTATACTTTTGGTTCAGATGTTGCGATGTATCTTGCGAAATCCTGGAAGGAAGATCCTGGGTTGACTCTTCGCTTGATATGGACATTGAGAAGCATTCCCGATGGAAAGGGCTCTAAAGAAATCTTTTATCGGTGTGTACATGTACTTCTAAGACAGTATCTGGGTCTCATATACTTTTCAACAGAGCGTTTGGTTGGTTGTATGATAATCACCCCAGGACTGCGATCTCCAACCTCCATCTCTTGGTTGAACCCGTTTGTCTCCCTGCTAAGGAGGGCAAGTCAGCCAAGTCACACGGCTCTTGGAAAGATCTCCTCAATATACTTTGCCTTGCTACATTGGATGAACTGAGCAACATCAATGCCCCCCCGACGTTCCTCCACTGTCCTCGTATGAAATTTACTTATCCGCACAAAAAAGACAAAAGTTCTGGAACCCCTGCTGCACGCATCGAGAAGTCGAATATCGAAGGCCAAGAACGCAAAGTGGCCGCGAGAGAAGCCCGTATCAACAAGGGTTCTCAGTACCACAAGATTCTCGTCAGTAAACTTTCTCAACCGAAATTCCGTGCGCTTTACGTCGCAGTCGCACGTCTATTTGCCGACCAGTTAGTCAAGGATATCAAAACCCTTCAGGAGATACAATCCTTGAAGCCAGATGGGGACCGTATAGCACTCGTGAAACAAATCAGTCTCGCCGGCAAATGGGCTCCAACTCCTGCAGCTTCTCATGATCGTGTTACTAATATTGCTACAGCCATCTCCCAACTCATTCACGCTTCCCAAGTTATCTCTCCCTACCCATCTGCTTTGGATGCCTCTATCTCTCTCCATGAGCGATCTGTGATCCTCCGTTCCTTCTATCAGAGATGGGTACTCACAGAGCTCCGTCAAATTTCCGAAGTCTCTGAGTCGCACATGGCTTCTAATCGATGGACCGAGATCAATTATTCCCGTGTTCCCTCGATCTGCATGAATCAAAACAGTTCCCACTTCTTCAGTCATGACCCCAAAGGTTTCGAGCAATACATGGTCAAAGTCGAAACTGGCAAGAAGTCAATCAGTGGTGCCACAATGCTTCCACACGAGCTCGTTGCGCAGATTATTGCCTTGGAGAAGGATGTCTTTGGTGGCAGCGGAAAGAAACGGAAAAAGTTACCAACAATACCTGCTTTAATAGAGGCAAGGAAGACTTTGACAGGGACTCAGACACGGGTTATTGAGGCTCAATGGAAGACTCTCATCGAGTCCCTTCGCGAGGCTGGTTCCCTGGACAACTGTATGGCAATCTGTGACGTCTCTGGGTCTATGGGCAGCATTGACGCACAGTACGACAAGAATGAGGTGCCTCCTATCCTTCCTGCTGTCTCTCTCTCTCTGGTTCTGGCGTCCCTTGCAAAACCTCCCTTCAACGGGGGTTTTATCACCTTCTCTGCTCGACCTGAATATGTCCAGGTCGACCTCACAGAGTCTCTCGCCAAACAAGTTACTTATATGACCCGCGCCGATTGGGGTTATAACACCGACTTCAGAGCTGTTTTTATCGACTTGCTCCTACCCCTTGCTGTGAGGAACAACCTCAAACAGGAAGATATGATCAAACGCCTGTTCGTCTTCTCGGATATGCAATTTGATTCTTCACGTGGGAGACGAGAAACAACGACATGGGAGACCACTTACGATCTCATAGAGCATGCGTATAAGAATGCGGGATATGAAGTTCCTCAGATTGTGTTTTGGGATCTACATGATTCAGGAGGACCTAAGACGGTTGAGGTACAGAGTGATAGGAAAGGTGTAGCGATGATGAATGGATTTTCGCCTGCGTTGTTGAAGGTGTTCATGGGCGAGGAGGAAGAGGTCTCAGAGTGGGAAGAGGTCTCGGAAGACGCGACAATGAGTTGTACAGTTGTGGAAGAAGAGGACGAATTTAATCCTATTAATGTGATGAAGAAGGCTCTGTTGAGGAAGAGTTTTAATGGACTCGTCGTTCTCGATTAAACATGTCGTTGTAAAAGTATACTTGAATTGTAAAGGAACATTTCGAGCACAGATAAAAGTGATTTAAATAAATTTGAGTACTTCAGCTGGTAGGTTGTTTGGTCGTGATGTGCAGGACCCTCAAAATTTGCATAATACCTCGTTCTTGCCGTTAACATGCCAATGGATGTACAAGAGATGGATGAGGCCTATGTTATGCCTCAGACAAACCGGTTCAAGGTGCCCACGTTTCAAGAAAAGAAATCAGATTCATTCATCTTATTTCTTTTCTAGCACCAGTCATATAAGCAATCCTTGAAGGATGTCCATCTGCCATCGACGTTCCAGCAGGCACACCTCGAACATGATGTGGGCGTATGTGCTATTTTGATTTTTTTCTCTACACAAAGCTGGATTTATATGTTGTTACAGGATAATGACTCCCATTTCCATGAAGCACTGGATCATTGGCGACAACTCAACCTCGCACCTAGTTTTATACAGTTTGCAAACAAGGCCGATCCATTATCTGCTTCGATGCCACTTCTTCTACATAATTGGAAGGATATATATAATTTATGGCTAGAAGCCTTCGAGTCTGCCGACGATGAAGGTCTCAGAGCATTACTTGAGTACGTAAAAAATAAATCTACTACTTGTTCAGACTTGCTGATGTTTCTATGCAGTTTATTACAGAAAATGGCCCATGACCTTAGAACAACGCTTTCTCCAATTTATGCTGATCTACTCAAAAAGTTGCTATCTCTGCTTCCACGCTCAATATCACCTCCGGCTTTAACTTGTCTCCTCGAAACATTCTCTTTTCTATTTCGATACCTCCTTATCCCCTCTCTTAACCTCGCTCTGCTAGACCAAACCTGGGATGCTATCTGTCAGGTGCTGCCAAAGTGTCTAGGCGAAATACAAAGAGCCGTCGCGGAAGTATGGGGTTCATGTTTGAGGCGGATGAAGAAGGAGGCCAAAGAAAGGGCTGTTACTTTGCTTGCGGATCGGACGGGAGATATTGAGAATGCAAGTGCTTGGGCCCTCGTTTTCGCTTGCAAAGTATGTATACCTCATAATCCATTATTGAGTATAAAAATTATTGACCCATTGAACCAGTCTGTATCTCAAACATTGCACACATGTGCGATCTCAATATTTATGCCTCTACTCGAATATCACCTCTCCTCAAGTGCAAATACAAGTACGACATACACGCTCATTCGCCGAACTTTAACTGCTTTAGTGCATCATGTGAAAAATGCTGAACAGTTTGCATTGCTGGGCGATTTAATTGTTCAAAAGTTTTCTGAACTGCTCAAGTCAACTGATATCAAGTCCGAGCCGGACGTCGAGCGTCTGAGAAAAATGATGGAAGTGGTGGGAGTCGTGTGTTCCGTGAGACAGGGTTCTAGGCTAAACGGTAAGTTGTTCTGTAACATTTGGTGATGTATTCTGACTCTATTTGTGTGCCTATTTAGAATCTCAAGTTTCACTGTTATTTGCCCAATTGGATGCTCTTCCTCTTACAATACCTGATCTACACCGAACGCTCTTGCGATATGTCACAGCGCTATTTGTAGCTGCTGATATGCCGATGTGGTTAGGGCCCGGACTCAAATTTCTCCAGCGTACATGGAGATGGAATTCAGGGACGGCGGAAGAGGAACTAATGTCTCCACAGGAATTGAAAGTATTGGTCACATTTACCCTGAAATTCAATGGATGCCTCGCTGCTTCAAATTGGGGTGGATGGAAGCTTGTCGCCCTGCCACTTCTTTATCGATCTGTTTTGAAACCGGACGTGGACTCCAAAGTTTTATTGGAATTCTTGGCTAGGTTGAAGAGGGTGGGGAAGATTGGCGTTGAGAAGGAAAAGGCAGAGGGTGTATGGAAGAAGGTTGAGGAATATGCCGTTGTAAGATTGACGGCTTTGAAGGAGAAATGTGGGCAGGAGATGGAAGATTCTTGGGTTAGTATCTAGATTTATATTGGTGCCTCATAACTGACATTCTGTCTTTATCGTTTAGACTGCCGAGATTGAAGACATACTAACTCTCTCTCCCCTCTTTTCAAGTGCTATATGTTATCCTTTGATTGAGATAATCAATATCATCATCGGTGCTGGCGACGACCTTGGGGACAGTTCCACAAGCCCATTCTTGAACTCATCCATTATCCTTGGCACGTGTATGGGTGTCTTGGCGACACGCGACGTTAAGGAATGGTCAGGCCCAATTGATGTAGGAACATGGACGACGCAGGCGGTCGGCAAATGGGCATGGTCTAGCGATGTTTTAGGTGGGTTATTGGCGCTGGCTCAAAAAAGGTTTGAATATGATTTGAATTATAGAATAAAAACTGACTCTACTGCATACATAGTCCATTGCATCTTACCCCTGTCTCTCTCAACGCCATCTATCCTTCTCTTAGCTCTTCTCTACTCTCTCCTTCTCGGTCCCTGAGACTTAATACTCTCCGGCTTCTTGATTCAAAGAAGCTCATTGACAAAAATAATCAAAACCCTGGCGCTGATGGACTAGTGGAAGTTCTAAAACGCTGTCTGCAAGGGGAGGAAGTTTCACTGGATTTGCAAGGGGTCAGAGAGAGGGTGTTAAGGATTGGAAGAGTTGGACAAGTGGTAGGCGATGTAAGAGGTGCTGAAGTTTGTGCGAGGTGGTTGATTGGTTAGTACCAATCGTGTGTTTATTCTGGGTCGACACCAATCTAATTGTCCGAAACAAAACAGCTCAACTCAAAGTTAATCTCCGCCCTCTTTGGTCTCCTGCCGCTGCAGCTTTGGCTTCTCTCTCGCAAAGGTTCGGAGACGTTGTTTGGAAGTTATTGTTTGAAGAAGTGGAAAAGTTCACCTGTGTGACATCTCCCTCATCTCGACTGGAAATGGCTGAGAGTGAGCAAAACCTGACGGATTCTGCTTCGAACGACGAAAGGACGAGAGATAAAGAGAATGATGAGGATCCATGGGAGGAAGAACGTTCCTGGCGTGATCCGAGTGCTCATAATTTGAGGAGTGTGGTTATTGATTGGGATGATATTTCATTAACAAGGAGAGCAATGCAGGTCAGTTTCATCTTCTACGTGCCTTTTTAAGCTAGCTTCACTGATCACCGTTTTGAATAGGACCAGTCAAATCAAGAACGTTTTGACGTCCAATCATACGAGTACCAGCTTCTGGCCGCACTCAGCGAATGTTCGGTATTGGCAGAGAAACATAACCGAGAACTGGTACCTCATTTTCTTGCCTTAGCCATGCCAATAGCGGGCTCCTCGTCCGTCACGAAACTCCCGAAGCAAAAGCTAGCAGCTTGGCTTCTTCTCTTTTCCAAATTCACCAACCCTAAAGCCTTACACTCCTCTTCTACCTTGTATAATCTTTACATCAACCTGCTCTCCCACCCAGACCGCTCTTTACAATCCACAGCGCTTACATGTCTATTCACGTACAAATCCCCTGCTTTGGCCCAATATGAACACCGCGTCCGCGCGTTATTGGACGACACGAGGTGGAGAGATGAGCTCGCTTTGCTTTATTTAGGCTTGGACTCGCCTGATAGTAGGACTGAGGGCGGCTTGGAAATCAATGCGAGAAAGGAGGTGTTAGAAGTCATCATCCGTCTTCTTTTCGGGGTGATGTTGGAGAGAAAGGGCAAGTCCAAAGGGTCGGGTGCCGGAGACAGGAGAAAAGCCGTATTGAATGCTCTGTCAGGTTGTGGTGAGGATGAACTAGGTTTACTGGTGGATTTGATGTTGAGGCCATTTGGGTGGGATAGAAATGGGGCTAGTAGTGTTTCGGGTTCATCCAGGTCCGATTTCAGTGCGGGTGCAGGAGATAAGCAAATAACAGGATTTTTGACACTCCTAGGGGATGTATTGAAATGTTTGGGATCCAGGCTAGTCAGATATTGGCCTGTTTTAATTGAGATGACGATTGGTTTGACAAGTGTGGCGCAAGCCTGTATTGCCGGATTGGAGGAGGACATAGAAGATAACAATGTCGAAGAAGTAGAAGGGATTGTGGATGACTTGGATGTTCCTGAGGATACGGTTACTTTGCCATCTTCATCACCACTATCCTCTTCATCTCCGAAAATTGCTCGCTCTATACGACAGCTTGGCTTGAAGAGATTTGCGGATTTCTTCAAAATTCCGGTGACCTTTGATTTTTCATCGTATATGAGGTCTGCTTTTGCATCTTTCATCACCCCACGACTTCCTGTTCTCGACAGAGAAAACACTCAATCACCTTCTGCATTGTTGGAGCTCTTCCACGTTTGGACGACTGACAGCAATTATGTTCCTTTCCTCGTGCGTTATGACCAGCAAACGTTGCCTAAACTCTACGATTGTCTTGTCGCCACTAATGTCAAGCCTTCGGTCATTTCTCGAGTGTTCGATGTTGTGGATAACCTTCTTGGGTATTCTGCTGAGAACGAGCTTATACGAGAAACTGTTCTCAAACCACACGTCTCGCACCTGCTCACTAATCTCGCTATACTTGTTGAACGGACGAAGGGCACATCGACTATCGCAATGCCCATTGCTCAACGCCAAATTAGCATCCTCTCCGAAATAGCACAGTATTCGACAGACTCAAGTCAGGCTTCTACACTTCTTGGCCTATTCTCGCCTTTGCTTCGGAAACCTCCAAAGATTGTTCCAGAGAAAGTCAAAGTCAACCTTGTGAAGATTATGGGCGATCTCATGCGTCTAATACCGGACTTGAAGGACCGCCAGACTTCAACTTATCAGAAGACGTATACTCTCCTGTCTCAGCTATTCCAATCTCTTCGATCTCGTCCAGCAAGGCTCAGTCTTGTATCAACTTTTCATCGATTTGCAGCCATCGATCCTGGTCTTCAGGAGTTGGCTCAGCTCTTGGAAGGCATGAATGCTTACTCTACAAAGCGAATGGATGAACCCGACTTTGACCGCCGTCTTGCCGCTTTCTCTGACCTCAATGAGAATCTATACCGGTCCATTTCATGCTCTGACTGGCTGCCGATCCTTTACAACATGCTCAGTTTCATCCAAGATCCTGTCGAGTTGTCAGTTAGAAACAGTGCTTCATACACCATGCGCCGCTTTGTTGATATCGTTGCTGCGACTGAGGCTGCACCTGAATATGAGGAAATGTTCCTTCACGTCCTTTTCTCTGGGCTAAAGAATGGACTGCGCTCAAAGAACGAAATGGTGCGCATGGAAGTGCTGGGAGTGATCGCGCACTCGGTCGAGCATTGTCAGCAGATAGCCTCTTTACAGGAGATGCGCCATCTGCTTGAAAGTGGAGACGAAGAAGCCAATTTTTTCAATAACATCCTCCATGTTCAGGTCCACAGACGTTCAAGAGCGCTGCGTCGATTAGCAGACCATTGCGAACAAGGAAATCTTCGTAGTTCTACTCTTGCCGACATATTTATCCCGTTGGTTGGAAACTATATTATGTCTACAACGTCGGTTGATCATCATCTCGTGAACGATGCCATCCTGGCCACAGGGAGAATGGCTAAACATCTTTCATGGGGGGCATATCATGGACTCGTGCAAAAGTATCTCAAGCTATCGAGGGCTAGAGATGAGTCGGAACGCGTCTACGTCCGTGCTCTCGTTGCTCTACTCGAGAACTTTCATTTTCCAATGGAAGAAGTTGTGCCTAACTTGGATACTGCCAACGAAGAGACTGCCGAAGACGATGGAGACGAGGACATCATTGTCGTACCTGATCCTGTGGAAAGTGCTGCATTGTCAGTCAAAACTACCGCTCGTATTGCTGACGCCGTCAATATGCGTCTTTTACCCAACTTGTTGAACCACCTCGAAAAGCATGATGCCACGACAGACGACAACGCTCGTATTCCTATTTCGATCGGCATTGTCACTGTCGCGAAACATCTACCAGCCGCTGCGCGTGAAGCACAAATCACTCGGTTGGTGACAATCCTGAGCCAGATCCTTCGTAGCAAGTCCCAAGAAACACGGGATCTGACAAGAGACGCTCTGAATCGAATTGCAGTGAATCTAGGGCCATCCTATCTCTCTCTTATCCTTCGAGAGCTAAGAGCTGCCCTTATACGCGGTCCTCAACTTCATGTTCTGGCTTATGTAGTTCATTCTTTGATGGTACATGTCACAACTGGAGAGCATGCTGAGGCGTTTTCCACATTGGACGACTGCGTTAATGACATTGCTTTCGTCTCTGCTGAAGTCATCTTCGGAGAATCAGGTAAGGATGTTCAGGCAGAAGACTTCAAGACCAAGATGCGAGAAGTTCGAGCGTCGTCGTCGAGGGGCTTGGACTCTTTTGCGATAGTGGCCAAATATGTTACCCCCGCAAAGATTAGCAGCCTCCTCCAGCCCTTGAAAACCATCATGCATGAAACGTCGTCAATCAAGGTCATGAACCTAGTTGAAGAAGTCTTGAAACGGCTGACGGTTGGACTTAACGGAAATCAGCATCTGGTCCCAACAGAACTTTTAGTTCTTTGCCATACTCTTGTCAACCAAAATGCGCGATTTTTACAGCAAACTCCTGCTCGTCGAAAGCCTAACGTCAAAGGGGATGCCATCGTTCAGATGAAGCGACAAATGACGGCCGAGAATAATCATTACAGCAACAATTCTTATCGGTGAGCATCTCTTCTTTTTGTTCTTACATCAATCTGACAAAATCCTAGATTTGTAACTTTTGGCCTGGATCTATTGAATACCGCTCTTCGGAGAACCCGGTTCGACTTCCGCGATTCTGAAGTCATGAAGAGGCTTGAATCCATGGTCGTAGTGATCGGGAACAGTCTTTACTCGATGAATGCCTCAGTACTGATACTAGGAATGCGTTGTGCCGCTGGGCTTGCCAAGTGCCCATTGAAAGCTCTAGAAAAGTCATTGCCGGTAATCGTTCGACAAATTCTTGATATCATCAAGCAGGCTGGCAATACCGAATCTGAGCTTGTACAGGTTGCGTTCAAATCTCTAGCCACGATACTTCGAGATGGCCCACCTGTCCAAGTGAAAGAAAAAGATCTCGTCTATCTCATCGAGCTTTTATCTCCCGACTTGGAAGAGCCAACACGTCAAGCGTCCATTTTTACCCTTTTGCGAGCTATTGTTGCCCGCAAGTTTGTTGTTCCGGAGATATACGACATTATGGGGAAAGTGTCTGAGGTCGCAGTTACCAGTCAGTCGCCACAAGTGCAAGAGCTCTGCCGCGGGGTTCTTCTTCAATTTTTACTCGACTATCCTCAAGGAAAAGGTCGCCTACGAAATCAAATGGCATTCTTTGCCAAGAATATCTCTTACGTCCATGAAAGTGGCCGTACCAGTATTATGGAGTTACTTGATGCGGTCATTACCAAGTTCCAGGTCAATTTGGTGAGAGAGTACGCCGACTTGCTATTTGTAGCCCTTGTCATGGTTGTGGCCAACGATGATTCTGCAAAGTGCCGTGAAATGGGTGCTCAGTTGATCAAGAACCTTTTCACGAGATTGGATGAAGACCATCGCCACATTGTCCTATCCCATCTTCATTCGTGGGCTTCACAAAAAGCCCAACCCCAATTGACATGGGTATCAGCGCAGGTGTCAGGGTTTATCATCGATGTGGCCCAAAGTGAAGCCCTTTCCTATGTATCTGTCATCCTCGACGACCTCAAGGCCTCACTGCAATACAGTGCTACTGTCACGGCCATAGATGAAGACGAGGATGACTCTCGCATGGACGTCGAATTAGAATGGCAATTGCCCTACCATGCTCTTACAGTTCTGGCCAAAATCCTTCGGGTGTTCCCGACATTTGCCAGTCAAGACGATAAGATTGCATGGAATCTCGTCGTGGCCCATCTCCTCTTTCCTCATGCATGGGTCCGTACTGCGGCATGCAGGCTTCTGGGTCTTTTATTTTCTGCCTTACCCGTCGCACTATCACGGCCAGATCTCCCCGACGACCATCCCCTGTCCAAACCTGGTATGACAAATGTGGCCAAAAAACTCTCGCAACAGCTCAAGAGTGAACACCTTGACGATGTTCTTAGTTTGCAGATCGTAAAAAATCTGTTCTATCTTGGAAAATGCTTTCATCTCTTCCCAGCTGGAAATGAAGATGAAGGCTTCGCTAACGGACCGACAGCGCTTCTTGAAAATGATTCATCAAGCGAAGACAAGCACAAACACTTGACCCATAATCCACTTCCATGGTTATTCTCGAAACTGTCTTATCAAGTGAAGTCCGGGCATATTGCAAGGCGTAACCGAGCCGCGTGCAAGGTAGAGGTCGCTTCTTTCTAAGGATCTTGATATTCATCTCAAATCCACTTTGATTTTTAGCCCAATTGGTCTCAGCAACCTTTGGCTGGACTACGTTGGTTTGCCGCAATGGTTTCTCACATGGAAGCTGCAAGCCTTGAGCGATTCCTGGTCCACATATTGACGCCAGTTTATCGATTGATCGAGGATGATACCATTCGTGATTCCCAAATGGGTAAATAAATAGTCTTCTATCTTATCTTGTTTTTAATACTCAACATATTTGTGCACAGAGGAACTGAAGGCGACGGCGGTAGAGTTGCAGGAGTTGGTACAGTCTAAAGTCGGGACTACGACATTCTCGCTCGTATATAACCGGATTCGGCAGAGTGCTCTTGGTATCCGGAGGGAACGCAAGGTTGCTAGATCTCTTCAAACGACGACTAATCCTGAAGCAGCGGCAAAGAGGAAGATACAGAGGAATGTGATCAAGAAGGAAAGTAGGAAAAGGAAAGATCGAGGATTTTCGTATGTTTTTTTTTTTTTTTTTATATAATTCTTCCTGAATTCAAAACGTTTTTGATCTTTTTTTTAGTGATGGGAAGGGAAAGATTAAGCGACGGAGAGAAGAGTAGCATGAGAGGACGTTCTTGCACCTTTCCACTTGGCATTCACTTGCATTTTGTTATACATGTATTATATATATATCACGCATGAGCTTCTATCTGTGTGTTCACTACTTTATCCTGAACATACTTGTACTTGATTAATGGACAAGACAACCTAGATCTAGCTTGTTCGCTTTTAACCGTTAAACATGCCTCCAGTATGTCAAAAAACTCTAATCATTTCTCCCCTTTTTTCTGCAGTACCACCGTACAGTCGCCACAAAGTACATTTATCGCTTCTCCCTCTTTCCGTTAACACCTCATCGATTCATCCACCAACCTGTGATTGATACCACCCTAGAGGTAGCGGATGACCGACTCATACATTTTTGATTCGCCTACTCAAAACGACCAGTGCACCTCCCCTCCAGAAAACCCAACGCTAGGCATTTTTGCAACTAGTCACAAATCGTTCAGATCGATGGCTCGTATTTCGTTCCTTCATTGTTCCCTTTATTCGTGTCTTCATCTCCTCCATGGTTTCCTTTTGAATGTACCCCTTTTGCATTAATGTTACACATTCTTGTTTGCGAGACTGTCATGATGTAGACTGTCATCAAAACCACGTTCTTCTACCTTAGCCAGTAAAAGGAGAAATAATAGGTACAATCGAGCATCAGGGCAACTGTCCCTATTTGGAGTAGGCTTGAAGAATTGAACTGCTCCGAGTCATTGAGAACTTGAGAAAAGACAAACGTTAGTAAGTATTTCGAACTAAGAATATATATAATATATATACAACCACCATTAGTACTAGTAGAGATGTGTTTTAATGTTAACAAAAGGGTACTACCATAATTAATTATTCAAAGAGGCAAGAAAAAAAAAAACTCCTTCAGCCGTTCTCCATTCTACACTTAATCAACTTCCGACATGCAGCAATTCATCGCTTGCAATCTCCAGCCTCTCCAGCTTCTTCAGTAGATCCGTCCTCCGATCAGCAATCTGTGGGCTTTCCTGAGCCAATTCCTTGCAGATCCGTACTCCATCTTGACCGTTGATACCAAGGTTAGAATAGAGTGTGCCAAGGATATTGTGTTCTGCTCCTTGTACCAACTCGAGGTCGAGAGCTAACGGGATGTTGTCCGCAAAACGTTTATACGCCACTGAAGGAAAGACCCAATAAACACACGACAGAAATGGGTAAAAAAAAAAAGAATGCACCTTGGAAATACGCCCTCACATCAGCCATGATGACCAATGCAGGTTCCATCTGATCCGGAGGCAACAACTTGGGTAAATCTTCTGCCTTGACACCCGGCAGTCCAATCGCTGCCAAAGAAGCCAGGGCATTCTTGACCGATGGTTGAAAGAATGAGATGGCAGCTTTAGGTGGTGGTGCTGCTGTTGTTGCAGAAAACATCGGGGGAGGAGGGGAAGGGGAAGGAGCATTGTAGGCATCGATGCTTCTGATGAGATCCATGTTCTCGTGTTGTTCGCGACTGCCTTTGTAGTGGGCCAAGAAATTTGATTTATAATCGGCAAGATAGTGAATGTTCAAAGAAAATGGCTTGTCCTCGAGTTTGAGGAGCCAAGTAATTCTTTCTTGAGTCCTTTCGAGACAGACAGTGATGTGTTGGTAGACAATTGCCCTAACGAAAGAATAGATATACATGTCAGATAGGTAATATAACAGCTATAAGTATAAGACCTTTACCTGACACGTTGTTCTAGGAGTCCCTGTCCGAATACTCCGAAATGCTTGTTCACGAGTTTCTTCACATGTTCAAATAAAACGGAATGAACCATTTTGCAGAGGTTCATTGAAGGGATTCGCCAATGCTTTATAAAGTCATCTATAAAACCCTTCTGGACTACGAACGGGTAGGTGCCAGGGAGTTCACGAGTGCGTGCTCTGTGGATTTCAATCAATAAGTTAGGGTAAAATATCATTGAGCAAAAGACAAGAAGAAGCCTACTGTTGCGCCTTTTCCATCACCTCATCGATATAAATCTTCCTGCTTTTCGTCAACACCTGGGGTTTCGTTGTTGTTTTCGCAAAAAATCCACCATCACCCTGGCCTTCACCTTCATTATCACTAGCCTCACCTATATCATCTTCACCCTCTTCATTTGCTAAAAACGACGCTCGGCCCAGATGCCTTTTCTCCTTCAAAGCCGATTCGAAGGGCCGGAAATTGGGAGCAGTCATGCGAATGGATTTACGGAACTTCTCTTGAGCAGGGCGGATGATTTGTAAGACACCGTCATGATCTGGTACACCTTCGACATGACGGGCGAGGTCGATAGTGAAGGAATGGATCAAGGTGCATATCTCGTTATGGGGGTCAGAGGACGGTGCTTTCGGGAGGGCGTTGAGAAGTCCACGTGTGATGAAAATGGATTTCTCCAACTCTTCGTGAATTTCAGGAAGTCTGGTTATTATAAATTGTTTTAAGTATAGTACTCATATGATGATGAAACGAGGTAACAAACAAACCTTTTCGAGATCAGATCCGACAAAATCAAGCTCAGTCTTTCCACCAAATTTGACGTCGTAAGGTATTTGTAGTAAACCACATCAAGCTCATCGGTCCACCCACCGAAAAATATTTCTTCCTGTTTTCTAGCCTGAGCCCAAGTTATTCCCAGCTTAATCGCTTCCGAGCCTGGCTGCTTAACACAGTACCAACCATTTTGAAGATGCTCTTTTTGTTCCGGATGAAGGGCAACCAGTTGGTGACCTCACCTGTCGGGATTCGATCAGGTTTTGTGAGAACGCCTGCAACCATTTATGAGCCGTTGAACAATCATCAGTGACTAGTAATGCACGTAATAATTGTACGCTTCCCTTCCGGGTCATACTGTTTCGTCAGGTGGTGAGCTCCTTGGTTCTCGAAGTCGGCTGATCGAGAATATATAAGCACTGTATCACCGAAAAAAATGGGGTAGCTCACTCTCGCATGCTACAGTCAACAGAATGATGCAACTGGGTTTTTTGATATAGCTCGTAACCAAATTCTCGATAAGATTGATGTCGTTGCTGCCTCCTTTGCTGCTGCTGCTAACACTGGAGATGAGACCTTTTATTTCAAAATTCAAGTTTTTAGCACAAGCCTCCGAGGACAAAGTGAAAAAAAAAAACAAAAAAACAAAAAACACGCACCAGGCAGATCACAAAATGAGAGGTCGGCCATGTCGGGACCACTGATCTGTAAAGATACGCAGTTGTTGGAAAAGCTCAGCTCCGACGAAGATTGATGAGCCTCTTCTTTGCCTTCCAAAAAATGTTGAAACAGCTTGGAAGGGTTCAAAATGGCTCTCTGAGCTCGTCGAATCCGTTCCTCCACCTCACTTTTGTCGTAAATAATAGATCCAAACCTCTCGTTCCGTGCTTGACCCAGTGGCTGTCCCTTCGAGTCGGTGGTGAACCGGAGCGCGACAACACACTGCCACGGTGATTGTGAACGCGAGAGGCGACATTCGGTTGGACAACTATAACTATGTCATTTCACGTTCAAAACATGCGGAAGAAGGACGAAAGCGCACCGAGTACAAGTTCCTGCAGACCTAGGTAGGGTGATGCCAGAGATGGCCTCAATAAGAGACGACTTTCCAGCACTCTGTTGGCCAATGACGGCAATTTGGGGGATGTCGATGTCGACCTGGACACTTGCAATGGTTCGATATAAGCAAAGCTAAATAATAATAATAATAATAATAAAGTACTGACCCCGTGCTGTGCAGTCGGTTTACCAAATCGAGCATTCGACGTCGGCCTTGAGAAAGCTGAGGGTTGGACAAGCCGACGCCAGCATGCCTACCGCTGCCGACTGGCAGAGTAGGGGAGAATTCGTCTTCAGAGAACATAGTAGAGGTCACTTGTGTGTTGAAATCAGAGAATGAAAACATGTTGAAACGCCGTTGAAAAATTGAAATCGTTAGCAGTGACCCCTTTCTTATAAACCTTACCCACTTCCTTTGTTTCCTTCTGATCGCTATGACAAGGCTCTTCATGTTCAATGACTCACAAAGAGCTTGGTACATACGCAAGTCCTTTCAAATCCTTTGTTGATGATACTTGGCATTATCATTCTTTTGTACATGGCAAGAAATTCAATTGATACAAAAGGGTACGACGCGCAGAATGTGACGAAAAATCGGTTTGGAGAGAGCCCTGTATATCATAGACTTTACATATACATATCTTAGACGCCAAGATGCAAAAGCTGCGCGCTAGCAATTTCCAATCGCTCTAATTTCTTCAACAAGTCCGCCCTCTTGTCGGCAACTTGTGGACTCTCTTGTGCCAACTCGCGGCAGATCCTAGCACCATCTTCTCCGTTGACGCCGAGCTTCGAATATAGTTCTTTAAGCACATTACGCTCCACTCCCCTGACAAGTTCGACATCAATAGCGAGAGGAATATTGTCCGCAAAACGTTTATACGCCACTTGACACGTTCAATGAGTGAAAAAAAGTCTTGAAGGAAAATAGAATACAGTTTACCTTGAAAATAAGCTCTTACATCCGCCATGATCAACAAGGCAGGTTCCATGCTGTCCGAAGGGAATAACCTAGGTAATTCCTCCGGCTTGATGCCTGGCATGCCGATTTCCGCTAATCCAGCTAGGACCTTGGCAATTCCCGTGACGCGGTTGGAAGGTGATCCCAAACTTGTGTTGCTGGCACCGGAGGGAGAAGAAGTGTATGTTCGAATGGCGTCCATGGTGTTGAATCTTTCATATTTCTCACGAGACCCTTTATAATGTGCCAGAAACTTGTCTCTGTAGTCAGACAAATAGTGCGTATTCAGCGAGAATGGCCAATCCTCGAGTTCAAGGAGCCACAAAATGCGTTCTTCTGTGCGCTCAAGGCGGTACTTGATGTGCTGCTGAATAATAGTCCTGTTTTATGATCCGAAAGTTAGATATATAACCGGACGCAGCAATTTGGGAAACCAATAGGTTTGCTCACTTGATGCGCTGCTCTAGATGGCCTTGCCCAAATTGGCTGAAATGCTTGTTCACAAGTTTCTTCACGTGTTCCGAGAGAGCCGCATGAACCGTCTTGCAAAGGATGAGGGAAGGAGCTTGCCATTCCTTGATCACAGCGTCGATGAAAGTTTTTTGTACCACAAACGGATAGTTGCCAGGCAGTTCACGAGTACGAGCCCTGTTGAAAAGAAAACCATTAAGAACCGTCATCAAAATTCATAAAACGGAACCACCCAACACTTACTGATGTGCCCTCTCCATGACTTCATCGATATAAATCGTTTTGGATAACGTACTCTTTCGCCTTCTCGAATCGGGAGGAGCTAGGTCAAAACACAATCCAGCTTCACTCTCGCTACCCTCGTCCCATTCCTCACCCTCCTCGCTGTGCAAAAACCTAGCCCGACTAAGATGCCTGGTCCCTTTGAACTTCCGCTCATAAGGGCGGAAGTCCGGTGCCGTCATACGGATTGCGTTGCGGAATTTGTCTTGAGCGGGACGAATGGCTTGGATGAGGCCATCTTCATCTGGGACCCCCTGAATCTCTCGAGCAAGGTCGCTCGTGAAAATGTGAAGCAGGGATGCGATTTCACCACGCGGATCGTCAGAAGGTGGTTTGGGTAAACTGTTGAGGAGGTCACGAGCTCGGATTATAGATTTTTCGAGTTCGTCTTGAATTTCCGGCAGTCTGTGAGACGATAGGAAAAGAAAAGAAAAAAAATAAACTATTTGAGTTAAGGAACCAGATTTCCTAAACAGACCTTTTCGAAATCAAATCCGATAAAATGGAACTCAACCTGTCCACAAGATTGGACGTCTTCAAATACTTTTGATATACCGCATCGAGTTCAGACCATGGTGGCGTCATCGCAAAAAACTCCTCCTCTCTTCGTCTGGCTTGTGCCCATGTAATGCCTAACTTGATGTCACTCGAGCTTGGCTGCTTGACGCAGTACCAGTTGTTTTCCAACGTTTCCTTCTCATTTCGAATAAATGGAAGCCAGTTTGTCTCCTCTCCAGTTGGGATACGATCGGGCTTTGTGAGTACACCTAGTATAATAATAAATGATGAAATTGAGGTGATATAAAAATAAACCTGGAAAAGAACATACCGATCGTGCGTTTCCCTTCTGGATCATGTTGCTTTGCAAGGCGATGAGCTCCTTGATTCTCGAAATCAGCTAAGAGCGAAAAAAAGAAATTATGCAATTAGAAATTATATAATATAAAGGAGATGCAGCATAAGTAATTTACTTTCACATGCGACTGTGAGCAGAATGATACAGCTTGGCTTTTTTATATAAGCCGTGACTAGGCTTTCGACGAGGGCGATGTCATTGCTACTTCCCCTGGCGCTGCTGACACTTGCAATCAAACCTAAAGTAATTTTTTTTTTTTTTTTAGGAAAGAAAGAGAAGAGAAAAACATATCCAACGCACCGGGAAGGTCACAGAATGACAAATCTGCTACTTCAGGCCCACTAATCTGCAACGAGACACAGTTGGTTGAGAAGCTCAACTCCGAAACGAGGTCATCTTCATCCTCATTATCTAAAAAGTCTTTCGAAGGTTTGTTGGGGTTCAAGATAGCTTTCTGCGCTCGACGAATGCGTTCTTCAACTTGGGATTGATCGTAAATGATACTTCCGAAAACTTCATTTCGCGCTTGGCCTAGCAGTTGACCCCGTGCGTCAGTGATGAATCTCAGAGCGACAACACATTGCCACGAAGAATCAGAACGAGAGAGACGGCATTCTGTAGGACAACTAGAGAAGTTGACAGTAGTGAGGAATTGATGCAAAAAGAAAAAAGAAAAAAAAGAGAAGAATGTGTTACCGTGTGCACGTCCCAGCTGCACGAGGAAGCGTGATCCCAGATATGGATTCAATAAGCGAGGATTTTCCTGCACTCTGTGAACCTATGACAGCAATCTGAGGAAGGTCGATATCGACTTGGACACTGACGAGCAAGTAAAAAAAAAATCAATTAGAATATCTCTAAAAATAAAGACGAATAATCATTGACCCCGTGCTGTGAAGCCGATTTACCAAATCGAGCATCGTACGCCGACCGTGAGCGAGTTGGGGGTTGGAGAGCCCAACGCCGTTACCGTTAGTGGACTGACCACCAACGCCAGCGTCGAGGTCTGGATTAGAATTGGTTGAGCCGTAGTCTGACATAAAAGACTCTTTGTTACGCTAGTGTAACGAATGGGGAGGCCGCTGAGAGGTGCAGAAACGACAATTTGACAACCCAGTGATCTTATAGATTTTTTTGAAGTCATGGAGCGAAGCCCTATTATTCAATTACCGTCCCACATTCAACCGCAGATATTACATCTTATCCGCTATAGTACTTGAATTACAAAAATCCTTTGATAAGAATTTTGCACTATGCAACGGCTGGCGTGCGGGATTGAAATCCAAATCGACAGGAGGCTTCAGGATAATAAGAGAGAAAAGGTGATTATCCTTCTAGAAAAAAAAATTAGAGGTACACACAGCCAGCGGTGATCAATACTGGAAGGGAGGATATAATCGGAGAGCAGTTTGAACCACAGTGGCACAAGCGCCTATTCGAAGCGCTTCAGTATTTTTAGCACTCATCCCGCGGAAACACCTTGGGAAGCTTAGGTTTCTCAGATAGAACAATTGGTTCGTTTGACATGTACCGCACTCCAATCGAAGCTTCTGAAGGTGCTTTAGCCTCGTGACTGAGGAAATGTATGCCCAGTAAGTAGTGTTATTACTGCCTAGGAGCACTGTGATGCTATGTGCGAAGGGCAAAAAAATAAATTTCTATCTATCAGAAAAGAATTGAGAAAAAGTGGCGGTAAATTAGAAGGGTTCGTGGGCAGAGTCGGTTCCTTGGAGACTCTGAAGCGCTTACTTAGAAGTTCACAAAGCACACCATCCGCACAGTTAAAATAGCAAGAAATGACATCCGAAACATGTATTTGATTTTGTAACCATTTTGTACTAAACTCCCAAGAAAAAAAAAACAGACTGTAGGAAATTAAACGAGTAGGTAGTCAGGCTGCCTAGGACATCCATCACCCTTAAAGTGGCTGGGTGAGAGTTGCCTTCTGTAAAGTAACAGCGGTCTGCGCCAAAATCCTCCCATTCATCGACGCACCCGTCTGGAGCACTCCAGTGGTCTTGCTTAACAAGATACCCTCAAAATGCCCTCCTGATCCGACTACTGCGCCGCCTGAGACTTGCCAGAAAATATTCTTCGCCAGCGCGCCAATAAGTATAACTTTCTTCGCGTTTGCTATACTGAGGTCTCCTGCTATCTGGAAAATCCAGACATCAGTGGAATGTCCGCTTATGGTGACATCTGCGGATGCGGTCACGCTCGTCGTCCACTTGTACAGACCGGGGCCGAGGGTGAGTCCTCCAATAGCACCAGCACCGAGATTAAGGAAGTCGGGGTTGGCGCGTCCTGAAGCATCGAGGTAGGCGGTGTTTACATCGTTCGTAGCCGTGATCAAGTTGTTCGGCGTAGGAGGCGCATAGTTTGCTGCAAAGACTTGACCGGTAACTTGGGTGGAGGTGGCTATTTAGAACGATAATAGGTTTTAACGTTTGCTAATCTATCCTAACAAAAGGATGTTTACTTACCAAACACGTTGGTGGAGTCCATCACTAAAGAGAAGCCGGTTATAAAAGTTGAACCAGCTGGGCTGAGCCCTATGTTTCCCGTAATTGTAGATGCAGGGACAGTAGAAATGCCACTCTTGGCGAGTACGACAAAGCCCGCTGCCGAAAGCAAGTTGACTGGAGTGGGTGATGTCGCCCTCGCAGATATCTGCGAAAATGAGTGAATAACCGCCGAGCAATTGAAAATTTCAGTGAAACACTTACGCTAGTTGGATTAAGGTCGAGAGGGGTACCCGACACGGTACTCGCGATGACCTGGTGAATGGGGGTTCAGAAACACTGGGAAGATTATCCGGGAAGAAACTCACAATAGATAAAATGGACAATAAACTGCTGGAGAACTGCATAATGAACGAAGAGCTCTGAGTCGAAAAGATGTGTTTTTTTTTGGTGAAGACAAGAGATGTTATCTGCACTGAAGAAAAGGCGCAGCCGGCGCCTGTTTATAAAGGACGACGACGATGACGAGTGTTCTCAAAGAGGTTAGGTCGGCGTAGGTTAGGGGAGACAGATGTTTGCTTCGATTCCATGTATAAAAGATGAAAAGCGTCATCGATGTGTCCGTACCTTAGGATGAGCTAACCCTTGGAAGGAAATATGGTGGAAATAGTAGGTTATCTGGACGTCATCTCGAGAGACAGGCTAGATAGGCCCAACGATGGAAATGACAATGTTCGCGTTCCTGGCTATGCACCTCACCGATAGACATCATTTTCCGAAACGTGATTGAACCAGACTCCACTTCGACATATCGTTCCCGCTATAACGATCGATTGGTATTCATTACCGCGACCGCAATGGTTCTGAGGTCCGAGTTTGGACCGACTACCCTGCTTTTGTGTCATTGTACTATGCATCCAAGTTCCGCAGAAACCGATGACGCGACAAGAAACGGCCTGTGGGTGATGACTGGTGTCGGGCTGTGCAGTGAAAGCTATCGCTGTGGTCCATGTTTATCCGAAGATTAGGATCACCCCTAAGTAAAAAATCTTATCATTTTTCCCACGCTTCGACTACCGTACTTCACTATATAATCTCTCTGGACATTGCTAGTCTAATGCTACGGGAACCAGGCTCAGGCCGCCAACCAAACATCAACCTGAGGAAACTGACGGTCGGAGCCAGACTCTTCAGCTGGAAGGACTCCATCACCAGGAAAGCGTATCGAATGCGGAGACAGGCACCCCAAGACTCAACTGGAACGACGGCTGAGGGACTCTAGAGGAAACACCAACAGTGTCATCAGCGCAAAGGAGTGGGTTAGACAGAAGGAAGAACTCCTTATAGAAGAAGAGGCCACACCAGCATCAGTATCGCAGGCATTTGTGTGGCTTGCCCCTGGTGACAGAATTTTAGCAGAGCAACTGGTAGACGGCATCAGGGCTATTGCCATCTGTCTGAGCGGCTGCAGCACCGTCGAGGTACTGTGTCTAGCGAAAATGGAGCTCTAAGAATCTTTGGCCGTATGGGTGGAGGAGGCCAAGAACGAGATAAGAGTAGCAGGGGAGGTAGTGGAAGAAAGCTCGAGGACGAAGCAGGACGGAAACATAACAGCAGCTGTGCGGACGAAATAGAACTAGAGGACCGGCGAAACGCAATGAACGATAAACAGGATAGCAAAGGCGATCCAGAGCTACATCCAGGTCATAGCTAAGGAATGGAGGAAAGGGAGAAGGAAGAGACCACGACTACATGGCGAACTTTGCAGGACTTAAATGGAATTTTTTTTTTCTTTCCAACAAGCAAAAATTGGGTTCTGGTACTGAGACGGTTTTGGTTTTAAAATGGTGGGGGGTCGTCTGCGAAACGCAAATTCTTAATTTTAAGGTGGGGATGGCCGCTGTTGTTGCCCGACTATGATCTACATGGTAACTGCAAAGCAAAAATAAAAAGAGGAGAAAAGCCACAATCTCGTAGAAATGGAAAAAATAAATACTCATCGCGTCATTGACGGTTTCGGCCTATCCTCATATACATTCCTTAAGCCAGCCTTCCAGACATCCAACTCCTTTTCCAGCTCAGCCACTTGCCTCCGTACATCTTGACCCACTTCGCCTCCTTCATTCCTTCCTCCCCCGAAACCAATCGTCAATTCGGACCTTGCCTCTTTGAGAGTTTGGTATGCCAGCTTGAGCCTCTGCGGTCCAGAAGGAGGATAAGCAGGAGGAACTATCAGACTCGCTGATAAACTTGAAGATAGCGAAGCAGAAGTTGTGGGTGGAATCAGATGCGTTGGATGAGGCTCATCCACACTAAGAAGTTTGCCCAGTTCGGCGAGCGCGATGCCACGTATTGGATGACCTTCCGTAAGGATTTGGCTTAAACCTGTATTGGAACGCGTCGCAGAACGAATGGCCTCGTCCAAAGCCTCCTGAACATCTTTCTGTGATAACCTCTGAGGTGCGTCCTGAAAGTCAGCTTGCACTTGCGGCGAGTGTATTTCTTCGATGAGAGTTTCCGCGATTGGTAAATGAGTTATGAGAAGAGAGGTGTTGAGCCGTGAAAGAGCAAGTAGTGGGTGTGCAGCTGGAACGAGTCCAGCAGAAATAGCTATGGGGATCAGATTCGTAGTGAGCTGGATCGATTTCTGAGGATCTATACTCAATATATCAGTCATGTCAACCTTTGGTAGGTGAATATGAAGAGCACCTACTTGAGAACTGCAGTGTTTCGGCTTTATCCAGAGCTTCTTGCCCAACCCGGATAGCATCCAATACAGCGTCTGTATCTTTAACAGGAGTTTTACATTTTGAGCAGCGAACCAAATTACTTTCTGTAGAACTGATGAGTAGTTGTTTGTACTGAGATGACAGAAACAACCTTCTGTGGGTAGAGGACAGACGCCACCGCATGTCTTGGGGCACCACATAGCTTCTCTCCAGTCAATTGGACTATCTATTGGCGGCGCGCACAGTCGACAGCGGCATGTGAAATGGTATGTGTCTTCCAGCAACTTCTGTCGTCGTTCGCGGGGAAGAGTGGTATCGATGTAAGCAGTTAAAATCTAGGAAAAATGTTTTTAGCTTAAGGTGATGTAAAAGTGGGAAAAAAAAAACCGACCTCCTCTTCAGGAGCGATATATTTTAAAGCAATCACTTGCATAAGGGGTTCTTGATCCTTTCTTGTTTCGCCACCAGCCCGAGGGAAGACAACAACAGCATTCGGATCGCATGAATGGTTGATCAAAGCAACAACTGGCGAGACGCATGCACCAATAGGAGTCAAAGAAGGCGTAGATATTGTAAATGTGTTGGTCGTGAACTTTCACGAAAATAAAACTTATAGGCTTTGGTCAAGATGAAAAATCACGCACCCGAGATACGAGGTCCACAAGGTCACCTGCACCAAACATACCATATTCTGCAAGTTCTTGCGGTGAGGTGAGGCCTAGGAAACGCACAGTCGCATGGGCCAAGTGCGTGTGCACCTGCGAACTGTGAGCATCGGGGTCTTTCGTGAGAGATGTACGGTCTAAAAGGTTGATCAGAGCCTGCAATGCCGTGCAGGTTAGCTACCTACGGGACTGGAGTGCGTCAATTTCTCTGGACTGTGTATTAGTTAGATGTGTTTTGTTTTGTAAAAAGATGATACAGGCATACCCAGACACTGTCGCGACTGAGTTTCCGTTTTCTCCATAAGATTCTGCCTAAACAACGGATAGCGTCGCCCGGAAGTGTGGGAGCTTCAGATGTCTCTGCCGAGGATGAACACCACCGTTGAATCGCCGTACACTCTTGCTTATGAAAAGCCCAATCGGCATTTTGACATTTCTAGGAAAGTTACTTGATAAAGACCAAACAGGCATTTTTGACGAGACCTACAGAATCACAGTACAGGATTGCTCTGCAACCTGTACAACGGCGTAAAGACCCAGACCTTGGACCAAAACAACTGGAACAATACGCCTCTAGATTGTCACTTGATAGAGCCGCAACGTGGAGTTTCACAGAGATCAGCACGTCTCCTGTACTTGTATTGACGAATTTAAGTACAATTTCTAACCCTTTTTCTTCGGAGTTGGCGGTTACTCACCAGGTTTCCAATGAATTTTGCTGTAGATGCCTCTCCCAATTTCGGGTCTCTCTTCACTGACCCGCACATCTAGGACCGAATTAAGTGAGGGGTAAAGACCATCAGAATTCAGTGGAGTGGTGTGAGTTGATACCATCCTATGGGACGCTCGGAACAGGAAGGATTGGTCAGCTAGTATATATCTTGTGTCAAGCTCCTGTCCTTTGTCTCGTCTAATTTAGTGAGGCGGAACTGCCTTTCAAACAGCTATACAATAAACTACCGACCAACCAGCTGGCCGAATCATATAATTACTTATATACATGGTAGCTGGGGCTGCACTCCGCACCCAGTGCGTCAGTACCAGCTCACTTGCCGCACGATAATACACTGATATCAAAGAGTATGGTGTACAAATTCGTCTGTCACCGCTAGTGGTTTTGGGATGCGTCAGCAGGCACTTAACCTTTTCTGCCATGATTCGGACCACGCTGTGGAACACATCTAAGTACATATGGTTGGTTGACTCTTAACTCCAAGCGTCGTGACTCACTGCCTCTGTTAGAAAAGAGCCCCCGTCGTATCTGACGCCTCCAGTACGGGATCTCCAAGGAGACGAAAAACGGAAATATGAGCGCCGTCCAGGCAACAAAATTTTAACTGCAATGTACCCCCTGTTCAAAAGACTCTCTCTACCTGCACAACGCTGTTTTATAAAATATGGTCGTCGTGTACGTCTCACCGAAGCGATCACAAGTGAATTCATCGTCAAAAACACTACCATTCCTGTCCCTCGTATCCTAGATGTCTACAAGTATGACGGGACAGTGCATATCGTACAGGAATTCATTGATGCACCCCTTCTTTTTACAGTGTGGCGCAAGCTCAGTGTCGAGGTTAGGAGCGGTGCATGCATCAGCTTAAGGGATATATCGAGCAGCTTCGTTCCCTGGTTCCGCCTGAACCAGGAAAGGTCCAAGCCATCGACGGGGAAGGTTTTACTGACGGCAGACTTGGGCTTGACAAGTGGGGACCGTTTGAAAGTCATGACGAATTCAACAACTTTTTTTCATGATGAGACAGTTCGCCAACTCTCTAGCCGCTACCCTCGCGCTCAAGCACCCCTAGCTGTAACCAAGGGACGCACCTGGCGGACAGTATTCGCACATGGCGATTTGGGACCTCACAATATCCTCTGGAATATGAACAGAGCAGAGATTGCTGCAATTATCGATTGGGAGTTTTCAGGATGGTTTCCAGAGTACTGGGATTACACCAGAGCATATTTTGGGCCGGCCATATATCGGAAGAACTATGGGTGGTGGGAGATGTTCCAGGAATGCACTCAATGCTATCCCGATGAGCTAGCTGTCGAGACTGTTCTTTCCGACTACTTTACTCTAAATCTTTGAAAGCAGACCAGGCTGTGACTGGGACCAAGATGTAAGTTCCCGGTGCACATAAACTGCACTGCTACTATGTTTGGAAATAGCGTCGTACAGTGTCTTTCTCATCGATGTTATTGAGGTTTGGACTGTATGAATAAACGCAAGAACAAAGGTTATTACACTTTGGTGCCTCGATGGTATGCAGCAATCGTCGAAGGTTTTAACTTTCTGGAATTGGCACAGTGGTTAGTAAAGACCGTTGGTAGAGCTGCGGCTGAAGCAGCTGATTAAAACAGCTCCGACAATACCATACCAAATGTCCTGAGATTTGGTGGAGGATGTTATCTATTATGTACAATACATCCTCTAAAACATCTAAGTGTTTTATTGATTCAGCCAGTAACTACAATGTTTCCTATATTGCTGTACAACAAGAATACCACACCTAAGCAAGACGAGACTTATATATAGTAGTTCGAGGTACCTTCTACCGCAATGTAAGATCAAGAAAAACGATGCAGAATTGATAAAATTTATGTATGTATATGCTTTTGAGTGCTGGTTCCACTAGTTCCTTCACCGTGCATGCGAAAATTATCGCGTCGCTTAGATATTCTACAGATTGGTTTGCGTATATCATATAATGCCATGTATAAATTTACAGGTGGATTGGTAAAATATCACCGGAACTGTTGTAATTCTCGTGTTTTAAACCTAAGCCCTACCTTACTTGATGTTTGAGCAACAACTTTTGAATAAATATTTATGTATGAAACAGTGAACGAATTGTATGATGAATGTACTCCGTCGAGAAAGATGGGTTAGGAGGAGTTAGTCCGCAGGAGGTGAAAGCAGGGGAGAATTCTTGGCGCCCACAGCTGAATCACCATTACTAGTAGGCTGAGCTCCGTTTGGACATCATGGATTTGAAAAACGCGAATGTGAACTTGCTAGCGAACTTCTCCGTCATGTTCAAAAGACGTTTCCCAAGCGGCAGCTTCAGCCTCAGCATCTCCTTGACCGTCGACTCCAAATTGATCCTCAGACTCTCGTGTTCCTCCTGCAAAGGTTCCAATACCATCTTGTCACCGTCTGCACGCTTCATTTCATTTCGAATCCGGTTGAGTAGATCTTCACGTTGTCTCACGAGAAGCTCCATCTTTGAAAAAAGTTCCTGTCCAGCAGAGGTCGCAGGGAGTTTCTTGCGCATATCCACCATTTCTCGTTGGAGTAGAACTGAACTTCGTGTGTTTGCTTCGGCGATCAAGGGATCAATGAGGGTAAAAGCAGATTCGCGAGTCCGCAGGAATCGACCAGTCGTAGAATTACGGTCCAGCATACCTCGCCAGTATTTTGATTTAAGTTCTGCCTCCCGTGCCACTCCCGTTTCCTCGTCAATGTCGTCCCACATCGTCGTCGCCAATATGACATTCTGGAAAGAGTTTCTACCGCAGAGCTCCTCAAACATGCGTAGATTCTTTAAAGGCGTGCCGGCCATCCGGTTGTCAGATATCCGGTGGAAATAGAGTAAGCCGCTCAGCAAGATATTCTTCGCATATCTGCAGAAATGACGCCTGAGCCATGTTAAAGGTGATCCACAGCAACAAATACATACGTTGCTTTGAGCCAATCGGCAACCATTTTGAGGATATCTACATCGGACATGTTTGTATCGTCGAATCCTGGGGTGTCCACGAACACCAAATCGCCATAAGCCAGCTCTGGCATAGAAAGTCTGACGTTGCTGACTTTGCTCGTGCATGATTCTAATTCATGCCCAACACCAGTCTCAAACCCGGTGACGATGTTTATGAACTGGTGGTGCCGACGTTAAGCTAAAGTAACC
>Ga0193743_1000623_pt1 | contig 27736 bp, 43 predicted proteins | sample L2c2metaG_FD_143038 | JGI IMG/M metagenome (GOLD analysis project Ga0193743, IMG submission 143038) | Soil microbial communities from a riparian zone of the East river system, Colorado, United States - L2c2 | ecosystem: Environmental > Terrestrial > Soil > Riparian zone | place: USA: East River...
CATGTAAGCAATAGTCACATATAACAACAAGACCTATATGGCTTAGTGGCTCAGCTGTCATGTTTTCGCTGCCCTCGAGGTTGTGGGTTCAATTCCTAGACTGGTACTTTATATATATATATATAAGAAGAAGAAGAAGAAGAAGAAGAAGAAATAGCTGCTCGGATAGTGCTCGGACTCCGTCCTAGGACAGTCCGAGAGTCCGAGCAGTCTTCAGACTGTCCTAGGACTGTCCTCGGACTAATTTCAGACTCGGATTTTTAAATTTGGCTGGAGGTTCAGCCAAAATCAGTCCAAATTTAGTCCTAGGACAGTCCGAGGATTGCTCGGACTCCTAGCGTAGTGCTCTCAATGGAGGATTATGTGTTTTATTACTTATGTAATACTTACTATCTGCTATCCGGTATCTGCCACACACACGGGATATGTTACAATTTTTATTCCTTCACACACTCTTTTTCTTTGAACTATACTTTGAACTTTATCTTATAGGAACAACAATCTCTTGATCTCTTGATCTTGATCTTATCTGATCTCTTGATCATATCTCTTGATCATATCTTGATCATATCTTATCTGACAGATGATCTTATGTTTCCAAACATTTCTTCAACATGTGCTAGACGCATACTTTGGATATTACTTACATGCTTTAGACATGTGTTACACATGGCTTATGCATGCCATTCATTTCCAATGCTGTGCATCTCATGCTTGCAGCATGTTTTACTTATGACTTACGCATGTTTGCCTTGCTGCTTACATGCTTACTTTACTATATAAACCTAGCATAGATGATTGTACTCTTTAGACAATCTTTATTAGCCATAATATTGAAGTTAGCCATCTGCTTATCCTCTACGCTCTCAAACCTTTAGACAATACTTGACCTTAACCGGTTAAGCACTCTTTAGGCTCAGCTTTTAAGGACCCAGATGTAGAACTGACTGTTACAATCACGCTGTAAACTCTGACTTGTTCGAAGTCGTAACAGGATAGGAGCCAAAAAAAATTTCCCTCCCATTGTCAATCATGTTTCTAGAGCATTTAGAACCTTTTTCTGAAAAAAATACTTTTTGGGATACATTTCAGGTTTGAGGCCAAACTTTTGGAAAGAGTACCGCAGAGTTGAAGAGCTACATGCTCTCTATTATTCTCAGTTACCAAATTGTAAAGTAGTGTCATGTTGTGGGTGCTATTGCATTCACCGTCGACCATGATTTTGGATTACATAAGGGTGTCTGTTCCTGTTGGTCCCTACCAGGACCCCGGGCAATAGCAGGTGCACATTGATACCAATCCAGACAAAATTTGAGAATTTTGCAAAATAGCCAGTGAGAAACCTGGACAAAAACACCCAAAATCAGCAGCAACCCAAATCTGGTGTCCAGACAAAAAATGAGAGATTGAAATTGTGATGAAAGCACGAAGCTAGTGACTTGAGGTGACTAGTGATGAATTTTGGCACAAGAGGAATCAGACAATTTACTGTTGTAAGATTCACTGAGTAGCTAAGAACAATTGTCTCTTGTACTTTAAGTAACTATGGTGATCTGATAACAGAGCACATGACGAAGGGCCATAAGGTTAGAGTAAGAGATCATAGGTACGAATGGACATGGAATGTATATCACATAAAAAAGAAGAACATAGTAAGTGAAGAATTGATGATAAAGGCGCATGGCGTGTGCGTGACAGTGTTAGGGAACGCTCCACATTGTCCGACATCTCCTCCAATATTTCTCCGTCACCTCTGTATATTCCTCCTCATCATCGCTAGTCCAAGACGGAGTGCACTCGTGGCTCCGATACCGGAGTCTGATGATCACATGATGTAGCATTCCTATCACTGTTTCACCATTCTCCATCTTTTTCATCATTTCATTATTTTTCATCATTTTATTATTTCGACTCCGATTTTTGGTATATAGACATGCATCCCACTTTAGCAGGGCTTTATCCTTTTCTTTTAGGATCCCCTGCTTCCTGTGGTATTTTATCTGTTTATATATGTTTAGGATCCCCTGCTAGATCTCGACTAAGTCATTCTGCAGTTGCCCTAACAGACAGTAGTCGGGTAAGTTAAAATAAATATATTGAATTATTCTAGATCCAATAAATCGTGCTGTAGAAGTATACCCCCATTTTCCTATTTACACTATTTAAAGCTTACAGAAATGCACCCAGATCACCAAATCTGGACAAGATTAGGTGGCTCAGCAGTAAGTGTGTATGTACTTTGTCAAGTGTGAGTTTGAGTGTTTGAACCTTGGCCTTGCACTTTTTATTTTGACTGTACAATTTAGAATTTACTTGTATATATTTTTTCCATTGCATCAATCCAAGAGAACCAACTAGAAATTGGATTGGTGTTAGAAAGCAATATAATGACAAACTACCTGCAATTGTTCACCTTGAAAAATGGTCAAAGAAAAGCAAGTTACTGAAAATTCGGGAGGAGAAGACTAAATTTACTCTGTTTTATGTACAATGCCCTCTGTAAATGCCGAAATTGTTCTTTTTTAGCGTTTTTCAGCCCTCTTCAAGCTAGATAAACCAATCCGGACAAAATTTGGCCAAAAACAACCTAGTTACCGTATCCAGACAAATTTTCAAAAAAAAATGGAACCCAGGTGCAATCCGGACAAAAACAACCATGGCTTGTCCAGACAAAAATCTCATTTCAGTATCAGGGTGCACCTGCTATTGCCCGGGGTCCTTCCCTACAGTTGCGGACAAGCAAAGACAACTAAAAAAAATTAAAAAAAAACCACACCTCCGAAAACCATCGGAATCAATAGAAACCCACTTAAGGAGCTTCCAGGCCAAATTTCAGTACATTCTATCGAGCCGTTCTCATTTAAATTACCATTTAAGGAATCTGTACCTTGAAATATTGGCCGAACCCTTAAAAAATTATGTAAAATCATGAAAAATAGTGCAATCACTTTCTTTTCTGAAGACCGGAATAGTCCCAAAGTTTGGTGAATTTTTATCAAACCGATCTTCCCCAAAAAAATCCTCAAGTTTTCCTATCCTAGCTATGATTCATCAATTGCTCTCTGCTGGGAAAATAATAAATGTTGTTTGGCTTGGCTGTAAACAAGACAATTTTTCTAACCAAGTCTCGATGCTTGAGACCAAAGAAGCCGGCCATGAATGCAAAATTACAAGCTTGAAATGGTAATATTACATAGGCCTCTATGCTAACACAACACTCATTGTCAAGTTCAAAAGAAGACCTATGAGGATGCTGCGATGGCAGCGCTCGACTCATGCCTGGTTTACGTCATTCAAAAATCCATTACTTAATTGCTCCTGGCGATTTATAGACGCATATTGGATTCTGCTCTCTGGAAAAGCTGCCTCATGGGCAGTTTGCAAGCAAAAGTGTCATCACACAATTTCCCAGGTGCGATGATGCACCTGGACGCCATTATCAACCAAACTTAGGTACCTAAAATGTCATTGATTTAGGCCATAATTTGGCCGATTTAAACGGCTCGTGGGAAAAACTTCGGAGATGTGTTTTTCGACGTATTTCCTCAATCTGAGCAAGATTCTGAAAAAATATTGCCCAAATATTGCCTGGGAGCCGAGATACTGGATTTGTTGACTTTGCTTGTCCGCGACTGTACCTTGGAAACCATTTCAAGTTGGCAAATTTAGCACAGGCTTATCTCCATATAGTCTAAGTCGTGTTCGACATTGACTTCACCTCCGCGTTCAACATCAACGTCGGTTTGAATGCTGGGTGTGCGTACTAGGCGATATTGGGATTGCAATGGTGCCCGCGTCAGCTGTGTCTGTTTGACTGCCAGTGATGTCGATGATGAGGCCTGCAGCCTCTCCAGAGCAGTTTAATGAACATGGTCTAATCAAATTCTGTCAATAAATTCCAAAAGAAAAGGGTTCGCATGATGGCCGCCTTGGTTGGTTCGAATTTCTTCCGGGTGTCACACTCAATTTTCCTTCCTCTCCTCTTTTCCCCATCTATATCAATGAAGCTGCGCGCCATTGTGGTGCTTTCGGCTTTACATCTGATATCTACTAGCAATGCTGAAAAACTGAATCAAAGGCATGTTCAGCATAAACGTCAGATTATGGGTATGTACTTTGGTCGTCGTCGTCCGTTCAACCTTCGCGTTTACATGTGTCACGCCCTTCTTCTCCGCCCATTTTTTCTTGCCCCGTCTCTGCTTTGATACTAGGTTCGGCGACCATCACCTCTCGCCCCCCTCTAGACACGAGCACCACCATCCCGCCTTTGGCGAGTATTAGCCTTGGAATGCCTACGAAAGCACCGCCTCCTTTTACCAATACATTCATGCCTGGAGCAACGCCACCCTTGTCAGGCGCGCCTGTTCTTCCCAGTGCCCGTTTGTTTCTCAAATACATTCTCGCCAAGTTAGACCCTTTTTTGATACATTGTGTTTAGTTGTTCTTGGATCATGGCCTCCAGAAGATAAAACGCCTGATACCAGTAAGTTTGTAGGGTCGATTTGTTATGTATGGTCAGAAACTCATGTGAAATGGGCTGTTTTGTTTGCAGACTCACCGGAAGTCAAGGCGTGGATGAAAGAACTAGATGGTTTCTATATTCCTGATATTACGCCAAGTAAGGATGGTACCTGTGCAGGTGATCCCGCTGCGGCTGCTGAATCTGCGAAACGTGGTTGGTGGACCTGTGGTGGTTATACTCGGAGTACTGGTATGTGTTCTTTCTTTTTTGTAAAGACGTATGGGTGGTCATCTGAAATATGACGCGCCTTTTGTCTCAAGATATTGTGGCATGCCCGAATAAATTGACTTGGGGTGTTAGGTGAGGCCAAACATTATGAATGTCTCCAACGATTCTGACCTGTGGCAGCTTCGACGATGGGCCTTCTCCGTACAGTACGTGTATTAACGTAAAACTTTGACCTCATTGACATTAATTTATCATTTCAGCTCCGTTAGTTCCTTTCAACACTGGCAGCGGGCTTGGCGTTCGAGCTTACTCTGATTGCATTTCAGGATTCTGCTTAAGAAACTCAAAGAAAACGACGTGAAAGCCACGTTCTTCGTCATCGGCTCTCGTGTCATTGAACGTCCTGGTATCTTGATCGACGAATACATGAATGGCCATGAAATCAGTGTCCATACCTGGTCACATGCGGTTGGTCGTTCTTTGCATTGTACTGGTTTTTATTCTCAACAATACCAATTCTGAAGTCGTTGACGTCATTAAGCAATGCACAAATTGTCGCCGAGTTGGGCTGGACTCGTAAGGCTATCAAGGCCGTTCTTGGAGTCACACCCACCACCATGCGACCTCCTAAGGGTGATATTGGTTTGTCGTTCATCAACTTATTTTGTTAAACGTACGGGTGTTAATGACATCATAAAACCACCCAGATGATCGGGTTCGTGCAATCTCGCTGGCTATGGGCCTGGTCCCCATCCTATGGACCTCCACGCGTGATGGTGGCAAGTTTGATTCCAACGGTGCGGACATTCTTTTGAATGTATGCACTGCATAAGGCTAATTTGTCCTTGAATTATAAATATTTAGACTGGAGAGTTGCAGGTGGTAGTGTCAACGCGTCTTATTCTTACCAGAGTTTCCAAGATATCCTGAAGAATGGAACGAACTTTGATACTGGGTTTGTTTTGCAGTTTTTCCTGTATCGAGTTTGATGATGCTAGTGAGCGAATAGGTTCATTACCTTGCAACATGATCTCTTTGAGGTTACTGTTGACCTCGCCGTTGGCTACACGCTTGATGCAGCTTTATCTCATAACCCCAAGTTTGATGTATGTTATTTCAAGTTGCTTATCAGACTCAAAAGTTATACTGACAACGCTGTTATTAGATAATGCCGGTGGGGAAATGCATGAAATATCCTACCGAGAATCTTTATCGAGAAACCAACAAAAATGCTACTTTCCCAGCTAAGAATATCACTAGTGATATCGATGGAGATGGCAAACCTGATACTAGTGCTGGCTTCATAAATCCCGTTCCTTTCCTAGGCGCACTCTCTCTGGCTGGGCTTACAATACTAGGTATATTGTCTTGACAATAATAGAATAAACTAGAGTAGATAAATAGAGTTATACGTTACTTGAGCATAACAATTTTGCCGGAAATAGCCGCCTTTGTGATCAATGCCATTCCGAGTCTGAAACTCTTGGCACTGGCGTTACGCTCCGCTGGTCCAACTTCAGCATGACTTCGTTGATCACGATTGTACGCAACAGTATGGTGCCGTTTATACCTCGTCATGAATTCTTTTGATGATTACCTTCATTCCAGAGTTCTTGGAAGCGCTAAGATCCGTCAACCCGCCCGGAAGATGGAAAATATTAGTTGTCGATGATCATTCGCAAAGACTGCTTGGGGCAGTGCTTAAACAGTTTGATATTCTCGAAGAGAATGTGACTTGTATGACGAAATTTGATACACAAGGAGGTCCATCGCTCATTGATCGCTGCTACCCCCGCCCACAGTGATTGAATCTATTTCAAGTAACCGAGACCCACAACCGGAATTCGAGGCGTTATACCTGCTTATGCCCACAACGCAGAATGTGGACCGAATCATCAGGGATTTTACGAATCACAAGCAGTATGCCGCTGCGCATTTGTTCTTCACTGAAGGTATGGCTTCAAGTTCTTGGCTTGCATTATTATGACATCGGGGTCAACAGGTCTCTCTGAACATCTCTTTGAGAGATTGGCAGCATCTCCGGCGGAGCCTAACCTTCGAGCACTGAAGGAACTGTTCATTAATTTCAATGGTTTGTTCACTTTATTGCCCGGAATTTCTAGCCCACTCTTATGCAACCTCTAGCGATGGAAGGGCAAATGTTTTCGTTGCAAGAGCCGAGCCACTTCTTTAGTACGTATAGTCCTCCGCGAACAGATGCAGCATACAAACTGGCCCGTGCACGTCTGGAGGAGGACCTTCGATTTGCGAGCAGAATGGTGAGGAGCATTGCATTTTATTGTTGGTCTAATTTACCTCGAGCTTCCCATTCCAAGATAACGAACGTCTGCATCTCTCTCAACGAGTTCCCTTATATTCGATATTACATGCCTTCTAACCATCTTCCATTGGGGCCGTTGAAACCTATTGCTCAAAATCGTCCTCCAGTAGCGCAAGAGACGACTAGCCGATGGCGTACGAATCTCGCCCGCGGCTCAGAAGCCAGGGTTCAGGAAAATGTGGAGTCGGATTATGTCACGAAATTACTTGCTTTCATGGTCCAGGGGATTTTAGAGGAGCATAAGAAGCTGAATCCCGAGTTTGGTGTTCGTCATTTCTCTCTCCATGCTGATGCAAAGTGGGAAACTAATCTTATCGAGTAGAAAGCTGATCCTGCACGGCCAAGAGCAACACTCTTGATTACGGACCGTTCCATGGACATGGTAGCTCCTTTCTTGCATGAATTTACTTACCAAGCCATGGCGAATGACCTTCTTCCCATTGAAGACGGGACGAGATACTCGTTTGTCTTTCTTATATCTCCATTACTTCCTGATGGCCTACAATGATCTTACAGCTACAAATTTCAATCCTCACTTGGTGCATATGAAGACAAAACAGCTGTGCTTTCGGACGCCGATACCGTCTGGACTGCAGTTCGGCACTTGCATATGCGTGAAGCAATTGATAAGCTTATGCTCGACTTCAATAAGTTTCTAGAAGAGAACGCGGTCTTTAAAGGGTTAGACGAACCTCTTTTTCACCACTTCACCAATTTCCATGGTCTAACGTTTTCCTGTAGTGAAGGCGCCGCCAATCTCAATGACATGAAGGAAATGCTTGCAAATCTTCCACAATTCCAAGAGCAAAGAGAAAAGGTAGTTTCTCGCGTTCAAATCGTTGCTTACTCACTCAGTGTCACATAGTTCTCTCTGCACCTGAGTATGGCCCAAGACTGTATGGCGATCTTTGAAAAAGAAAAGTTGTCAGACATAGCAAGTGTTGAACAGGTATTGACTTCCTACCCTCTATCCCCTATTTTGCTCAACCGTCTTCAGTGTTGTGCCACTGGTTTGACTTCGGAAGGGAAGGCTCCCAAAGGTCTAGTGGAAGAGATGGTTCCTTTGCTAGACAGCCGAACGGTTATGTAAGAATCTCCCCTCTTTTGCACAGATGTTTTTCACTAAAAATCGGACAGAAATATGCAGAAAGTCCGAATCATTTGTCTATATATCCAGTATCGTGATGGCGTTCCAGATGAAGATCGCCGGAGGTTATATCAACACGCGCGGTTAACACTTGCGGAGCAAGATGCTGTCAACGCTTTGGTGTATCTCGGGGTTAAAATATCGAAGGTATTGTGTATCTTGATACAGCCCTGAAAGTGATTCGATGTCCAAACGTTCAAGGGCCCGACGGATAAAGACACTAAGAAGTTCAAGCAGCAAAAACCAATTACCGGAGAAGAATATGAGCTATCACGATTTAAGCCTGCTCTGAAGACGGTCATCGAGGTATTTTTTATATTGATTCATGAAAATAGTCGAATCCATACTGATCTCTTTTTCATGTATCAGGATCAAGCTGGCGATAGATTGGATGCTTCCATGTTTCCGTATGTGAAAGATGCACCGTCACTCATGCCGACATCCCCTCGTTCGCCACAACCACAGACAACGTCACTGCGTAGTCAAAAGCCTGCCTGGCATAGAGCACCCAAATCAGCGACAGTTTTGGACAATCGTCAACGAGTCTTGGTCTTCGTTGCAGGTGGCATGGCATATTCTGAGATTCGAGAGACGTATCAGTTATCCAATTCATTACAAAAAGATATTTATATTGGTGAGTTTGTTGAATATCACTTGTCGTGGCTCAACCGAAAGATTGTCATCAGGCTCTACACATGTGATTACACCTCGAAGATTTACTGATGACCTCAGAGTTCTTGATCTTGGTGGTGCAGGATCGAAAGCCATACCCAATGGGCTGCGCGACATGCGAGGGGAATCGAAATCGCCTCAGGAACTTTACGATGAGAAATATTCTGTCAAGGATGCTCCGCCTCCGCAGCAACAACCACCTCAGAAGGGTCTTCTTGGATTCCCATCTCGTCCTGCGGAGAGAGTATCGCCAATTCAACCATCACCGACAAATTCTTTCCAAGGCTCAGTCAATTCCCTGCCACCGATCGCCAAAGAAGAGAAGAAGAAGAAACGAGGGTTACTAGCCAGGTTTGGTGGTTGACGGTGGTGCAAGGAGTTCCACGACATGATAGTTTACAATACCCGGTGCAGGATGTAATGTGAAATATAGGCGAAACGAAAAATCGCAAAAATTAAGCGTATATGACAAACAGAAGTGGTATGTACATGATTGAAAATATTATGTTGAGTACTCCATCTTTGCTGTGAACCTCCGGGTCAGAAGGTATAGTGACGTTTGCAAAAGCCAATAACTCACTTTCATGCTTTTTCGCCTCTCCGACCTTGCGTGCAGCCTTCGTAAGATCTTCTTGATTCACATATTCTCGATCGTCCCTGATGGCAAACATGCCTGCCTCTGTGACGACATTTCGCAAATCAGCTCCGTTGAACGTGTCAGAAAGCTAAAATGCCCAGCGTCAGATGCTAAAGGTGGTAGGTAAATTAAGCCAACACCAACCTTTACGATAGCCTCATAATCAATATCGCTGCCCTTGTTGACAGGGGCGGCATGGATTTTTAGGATCTCTAGACGAGCCTGTTCATTTGGTAGAGGTACTTCGATCTTACGATCCAAACGACCAGGACGGAGGAGTGCGGGGTCTAACGTGTCAGGCCGATTTGTCGCCATGATGAGCTTTGTCCTTCCCAAGGAGTCAAATCCATCCATTTGGTTCAGAAGCTGGACAGAATATCATAGGTCAGATCAACACCATGCAACAGACGTGTAGAAAAGGGGGAAAGAGTACCCACTTCCATGAGCGTACGCTGAATTTCACGGTCCGCACTGGTACCCTCTGAGAAACGACGGCCACCGATAGCATCAATCTCATCCATGAAAATAACACAAGGTTCATGGTCTCGTGCATATCCAAACATCTCTCTAACCACACGCGCACTTTCTCCAATATACTTGTCAACAATGGCTGAAGAAACAACCTTGAGAAAATTTGTTTGTAACGTAGCTGCTACAGCCCGTGCAAGCAAAGTTTTGCCTGTTCCCGGGGGACCGTAGAGAAGAACGCCTTTGGGAGGTTTGATCCCAACTCGAAGGAAAAGTTCGGGATTCAGTAAAGGAAGTTCAATGATCTATGGGAGTGGTTTATGGCCATCAATATACGAACATCAAGAGCACACATACCTCACGAAGTTCCCGAACCTGCTCGCCTAAACCGCCAATGCCAGCAAAAGATGCACCTCCTGGGTCCTCTAAACTCATCTTGTAAACGAGAGGATCAACCTCGCGAGGTAATATGCGCATTATAGTCAATGTGGTCATGTCAAGCGAAACGCGCGTGCCAGTCTTCAACTTGGCTACGGGAAGCGTTGGACGATAGGATACAACATATCGTGGCCCTGAAGAAGCTTTTACGATAACTGTTGAAGCAATGTTCATAAATGAGTCGTACGATGTAAAAAAAGCGAGTATAGTTTCACTACTTACAACGATCAGTGTCCAGTTGCTTCATAACCTCTCCGATAATTTGGCCAACCGACTGTACGGCTTTGATATCATCTTCTGTCTTCGCATATGCCTTTTCTAAATCCTTCAGAGAGAACCTGACTATTTGAATAATTAATATATATTTACGATATAATAACAAGGTGATTAACTGACGGTTCTTCAGACTCTCGCTGCTTGCTTCATGACTTCGCATTTTCTGTTGCGCCAATATGATCAGCAAAGCTAGCAGATAAACTGAGTATTAGCCAACCTCTCTATAGCCTTTGAGCGCATCTTTTCTGCGCTGGTCCATCGCTCCAGAAGATGTTGAAGGTTGTGAGTCCATAGATGAAGAGTCAGGTGAACGCGTAAGTCGCGCTTCGCTTTTTCTAAATTGGGATTAAAAAGCGATATAATAACCAAATGAATATCAGTTGTCATCGGCCTGATGGTCTAGTAGTATGATTCCTTGTTAGGGTTCCTTCGGGGCATTTCGAGGAGGTCCCGGGTTCAATTCCCGGTCAGGCCCCTGTAATTTTTATTTTATTTTCATTTTCAACATCCTTCAACAGAATTTGCCGACGGATGCTGTCAAGCTATGACCTCGACACCCTTTATGGCGGAAAAAAAAACACTTTATATAAACCGTCAGTCACTGCGTGTCCATACAAATCGCTAAATTCCAGATTTTCCGATTGTCATGCGTTGAATTACCATTGCTCTACATAGGAAGCGTTCCTAAGTAGTAAAAAAAATGTCGTCGGGATCCGGAAAAAAAAAAGGGAGATCTGCACAGTAACGATAATTATTAAGAAATGGCATGCGCATATCTAGGTATGGGTTCTGCTTGATAACCATAAGCATGTTGCATGGGGAGAGGAATCGTCTGGGAAGTAGGGGAATCATGGGACGGCGGAGGTGAGGGGTACAGTTCGAGAGATGATTTTTCTTTCCTTGAAGGTATATCTTTGGAAGTCTTGATGTGGAAAGTTGAAGCAGGGGGACGGTGGTGTTGGTGGGAGAAGGTTGCTTGGTGACCGGCCCCAGATATTGATAATCCCCGAGCGCGTCCATACACAGTACCGGAGCCCATGGCCGCTGCACTTGCGTTGGTATATCCAGAGACCATCTCGGATGGGGGTGAATCCGTGCCCAACAACATCCGTGAGTCTTCTTTTGTAGTTGGCAGCATCATGTCTTTTACTGCTTCCATTCTCCTTAATTTCTTCTCGCCCTTGTCAACATCCCCTTTGGCATTGTTGTACATGTAGAGGCCAGCGAAAGTCATGCATATGCCCAAGGCCTGAATGGGATGCACAGACTGTTTGAACCACACAATCGCGATGCAGATGACGGCAACCCGCTTTATAAGTGAAGCGATGGAGTATGTGACAGGAGAGGTCGAAGAGAGAATGACGAAGGCAATGATATTCTGCGCGTAATGGACAGTTCCATTAATGAAAAAGTAGTAAATGACTGAATGAGCAGGGGGCTCGTCTTTGCTTGGGACGGCCGTTGCGGTGGTTCCAGAAAGGAATAGAGGGAGATCGCAATACATCCAGACAGGGACCATCAACAAGAAAGCCATTCCTGACGAATAGAAAAGTAGATTCATCTTGTCGAGTTTGTGTGACGATACAGATGAAGTCCCTTCCGCGTGCGATGGCATAATCTTTTTGAAAAAGATATTAGAGCTCACGAAAACGAGAGCTGAACCGAATGCGCAGAGTAGACCTATTGCATTAGAAGCGGAAACGTCGAACGAGCATGCCAGCATGACGCCGACGGTAAGGGGAAGAAGCGAGATATAGGTCTTGCTCGAATAGCTTACCCCGAAGAGGAGGGCATAGGCCGCAACGGTAAATAGAGGAGATAGAGCCTGAAAACTAAGATAAGGATTTTGGTGAGTATTTGAAAGGTAGTCTTACTCACTTTGATGGTATGCACGGTGCTAACTGGTATTCTGGAAATGGCGATACTAGAAAAGATATGACCGCCAACTTGGAACAAACCCATAGGAAATGTAGTTCGTAGGATTACTCTTGTTGGCGTCCGCATTCTTGTGAATCGGATAGCGGGGGACATAAAGAGGAGGCAGTAGAAGGCGACAAAGCCGAACTGGACAAAGGTGAGGGTGACTGGATAACGAAATTGATTAAGGATGGCCTTTCCTGTATTGGATGAGAGGGCTGAAGTAGAATACCAAAGGCCGCACAGCAAGATAAAAAGGAAATTGGAGGAACCAGGTGCTGTCGTCATTGACCGTCGACCCGTCGTCATCGGATTATATGAATGCCTCTGGGAGAATGGCAGATAACGAGAAACAAGATCAGGAAGCTCAGCGAGTGATGAACTGAAGTCGGATGCTAATCTATGAGCCCAACCCTTGTCATTAATCCACACAGGACTGTACATCGGTAGTCGCCCTGCATGGATTCCCCAACTATCGTTATGCGAGAAGCGCGAGTTGTGAGCTTGGACATGGATCGGAGGAGGCGCCATGATATTATTTAAATTTTCAGAGTTTTACTGGATAAATACGAGCATTCAGAAGTCAGGATATATGAAAGAGAATCGAAAACAACTGAGTGGTGGTGATGGGCGGCAAGTGCAACAGCGCTGGCTCACGTAATATGGGTTGCCCGTCCCATCATTGCAACGATGCTTCCAAAACCCAAAAGAGTTTCTACCACCAAAAAGGTGGGACCACTGCCAGTAAACACCCAAAAAAACCTGGTCCAATGGGGCCACAAAGAAGATGCGTCGAACTTGGAAAGAGGTTTACTTTCTTTACCTCTCGAGCTAACGACAGAAATCTTGGACTACTTCCCCGCCATAGGACCTTACACTACAATCCGTAATGGAACTACCGACCCTGTCTTGCCTGAATTTTACCTCGTGCGCATAGATGTACTGCGTGCGTTATCTCAAGTCTGTATCGACTATCGACGCGCTTTTTTACCACTTCTCTGGGACTCACTCAATGTCTGTTTTACCATGCGAGCGGCAAGTCCGGGGTGGACGAGCGCCTTCTATAAACATGTCGGCCAAGCTCTAGTGCGCAAGTGTGATGGTCTCTCAGCCAACCCTAACTTAGCATCTTATATTGGGTAAGGATTGTCTGACTTGTCCTAAACTATTCACTTCTCATCAACTACCATAGCACCGTCCGTGTAGTCATTACGCGTTATCAAAGTATAGTCGTCGTCCCAAAATTTGCGACATTCTTATCCTCACTTCAAAACTTGCACACTCTTCATGTTTTGCATGCGCATACCCAAATGACAACGGCGATCAAAAATGGTTTTCAGGGCGTTGTGCTTCCCAGAATACGCACACTCATTATCCCAGGATATTGCCATGAAATTCTCAAGTGCTGCCCACGGGTAACTAAAGTATGGTGTAACCGTGACGATGGGAGCAAGCTCGTGACTGTTATCGCAAAATATTGTAAAGAAGTGCAGGAAATGCGTGGTTTCTTAGGAGGGGAAAGTTTAGTCAAGAGTATGTTATGGAAATGACTGAAGTTTGTTTTGCTTCCTAACACAAATTTTCAGGAATAATTAAGGCAGCACCTAATCTGCGTGTTCTGGAAATAGACAGTCGTCACGGTAATTTCCAAGTACGATCTTCTCTCTGTTCTTTTATAATAATAAGACGATACCAATAATGTTGTTTGCAGCCCATGCTCAATGCTCTCCCGTCTTTCAAAAACATCCATACGATAATAATTAAAACATCTAAATTTGACCACGACCCTCCTGAAATCGAGCTTCAAAGATGCATCGAAGCAACTAAACAGAGATTTAAAGACTTGGCACCCTCTAAGGAGAGGAGATATATTCGCCTTTGGCACAAAAGCAACGACGGTCAATTCTCGACATATCCTGGAATTAAAGACAAAGGCGACTTCAATGCATATGTACGAGGATACTATACTGAGGTTCCTATTGATTGAGGATGATATTGGCTACATAACATTAGAGAAATCGTGGGAGTAGGAAAACGGTCAAACGCTTGACGGTCAATTACCCAAAATGAATGGCTTGACAGTTTTTTTATTTCCTTTCTTCTCTTCTCTTTACTTTCTTTTTATTCTCTCAATAATAGCTAGCGAGGCCTTTACCTTGAGTATTTGCCTCAGGGAGTCGCTTAGCTAGCTAAAACACAATACATAATTCCAATTTAACGAGTGGCTGAGCAACTGTACAGTTCCCGGCAATCTCCTTATCCTTCTCACGCATTGCTACTCCCAAGAATTCGTCGAGACCACAGATTCGATACCACTCCCTATCTCCTCAACATGGTTCGTCGCTGTACATTAACGATGCGATTTATCTAATCCCATCATATTTTACAGACAAAACGTACCAAGAAAGTTGGAATCACGGGTAAATATGGTACTGTAAGTTTGCATGCAGATTAGGCAATGCTTGCATCTCTAAAAAAAAGTATACGGTAGCGTTATGGTGCTTCCCTGCGTAAACAGGTCAAAAAGATGGAAATATCGCAACATGCGCGATACACATGCACTTTCTGCGGGAAGGTTTGAACGCTTGTCTTTTGAGTATGATGAGGATGTTGATGGTTTCCGAATCGAACAGGATTCAGTCAAGAGAACTGCTGTTGGAATCTGGAATTGCTCTGCATGCAGAAAAACAATTGCTGGCGGTGCATGGTCTGTTTCAACGACAACTGCTGCCACAGTCCGCAGGTACGTTTTGCTGCATTCTGTTTGGATTTTCGTATGAAAATTAATTTGTTCGCTTTCTCTCTTTCAGTACCGTTCGACGTCTGCGCGAGCTGACAGAGGCTTAGACTGCTCTCAGTTCATTTTATTTCTTTTCATCACCATATCCTCTATATGTTCGTATGACACATAACAATATGAACAGCCCGAACATAAAAATCATCGAGGGAATAACGATGATCAGAGTGAATGAGCATTAAGTGCTGGTAGTAATGCATTCAGGACACTGATATATAAGAGTCTATCATATGGACACCCGCCCCATCGTCTACCTCGAGGTCTCCGTCCGCATCTGCGTCTCCCCGAAGCATCAAAAACATAGGGTCTGCAACTTCAGCCAATGCCTCTTCTCGTTCCTCCTCCTCGTCTTTGCTCATTGGAGCATGTAGAACTCGGATAATCTCCCATTTATCCTCATATTGTTCATACACCTGACAAATAACATCAGAACAGTGAATCAGCTCTAGAAGAAAAACCATTTTTACATTGGCTCGTTTCTTCTTGAGATGCATCTTTCGCTCAATGTTCTTGTAAAATGCACCTTTCTCTCTGCGTGAGGGTTTGTCCTCTAAACTATCCAGAGAGTCATCACCACTGCCTTCTGGTGGATCGCCGTCGTACAACACGAGTAAGAACTCATTAGGTACCTCCTGTTCAACTTTGACTGTCTCATAATCACGCATGAAGTGGAATATTGTTTCCTAACATCTGGTCAGCTTGCTTTTGATAGATATAAACGCGGTATACTAACTTCTTCATTATCTGGCACTTCGTAAGGTGAGAGATCAAAGCGTGTTTCTTTGAATTTAAGCGCGGATTCATTATCTTCAGTGAGGTAGAAGGCAAGGAAAGAGTCGTGCTCCGTTTTCATGGGCCGCAGAATGGCGCAGTCGAGACGAGGATCTTCAACCTAGTTACAAGATCAGTATTAAAACTGGAGTCATGGTTAGTGGTACGGGAAGAGGACATACATCAACTGGTCGCTCCCCAGGTCGTTCAGAAAATCTAAACAAATCATACTGATTGGCCCAAATATCAACATCTGGAAGCACCGCGTAAGATTCGACAGCGGTAACGTTTGGTTTGTTCGGATGTTGTAATGATTCTAAAGAAAAGTTCTCGTTGCATGCCTGGAACGAGGTTTCGATGTCGCGTAGTTGTGCCTCTCTTGAAACGTCAATAGACGCGGCCATAACATGTTTTCTGCGACACAACGCAAATGAGGGACGTGCCATTCATGCATTGGTTGGTACCACACTCACGGTTCCTGTACACCTGTTTTTTGGACGCCTTCGCGGCTGATATACTCCGTTTTTCTCAGCCACGGTACATGCGCGAGAGGTGTTGGATGGCTATTAATCGATCCGGATTGACTTCCGTTGACTGGATATGCACCTGTTGAGGATGAAGGGTCCGCAAGCAAGAATTCGTCTTTCGGGTCAAATTTAGGAAGCTTTTGTGGATCGGGATTCAGACCTATTTTCAAAATATCAGTTTTCCTAATCAAAAAGATGAAAATCTGGACTAAAAACGGACTCGAATCATCTGCAACTTCTTCCCAGAGGCACTCCCACTTTCCTAAATCCAAAGGCATCCCACATTCGGCATCAACAATCATCGGAAGTGGGGTCTCATTCGCCAGGGCATCAAGAAATTCGGGTTGGGCGTATCGCATAGGGTTGGTAGGTATATTTAGTAGCTTCGGGGGACATGGTGGTGCAGGAAGTGGATTTGAATATCGGACGCGGACCAGAAGGTCAAGTTTCGAGCTGTTGATCGGGGCGGTAGGTGAACTACAAATGAATTTACCGCATGATTTACACACCTTTTTTTGGAGGACATAGGATACAAAGATTACCTTAGATGGAGGAGTTCAGCAGATAACTTATACTACAATACGAAATGCAAGGGTTGTATACCCATATGGCAGAAGGCTTTGATCAATAAACCACGACAAGCTTGCTATTCAAGCTCTTCTAGGCAGCTCTTTCAACCATATCCTGTAAGCTAATGGCTTTGAATTCTTCTCCGTCCATGCCCAATGAGTCCGTTTGTGGTGCCCAAACAGCATCATCCAAGATATAAACCAACAAACCTCCTCTTCCTTCAGTAGTCCGACTCACTCTAAAGAGAGGCATCCTCGACCGTTCATGTGCCCGCCCAGTAGGGATAAACAAAAGGTTGTGCGTCGCCGCGTACTCTTCCACAATAGAACGAAAAGTAATTTCGTGAGTCCGTGCCGAAGGCCGAGGCTTAGTGCTGTCCTTCGTCCCACGTTTTGGGGAACTAGCTGCAGTTATTTCTCTGAGGAAATCCGGTTTAACCAATTGCATCGGTGCGTCTGGACCCAGCTCGTAAGCTTTATCCATCAACTGCAACCCGCGCGTGAAGCCCCGACTGATGCCAGAAAGATTCCGTATTGCTTCGGGGAACGATTTTTTCCAGAACTCATACCAATCTGCAACTTCCCCGAAATTTACACGAGGTTGGATGAGCCATATATGGAGGATGTCCAGCCACTTGGGGAAAAACTCTGTCTCTAGTATCTGGGAGAATATGGAGGGTCGAATGATATTTGACCAGGCAAAAACGCGTTGCAATGGTTCCATTTTTTGGTCCCTGGGATTGACACGGAAGTCGTTTCGTAACGAGGCTCCAAGTTTTGGTACAACATATTTGAGGAGCATAGCATCCCATTCTTTGGCATCGAAAACCTGTGATAGATAGTTTTAGGATCTTTAGATTCAAGAAGAAAGGAGGAGCCTTACATCTCTCCAAGCTACGAGGTCGGTCGGCATGTCCTCCTCCACTCTGAGGAGATTCTTGATCTTCCGCCTAGCATCACCGACGATATCCTCTATCCTCAGACCAATATAGGGCAACCATGGGAAGACAATAGATTGCAAAGAGGCTGTAGCATTCTTTGAATTCCAATCAGCGACCGCCTTTTGTACTTTTGGTAAGATGAGTTGGTCGAGTAAGTTGTCGCGAATGAAAAGGGGCAGAAAGGACGACCATACTTCATAAAGTTTTACAGCTTGCCGAGGTAGATCCGGTGACCATTCGTTGTTGATCGAGGTCCGCACTTTGGGAAGCCATATGTTCCACAACAGGCTTTCGAAAGGTGTCATTGATTTTTCCCTTGAAGACAGGTCAGAAATATAAAATGGGTAAGAATAAAATTGCTCACGTGGCAATGGCGGGCGCAGCAATAGTTCTGGTTCCGTAGACATCAACTTGCGTTTGAGGGGGAATTTCCGCATCGTTGATCTTTAAAGCACGTTGCCACGATCGGAATGTAGACAAGAATAATGATGGTTGCTCAAGAGGATTCCAATTTGCTACCATTCGTCGAACAATGGGCGCAATAGCTGCCACCACGATCTCATCTAGACCATACTTGTCATACTCGTATGAGTATTCAGAGATAAGCTTCTGAAAATGAGGCGAGAATGGTTCCAAGGAGACCTCATAAACAGAAGAAAGTTCCTTGGTAGTCACGTTTATATCGTTGGCAAGGAGTTGAACTTGTTGAAGGCGTGCAATCACTACAAAAGAGAATCAGTGAATTGAAACCTGAGGTCCGAAAGAAATTACGTTGGGCTTCATCATCAACCTTCTTGCGCAAACGAAAGTCTTCCCCAGTTACAAATTTATTGCGCTCTTGCAATGTTTTCGCTTCCCGAGCTAGGCCGTCCAGGTCGCTCTTGCAAGCGTCGGCAATGAGTCGCACGTTATGCCTCACTTCCGGTATTCGTGTAGGATCATTTGAGGGTGACCAAGCACTCAATGCTAGCGACGCCACTTCACGGGGCTCGAATAAAAAGGTAAGCTAAGCAACACAGATGGAAGAAGAGGCTAGAAGAGACACGTACCACTGCACCTGTTGCATCTATAATTTGTCCGATACCGGGAGCAGTGACTTCCTCGGCTTCTGCAATAATCTGCTCATATGTCTTGTGCTCGATTTTGACTTTGCTTTTTTTTGGACGTTTCCACACATCGGACCTCTTCTCTGCCTGCTCCTTTGCTTTTCTCCTAAACTTCTTGGCTTTTTCGTCTTCATCGCCACTAACCGTTTCACCACGTCTCTTTGCTTCCATCTTTGACTGTTCTGTCTTTTCCTTGAAGCCTTTGAATGCGATACCCATCTTCTGCGGCCGAAGTTTACTCTCTATAGGCGTCACTATACCTTCCCCGGTCACACCCAGACCAGTTCCCGCCTGCCAGCCCATCTTTGCAAGCATGCGTGCACCAAATGAACCCTGAATTTTGCTAAAATGTGCAAGTTCCGATGCAGGCAATGGGACAGGCGGGTTCGATTCTCGTGTAAAACTCTGTCCCCGGTTATTGAAAGCGGGACGAGTAGTATCATCAGGATTGGAAGACGCGGGCGGAAACGCAGACGGCTTAGAACCGATACCGCCTCTTGAGAGACCAGTCTGTTCGATTTCGGAACCATCGTCTTGATCCTCCGCCTCAGAACCGTCGTCTTCGTCCTCCGCTTCAGAACCAACTGGCATAGAGTCATCTAATTTGACTGGTCTCTCGCCCGTGGTAAAGGTAGGTGCCTTTGCCCAATCTCTCTTTAATCTGGCCCTCCCATCCGTGCCTTCGTCTTCGCTGCTCTCTGCGAATATTCCATACAGGGCTTCCTCTTTCCCATTCGTCCTCCTCCGCTTGTTTTGGTATGGGTTCTCGAAGAGCGCACGCTCTTCTCGGGCATCGGGGTCGTTCTCGAAATCAAAATTCAGGCCATCAATGCTTCCGGGAGAATCTGAATCCTCTCCGTCGTCTAGGACGCGCTTGCGCCTTCCCATGTTGGGGAGGAGTTTAAAGGTATTGGTGCCGAGTCGGGATGAAGGATGTCGGTGTGACTCAGTGACGATATCGGCGTGACTCCGTTACGCTCTCAGTATTTTCGCACGCAGTTGGTGAAAAGGTATCTCGTCAACGGGCACATCAAGACTTTCCGCCTCCCTCACGAACAATTTAACGCAATATGGTCCGTACATTCCATCCAATTGGTCTCAAAGAGCACGTTGTGGTAGTTGTTTTGGCGAAAACGCGATTCTTATCAATGGATGCGTTGGACTTTTGTTGGATGACTTCTCGGACAATTGCTCTTCAAACTTCACTTGTATAGTCAATCGACACTCAATTCATTCGTTCTATAGGCTCGAGGACCCAAAAAGCACTTGAAGCGGCTCAGTGCCCCCTCTTCATGGATGTTGGATAAGTTGAGCGGGACATATGTATGTCCGAGTCCAAGCATGTTTTTATCCTAGAAGGATTAACTGAGGTCTGCATGATTAGGCACCCCGCCCCTCTCCAGGACCACACAAGCTTCGAGAGTCTCTTCCTCTCACAGTTTTCCTTCGCAACAGGCTAAAGTATGCGTTGACTGGACGGGAGGTCACCTCTATCGTCAAGCAACGCTTAATCAAAATCGACGGCAAAGTTCGCACAGACTCTACCTACCCTGCAGGCTTCATGGGTGTGTTCACCTATCCCTTGATTGCATGAAAGTCAATCTTGAATTTTTCCTCAGATGTCATCTCGATCGAGAAATCTGGAGAACACTTCCGACTCCTCTACGATGTCAAAGGTCGTTTCACCATCCACCGCATCACACCTGAGGAAGCCACCTACAAACTCCTGAAAGTTCGCCGAGTAGCTATTGGTGCCGGCGGTGTTCCCCACGTTGTCACCCACGACGGACGCACAATTCGTTATCCCGATCCTGCTATTAAAGTCAATGACACTGTCAAATATGATATTGAGCAGGGCAAAATCACTGACTTCGTCAAATTTGACACCGGAAACATCGTTCTGGTTACTGGCGGGCGCAATATGGGTAGGGCAGGCGTCATTGTGCACCGAGAGAAGCACATTGGGGGCTTTGATATTATCCATGTCAAAGACTCTCTTGACCGAACATTCGCTACGCGGTATGTATATTCGATTTTTCCTTGTATTGTAAGGAGCTCATGTTGCATTACAGTGTCACTAACATTTTCGTCATTGGAGAAGGCGTCAAGCCCTGGATATCTTTACCCAAAGGCAAGGGTACCAAGCTTACGATTTCAGAGGAGAGAGATGTCAAGAGAAAAAGGGCGGCAGAGCAGTAAATAGTTCAGAGGTATTGCTCGTTTTCCTCTTCCTCTAAATCTTGTATGTCTGTTTTCCATATATTCATACAATTAAATAGTTTGTTAGGGATATGCGCAGTCAACTTTGATAATTAAAAAGCATCGTAGGCACTGGTTACCAATAATCTGGATGGCGATGAGCTATTATCACGTCTTTTCCACGCTTTTTCCTCTCTGCCTCCCATCGAGATACCCAGTTAAACATTTTTCTTCGACTGGCTTCACTGCCCACGTTTACAGTCGCGATCATTCTAGTCCAATTGAACGACATGGCAAAACATGTCAGCTCGTAGAACGACGAATGTTCAGAGTATGGAACGGGATAAATGAGTATCGGGCTTGACGACTTGAGTGAATGCTGAATATCTGCATATGTGAATTCTTTCTGGGATGATCTAGAAATGATTGATGAGACAGATGGCAACTGTTCCATCCCTGCTGCTGGACTGTATCTTAATGATTAGGTGAATGTGAGTGACTGCGTGAGGGTTGTAGTCATGCGACCTACGTCCAACCCGTTGGTCGAAAACCAATGATTTTGTCGTACGATCCTTTGAAACGGTCGAGATAAATTTTCAGTCTGTCTGTCGTAATCATCGGCAGGGGCACAAGATGAACAATGGCATCCATGGGGTTTGAGGTCAACAAACCATTCAAGTCAGAGTCATCCTGGCACCTCAGTATGGCCGATTTTCGTGCGTCGCAGTAGACTTTACTGTTCACCGCTTGGGCGATGGCTGAATTGTGCTTTCCTTAGAATTGTAAACGATGGAATAGTTAGTTTCTGCACCTTTAACCACACGTTCTTTGCCAATAGAATAGGTCCTGTTGTTCAAAAGTCAGTTGAATGATATCGCATCCGAGTCGTCTAGCTATATACCCAACAACAATCAGTGTGTTTATTTTGGCATCTTTTATTCTCATTCCCTTTGAGAGAGATATCCATGATCCCAATCCTGATTTCTCTTTGTGTAACGGTTGGTCGAAGATGATCCTTTTGGAAAGCTCTGCACAAGCGGATATCACAAGCGGTTGCGGAGGAAATGTATACTACAAGCCGAATAAGTGTATGTTTCATATACGAGTTTGTTCCTCAAACCTACCTTCGGGTCCAGATAGGTTGTATCAAGATAGACATGGTCAATTAGTTTCCCATGGACTGCGGGATGGAGAATATGCCGAGGCGAAGCACGAAAATCGCCACAATGCAGATATCTGAAAACCTTGGAGGAACCAATGAAATGAGACCTAAAATTTCCGTCTCCTGCATTTACTGTTTGAGGTCCTTCGAAGAAGAAAAGACAGGAGCCCGGGCAATGATTTGCCTCGATGAGAGTCACAGTTACACCGTTGGTATTCGGGATTAGAGATGAAGTGTCCATAGGAAGTGGATAGACCCATTTTTTGTCGACAGAAAGCATATGAATAATCAGATTTGCAGTTCCTTCTGAACAGTATATTAACCCATGCTTCCATTTTGAAGATAAATTGGTGTAGTGGTCTGAGTGTGCATGGCTGTGGCAAGTACTAACGGTTAGCAAGCCGATAAGAGGAAGGAATGATGAACTGACGTTAAGAAATATGCAGTGACACCTGGTATTTCGCCAAAGTTGAAAGCATCGACCGCGATGGGCATTCCTTGTAAAACTTTGTAAAAGGGTGCCTTCCGCCGACTACTACCTGCCTGCGGGGGACCGAAAGTCTTGTCAATGGATGCTTCCTTCCAAGCCTCATTTTCTTTTACCGACGACATTAAGACAGAAAAGGCATTGTCTCTACCTGGTTTGCCTTTGCTGTCGCAATTAACCAGTGATTGTCGGGCTACCATAGTGGATAGGCGACTTGAATGGGAAAGGAGGCGCGAATTAGAAATATCAAATTGCTCTATCATTGCAGGCGGAGGAATTTCATTATCTGGGCCTGACATTTGCTAGAAGTTTCCTAGGATGAGCAATGTCGCAACTTCAAAGCGCCGACAGAGCTTACATTGTCAGGTATCATCCAATCGTCTTCTGTTTTGAACTCGAATGGTCGTTCATTGTCATCAGTCTCCCAGTCTTCCAATGTGAGGTCGATGTCGTCCTTAGTTTGGCGAAATGACGGACTCTCTTCTGAAACATGGTTAATGGAAGGGTGCTCAGAATGGCCAGCGTCCCTTTTTCTGGCTGGATTGCCTTGAAGGAGGGCCGAAGGTTGTCCGAAAGAATAGCTTTGGACAGGCTCTTTGCAGATCGGTTTCGAACAGGTGCTCGACAAGAGTAGGACAGGATTGCCAAAAGAGAACACGGGTTTATGTTCATTCTCTGTCGTTGTGGGCAAGGCGCTCTTGGACAATCCTACGCCTGAGTAGTATGTGTTTTCCTCCGAATCTGACAACTTGACTGACGAGACGGATGAGGGTTTGCTTTCAATATTTAGAGGAACAGTATCAGACAACGTTTCGTCTAGATTTCGATTCGAACACGCGTCTGCGCTCAGCCTACGCCGCTTGACAAGTTTTGTGGATTCGAGTATTTCAACCTTGTCGTCATCGTCTGAGTCAATCACGATGATTTCTTGGGCTTGAGATGAGAAATTTTTGTTCGCAAATGTGTTAGACTTGTCAAGCTTCTGTGGAGCTGTCTTGAAGAAATGGTGCAAGGTCTGTCCAGGTTGAACTATGCTTCGACCTTTTCTTTGTTTTGTAGAGCGCATCTTAGTAAAAAAACAGGTCGGCTCGAAATCTAGAATAAGTAATTGCCAAGTTCAATTGGAAAGTATGGTTTCGACCGACCCCAAAGACGGTTCGTGTGTCAGCCGTCACAGTCAGGTAAGCTGCGTGAGATGCGTGACAGCAAGCCAAACAAAAGTATGGTTGCCGCGGATTGTTTGCGCAGCAAACATAGCCTCTTTTGGTAACTATTTCATGCCCGGACCGGAAGTAGGATCCGAGCAAACTCCGGTCCGGGAACCAAAAACAAAGGGGACGTTTGACCTCGTCTTACAAGACACAACTCCACTCAAGTGCTACAAAAGTACAATATATCTATTATTCATATGTATGAGAATGCTCTGATTTTTTTTTTAGAAATTCTGATGCCAGTATCCAGTGCCAAAGATGTGTCATATCTCGAGGGCCATACGCAAGATTATAACCCAATTTTTTCTCTCTCATAGTCTCTTTTTTCCCCCAGATCAATACAATATCCATGGAATATATCTCCAAATGTTTAATCAACCATATTTCTGAGATTAATCAGTTCTTGAAAGACAAAGGACTTTATGTTATTGTGGTCACAGTCCTGTCACACGAAATCACCAGCACAGAAGGCTTTCTGATAGAGCTCGTAGCTCACCCAAATGCGCGATCTGTGCCGAAAAAAATGGGTGATTTGGTCAACGTATATACTAGGTTGAAACTATGCATACATGGGGTGCAGTTGTTACAATCTGCAGAAGTGAAAGAGGACAACTTGAGGGTGGAGATAAGGTGGTAACATCGAAACAAAAGGTAGTTGGCGGTCGGCGAATAAATAGATAAAAGAGAACTTGAACTAAGTTGAGGTCGAATGAAGAGCTCCAATTTTTCAGGTCGACTGAACGAGGCACAATAAAATTGCAAACGTGCCTTTTGTTTTTGGTAGGTTCGGTTCAAGCGCCTTCTCCGGACCGGTTGTTTGGCTACGCAAACAGTCCTGCTTTTGGTAAGAGATTGAGGCTTCGCAAGGCCTTCGGAGAAGGGGTTTGTGACAGGCTCACGGCTCAAAACTGAGAGATGGCAACAACAGGAGATCCGTTTAGCGGATTCCCCCACTTTGATTCAAAAAGAAGACGGAGACTGAGAGGATAGGCTATAAAGAGCCTGGTTATGATGTGTGAGGGGGATGGAGGTGGTGAAAGAAAGATGAAGACGACGTCAATGAGGGGAGTCAGAGGTTAGAAAAGATGGTCTAGTAGCGGTGGCGCAGGCGAATAGCTGCGAGTTGTAATTCAGCGCGGATGACCGGATTCTCCCTAATGTAAATCTTCCACGCTGTGGAAGACCAACGGCCGAGGGCCTGAATGACATCTTCGGAGAGTCCAAGGCTGGCATAGTAGGTGGCACCTCCTGCTCGAGCAGAATGTCCCCCAAACGAGTGGTCAAGAATGGAAAAGAATTTAGATTCAAACCACGATCGGGTTGGTTGGGTACCATCTTCACGAAGGAATAATGATGTGGTGGCGTCATGAAGGTGGTCGCGGAGAGTGACATATTCGGCGAGTAATGTTACAGGGTCCGCGATATCCTGGGACGTAAATAAAATATCTGTACCACGGTAGAAAGGGTCCGATTTATGGTAAGGAAGGCGATACTGTACGCGGCCAGCGGAGAAGACAAGTGAAGAACGTTTGATAACCTTTCTCCAGTCGAAAAGAGATTTGTCGTTCTTCTGTACGAGTTCGCCAACACGGTGGCAACCATAAAAGCAACAGGCTAGTATGGTTATGAATAGGAGGTCATCATAAGACTGGGATGAACGAGCATGCAATAAAAATGCAGATAGATGGTGTAGGCGGAGGGGAAGTTTCCGGGAGACAGGATCTGCACGGATCTTCTTAGATCCTCGGATTACTGATGTGACGAGTGGGTGCGAACGGTTTATGTCAAAGTCAGGGTACGTGGCGGAGAGAAAGTGTCTGACACCGGTTAAGTATTTTGGTCCAGAGGCGATGTAACGGGATGTATAAGAGATGTAACGGGAGAGTGTTTGTGGTGTGGGGTCAATTGGTAAGGAATGCATCATGCAAAAGTTGAGGTAGTCGCGGGCACCAGTCGTATATCCTTTGACGGTGGATTTCTCGATTGAACTGGCTTGAAGCCAAAGCGTACGGTGGTCCAAATCGCGTAAATCCATTGGATGGCGGGCATAAAAAGAGCAAGTCGGTCTCCCATGCCCGCCGAGCGCAGTCAAAAGCACTCCCTCCATCGCGCCGGCAGAAGTTCTCTGGGAGGAACCAAGGTGCGGACGCGGTCTGAAGGAAATTGTCGGCTATAGTCATGGAGAAGGAGCCGAGAAAGCATATCTGCATGGATATTTTTCGTGCCTGCTATATGTTGGACACGCAAATCAATCCCTGAATATAGAATGATTTCGGCAATGCCCAACAGAGGGGCGGTGTGTATTGCCTCGGATGCTGAAAGCATGTTAAGGACGCAAACGGAGTCCAGGCTGTCAGTAAATAAGAGGAGACGACAAGGAGGTTTTGGTAGAGAGGCAATATGAAAAATCGCTGAAAGAATAGCGATGAGTTCTAGAAAGAAGATGTCGATCTTAATTTCCGGAGGCGGAGGATGAAGCTGATAAACAAGGGCATTAGAAGCATAGTAGCATCCGAGACCCAGATGCAAGCTTGCATCTGTCCATACTACCATGTCTGCAGCATCATCAGGCCAATGCATGCTGTCTACAAGGCATACTCCAATTGATCTGGGAATAACATCGCGTAGCCATGTCAAGTCGGTGATGACTTCTCGGTTGAGATACACAGAACCCCAACTGTGTTGTTTCCCTCGCATCTTTCTATAGAGTTCCGATAAGGCTGGGCGACCCCATGGAAGCACATTGAGTAACCAATTGAGGTGTCCAGCTAGTTGCTGCCAGTCGCGAAGGGGTGGACACCGGAGAGGATATTTAAGAAAGATGTCGATACGATTTTGGATATCGGAAATGGAATCAGGGTCTAGGGAGATGCTTCCTTTATTCGCATCAACCCAGAAACCTATAACTTTGAGTTTCGAACCGGATTCTTGTTTCCTATCCTCGAAAGGGCAAGAGACAAACTCCCAGAAGATAAGGAGTTGGACTTGACTCCGTGGACAAAGTTTTCCGTGATAAAATACTTCATTTTCTTCGAAGTCGAGGCCAACGAAATCGTCCATATAAACATGGAGACTGGAGATTTCAAGCTTTCGGACAGCTATCCAGCAGAGCAGGCCTGAAACCGAGCACCATATCCGGGGAGAGGCACGGTTCCCAAAAACTAGTCGTCGTACAATGTACCAGACCCCATCAACGACAACGACCTGTCGCATGTTACGACTTCGACCAATTCAGGCTTTACAGCTGTGATTGGATACAGTCAGTATCTGATAATGCCCAAGCATCTGTCCAAGGAGCTAGCTGAGCCCATGAATATCAACTGGAAGACGTCCAGTCAAGTATCCACAGGTTTGAGAATGGATAAATGCCAATCAAGCAC
>Ga0193743_1000625_pt1 | contig 27719 bp, 23 predicted proteins | sample L2c2metaG_FD_143038 | JGI IMG/M metagenome (GOLD analysis project Ga0193743, IMG submission 143038) | Soil microbial communities from a riparian zone of the East river system, Colorado, United States - L2c2 | ecosystem: Environmental > Terrestrial > Soil > Riparian zone | place: USA: East River...
CAAGAACACACGAAAAGGTGTAATACTTACCAATAGGTGACCATGAGGAAATTGGACCAACTTCCGATCCAGCCGTGTTCGACTCAGGAGTTAGAAGAGGCCCTGGAAGTCCTAGAAGGACGATGGAAGATCCTTATACTTTTCCATCTTTTCAGTGCGCCCGTGCTCCGCTTCTCGGAACTGCGTCGAGCTATGCCAGGCATCTCTCAGAAGATGCTGATTCAGCAACTGCGCGACCTAGAGAGGGACCGTGTCGTCTCCCGGAAGGTCTATCCGGAGGTGCCGCCCAAAGTGGAGTACAGCCTAACGAAGGATGGCACCGCGCTCCTTCCCTCCCTCCGGGAACTCCAGTCCTGGGCGGGCGCCCGCAAAGCGACGCCACCCATACGCAGATCAAGGTCAAAACAGTGACGGGACGTTATCGACTGCGTGGCGTCGTCTAGGAAGACGCCGCCTGCGGCTCGGCCGTCGAAGGTGGAATACCATTCCTCCCGGATTACGGGCAAACCGGAGCAATCCTCGAAGCGCTGCGCCGTTCTCAATTGCTGCTAACGGGGCAATGCGCTCACCGAGTTGTAAGATGAAACCTATTTTGTGCTTCGGGTGGAGTGTGAGATCTGGATGATGTGGACCGATGCGCCGCTTGGCATTTGGATGGATTTGTTGGTCTGGGTCGTCTCTGCTTCGACTCCGTAGCGGTAGGGGACGAGGCGGGTGAACTGGATCAGCGCGAGGAGCATGGCTCCGCAGAATGCTGCGACCGGGGCCGCGTAGGAAGGGTAGTGGTCGTATCCGAACCCATGAGCAGCACTGCCGCTGCTCCTGAGATCATGAAGGCGCCGAACTGCATGCGCGCTCGACAAATAGTGAGTTTCTTGTGATGGAAGTACACCTGATCGACGGTACGTACGAACTCTTTCGGCATTTCTATGCGGTCCCTTCCGCCAAGGATGCGACGGGGCAGGAGATCGGCGCGGTTCGCGGTGTGCTGCACTCCATGCTGGCGTTGACTCGCGAGGGTGCTACTCATATTGGAGTCGCCACCGATCATGTCATTGAATCGTTCCGCAATGATCTTTGGCCTGGGTACAAGACTGGGGAAGGTGTCGATCCGGAGCTGTTGACTCAGTTTCCGTTGCTGGAAGAGGCGCTTACAGCAGTCGGCATCGTCGTTTGGCCGATGATTGAATTTGAAGCAGACGACGCATTGGCCTCGGCCGCGAATGCCGCCGCGCAGGATAAACGGGTGGATCGCGTCCTCATCTGCACACCCGATAAAGATCTCGCACAGTGTGTCCATGGCACGCGCATTGTGCAATTTGACCGCCGGAAACGCGCCTTGCGAGACGAGGCAGGCGTCGTCGAGAGATTCGGGGTTGAGCCCGCTTCGATACCCGACTACCTGGCTTTGGTTGGGGACGCCGCAGACGGATACCCCGGCCTGAAGGGCTGGGGAGCGAAGTCCGCTGCCGCCGTACTCTCGCGCTTCAAGCATCTGGAGGAGATTCCGCCGGATGCACGAGAGTGGCGAGTGAATGTCACCAGTCCCGCAGCGCTCGCAAAGACGTTTGCGCAGGACCGCGACAAAGCATTTTTGTTTCGCGATCTTGCCACGCTGCGAACGGAGATTCCTCTCTTTGGGTCCGTAGATGATCTGCTTTGGTCAGGGCCGACACCAGCGTTTCCCACGCTTGCTGCCCGGCTGGACTCGGCTGTTACGACAAAGAACGCCGCCGGTTTTCCTGGTCGCGCAAAGCAGACGATCCAAAAGCAGTAGGTCCGGAAAAACAATAGGCTTCCGAGTGTCTTCGTAAACGCGTTTCTCGCATCGTTCGTTTGTTTTTCAACGTGATCCGGACTATGCGAAGTTATGCGCGGGTTGGCACTGGAATGGGCTTTTCTGTCTCGATTGCCTTCGGCTCGACTCCGTAACGGTAGGGGACGAAGCGGGTGAGCAGGATCAGCGCGAGCAGCATGGCTGCGCAGAATGCTGCGAGCGGAACCGTGTAGGAATGGAAGCGGTCGTATCCGACACCCATCAGCAGCACGCCTGCCGCTCCTGAGATCATGAAGGCGTCGAAGGCGTATCCATAGGCAGAGCCGAAGGCGAGCAGGCCAAAGTATCGGCTGATCATGTAAGCCATAACCTCGACTTCTGCTCCCATACCGAGCCCGACGAGAAACGCGCCGACGAGCGCAAGTTTTCCGGTGATTCCTGCGCACAGAATTCCAATGCCCAGCGTGGTTGCGCCGTAGAAGAGGATTGCGACTCTGGGGGCGAAGAGGCGATCGAGGAGATATCCGGAGCCGAGCCGGCCTGCTATCAAGGCGGCTCCAACGAGCGAGGTGGCGAGAGCGGCGCGCTCCGGGTTGACGCCCCTGTCAGAAAAGATTGCGGCCATATGAAGGATGGCACCATGGACGCTTGCGCCAGCCAAGGAGAAGATGCAAAGCATGCTCCAGTAGATGGGGTCGTGCCAGATTGCATGCCAGCTTAAGCCCTGCCTTTCCTGCGGAGAGAGCGGCGCATCCGGCGTGCTCTCGTCTCCGTCCGGCTGGAGGTTGCGCTGGCCGGGGCTGTTCAGCAGGAAGGCGGCTACGAGCGGAAGGGGAATCAGCAGAACTGCGGCTCCGAAGGTGGCGAACGCAATGCGCCAGCCGAAGCCGGCGATGAGACGCTGCGCGAGGATAGGAACCACGATGGAGCCGGCACCGATGCCCATCATCGAGAGACCGAGTGCGAGCCCGCGATGCCGGTTGAACCAGTGCGAGATCACGACGCCGTAGGGAACCGGTGCAGCGCCGCTGGTGAAGGTGATTCCCAGCACCGCACAGAGGAGATAGAGCTGCCACAGGCTGTTGCCGACCCACAGTGCAGAGATGAGGGCCACGCCATAGAGAAGGCAGGTGGAGACGATGACGCGCTTCGCGCCAAAGCGATCGATGAGCATGCCGGTGGCGGGAAGCCACAGCGCGCCGACGATGTTGAGCAGGGAAAAGGCGAAGGAGATGGCGGCGCGATTGGCGTGAAAGTCCGTTGCCAGCGACTTGAAAAATACGCTGAAGGAGAAGACCAGGAGCGGCGCGCCCAGGAAGAGACCGATGGAGCTCAGGACAACAATGAGCCATCCATAAAAGAATTGGGGCCGCTTGCGGGTCATTGGCACTCCTGTCGCGAGGTGGGGAGTATGGCCGCGGACACACCTATCGATGTTGCTTCCGGCAGGGCAGCGTGCGGTGAGGCTATATGTGGGTTGTGCGTGGCGTCAAGATGAGTTTGATTCCAAGCGCCCGTGGACGTGATACAACCTATTGCAGCGCGAGGGGCGCATCCAGTCCGCGGAAAGGGCCGTGCCCACCCACTGACGTTGCGACATAGATAGCGAATTTTCTTTCTGCCTGATGGGTGCGGACTCCGGGCATGCGTGAAAGGAGATTCGTATGTCTTACGCGATTCCGCTGCCGGCTCGTCCGCGCCTCGACTTCTACAAAAAACTAGCCAAGGAGCTGCTGCATGCGGCTTCTGACGCGTCGGCCGAGGGTGCTGTGCGCGCGTGGGCGGTGCGGTGGCTGGAGGCGTCCGGATGGTTGAGCGAAGCGAAGCAGTCAAGCTCCGTGACCGTTGGGCAGCGGAGCCAAGTGGAGATGCACGCGGAGTGGATAGAGCGCCGCTGGCGGGAGCTACGAAAGAAGAAAGGCGCAGCGCCACCGTTGCTGGCCGATGCGCAGTTCTTTCTGGCGCGTGAGCATGGTTTTTTGAGCTGGCCGAAGTTTGCCGAGCAGGTGCGGGAGCTTGAGAATGCGCAGTCGCCGGTTACGAATTTTGAAAGTGCGGTGGATGCAATTGTCGCGGGCGATGAGCCCTCGCTTGCGGCGCTGCTGCGCAACGATCCTTCACTGGCAACGGCGCGCTCGCTGCGCGAGCATCATTCGACGCTGTTGCATTACTGTTCGGCGAATGGAGTGGAGGATTTTCGGCAGAAGACGCCCGAGAACATTGTCACGATAGGGCGGATGCTGCTGGATGTGGACGCGGAGGTGAATGCGGAGTCGGATGCGTATGGCGGGGGCTCGACGACGCTGGGACTCACGGCGACGAGCGAGCCTCCGGAGCGTGCTGGAGTGCAGATTCCGTTGATGGAGTTGCTGCTGGATCGGGGTGCGGCGATCGAGAGACCAGGCGGCCTGAGCGCGGTAGCGGCGTGTCTGCGGAATGGGCGCGTCCGAGCGGCGGAGTTTCTGGCTGGAAAGGGCGCGCGACTCGACCTGGAAGGCGCGGCGGGCCTGGGCGCGCTGGAGGCGGTGAAGGAGTTTTTCGCGGAAGATGGCGCGTTGCAATCATCCGCGACTGCGCAACAGCTTGCGAATGGATTTGGCTGGGCCTGCGAATTTGGCCGCGCGAGCGTGGTGGAGTTTTTATTGGGGCATGGTATGGGTGTGGATGCACCGGTGAGCGCCGATGGACAGACGGGTCTGCATTGGGCGGCGCTGGGCGGTCATCCGGAGATTGTGAGGATGCTGCTGGAGCGTGGCGCAGATGTGAACGTGCGGGAGATGAGCTATCGGGCTACGCCGGTAGGCTGGGCGATGCACGGGTGGGGCAATCGCACGGTCAGGGATGATCCGGAACGGTATTACGAGGTGGTCGATCTACTGGTGGCGGCTGGAGCGGAGATTGGGTCGCTCGAGTCGGGAGACCGGCGCGTGATGGCGGCGTTGCGGGGAGAGCAGACTCGTCGTCCGGGGTAAAGGCGCCTGCGGTGCGGGTTGTGAGTGCGCTTCCTTCGGTCGCTCCCTTGGAGAATGCACGCCTCCCCGAAGTGCAGGTGCTTCGCTTCGCTCAGGATGACAGATTCATTTCCACGAAGGGGTGGTGGAACGTGCCCGGAGTTTCACTATTGTTCGTCGTTGTTGCGGCTTGCAGTTTCGGTGTGGTGCCAGGTGTTGGTGCGCCTTGCAACTGCGAAGAAGCCTACGAAGAGCGCGATGGCTGGAATGGCGAGGACGGGGATAGCTCGGCGGAGACCGGCGCGTATCTGCGGGGCCGAGCCGGCAGTGGTGTCGCGGCACATGCTGCAGCCTTGCGCGCGGGCAGCGGGCGTGCTCGACAGCAATAACGCCGTCAGGCAAAGCGGCAGAGCGCAAGCGCGGAGGAGATCGGTCAACAAAAGGCGAAGGCGGCGCATGTGCGCGCCCTACTGGAAGAAGACGAGCAGGCTGAAGAGGAAGATCCAGAAGATGCCCATGGAGTGCCAGTACCAGGCGGTGCAGTCGACGAGGATCTGCCGCATCTCCAGCCGGTGAAGAAGGAAGAGGGCGGCCAACGCCGCGGCGAGCGCGAGGATGCCGAGGACGAGGTGGACGCCATGCGCGCCGGTGATGAGGTAGAAGAAGTGGCTGCTGGGGTTGGAGGCGAAGAGGAAGCCCTGTGAGGCGAGGTCTTTCCAGGCCATCCACTGGCCGATGAGAAAGGCGATACCCAGAGCAACGGTAGCGGCGAGCCAGGGCGCGGCGCGGCGCGCGGCAGGACGGCCCATGCCGAGCCACTCCTCCATCACATCGACTTCATGGAAGAGCTGGCGGCGCGCCATCTCCATCGTGACGCTGGAGACGATGAGGATCGCGGTGTTGATGAAGAGGATGGGCGGGATGGCGAGCGGCTGCCAGTCGGACATGTAGGCGCCGCGCGGGTCGAAGTGGCCGCTGGACTGGCGAAAGAAGAAGGCGGTGACCAGGGCCATGAAGAACATGAGGTCGCCGGCCAAGGCAGAGAAGATACCCATGCGGTAGCGGATAAGCAGAGCGCGCGGGCCGCGGCGGTTGCCGTGATCCCAGTTCTCGTCGCCACCACCGCCCCCGGTGGGACGTCGGTCGACTGGCGGCCTGCCGCCAAAACCCGGATCTTTCCGTTCACGCTCAGCGTCGACTACGGACCTGGTGAAGGTGGCAGGCATGGTCGCGACTCCGTACGAACATATCAGCTTACTCCTGTTGGGATGCCGTCTCCCACTGCGGAATGAAGTCAGCGCCGGATGGCCCAGAATGGTACTCGTAGGGGCCGCGTTCTACGGTGACGGGGAGGGAGTCAGGCTGCCATTCGAGCGTGGTGGCGTGCCAGGGGTTTTGGCCGGCGGGGGCGCCGCGGTGCCAGCTCCAGAAGAGATTGATGAGAAAGATCAACTGCGCTGCGCCGAGGACGAAGGCGGCCAAGGTGACGCCTTGCTCCATGGGCAGGAGCGAGGCGAGCGAGGACGTGCTGCCGGTGACCTGCGCATAGTGACGCGGGCGGCCGGCCAGGCCTTCGAGATGCATGGGCAAGAAAGTGCCATATGCGGCGATGAGCGAGAGCCAGAAATGCCAGCGGCCGAGCCGCTCGCTCATGAGGCGGCCGGTCATGAGCGGGAACCAGTAGTAGACACCGGCGAAGATGGAGAAGGCTCCGGCCATTGCCATGATGAGGTGGAAGTGCGCGACGACAAAGAAGGTGTTGTGCAGATACTGATCGAGCGCGGGCAGGGCGAGGATGGGGCCGGTGACACCGCCGGCGATGAAGAGTGAGAGGAAGCCGAGCGCGAAGAGCATGGGCGTGGTGCGTTGCAGGCCGCCGCCCCAGAGTGTGCCGAACCAGCTGAAGACTTCGGCAGTGGACGGAACAGCGATGGCCATGGTGGTAAGCGCGAAGGCGGTGCCGGCGTAGGGGTTCATGCCGCTGACGAACATGTGGTGGCCCCAGACGACGAAGCCGAGGAGGCCGATGAGCACGGTGGCCGCAGCCATCATGCGATAGCCGACGATGGTGCGGCGACTGAAGTTGGCGATGAGGCTGGAGACGATGCCCATGCCGGGGAGGATGGCGATGTAGACCTCCGGATGTCCGAAGAACCAGAAGAGGTGCAGCCAGAGGAGCGGCGAGCCGTCGCCGTGGCCGACGACCTGGCCGCTGATCCAGTCGCCCTGCGGAATGAAAAACGCGGTGCCGAGATGGCGATCGCAGAAGAGCAGCACCAGCGCCGCGAAGAGCACGGTGAAGGCAAGCAGGATGAGGATGGAGGAGACGAGCCAGGACCAGACGGTGAGCGGCATGCGGCCCAGCGTCATACCGCGAGCGCGCTCAGTGAGGACGGTGACAAGGACATTGACCGCGCTGAACCAGGAGCCGATGCAGAAGAGGCCGATGCTGACGAGCCAGCAGTCCATGCCGGCGCCCTGACCTGGACCTGCGGAGGCGATGGCGCTGTACGGCGGGTAACTTGTCCAGCCGGAGATGGGGCCGCCCGCGGGCAGCAAAAACGCAGAGAGCAGAACGGCGAGGGCGAGGGCGACGATCCAGAAGCCGAGCGCGTTGAGCCACGGCAAGGCCATGCGGCGCGCGCCGATCTGCGCGGGAAGAACGAGATTCGCGAATCCGCTTTGCGGCGCCGTGGTCAGGACGAAGAAGACCATGAGGGTGCCGTGCATGGTGACGAGCGAGAGGTATTCCTCCGGCAACATGGGGCCGTGCAGCGGCCAGCGGGTGCCGGGCGATGCGAGCTGCGAGCGCATGGCGAGCGAGAGCAGCGTGCCGGCGGTGACGGCGACCAGCGAGAGCAGAAGATAGCGGATGCCGATGGCGCGGTCGTCTGTTGTGAAGATGCGCCGCAGGGGCGACGGACGGGCCGAGCCGATGTCGCTGCGTTTGCTCATGGCTGCGCCCGCTTCGCATGGGTGCCGAGCCATGCATCGTATGCGGATTGCGAGACGACGCGCATGTGGGCCTGCATGCGCTCGTGGCCGGAGCCGCAGACCTGCGAGCAGAGTATGGGGTAAATGCCCTCGCGTACAGGGGTGAAGTGGACGTGCAGTGTCGAGCCGGGCACCGCGTTCTGCTTCAAGCGCATTGCGGGCACGAAGAATCCGTGGATCACATCGAGCGAGCGCAACTGCAGGTCGACTTCTCGGCCGACGGGGAGCACGAGCTCGCTGGCGATGACGTCGTCTTTGCCGTGGGTGTCAGCGGGATCGAGGCCGATGGGGTTGCCGAGGGCAGCGTTGATGAGCCGGGGGCGGCTTTCGCCGTACGCAGCATCGACGCCGGGATAGTGAAAGTACCACTGGAACTGTTGCGCGACGACTTCGACTCGCAGCGCGGCTGGCGCGGGGCCTTCAAAGCGTTCGCGCGCCCACAGATGCTCCGCCGTTACCGCCATCACGATGTAGAGGGCGACAAGGAGCGTGAGAGGAACGAACTCCGCGTGCCAGGTGGCGGGCGCGGAGGAGTTGCGACGCGGACGCAGGAAAAGCCAGACGAGCAGGATGTTGGCGAAGAGGAAGCAGAGCGTCATGGCGCCGACGTCCCAGCGCATCAATCGATCGATAGCGACGCCGTGGGCAGCGGCGTTGGGCGGCATCCACCAATCGTGCAGCAGCCCGGATCCGAGCAAAGCACCGCCGCGCAGCATGCGGGGTCAGCTCTGGCGGTGCGCCTCGCGCACCATGTCGACAAAGTAGCGATGGACGCGGCGGTCGGTCGAGAGCTCCGGGTGGAAGGTGGCGGCGAGCAGATGACCCTGCCGCACGAGAACAGGGAAGCCATCGCGCTCGGCGAGGACTTGCACGTCTTTGCCGACGCTCTGGATGCGCGGCGCGCGGATATAGACAGTTTCTAGCGGAGCGTGATCCGAGCTACCGCCAAGGCTGGTGGCAGTCTCTTCGATGGAGCTGTCGATCTGGCGGCCGTAGGCGTTGCGCTCGACGGTCGCGTCGAGCACGCCGAGGCTGGGCTGAGGCGGATGCAGAACTTTGGTTGCGAGCAAAATGCAACCGGCACAGGTACCAAAGGTGGGAGTGGAAGCGGCGAAGGAGCGCAGGGATTCGAGAAAGTTGTCGCGCTCGAGGAATTTCAAGAAGGTGGTGGATTCACCGCCGGGGATGATGAGGCCGTCGAGTCCGGAAAGTTCGTCGGGTTTGCGAACCAGAACCGGTTCCGCACCGGAGTCACGCAGCGCATCGGCGTGTGCGGCGTAGTCGCCCTGGATGGCAAGGACACCGATACGCGGCGTTGCTACTGCGTCATGCGGCTTTTTTTCTGACAAGATCGCGGTCTTTCCCTGGACCTGTTGCGTCGTCGCGCCTGGAAAAGCAGTCTTCACCAGCCGCGCGTCTGGAGGAGCTGGCTCTCTTCCAAGCCAGCCACGGCAAGGCCCTTCATCGTACCGGTGACCTGTTCGCTTGCCTCAGCGAGAGTCTTCGGGTCGTTGTAATGCGTGGTGGCGATGACGATGGCCTTGGCGCGGGACTCGGCTTCGGCGCGCTCTTTGGGGTTGTTCAAGTTGCCCTTCGCGTCTAACTCGACATCGAGCGGCGTGGCGCGCTCCTTCATGAAGATGCCGGAGCCGACGAAGACAGACTCTGCGCCGAGCTGCATCATGAGGGCCGCGTCCGCGGGAGTAGCGATGCCGCCGGCAGAGAAGTTGGGAACGGGTAGCTTTCCGGCCTTCGCCACCATGCGGACCAGCTCATACGGAGCGCGGTGTTCCTTGGCGGCGACGTACAGCTCCTGATCGCTGAGCACGGTGAGCGCCTTCATCTCCAGCACGATCTGGCGCATGTGCTTCACGGCGTGGACAACATCGCCGGTGCCGGCTTCGCCCTTGGTGCGAATCATGGCAGCGCCTTCGGCGATGCGACGCAGAGCCTCACCCAGATCGCGAGCGCCGCAGACGAACGGCGTCTTGAAGGCGTGCTTGTCGATGTGATGCGCTTCGTCGGCGGGAGTGAGCACTTCGCTCTCGTCGATGAAGTCGACGCCGAGCTCCTGCAGGATCTGCGCTTCTGCGAAGTGGCCGATGCGGGACTTCGCCATGACCGGGATGGAGACCGCGGCGATGATCTCCTTGATGAGCTTGGGGTTGGCCATGCGGGCAACGCCGCCTTCGGCGCGAATCATGGCGGGCACACGCTCAAGGGCCATGACGGCGACGGCGCCAGCCTGTTCGGCGATCCTGGCCTGCTCCACGTTCATGACGTCCATGATGACGCCACCCTTCAGCATCTCGGCGAGGCCGACCTTCAGGCGGAGGCCGTGCTCGCTGCTCTGTGCCTTGTGGCCGTTGTGGGATGATCCGCTGTGCTGTGTCATGTCCGTAACCCCTTACTTGCAGGCAAGTCGATACTGCCACCAATATCTCAGTTTAACAGTTGCGGTCGCCCAAATACTTCTGGCGGGACGAGCCTACAAGACCTTTGATTTGCCTTACTTCGTCTTATAGCGGCGCAGCGCTTCTGCTGTGACCTGGATGAAGATGCCGGTGGCCGAGGCGAGCACAGCGCCGTCGGTGTTGCGCAGCTCGGCGGAGCAGCGATGCTTCCGGCCGCTGTCGAGATCACTTTCCGACCAGCCTTCGAGGACGAGGTCGCTTTCAAGCGGCACGGGGCGGAGATAGTCGATGGACATGTGGCGCGTCATGGCGACGATGTTGCGGTGCCGGTTGGCCTTGCTCATGGCTTCGTCGAGCAGGGTGGCGATGATGCCGCCGTGGGCGTGTCCGGGCGGCCCTTGGAATTGCCTGGCCAGGCGCACGCGGCAGAGGACGCGCTGCTCTTCATCGACGAAGAATTGCAGATGGAGCCCGGCGTCGTTGTCGTCGCCGCAACCGAAGCAGCCGTTCAGCGTGCCGTGCGCCAGGGGTTTCTCGCGTGTGGCTGCGCTTTTGCTCATGCCGTTTCAGACCGCCTTTCGTAATGGGAGAGATGGAGTGCTGCTGAGCTATACTCGCATTCAGATATGGCGGTAGAAAAGACGTTCTTCCTTGAGACCTTCGGCTGCCAGATGAATGTCCATGACTCGGAGAAGGTCATCGGGACACTGCATCAACAGGGCTACTAGCAGGTAGACACGGAAGAGGCCGCCGATCTCATTCTCTACAACACCTGTTCCATTCGCGACAAGGCGGAGCAGAAGGTCTTCAACCGGCTGAACGACACCAAGAAGCTGCTGAAGCAGGGCAAGCGCTTCGGCGTGCTGGGCTGCGTGGCGCAGCAGGAAGGCGAAGCGATCTTCGAGCGCGCGCCTTATGTCTCGCTGGTCTCCGGCTCGGCGTCGTATCGCAAGCTGCCGGAGATGCTGGCGCGGCTGGAAGCCGGCGAACAACGCATCGCGGGCCTCGACGACCGGCAGACGGACGAGACCTTCGAGACGGAGTTTACGGCGCGCTCGAATCCCTATCGCGGCTATATCACGATCATCGAGGGCTGCGACAAGTTCTGCGCCTACTGCGTGGTGCCGTACACGCGCGGCAAGGAGCGGAGCCGGATTTCGACCTCGGTACTGGCCGAGGCGCGGCGGATGGCGGAGAGCGGCTACACCGAGGTTCAGCTGCTGGGTCAGAACGTGAACAGCTATCGCGATCCAGAAGGAAAGCGAAGCTTTGCCGAGTTGCTGGCGGCGGTGGCCGAAATTCCGGGGATACGACGCGTGCGCTTTACCACGTCACATCCGCGGGATTTCACGCGCGATATCGTGGAGGCGATCGAGGCGGTGCCGGCGCTGTGCAATCACGTTCATCTGCCGGTGCAGAGCGGATCCAGCTCCACGCTGAAGCGGATGCAGCGCGAATACACGCGCGAGCAGTACCTGGAGCGCATCGGCTGGGTGAAGCAGTCGCGGCGGCCGATCAGTATCACCACCGACATTATTGTTGGCTTCCCGGGCGAGACAGTGGCGGAGTTCGAGGAGACGCTGAGCCTGTTGGAAACAGTGCAATACGATGCCGTCTTCGCGTTCAAATATTCGCCACGACCGAATACGCCAGCGCTGGTGATGATTGACGCGATTCCGGACGAAGAAAAAGGGAAGCGGCTGCAGGCGCTTCTGGACCGGCAGCGAGAGTGGCAAAGAGCTAATTACACCCACCGTATCGGGCAAGTTGTGGAAGTAGCGGTTGAAGGGCACAATGCGCAGCGCGGACAGGTGAACGGGCGCACTTCCGAAAACATTACGTTGAATTTTGTACCGCGTGGGCCCATTCTTCCTGCACCTGGGAGCTATGCGCTGGTAGAAGTGACGCAGAGTTTTCCCAACAGCCTGGTGGGACGGGCCGTCTGACAGGGACGTCTAATATCAAAACGGGGAGGGAGCGATGGACATCGAAATGAAGATCCGCGGGTTGGTGATGGATCCGAGTACGCATGCGCCCATCGTCATCCTGAAAGACCTGGAGAGCGACACGGTGCTGCCCATCTGGGTGGGACTGTACGAGGCAAACGCGATCGCGCTCGAGATCGAAAAGGCGACTGCGCCGCGCCCGCAGACGCACGACCTGCTTCGCAACCTGGTGACGGGACTGAATGCTGTGGTGGACCGCGTGGTTGTGACGGAACTGCGCAACGACACCTTCTATGCCGTGGTGTGGCTGCGACAGGATGGCGAGCCGGTGACCGTGGATGCGCGGCCGTCGGATGCGATTGCACTTGCACTGCGCTGCGACTGCCCGATCTATGTGAGCGAAGAGGTGCTGCGCATCGCCAAGCTGGCACCGGGAGCCAGTGACACGTCCCCTGAGGAGCTTCGCCGCTGGCTGGAAGGGCTGAACGACGAGGACCTCGGCCGTTACAAGATGTAACGGGGCCGTTACGCGATGCAGGCTGCCTAAGACCGAGCGTCACCAGATAGACACGCTGTGCTGAGAGCGAGCTAATTTAGGCTACAGGAACGCCATGAGCCTCGGCCGCGTTTCCAAGCTGTTTGCCGCGCAGAATGCGTCGCAGGTTGTTTCGCTGCTGACGCAACTGCTGCTGCCACCCATCTTTCTACACAGCTACGGGGTGACGCTCTACGGTGAGTGGCTTGCGTTGAGCGCGACGATTGGCTACCTGTCGACTCTCAACTACGGGATCCAGACCTATACCAACATGCAGATGACCATCCACTACAACCGTGGTGAGGTGGAGGAGTGCGTGCATCTGCAATCGGGTGGGCTGTTCATCCTTCTGGTTGTTTTTCTTGGATTGGCGGTGCTGCTGTGCGGTGTTTTCTTCATTCCGCTGGATGCCTGGCTACACCTCCAACTGCCACTTCGCGAAGCGCAGGCTATTTTGTACCTGCTGAGCCTGCAGATCATTGTTGGCATGGTCTTCGGGTTTTTCAGCGGTAATTACATGGTGATCGGCAGCGCGCACCGCGGGGCGAACTTCAACAATCTGAATCTACTGCTCAGCACCCTGGTGACCGCGTTGCTGGCGGTTCTGCGCTCGAATTTGATCTGGATTGCCGTGGCGCAGTTTGCCGTAACGGTGCTGATGACGTGCTATCTGTTCGTGGATTTCTCACGTCTGGCGCCGGCATTGAGGCCAACGTTGCGCCACTGGCGGAAGACGTCGCTGCGCGCGATTCTGAAACCAAGCGGTCACTATGCGCTGCTGTATTCCTCGAACATTCTGGGATATCAACTGCCTGTGATCGTCATCCAGCGTGTCCTGGGCCCTTTTGCTGTGGTGACCTTCTCGGTGACACGAACTATCTATTCGATGGGCCGCCGCCTCCGTATCTGGTGACGAATTCGATTGGGCCCGAGGTGACGATCACTTATGGCGAACGCAACTGGAAAAAACTCCGCCAGCTGTACGATCTATCGGAGCGAGTCGTGCTGCTGTTGATTCCGCCGATTTGTTTTGGCGCCATGTTGTTCACACCGTTGCTGCTGACGGTGTGGCTGCGCCGGGGCTCACTGTATGACCCGTGGGTCTGCCTGTTGTTTGGCATCACGATTGCCATTCAGAGCGTAAAAGAGCACAAATACCAGTTTCAGTTTTCGACAAATCAGGTTCGCGAGCTTTCCTACATGACTCCGATTGCATATGGGTCCATGCTGCTTTTGTCCATTCCGGCGATGCTGTGGCTTGGGCTGCCCGGCATGCTGATCACGTGGGGTGCTACTGAACTTGTACAACTGGTTTACCTGCTCCAGCTGAATCGAAGACTGTTTGGACGCGAAGCAGAGTTGAGCTACCGATTGGTGGGCATCCTGATGCTGTTTCTGGTTGCCGGCACGGTGGCCTGCACCTGGCCTGTCTTCCATATCGCCGCGATGAGCCTGCTGAAGCAAGCGGTGGTTGCGGGGGGGATCACGCTGATTTCGCTTGCGCTCTCCTACTGGATCTTCGGTGTGGATGAGGTACGCACGCTGCTGTGGCAACGTCTTCGTCCTGCCAGAATTGCCGTCGGAGATGCACCACGATAACGCAGGTTGACCGGGCGCAAAGAGGAAGCGACTTTCGCCGTCCCAGCGGCTTACTTTTCTCGCTGCGCTGCGGCTGCTAGCTGTTTACGCCTGGGCGAAGCGCGGTAATGGCGATGGTTGGCGGGGCGGTGAGGGAATCGAGCAGAGTGGCGATAGCTGCATCGTAAAGCGGCGAGCTGTCGTTGCGGCCGAGGGCAGCGGCGGTGGCGCGGGCCGCACTGGCGAGCGAACGGCGCAGCTCGTCCTGTTGATAGAGCGAGAGGAGCGCTTCGGCGAGCAGATCAACGTTGCGGGGCGGGATGACGATGCCGTCATGGCCGGGCGTCAGCAATTCCGATGAGCCGCAGTGGGTCGTGGCGATGCAGGGAACCTCATTGGACATCGCCTCGAAGAGCGCCATGCCGAATCCATCGTCGACCGACGGCAACGCGAAGACGTCACAGCGCTGATAGAAGTCATTGATGTCCGGCACGTAGCGCACGATCTCGACGTTGGAGAGCCGCGCGAGGCGCTGCTGCAGCGCCGGGTAGCGCGCGAAATTAGCATCCGAGCGGATCAACAAACGTGCATTGGCGAGGGCGAGACGCTCCCACGCATCCAGCAGGTAGAGATAGCCTTTGCGAACGGGCTCGCCGCCTACGACACCGACGGTGAACTCGGGGTGGCGCTCGGGATGTGTCTTCGCCGGGAATGCGCATCGGCCGAAGAGCGGAGCTTTGATGATCTTGCTGCGCATGGCATCAGGAAAAGTGGCGCGGGTGTATTCGGACGGCGCGAGAATGCGCTCGGCCTCCTCGTATTCAGCGAGCTGTCGATCGCGAAACCAGGCAGGTTGCGGCCGGTAAGCGACGCCGACCGCGGCGGATTCCTCTTCGAAGATCTGCTGCTGGAAATCCACGTGCGGGCAGGCGCGATCGAGAACGAAACGCGCACCACGACGTTTCGCTGCGCGCCCGGTCGCCAGAGACGCAATGGCCCAGCCAATGAAAAGGTCGCCAGGACGAATGACGGCGGCGACGGAGTGATCGTAGAGCCAGGAGTCGGCATCGAGCGCCTTCTGGGAGGCGGGCAGGCGCATGAAGTGCATCGCGGTCTGGAGGAGAGAGGGAATCAGCGCGATGCGAACTGACGGGTCAAGGCGGCGGAAGTAGCGACGGGGCGCAGAGCTGTAAATGCGGACGCGCGCGCTACGCTTGACCAGCGCGTTTGCGAGCATCGCGGAGTGAAAGGGCCGCGTGGTAGAGACAGCCACGTCCATAGAGCATTCTTCCTGTTCGCCGAGAGGCCGAGTGACCGTTCCTGTGACCTTTCATTAAAGAAAGGTCACGTTGAGTATCGCTTCCCACTACACAGCAGCAGGAACGATGCTCTTTCCGGCAGGGTAGCATGGCAGATGTCATCCGCTCTGTGCCACCAGAGTAGGATGGGCAGCGGAATCCAATTGCAATCAGGCGAGGAGCGCACGGGTGAGCAGAATGAGCGGGGCGAGTTGGGTAAGCGGTTTCATCGGTGACGTCAGGACACATGGAATTGGATTAGTGGCGGTGATCGCAGCTTGCCTGGTCCTGCTGTCGGCTCCACTCAGCGCGGTTGCACAGCAACGTCCGCCCGCGGTTCCGCTGGTCGCTCACGATCCTTACTTCAGCATCTGGTCGATGAACGACAAGCTCACCGATGGGCCGACGCGTCACTGGACAGGGAAGCCGCAGCCATTGACTGGGTTGGTCCGCGTTGATGGAAAGAGCTACCGGTACATGGGGAAGTTCCCTGAGAAGGCGCCCGCACTGGAACAGACCGGCCTGGATGTTGCCGCCACGCACACGACCTATACGTTCAAGGGCGCGGGGATTGCGCTGACCTTGACCTTCTTCACGCCGGCATTTCCGCAAGACATGGAGCTGTTGTCGCGGCCGGTCACGTATCTGAGCTGGAAGGTGGCAAGCGATGACGGCAAGCCGCATGATGTGTCGTTGCTGCTGGATGCGAGTCCGCTGCTGGCCGTGAATGAAGATAATGAAGCGGCGACGTGGGGGCGGTTGCGTACTGCGTCGCTGGATGAGCTGCACCTTGGCTCGCGCGACCAGCGAGTGCTGAACCGTTCTGGCGACGATCTGCGCATCGACTGGGGCTACTTCCGGCTCTGTGTGCCGCGCGAAGCGAGTGCCGAGACGGCGCTGGTGCCGGATGCCGTCGCGAGCTTCCTCGAGAAGGGAACGCTACCCGCGAACGACGACGCGTCATTGCCCGCGACCCCACGCGATCATGCTGCGCATGCGGCGGTGGTGTTTCCGCTGGGCAACGTGAGCAGCACGGCGGCGGAGCGGCATGTGCTGCTGAGCTACACGGAGGGATACGCGATCGAGCTGATGGAGCGCAAGCTGCGGCCTTACTGGCAGCGCCACAATACACCCGTCGCGGAGATGCTGGAGACGGCGGAGCACCAGTATGCGGAGTTGGAGCGACGCGGCACTGCATACGATGCCGCGCTGCGGGGCGATCTGACGGGTGCGGGTGGAAAGGATTATGCCAACCTGGCGATTCTGGCTTACCGGCAGACGCTGGCTGCGCACAAGTTGGTTGCGGACTGGGATGGCACCCCGTATCTATTCGCGAAGGAGAATTTTTCAAACGGCGATATTGCCACCGTGGATGTGCTCTATCCTTCGGCGCCATTCTTCCTCTTCTTCAACCCGCGCATGCTGGAGGCGCAGATGACGCCGGTGATGAACTATGCCGCTTCCTCGCGCTGGCGTTTTCCGTTTGCACCGCATGATCTGGGACGCTATCCGTTGGCGAATGGGCAGGAGTACGGCGGCGGCGAGCTGACGGAAGAGAACCAGATGCCGGTAGAGGAGAGCGGCAATCTGCTGATCCTGGCGGCAGCGCTGGATAGGGCGGAGTCGGAGACGCGACCGGATCACCATTATGCCGAGAAGTACTGGCCGCAATTGACGACCTGGGCGAAGTATGTGCGGACGGAGGGGCTGGATCCGGCGAGCCAGTTGAGCACGGATGATTTTGCCGGACACCTGGCACACAACGCGAACCTGTCGATCAAGGCGATCGATGCGCTTGGTGCTTACGCGAGCCTTGCCGATGCGCTGGGCAAGCACGATGTGGCGCGAGATTACCAGCAGGCTGCACGTGAGATGGCGGCGAAGTGGCAGACGATGGCAAAGGATGGCGATCACTACAAGCTGGCCTTCGACGTGCCCGGCTCATGGAGCCAGAAGTACAACCTGGTGTGGGACAAGCTGCTGAATCTCGATCTGTTTCCGGCGAGTGTGGCCGAGACCGAGATCGCGTTCTATCTGAAGCATCTGAATCGCTACGGGCTGCCACTGGACAGCCGCAAGGACTACACGAAGCTGGATTGGGAGCTGTGGACGGCGACCCTGGCAGACAAGCCGGAGGAGTTTCAGCAGTTCATGACGCCGCTGGCTCTATGGGTGAACGAGACCCAGAGTCGCGTTCCGTTGACCGATTGGTATGACACCAAGACAGGGGAGAAGGAAGGCTTCCAGGCGCGCTCGGTGGTGGGCGGGCTATACGTGAAGGCCTATGCGGACGCCGCTCTGACGAAAAAATGGCGCGCGATGGAGATCCCGGCGAAGTAGCCGTCGCAGAACTTTCTCAATAATTGCCTGAAACGTTCGTATCGTCGTTTGCACTATGGCAATAGAACAGATTGCTGAGCGCATACGGCGGGCAAGCCAGTATGCACTCATAAGCCTGACGGTCTGCGATGACCGGCAGAGCCGGGCGGGTGCTGGCTGCCAACCTGCCCGTCCGGCTGATCCTTCGACGATTTGAACGGCGCGGCTTTGGGGGAGATCCCTGGGGCCGCGATTTTTTTTGCGCTTACTGCTTGTAGATGCGCGACTCCCAGCCCTTCAAGTGCAGCGTCTTGGTGTGCGCTTCGTCGCCGGTGTAGTTATCGATCGTTAATGTGCCAGCGGTTTCACCGTTCGGCAGGGTGTAGGCGATGGGCTGGGCAGAGAAGTTGTGGATGACGAGATAGCGCTCCGGTCCCAGAGTTCGGGTGTAGACGAAGACGTCCGGATGCTGGGGGTCGAGATCCTTGTAATCGCCGTAGACGAATGCCGGGGTCTTTGCGCGGAGCGCTATCATGCGCCGGATGTAGTTGTAGATGGAGCCGGGATCGGCGATTTGCTGGGTGGCGTTGATCTCTTTGTAATTCGGATTGACGGCGAGCCACGCATTAGCGGCGGTGGTGAAGCCGCCGTTCGCTGAACCGTTCCATTGCATGGGGGTGCGGGCGTTGTCGCGGCTCATGTGACGCAGGTTGGCGAGGTAGTCGGCTGCGGTGGTGCTGTGGCGCGTCTGGACATCGAGCTTATATCCGTTGAGCGCTTCGATGTCGTTGAACTGGTCGATGGACTTGAAGGGATAGTTGGTCATGCCGAGTTCATCGCCCTGGTAGATGTAGGGCGTGCCGCGCAGTGTCAGCAGCATCGTTTCAAGCAGCTTGGCAGAGGGAACTCGGAACTCCAGCGAGTCGTCGCCGAAGCTAGAGACGAGGCGCGGATTGTCGTGGTTGGACAGAAAGATCGTGTCCCAGTCGTGCGGGCCGAGCACCTGGGCGTGTGCCGCGTAGATGGCCTTGAGCTGCGGCAGGGTCCAGTTCTTCCACTGCCTGCCGTCGCGATTGACGCGCACGGCGTCGAAATTGAAGATCATATCGAGTTCGTGGCGGTTGTCGCCGACCATGAGTGGTGTTTCGGCGAGCGAGATGCCGAGCGCTTCGCCAACAGACATGTCGTCGTACTTCGAGAGCACCTCACGGTTCATCTGCTGCAGGTACTCGTGCATGTGCGGACCATTCGCGTAGATCTCGTGGGCACGTGTGAGCTGGTCGGGCGTAAGGTCGGGAAGCCCGGGGCGCTTGGAGATGAGCGGGATCACATCCATGCGGAAGCCGTCGACGCCCTTGTCGAGCCAGAAGCGCATCAGGTCGAAGACCTCTGCGCGAACTTTGGGATTGTCCCAGTTAAGGTCGGGCTGCTTCACGGCGAAGTAGTGCAGGTAGTACTCCTTCGTCGTGGGGTCGTACTGCCAGGCGGAGCCGCCAAAGAAGGAGGGGTAGTTATTGGGCGGGGCCGGCTTGCCGTCCGGGCCGGTCTTTCCGGGACGCCAGATGTAGTAGTCGCGGTAAGGATTGTCTTTGGACTTGCGGCTCTCAACGAACCAGTGGTGCTCGTCGCTGGTGTGGTTGGCGACCAGGTCGATGATGAGGCGCATGTGGCGCTGCTTGATACCGGCCAGCATGGCGTCGAAGTCAGCCATGGTGCCGAACTCCTTCATCACCTTGCGGTAGTCGCGGATGTCGTAGCCGTTGTCGGCGTTGGGTGAATCGAAATGCGGGCTGAGCCAGATGACGTTGACGCCGAGATTCTGCAGGTAGTCGAGCTTCGAGGTGATGCCGGGCAGGTCGCCAATGCCGTCACCGTTGGAGTCTTTGAAGGAGCGCGGGTAGACCTGATAGACGACGGCCTGCTTCCACCATGTGGGCTCGTAGCCGTTGATGAGCTCAGTCTTGCTGCTCGCGGCCGGGGTTGAGGCTGCGGGGTGCGACTGCCTACAGCCGGAGATGGCCAGGAGAGAGAGCAATGCGAGACTTACGGGCATGAGGAAGATTTTCATCGGCGCGGGATCCTTGAAGATAGGATGCCCGTACATTGTACTGAGAGAGAAATCCGTAGTTCGCTGGTTCGCGCGCCCGCGAATACATCCAACCACCACGTGCCCATCCTGCGAGTGATGCTCGTCTTTCTCCTGTGCGGCATTTCGATGGCTGCTTTGTCGCAAGAAGCGACGGACAGCGATGCCGACGGTTTGAGTGACGCCTTCGAAGGGGCGCTGATGCGCACATTTCAGCCGCAGTTCGAGATCAGCAGGGAGGATTGTGCCGGTGAACCGGCACGGTTCGCGCCGGGAGCCGCCAGGCCGATTGTGCTGGCGATGGACGGCACGCTCTACGGCCGGGCTTTTCCACGCCAGGCGACCGCGGACGGACAGCATCAGATAGAGCTGCATTTTTATCACTTATGGCGCACTGACTGCGGGCGCCTGGGCCACCCTCTGGATGCGGAGCATGTCTCCGTCCTTCTGCGTGGCTCGGGTTCGGATGCTTCGCAGTGGAAAGCTGTTTATTGGTACGCAGCAGCACATGAGGACACGGTTTGCGACGCCAGCCAGATCACAAGGGCATCGACGCTGGAGGCAGAGACGCACGGGCCGACGATCTGGATATCGAGGGGCAAACATGGATCGTTCCTGAACGAAGAACTATGCCAACGCGGATGCGGTGGTGACCGCTGCGCCGACATGAAGCCACTGGTATCTGCCGGCGTGGTCAACCTGGGCGAGTACGCCGCGGCGATGAACGGAGCGGTGTGGTCGCACGCCATGGAGTGGCCGCTGGCGGCGAAGATGCTTCGCAGCGATTTTCCGGCGGAGCGCACTTCGCTGGTGGAGCGCGAGCCGGAGACGAACATCGTGTGGGCGAACCCGGAGAAGCGGCCGGCACAGGCGGCGATCCTGGGCGGGAATGCGGCGATCGATGGAGCGATGGTGGGTGGCAGCTCCACGGCAGACGCGCTCGCTGTGAGCGAGAGCGATACGAATACGGCACTGGTGCTGGCGAGCGCACGAAGCGGAAGCGCGCTTGAGACCACGACGCAGAAGACAGGGAACGCGCTGACGAAGAGCTATCGAGGTGTGCGGCATGCTCTGGGAACTGCCGCGAAACGGACTGGTGGTGCGCTTGGAGTAGACGATGGCGAAAAAGACAACCCGGCGGCACACTGAGTGCAAACTTTATCGGCCTGATGCCGAATGGGCCGGTCCGGCAGAGGGACGCATGTGTGGCGGTATCTGCTGCATCACTACCGGAGCGCCGCTGAACTGGTATCAAGGAGCATGAACTTCCGTTCCAAGATACTGCGCTGCGCGGGTGCGTTGGTGATAGTGCTGGTGTGCGGATCAGTACTGCACGCACAAACAAATCCAGACTGGACTACACCGCAAAAGCCGTTCCGGATTGCCCGCAACCTGTACTACGTGGGTAGCCGTGACCTTGCCGCTTACCTGGTGACGACTCCCGCGGGGAATATCCTGATCAACGCGAACCTGAAGAGTTCGCCGCAGCAGATTCGCGCCAGTGTGGAAAGCCTTGGATTTCACTGGGCGGACACGCGCATTCTGCTGAACAGCCAGGCGCATTTCGATCACGCGGCGGGGAGCGCCGAGGTGATTCGCGAGACCGGCGCGAAGCTGATGGTGATGGATGGCGATGTGCGGGCGATGGAGACGGGAGACGCGCACGACTTCGGAGGTCGCGATCTGCACACGTATCCTCCAGCGCACGTCGCGCGCGTGCTGCATGACGGCGACACTGTCCGGCTGGGCGGCGTTGTGCTGACGGCTCACAAGACCGCCGGTCACACCCGCGGCTGCACGGCATGGACCATGCAGGTGCAGGACCAGGGACACGTGAGGAATGTGGTGATCGTGGGAGGGTTTGCGGCGCTCGATTCCTATCGGCTAACTGCGGCGGCGGGACGGCCCGCGTCGTATCCCGGGATCGCAGAGGATTTTCTGCATGGCTTTGCCGTCGAGCGCAAGCTGCCGTGCGACATCTTCCTGGGCGCACATGGGAGCTACTTCGACATGCAGGAAAAGCTGGCGAGGCTGCCTAAGGAGGGAAGTTCGGTGTGGATCGACCCGGCGGGCTACCAGAAGGCTATCGCGGATGCACAGAAGGCTATCGAGGATCGTATAGCCGCAGAGCGCGGGCAAGCGGCCGCTGGAGAGTAGAAGCACAGCGCCATAAACATGTGGCGCGAGTGTGATGGCCGCTACACATCCAGCCGATTGGCTGCGGCGACCTTGCCGTACCAGAGTCCCGAATCCTTAATCGTGCGCTTCTGGTTGCGAAAATCCGTATAGATCAACCCGTAGCGCTCGGTATAACCCTCCGCCCATTGGAAATTGTCGAGAAGTGTCCAGGCATGAAAGGCACGTACCCGTGCTCCATCGGCGATTGCGCGAGCCAGTTCTGCGAGCACTTCGCGGTACCACTGGATGCGACGGCCGTCGGGTATGCGGCCGTTTTCTTCTTCATCGGGTCCATCGAGGTACCCGCAGCCGCTCTCGGTAATTTCGATGATCGGGTGGTTGTACTCCCTTGAGATCTGAGTGACCAGGTTATAGATTCCACGCGGCCATACTTCGAGACCGGCATCGGTAAGCGGACCCTCTGTGGGCATCGCAGCGCGGAAGCGCGTGTAAGGATCGCGGCCGCCCGGTGAATTGTTCTCAATCTCAGTACCGCTGAAATTGCCTCCGCCGAGAAATCGCTCCTTGCTCGCATCCGAGACGATGCGGCGCGTGTAGTAATGAAAACCCACCCAGTCCAGCGGCGCATAGAGGAGTTTTTCATCGCCCGCCTTAAAGCCCATTAGCTCCAAGGGCGGTTCGCCAACGAACGCCTTCGGGTAGCGGCCATGCATGGCTGCCTCAAGAAAGAAGACATTGTTCATGGCATGGTATCGAGCGGCGGCTGCGCGATCGTCGTCCGAATCAGTCTTCGGATACGCGGGGGCCATCTCATAGGCGCTCCCGAACGTAGCCTTGGGAGAGGCTGCTTTCACTGCACGGTGTGCCTCCGCCTGAGCAAGAGCCAGTGTGTGCGCTGCTTTTAAGAAATCGTTGAAGCTGGTCCGGCAAGGCGGAAAGGCACCCGCAGCATAACCCATGAAGGCTATTGCCCAAGGCATATTAAAGGGTGCCCAGGTCGTGATTCGATCGCCGAGGTGCCTGGCGAGAATGCCGGCATAGTCTGCGAAGTAGTTGGCCAGATCCCGGTTTGGCCAGCCTCCACGATCCTCGAGTGCCTGTGGTAGATCCCAGTGGTACATCGTGCACCAGGGCCGGATGCCGGCCTCAAGAAGAGCGTCGACGAAGCGGCTGTAGTGATCCAGTCCTTTCATGTTCGGGGCGCCGGTCCCGGCGGGCTGAATGCGAGGCCAGGAGATGGAAAAACGTTGGCTCTTCTGATTGAGGCGTTTGGCCAATGCGATGTCCTGCGGATAGCGGTGGTAGTGATCGCAGGCAACGTCGCCTGTCACGGCGCCTCTTACTTTTCCAGGTGTATGAGTGAATCTGTCCCAGATCGACTCGCCCTTGCCGTCCACATTCCACGCGCCTTCTACCTGGTATGAGGCGGTTGCCGTACCCCAGAGGAATCCATCCGGAAAGCGCGCCTGCTGGATGGCCGTGGAAGGAATCCAGCCAGGTACCGGATTCTGCGCAGGCTGCGCAGACAGGGTATCGCCGGCGAGGAAGGCGCCTCCGGCAGCTATGGAGTTCACGACAAACTGACGACGATCCATACGGCCCCTTGTAACACGGCGTCGGGCTACCCCTGATATTCGAGCAGGGCGAACGTGTGTCTCCATGGCAAACAGGGAAAAATGAGAGAGGCAAATCAGGGCTTAAAAAGGCGTGAAGCTCCAAGCGCGTCCTGTTGTTGGCGCCCGATAGAAATGTCAGGGTGTTGCGCTCACTAGAAATGTCAGTGTAGAGCACAGAGGTCTATTGCTGCGAAAGAGCTTTGCCCGCCTTGGGAAGTGAGCCATTTCGTAGAAATGGATCGCTTTTCAAGGCGGGCAGGGTGCGGTCAGTCTACCGTCTCCTCAATCTTCTCCAACCTCAGTTCAGATCTGGCAAACTGTGTAAGCGCAACAGAAGAGGGCGATTGCATGCACGGTCAGAAAAAGAGACGCAAGCGGACCGCGGATGGGTCTTTAGATATAGATGGAACAGCACTACGATGGCAGCTGATCAGTGAACCGCAATGGACTTCTGAGGGTTCCAAAGGGCTCTGCTTTTCTGTGACCGGAGAGAGTGAGCATACTCTTCGCGAACTTGTCTTGGAGTATCCCTTTGAGCAAACCGGTTGGAGACCGCAGCTACCCCAGCGGCCAGCCTTCTCCTCCAAGATGCTGGAGGCGGGTATCCGAAAGGCAATTGCTGCGGGCTGGGATCCCGCTTCACGGGGAAAGGCGTTTGTGTTTCTTGTGCCGCGAGCGACTCAAGCTGACTCAGCGTCCCTGTAGCGGGGCACAGAGAGTAGTCGACGCTTCCAGCGAGCCGTACACCTTCCTGCCGCGCTTCTTGTAGCCGGTCTTTTCGCTGTTGGTCATAACCGTGGTTGCCAGCTTGAGTTCCTGTTGGGTGTTAACGATAGCGAGCGCATGTCCTAGGCGCTTGTTCTCGACGACGGCCGTGTGGCTTACGCGCTGATCCTTACTGAAGACGCGATAGGGAAGGACGTGCCCTCTCCAGCGAACCTCCATCGGCTTGTCTCCGAAATCGAAGAGTTCGACATACTGACCCGCAAGACCCTTCGATAGCTCGGTCTGCTCCAAGATGATCTGCTTGCGGTCATAGTGAAATGTGAGCTGTGCGCCCACGTAGCGCTGTTCGCGGTGGCACAAGATATCGCTGAGGCGACTCGCTGCGATATTAAGGGTCCGGTGCACGTCTTCAGGCTTTGCCGGAGGAATGGCGAAGCGCTGATTGAAGCGAGCAAGGAAGTCAGCAAGGAAAGCGTTGCCGGCATCGATGTCACAGATGCTGGCCAGGCGAAGCTCCTTCACGAGTCGGTCCTGCAGCGTTCGGTTGGCACGTTCCACGCGGCCCTTGGCCTGGCTGGAGTTCGCACAGAGGATCTCGATGTTCAGCTCGGCAAGGGCGCGACCGAACTGCGTCATGCCTTGTCCACCCTTGGCCTCAGGCTTGTTGATGCGGAACACCGAGTGCTTGTCGGAATAGAAAGCCACAGGGCAGCCATGAGCCTTGAGGTAGCCCCGTAGTGCTTCAAAGTACGAGTCGGTACTCTCGCTCGGCACGAAGCGAAGCCGCATCAGCCTGCTCGTAGCATCGTCGATGAAGACGAGCAGCGTGCAGGGTTCGCCACGTTCTTCGAACCAGCGGTGTTCGCTGCCGTCGATCTGGATAAGCTCGCCATAGTGCTCGCGCCGCAGTCGCGGTTGATGAAAGGTGCGCCGCTGCTTGCGAGACAGCCACAGACCCTCGGCAACCATCCACCGGCGCAGGGTCTCTCGACCGAGGCGCAGACTATGCTTTTCGAGTAGAACTTCTGTTGCGAGTGTCGGTCCGAAGTCGGCGTACCGAGTCCTGACCAGCTCGACTGCATATCGGCGGATGCCTGCGTTTAGGCTCCGGTTCGATGTTCTGCCTCGGGCCTTATGGATCAGCGCGCTGCCGCCGCCATCTTCGTACTTCGCCAGCAGCCGGTACATCTGCCGCTCACTGACCACCAGAACGGTTGCCGCCGCAGCGACCGTTCGTCTTCCAGCCAGAACATCGGTCAACACTTCGATCCGTTGCAGATCGCGTTCGCTCATCGTCACCCAGCCCATTTCTAGAAACTGACATTTCTAATGGGCGGGGACCTGACATTTCTAATTGGCAGCTACACTCGTAGCGTACAGAATACCTGTTATCGGACATAACATTTCAGAAGTTGTGCGACTACAAGACTCGGCAAAGTCACCTACGGCAGACGATGCCAGTGAAACTGGTGGCTAAATCGCCTCTCCGCAGCTCGCAATCGCATTGATCTATGTACTCATGCGGAGCGGCTCTGAATTCCAGGTGTATCGAGCACGGCTCTTACCTCGCGCATGAGTGCATCGGGTGAGAACGGCTTTTCCAGGTATGAAAATCCTGAAGAGACTTCACCCATCGGTTCCAGCGATCGGTCCGCATAGCCGGAGATATATAGGATTTTCATATACGGGCGGATAGCGCTCAGTTCGCGAGCCAGCTCGCGCCCGCTCATCTGCGGCATTACCATGTCGGTGATCATCAGATCGATCTCGGCCATATGTTTCTCGGATAGCAGCAAGGCCTCGCGACCATCGCGCGCAGGTAAGACGGTGTAGCCCTTCGTCTCAAGAATATGGGTAAGCAGATTGCGAATGGCATCTTGGTCCTCTACCACCAGAATTGTCTCCGAACCTGCTACTGATCCTGCAACTTCCGAGGGTGGCGCCGGTAATACCATTGCTTCTTCTATTTGCGGCATGTAGATGTGAAAGCTGGTGCCAAACCCCGGCTCACTCTCAACTACAATCATCCCCCCGGCCTGTTCCAACGTTCCATATACGGTGGCCAGTCCCAGACCGGTGCCCTTTCCCGGCTCCTTGGTCGTAAAAAATGGTTCAAAGATACGCGCCTGCGTCTCGGCATCCATTCCGCAGCCCGTATCGCTCACCGATAAGCGAACATATGCGCCCGGCTTTATCTTTGGGTGCAGGCGCGCAAAATCTTCATCCAGCAAAACATTCGAGATGGAGAGCATCAGCTTGCCTCTCGTAGGCATCGCATCGCGCGCATTGATGACAAGATTCACAATAGCCTGCTCGATTTGTCCCGGATCAGAACGCACAAAGCTCGGCGCTGCGTCTGTTTTCACGATCAACTCGATATCTTCACCCACCACACTTCGCATCATCTTCTCGAGTCCGCGGAGCAGCAGCTGGAGATCCAGCACTTGGTGCTGGGGCATCTGGCGGCGGCTGAAGGTCAAAAGATTTCGCGTCAGCGAAGCCGCCTGCTCCGCGGCTTTCGATATTTGATCTACCTGCTCTAGTTGCGGAACATTGCTGCGAAGCGCATTCTTCAACAACTCGCTATAGCCAATGATGATCCCCAGAAGATTGTTGAAGTCATGCGCTACGCCCCCAGCTAGACGCCCGATTGCCTCCATCTTCTGCGACTGACGCAGCTCATCCTGTGCCTTCTGCAGTGCTTCTTCCGCATGCTTCCGCTCGGTGATGTCCATGGTCGTCCCGAAATACTCCTCTATCTCTCCGGCTGGGTGGGTAACAGGACGACCGACGGTGAGGAGAGTTCTGATCGAGCCATCCGCATGGACGATTTGATATTCGAGTGTGAATGCCCTCTTCTCCTGAGTTGCATTGTCAAGATATTGCTGAATGAAGGATCGATTCTCAGGGGGAACCCTTTCCCAGAACATGTTGAACGATGGTTCGGCCGTCGTGGGGTGAAAACCCAGAATCCGATAGTTCTCGTCCGACCAGAAGATCTTTCCCGTAACGAGGTTCCAGCCCCAGCTTCCCGTGTGGCTTATTTGCTGCCCCTCTGCCAGAAAAGCTTCGCTGCGTCGCAGTTCCTCTTCTGCCCGCTTGCGGTCGAGGTTTTCCTGCTGCAGGTCCGCGTAGAGGCGAGCATGTTCCAGTGAGATGGCAGCCTGTGATGCCAATATCTCGAGCACCGCAACCCGGTCTGAGGTAAAAACCTGCGGAGTTAGATTGTTCTCGAGATAGAGCGCACCCACAAGCTTGGCCTGCTTGACGATGGGCAGGCAAAGAATGGACTTGCTATGCAGCTGCCGCACATATGGATCTTCCGAGAACATGTTCCTGA
>Ga0193743_1000626_pt1 | contig 27709 bp, 34 predicted proteins | sample L2c2metaG_FD_143038 | JGI IMG/M metagenome (GOLD analysis project Ga0193743, IMG submission 143038) | Soil microbial communities from a riparian zone of the East river system, Colorado, United States - L2c2 | ecosystem: Environmental > Terrestrial > Soil > Riparian zone | place: USA: East River...
AATCAAACCGACCACCCCCCCCCCCCCCCCCCCCCCCCCGCGGACGGAATTAGTCCAATTCATATCTAGTCGGTAGATCATAGCCGACCAATCTTACCAGTAATCTCTCGTCCAATCTACGGACCTAATAGCACTCAGCTCGAGAAGCTAGGTCTGTGGACTATCGTGTAAGTGCACGTTCTATCAAGAAGTTCTTGCCAAGAAAAAATGTGGGGAAACGTTCACAGGCAGTCATGTTCCCCAGACCCTGCTTCAATATATTCAGTCCGGAAGAGAAGGATCGTCATTGAGTTCACATCCATGGAAGCAAATTAGAACAACATGTTGTAAAGGCATGTACGGAGTACAACATACAACTGATCACCTGCCATGGCAAGACGCAAGTGGAGTGGGATGAAAAGGATAAAAATAATGCGAATGGGAAGCTGAAAGGGGTAATATATCGTCAAAACAAAGATAATGATGCAGAGAAGAAAGGAAAGACGGTTTGGTGTCTGTTGGACATGCGCCGGCTGCTCCAAAATAACCTCGCTATAATAGTACACCGTACTCTACATGCCAAGTGCGAGAATAGAAGTAGGGTCAAGCCAACGAGTCTAGCCCATACGCCTTCGTTTGTCTTGCCCATTTGTCACTGCGCGTCGAAGAAGCGTTCTAGAACTGGGAGAACTGGATTCACCCTTCGGCTTCGTTCGAGAGTGAGATGATTGAATTGAGGCGCAATGTAGTCGAGAAGGCGGAATGACGGCGCTGCGAGGGCGTAGACTATGCGGACGCGAAGAAGATTTGGGCGGAGAAAAGGGTGAACTCGGGGGCACAGGACGTTTGCGCAGATGATATCGAGTTGAAAGTACTCGCGGGGTTGTTGGGGCGTGAACGTCATAGGTTGCATCTACAGGTCGTTGATCAAGACTGGCGACTTGCTTTCCACGAGGCGGTCGGGGAGGCGTTGAGATGATGGATTTTGGCGAAGATAATTCATCATGAATACTGGCCAAAGATAGTGCGGAGGCGAGAGGAGATGAGGAATTGCGGATCGCGGGCCGTTGACAAGATGAGGTGTTTGCAATTTGAAAAAATCCCGGTAGCTCTGGCGCTGTGGCTTGAGACTCTTTATCAAACTGTGATGCAGGAATTTTGCTGGTATCTGGGGCCAGCCACTGAAGCGAGCCGTTGGGAGTTACAAGCGGTGTGTCAACATACGGCTCAGATTCTTGTGATTCGAAGATTGACGGTGGCGTTGGCGAATGTGAAGGAGACTCAGGATACATATTTGGTTGCTGAGAGTCTATGTGAGGACTGTCGTTGTCATGATCGAAGTCGTCGATGTTTGTCAAACCGAGCATACGCGCAGGTGGTCCAGGGGCAGGTGGGATTGCCGGTTCAGTGGATGTTCTCTCCAATTTTTTCTCTGGTTGTGAACTCAACTGAGAAAAGAGGTCATCTTCTCCTGTTTCTGTCCATTGGCGCTTGAGCGTGTTTCTTACCACTGCAGGTTGGATTTGACGAGGATGGCGATAGATGGGCTGGATGGGTGGGAGCTTGCTCTCATATGCAAAGTCTCTGACTTTGATTCCCAAATTTGCTAACATCGCAACGGCGGGTTGCCCGGATGCAGCCTTGACAGATGCTTTTATTGGTTTAGAGGCATTCCGCTGCTGTTGATCAAGCCTTGAAGACTTTACATAGCGAGGCATTAGATTATTTTATCCAGAAATGGGCTCTTGCCGCTTGCGACAGCCATATATGACTCACAAGATCAGTGAATTGTGTATTCGCTGAAATGGGCTTCTTTGGTGATATCGTATGCTCCAATTGTGGTAGGACGGTCGTGGATTGCGATGGCTCGGACATTGGCTTGCAGTCACACGGATTGGAATGTCCTGACGCAACAAAGGGCTCCGTCTAGAAGAATTGGATTTGACGGTCGACAGCTGTTGTCTTTTGCTAAAGTACAAGTTCTCTGCAAGTGGAAGACATCCTACAAGCTTCCCAAGTGATAAGAATGGAAGTGCTCACAAACAAAGCCACGTGATATCATAGTCTCTCTTCCGATGCCACTTCAGAGTTCGAGCATGCTCCGTCGTGTGTGGAAGCCTATCACTGCCACGTTAATTATTGGCGGCCCAGCTTATTATTTTTATAGGTCGCATTATAGCAAATCACAGACATTTAATTTGCCAATCAAAATCAGAGGCGCTGACGGGAAGCCTGAAATGTCTACTCGAACACTGCCGTTATTGCCATTGAAGGAGGTGGAGGCTCGTATTCAAGAAAATGCTGTATCGGAGACACATAACAGGCCTAATGGAGTTTTTTGGAAGCACACAACTGCTTTTCTTGCATCGAATGACCCTATTGAAGATGCAAACTCCAACCAAATCATTGAACGTGATGCCTCAGATCCATCCGCACCGGGAGACTATCTTTTTTTCACCGTTATGGACGGTCATGGAGGATATCAGACATCACGACTTCTCTCGCGTGTCCTCATCAAAGGGGTTGCGCTTGAGCTATCGGCATTGACAACAGAGTCAAACTCGGCTCAATCGGGATTATCTGGAAGGCTCTGGTCTCTACTTTGGTCCACGCGTCCGCAGTCTATTACTCGCCCCCTCGATGCCGACCCCCGTCGTGTCTCTCTTGCAATTCAAGATGCGTTCACCAAGCTCGATACGGAGCTTCTTCAAACTCCTCTTCGCATTCTTGCAAACAGTTTAGATGAGAAGTCACGTAAAATGAAAATAATACCGGATCTCAGCAAACATCCTCTCGCTTTAACCTCAATGCTTCCCGCTGTTTCAGGTACTGTTTCGTTATCACATCTCAATATTACAACTAATCTTGTCTAGGCAGTTGTGCTTTAATGGCAGTATTCGATACTGCTCACCGTAATCTTTATGTTGCTTGCACAGGTGACAGCCGAGCTGTAGCTGGTGTTTGGGAGCCATCTGTGGACGGTAATGGTCAATGGCGAGTTGAGGTTCTGAGTGAAGACCAGACCGGCCGCAACCCATCTGAGCGAGCTCGGTCAGTAATGCGTTAAAACAGTTCTTCTATTGCTCACATTTTAATTCTAGTATGATCTCGGAGCATCCTAAAGAGGAAGAAGGCGACGTAATAAGAGAGGGGCGTGTTCTTGGCGGTTTAGAGCCTTCCCGTGCTTTTGGAGATGCTCGTTACAAATGGCCTCGTGCAGTGCAGGAAACGTGAGTACTAGTTTTGCTTCCTGTAGATTCATAGTTGATGTGACTATATTTCCTATCGACAGCTTAAACGAGGCTTTCATGATTGGAAATGATAAACCCTTGCGAAATCCCCCTTCCTTGTTTAAAACTCCTCCTTATGTGACTGCTCGTCCTGTTGTTACGCACCGGAAAATGTCGCTTCCTGCTGCAGACGGCTCAACACCTTCACAAAAAGCTGTTCGATTTTTGGTTCTCGCTACAGATGGCCTCTGGGATCAACTGAGGTACGATTTTTTCAATCCTGCGCCACTTTGAAATGTCTAACATAACATGCAGCAATGATGAAGTTGTAAGCCTCGTGGGTGGCCATCTGACTGGGCTCAAAGGCACAATACCGAAGTCGCAGCTTCCTTCCCTCGTCCCCACCTCTTCGGGCTCACAAGGCATCGAAGGCAAGAACAAGACAGTAAAACGCAAAGAAGGCACATGGGCATTCACTGATGATAACCTCAGCGCTCACTTGATCAGAAACGCTTTTGGTGGAGGAGATGAGATGGCTCTCCGCAGGCTTTTGAGTATTCCCCCTCCATTTTCAAGGAGGCACCGAGATGATGTCACTGTCACTGTCGTATGTTGGGAGGACGGAAACGAGCCACAAGCTCAAATCTTTACCGAGAAGTTAAAATCTAAATTGTAGCTTAGGCAAAAATTCCCAAGAGCCCACTGGGAGCCCGACAAGCGTAAAGGTATCATCAAAAAAAAGTTAATACAACAAATAAAAGTAGGATGTCCCTATCAGATACCCATCCGTCGATTTCTTCTAGCGTAGGTCATCGGCCTTGATGACATTTGGTTGAATGGATTAGTACCTGATATATGATGATAGCCAACAGTCCGCGCTTCGTTTGGATTGGAAATTTTCTTTGGCGTATTATAATTCTCCAATCCAGCGTCTGGAAATTTTCGTTTTTTACTTTTGTTGAGGCTCGAGCTTGCGTAAAAGCTGGCTGCAGGTACAGCTGGCCGAGGTGTTGACGAATGTGGGACAGTCGGGGGTGAGGGTCGCTCAGCATCGTCTTTCGATAGTCGGTCACGCTCTTTTTGCTTTCCCTTTGACTCAACATCCACCTTGGCATCCTGATCACTCTCTGCTGCCCCATTTGTTGGTTTATCCGAATCCAGGTCATTATCTGAATCGTAATTCCCGAGATTCGCCAAAGTGCGACGAGCATTGTCCTCTGCAACTGCTTTGATTTTAGATTTCAACGACAATGCTTGGGGATCAGCAATTGACGGAGGACGAGTGTCGTTTATTACCGGGGATGGGATAAGAGGCCCAATGAAGGGAGGTGAGATCTTGACCCCCTTATCCTCGTCATCAGCGCCAGCATCCTTTTGGGAACGTTTCTTCATCCCTGCTGCAAGCCCATTTTTCATCGGCGCAGCCGGCGATAAGGTATGACTGCTGGACGGAACCTTCATAGCTGCCTCTAAGCCCTGCCCCTTGTCTTGAATATAAAACAACATGTATGCATTCTTCTTGTCCGTTGCCTTGCCAGTCATTTGGATTATTTCGTCGTTCATCTCCCACCACCGGCCTTCTTTGCTTTTCACAAATGCGTAGTAGTGGCCTGAATTAGGACCACCGCCAGCGTGGCAGGTAACGCCGTACAGTGAGTAAGAAGGCCCAAACTGACCTGAGCTCATGAAGGGTTCTAGTGAGAGTACTTCGTCGTATTGAAGTGGATGTCCAATTTTTCTTCCAAGAGGCGAAAAGCGTTTAAGATGGACAGTAAGCACCACGGGGGGTTCGTGTATCGTGAATTGTTTCTCGGCATTGACATATTTTTTGCACCTGCGGGCGACATCAACCGCTATGCAAGAGAGAATAATTTCTAGGCTTACTTCTCGCACTTGTATTTATCCACACCTTTGAGATGATCAACGGCGACAAATCTCCTTAGGGCTTCCCTTAGCGAACTACACTTGAAGATATCGAGACTCAGGTCCAATATACGATCGAAAGTGTCGCTATTATGGCCACAGTCATGGCATGTCACCCGAGACCGCAACCTTCCTCCGAACAATTTGTGTACCCAAGTCGTCTCAGCTAGTTTGGTGTCCATTTTCCTGAGAGGAAATCAGAAGTATATACTGAGAAAATTGGTAAGACACGAACGGTGGATAGCCTGCTAGGCATGACTTTTGAAGAGCATCAATAGCATATCGTAAAAACTCGTGTGTGTCTTCTTGTCTACCTTTTCGCAAGTGCTTGGCTATCGCTATAAAAATAAGTCAGCAACCTAACGGTAAAGTAAGAAATGCGCAAAACATACTTTGGAGATTGTTGGTAATGAGTGAAGGAGAAAATGCACCCTGGTTGTTATGTGCCTTTATTGCGACAGTTCGAAGAATACAGGACATGCAAAATCCCTCGGCACGACCTGTTCAAAACCCAAAGACGGATGAGTGAATGGAAACTGGGGAAAAAAAACACCAGATGTACGAACAATCATCCTTTCTGTGCACCATAAGAAGTTTGAGGAGTGGTGGAGTATGGAAAAGGCATTGCAAAGCGCTATTTAGGAAGCACGTATTACCACTATTGTATAATCCAGCGCCTCTGTTGAACGATGGAGGCCACGCCGTGTCAATGGTACCAGAGTATAAGGACTTGACTTTGGCGCTCGTCAGACGTGATGCGGCTGCGACAACTATTGGAGATGGTGGCAGAGGTGGCTTAGGTGAATCAAGCAGCTATGCGATAGTGAGGAACTGACATGGTTGGCACAAAAACAAGAGAACGCACTTCGGCCTTGGAAAGCTTTGGGCTGGCGTTTATGACTTCGTACTTTCCCTCAGCGATAGCTAACGCCCCCGAGGATGAGCCTTCTATAAATTCAATCGGTGAAGGGAGCAGACTATTGAAAGCCTCTATATCTTTTGATGGCCGATAGTCTTCTGAAGTATGTTGTGGAGAGAACATAGGCGATGGCAAGAGAGGTGAAGCCAGCATGTTTCCTTGTGCGATAACTACACCCCTGCGTTGGGAGTTTTTGAAAATAGGAGAGCTGAGCGCTCTAAAACAATACAGCTGTCGACGAGGATGATAGAGGAAAGGATGAGGAATTTCACCAAAGTGACGGTTGGCTTATGATGGCCTTCTTCTGATCATTTTGTAAGCGATCACTGGGAACAATTCCAACATGAATATCGAAGGTATATTTTAGACTGTAGTAAAAGCTAATAGGCGTATGATTAGATAAACTAGAGGACGAGTCAATATAATAAACGAGTCAAAGTCTTTGAAATTAAGTAGGCTGGACCCAAGGTAGCGCAGGAAGAACAGAGAAATCATGCGGCTTGAAATCTGAGTAGATACTAGAATATGTTGGTAAGTATGAAAAAGGATAAGCAAGCAGGCTTCTCTTAAGCATAGAAGAAAATCGGATACCGTCAAACGTTCTCGGAACGTTTGTCGTCATGAGCTCATCCTCGGTTTTTATAACAGGTAAAGTAGCTTCAAATGAAGGCTCCGGCCGATTCGAAAGTGACGAGATTAGATTCACAGACGGATCTAGAGGTGATGATGAATCAATGACAAGGAGTGACCCCGAATCTATGTTGTTGTAGTTGAAGGAGTGGCAAGTTGGAAAACTGGGAAGGGTCGAGAGTACCGACTCAGAGGGGCCCGGCATCATGCTTGAATCCCCATAATGAGGCCAAGGTATTGAGGTTTGATGGCGAGGAAATTGATGCAAGGTATATTCATTTGCTATGAACCGGGTTAAGATAGTAGTTAGTAAGTCAACGAGATGTACACACCGTCAAGGTACATTTGCCTTGCTTGATTCACAGCTTGCTGAGCCTCGAACTTCCTCTGAGGCAGGACATCAATGACCGTGCTTGCTTGAATGGGCTTGACACCAACAGCTGCAGGGAGCGATGGTGGTGCCATAGCATCTATATCCACATGTGCGATGTCGATGTTATGTTTCTTGAGATGAGCAGCAAATGCAGAACGTCGCTTGATGCTAAATTCAATGTGTCAGGGAAAGAAATCAGGTAAATATGCACGGAGGGAGATACCTAGACTTGCACAGAGGGTGAGGGCACCTATAGGCACCCACGCGACAATGGGTTTCCTTCCGGTGACGAGCGCAAGACGACGGGTCTCCAAATGAAGCAGAACAAGAGTTGAAACCGCACACGAAGGGTTTGACCTTTGTACTAGAGGAGGAAGAAACCGTTTAGACTGAAAACGCCTGTGATGGGGTAGAAAATTTTACTCACTGGATATTTTTGTGGGTTTTCAGTCCTGAATACTGGGAGAATGCCTTGTTGCATAAAATGCATACATGTCGTCTGAAGTTAATGTGTTAGAGGGGGGGAAATATTAATGCAAACATAATAACTAACTTTATACCGGCGTGAAGCAGTTTGTGGCGAGTAAGATCGCCTTTACGGCCAAAAGATTTTGGACACAGAGAACAATACCACTGCTCCACAGAAATCGTCAGCGAGACTTTCAATCGTCAAAGGGAATGTGGACCTGAGTGGACCCGTTCATCGTATTTGGATGTGAGTGCAGTTTAACAGAAACGCTGCCCGCGAGGAATAGAACAAAGGACGTAGAGGAGAAGAAAGTGGCGAAGCACAGGCGGAAATCAATGGCACCTATTTATTCTTTTCTTGATCTCGCGCCTTCCGAAACAACTTCAAAGCTCACTGAATAAAAGGTCGCTTGCTAAATATCCTATTGTTTCCATGTTTGAATTTAGCCAATCCCCTCCGATACGAAAGAAATACGGGAAAATAAATCGCTGGACTGACAAAAGATATAGGCTTAGCGATCCATTGCGGGATCGAATAAAACAAAAGAGTTAGATTAACAAATTGAACTTGGACGAGTCTCACTTACCCCAATTTCAATTTGCCAAAAACAGGGTGTCTTTGGCCGATCTTACTGATCCGCACATCATGGGTAATTTTCAAAGAGCGGCAGTATCAATACTTACTGGTCGCCGTTCATGACTGCCTTCAAGTTCCAAGTTTTGGATTAAGTACTGCGGGAGCCCCAGTGTTACATCTTATGTCGGATTACGTTATGGCAAGGACAGGCGCCCGTTACAGTTGTTTCGACCCCGTTAATTTTAGGCTAAATAGGAGCAGTGCAAACCAACCAGATTACTAAAGATTAATCTAAGCGAGATTCATGTCAGATGTGACCGAATTTGGACTCGGCTTCACGGCTGTCAATAATAATCCATAAAAGCTTGGAAAGTCGTTATGTAGAAGAGCATAGATCTAGAGATGGGTCACGTGGGAACCACACATCGAACTGAATCACGCAACACGTATGTAGTAGTAGCCGATTCGCCGAAGCCCCACTAACTATCCCATATTTAGTTTCATCATCTGTTGTTATCCCTTGGCAAAGTAGTACTTGATTAGACTTGATCTCAAGTCCAAACCTTATATTTCGGAATTTAAAAGTGTACCTGGCAACGAATATTTACCTGAAAACAATTATAAACTTGAATCCAGATTAGGATAAGGCGACCTGTCTATCCGTCCCAAGCACCATGGATGAAGAAATGACTGCTTTGTTTTTCATACAGGAGATGCCGCTGACGAAGTATTTGATGCTCACCTCACCGCAGCAGACTCCTCAATCCCAAAAAATGACTGATTGACCGTCCGATTCCGAATCCGTCGTTAGCTTTGTGACAAAGGCTGGACTCTTAAGGGGATGCGTACAGATGAGCTGGCTGCGTGAACGATGGAGGGGGTTAGCTAGGAACAAAAAAACAATAAAAAGACCGTAAACCAAAGACGGCAACGGGATGAAACCCGACGAGCCTTATTTGGGCATTGGAAAAAGGGCTTTTAGAATCTGGAAGGGGGGTACGTACCCTCTAGATTTAAGGCCTAAGGTTTAGAAACTTCTTGAAAAGCTCCACCTGACAGTTCCGATACCTGTATCCATCCGGCACTTCGGCAAAGGACCCTGTCACCAATTAAGAGTTGAAAAATCAAGTCACCCACTGCCCCAGTGGTTGCATGGACAAGCAAAAGAGGTTCATAATTGGGTCGTTTGAACGTCAGTCACGTTGCCAGAGCAGGCATTAGGAGAATGACCGCGTCGGGACGGTTAAGCTCTTGAGACCATTTGACTCCTTTGACCAATCCCAAGTCAAGCTCCGACATGGCATCTCTCGGCAAGCGTGACAGAGGACCTATTTCCCTCTACCTCACATACTTCTGTTTATATCAAAAGAATGCACGGAAACTATTAAGGATATGTACTAGGTGCTATTTATCAGGTTTGGTGTGATTTGAGTCAAAATTGAGCAAGATCTTCAAAGTGGCCGAAGGAGGGGGCCTGGCCGGTGGCGCATATATTGGAAATGGCATCAACCATGAATCTCGTCTGATGGGTTTTTCTCGATGGGACGAGATTGTACCCAGAAACGTCTGGTGCAACCGAGCCATGGAATCCTCCATAGTCAGAGTTGCTCACAGTAAAGTTTCCACTTTCCCCAATGCAATTTTTATTTACGTAGTTCGGACCCTGATGAATAGATGTACATAATTTTTGGCCAATCTTTGTTTGATAAAGAAGGTTTTAAAGCCTACCAGTACTGACTGGTGAATATTCCAAATTATATTTTGGAGGCAAATTTTCGCCATCAGATAGAATTCTCGCGAAAGTTTTTCCCAAAACGGATGGGGACAAGGCTGGAGACGTACCCAGTCTATTACGAAGCGGTCTGTATGTAATAATTGAGGTCTAAAGGAACCATAGGGGTATAGGGGAAATGATATTCTATTTAAGTTGTATTAATAACTTTCCAGCGGTTGCACCGAGTTGCGAGACTAGCTAGTTGATAGTATACATAATACATTTCCACAAATGCACATTTGTGAATTATAAGGATCGAGTCCCAGAAAAAAAAAGAAACAGAATTGACAATGTATTTCACACTTCAGTGACCTAAACCTGCACCATCGATCTTCTTTGTAATTCTTTCTTCTAGCCAGGGAGCAATAGCCAAAAGGTCACTCCAAGTGAAGGAGGCATACTGTTGACGTCCATGGAGAGGACTGTCGTCATAACATGGTGGGCCGAGGAGTTGAGCTATGATCCTGATGGAAGTAATAACGAATTAAACAATAGACTAGACCATGTAATAAGCGGCTTGGTGACGAACATCATGCCTCCTACCCAGCATAGTTCTCCATTGTCAAACGCCGCTGAGTCCAACCATCTCAAGTCCCCACCTCCAGGAGTAAAAAATGGATATTTGATATGTACAGGTGCCGGTTGAGGATGGTTTAAGCGACTGTAAGTCGTTGATGGGGTGACATATTCATTGCATACTTCATGATATGCCGGAACAGAAGTTGAGGCTGACATTGGGTAAGCACCATGGTCAATGACGAGACGGTGTTGCCGCATCGAGGCAAGTTTTGTAAATATGTTGCCATTCCCATCTCCCTTAATCCCTGGAGGGTGGAGGAAAAGGTGTGCATTTGGATTGACAGTGAGATCGCTCCGCGGTCTAGCCAGAGTGCCAAACGCAAATATTCGTACGTCGGTCAACTCCACAACAAGCTGTATCGTGACAATTGGTTTATTTCAGAACGCGAGGGGATAGTGACAGTACCTTGATGCATGTCTCAAATTGGGACATATCACTTTGTAATCTATTCAATAAAGGTCAGACCCAGGCACAAGAATCCAGCTATGAAGGACACACACTTCATTTCATTCAAGATGGTGAACGGGTTATAATTTCGGGAAGAAACCTCGAGTTCGTTCGCAGTGCCATTGCGATTCAGAACAATATACCTAACAAATCAGATCAAGGCTATGGAAGTAAGTGACAGTAAACTGCTGACTTGGTCCATGCTTCATCGGACGTGCAAGAAGTGACGCCACGGTGCCAGACCCTGTGCAATGCCCTTCCTTGATTATTAGTATAAAATCCAACACACAGATGTGATATACAGGCGCCGACCTCAGAAATGCCTCTTTCCATGGGCTATCTTTCCGCCATTTCCGCCAGCCTGGCAAGAACCGACGCTTGTAACATTCCTCCCATTCACTTGATTTCAGGTTCGGTGCGGTGGCTTCGTAGAGGATAAAAGAAGGCCGGGCTACTGAAAGGATATCGATCCAGTTTTGCCGCGGTACTATCGAACGAACGCTTAAATGCTTGAGAGCACTCTCATATGTAGTCGAGCGCAGGTTACGTAGAATGGGTTTTCTCCATGGATTCAAGGTTGTGTCTGAAGCCACCGTGTGGAATTTCTTGGACGCATATGATACCTTGATCAATGAATCCAGGTCCAGTTCACCAAGAATTTCGGCGATAAGATCGACAGGTAAGTCAACAATGAGCATCCAGTACTGCGATGGGTAGACAATAGACCAAAAGAAAAATTGATGCGGGACCTGCGCAATCGTTGCTTCAGCTGAAAACCATGCACAACTGAACAAAGACTGTATACCCTATTATAAGTGTGACGCGTTATGCACGTTGAAACAACCTATATTAATAAGTACATTATTATTATTGTTCCCACTCACTGAGCCCCTGTCCAATATTTTTTGTCTTCTCGAAGAGTAAGTGTTTACTACTAGCTCCAATATCTGCGAACTAGTCATATGGACGGACGTCGAACCATTTGTGTAGTATTTGTAACCACATTGTACCGTACGTTCTGTAACCAGCCCTCAAGTTGTCACCTCCAAAGTCAGCGTCGTCGCGGATGGGTTTATTGCAAATGCCTTGGGTTGGGCCTTGTATTCAACCTTTGTAACGTTGTACAAGAATGTTGGTTAATATCCTCGGAATTTTGACTAGTTAATCCGTGGAAAGTATTGCGGCGATCATCGACAGTACTCCCCATCCCAGGGTGCGAGTTTGAATACGTAGAAAGGCGCTTCTATCGATCAAAGAATTTTTTACTGGACACTTCTTCTACTTTGGAAAAAGGACGCGGATTTCCCTATTCTTGGTTGATACTCTGATTCTTGATCCTCTTTAAAATGAAGCTGTGGCAACGAAAAACCTACTTCTGGCCCAGCATTGAATATTGGCTCTTCACGCCGCTCTCTCTTTTTTTCTTCTTTTCTCTGGATCAGTCTGGGCATCTCCTCCAGTCCAAAAGAAGCTCATATTTACAGTCTGAAGCCCCAACTTTCCTCCCCATCTATTTATCCATTACACCAGTTGTTGGTGTTCTTACTCCTTCGCGCATTGCCAACCCCATGCCATATCCGAACTCTTCACATCCTGGTTATGCCTCGGCTGACTCATCCCTTATTCTTCCTCGTTCTTCGAGTTTCGGCGTCCTACGCAGAGATAGCTGGGTGCAACTCTTCCCTCTATCTTCTTAGCAAGATTTTAACTCTAAAAATCACTAGCAAACTATTTCTGAATCTCCATACTCACTTGGCGCCGGATCCCGACTGAGCACACTTTCTAACAAGGTTGGACCTTTGAAAATGACTTTTCCTCCTGTTCAATCCATTGAAGTCTGTGTTCACAAGTTTTCTTTATCTCCTGACCCAAGACTCTGGGGGTCGGACTTGTCTCCAGATCTAGTTGAACCGGATGACGACATTCATAACCCTGAAGTCGAACCCTACAGAACTGACGAAAGGAGAATACTTAGTTTTACAGCTCGGGGGCTCATGAATCTGGGTTGTTTGGTTGTCCTGTGCACGGCACTTCTGGTTCTATTGTACGTCGTTTCGTTCCAAATCATCAAGAAAAATGTCTCATGTTCAATCATTAGTATTGGGTATCCAATCATAATGTACTCGCGAAATCATGGTCCTTTAAATGGGGCATACATGTTAGGAGGAACCAATTCGTCGGGACAGGTCAGTTCGTCAATTCCTTCTGTCGCAGACATTGGAGCCGATCCCAAACTGTAGGTACCTTCGATGGGAAACTTTGGTCTCATTGATCTTGACACACCAAAAGATGCATATCTCAAACCTGCCCTCCGAGATGGTTCTCAAATGCTCTTAGTTTTTTCTGACGAATTCAACACTGATGGACGATCGTTTTATCCTGGTGATGATCCATACTGGGAGGCGGGAGATATGCATTACTGGGTTTGTATCGAGCTACAATGATTGATGGAGCTTATTGATTGATATCTTTTATGACTAGGCTACTAACAATTTAGAGTGGTATGATCCATCGGCTGTGACCACTGCCGACGGATCGCTGGTCATAACTTTCTCTCAACAGCAAGTACATGGTCTCAATTATCAAGGAGGTCAACTTGGTTACAAATTCATATTTTTTCTGTAACTCTTATCATATACACCGACAGGGCTCGTTACTTCCTGGTTTGGCTGTCTGCGACACTTTTCATGGATTCTGAACTGATCTTGATGACCAAGGAACAAGTTTTGCTTCACTGGCGGATACATAGAGGCATCAGTGCAGTTACCGGGAACAAACAACGTTGTTGGGATGTGGCCTGCCATGTGGACAATGGGAAACCTGGGGCGAGCAGGCTATGGTGCTAGCCTGGAAGGAATGGTATTCGACATTCATCACTCAATGCGACATAACTCATATCTTTTCATAGTGGCCATACACGTATGATCATTGCGACGTCGGCACTGCCCCTAACCAAACGTTAAATGGCCTGCCTATAGCTGCAGCTGTTGACGGCGACCATGCTTATAACGGTGCTCTTTCTTATTTACCAGGCCAAAGGCTTTCAAGATGCACATGCGACGGAGAGAACCATCCCGGTCCAAAACATGCTGATGGAACCTACGTAGGACGCTCTGCTCCAGAAATCGACATTTTTGAAGCACAGATGGGAGGTACTCCTCTCATTGGGCAAGTGTCGCAATCAGCACAATGGGCGGTGAGCATCAAATTTCGGCAACAAGTACAGACTTTTCATTTGGTCTATTTTCAGCCTTTCAACCGCGCCTATAATTGGCTCAACACTTCTGATAATGAGGTTCTAGCCAATCCTTCTATTTCAGCTTTAAATGGTTTCAAAGGAAGTGCGACTCAACAGGCAACCTCCGTTGTCACAGCTACAAATCAACTATGTTACGAGCTCGTAGAGGATTGCTTTTCTATCTATGGTTTCGAGGCAAGTAGAGTTACATTTCGTCTGTTACATTCCTCTAATCTGAACTGTATCTCAGTACAAGCCAGGTAAAGCCTACTGTAATTTCTTCAAAGGATAAATCACATTTTCAATACACTCCCAAGGCTACGATGGTGCAGTGAGCACGCATGTCCTTTCATCCACGTCATTTTCCACTCAATTAATTCCTCATCAAGTATATTACATGGGTATCGGACAACAAGGTGTCTTGGACTCTGAATGCTCCAGGTATGGGGCCAGACCCTAGTGTAGAAATTTCAGCCCGTCCAGTCCCTCAAGAACCTATGGTGTGTCGTTCTCTTTTGGTGGCCTCATAACCCTAATAGTTCTCTCGAGTACATCATTATCAACTTGGGAATGTCGAAAAACTTTGGTGCCATTGACTTTGAGCATCTCACGTTTCCCATTCATATGCGCGTCGATTACATCCGTGTGTACCAAGATGTTCGTAACATCAATATCGGATGTAACCCAGATAAATACCCAACATTGGCTTATATTAACGAGTCCGTGAAACTACCATACTACACACTGGTTATACTGACTTTCTCTGTCTCTCTTTGTTGATGTAGGCATATCCAAGCTTACACCAATCCAAATTTGACCACATGGAGAGAAGATTATGGTCGACCTTTTCCGAAAAACTCGTTCATTGAGTCGTGCTAACTAGATCCCGCACTCTAACCGACCGTTCTTGCCTGCTTACTATCTTTGCGTAACCTTCTCATAACCCGTGGAACAGACGCTCGTGTGATTTTTTGTAGAACAGTGCCTATTATCCTTCTGAATCAGACACTTCTATATTTGCTCATATGCTAGACTAAAACTGCACAATATTCTTCTTTCTATACTGACGATACCCACAAATATCATACAATCGACGCAACGTCAACGAAAGCGAAAACAACAATCAATAGCCATTTATAACAACAAACTGGGCTTTATCCACCCTTTCTTCACGCCATACGCAACAATCTCGGCAGCACGAGCTGGTCCTGAGCTAGCACTTGATTTGATTGGACGATGAGTTTGCCGTCTTCCCTTTCCTTTGACAGTTGATTTTGCCATGCCAGGAACAAGTCCTGCAATAGTCGTATTTAACCAACTCTCCATGTCCACAAGGCAATCATAACAGTCTTTCTCGGTAAAGGGAGTTTCAGCGTTAGATAGTGGGGGAGGCGTCTCCGTCTTCGTCTTCCGTGGCGTAACTGGAGGTTTAAGACCTTTTGAATGCAGGAGCTTACGGAGAAGATAATGTAACCACTGTAATTTTCCAAATTAAGCTCCGATACAACGACGAGTCGATATAGGGCGATGGCTTACGAGTACATTGGTGATAGGATGAAACTCCTCCCATGCGCCTCCTGTTAATTCTCTCATCACTCGATACACATCGAACTGGTAATCACCTGAAAGAAAGAGGCCAATTTAACTAGCTCATATAATTGATTCAATTGATCGAATTACCTTCGCCCATAAATACTTCTTCATCAAATGGAGTCCAGTGCACGCGTTCTCCGTCCCCTCCATCTCCGGCATCCATCCGTGATAGGCCAAGATCAATCACGGTAGCCACTACGCCATGGGTAATATCATCCATTGAAACTCGGTTTCCTCTTGGTTTTCCTCTCTGATTTGTCGTCAGGGACTTTAGGGCGTTTGCTTGCGTTGGAATGGTTTTCACAAGTATCTGGCCCCAATGCAAATCACGATGCTAAATCTCCTTATTAGCCTAGAGAATAAACATACTTTCTCTGGAAGAGGCTCACTTCAAAGGAGACAAGCTGTTCAGCGTGGGTGAGTGCTTTGGCCACTTGCCAAAAGAGACTGCTTGCTTGCCGCCAACCTGTTCTACTCGCGTTATAGAAAGCATAAGCTTCGAGGTCAGGACCACCATTTGGGAGGACGATGATCGCATAAACTTGCGACACCTTGAATGTATCTGGCAACAAGCGTAAGCTTTGTTTGCAAAAAAAAATCTCAAGAAATCGCCTCTACCTGGGCGGACACTTTCCGAGCCCTTTCTCTCATTATATTCATCCCAAAGCTGGAGCAGAACTTCTGGATACCTACCTCTCACAACGTAAGTCTTAAGCAGCTTTACAAATCCGTTATACACCTCTCCCATCGCTCTTGTCACAATGATTTCTTTGCGCACGTCTTTCGCGTCCGTTGGCGCTGGGCCGTCTTCCTCCTCCGGCGCAAAACTTTCACCAGCCTCAGATTCGTCCCTTAGAGGAATAACTTTCAACACAACGTCGCCAATTCCAAAAACTTCTGAGTAACTTGCTTCTCCAATTTTTCTGAACCTAACGTCGATATCTTCGTTGCCGCCGCGTGAAATAATTGGATCAAACGGGAAGGATTCTATAAATGCAGAAAAATTATGAGGTCCACATGTCTCTTGGTGACATTCCTCGAGAAGGGGGTTGAGGTATTTAGGGACCTCGAATTCGCTTCTGTATAGGCCTTGTGTTTGTGAAGGTGACTCGAGGCTAAAATCGGAGAAGTCCATAGAGAAATCAAAGTCGGCGGGTGTAGTGGGAGACGGCGGAGACGGCGGATCAAACAGTCGTTTATTGCGTCCACCTCGAATTGGGGTGAGTTGACGAGTCTTGAGTATAGGGGATGGAACGAGGGGATAGCGCGTCAGAGCTGGAGGCTGCGCGAAGTGTGGCATATTCCTTTGGGAGAGAGACGACGAAGGTTGAATCATTGGAGAAGTTACTACTCTTTGTCGGTGACGCTCTGGAGGTACAGTTGCTTCTACAACAGAGTCTAGAGTGATTGGGGACTTTTGTAACGAAATAGCCAGGCTCTGTCGGGAGGGAGAACGTTGTTTAGGTACTTTTGGTGGTGGTGAAGGCAGTGTCAACGAAGATGCAATTTCCTGTCGGTCAATCCTGTAAGACGCCGCGGGCACCACTACTTCTACGATAGAGTGAAGAGTGGCCTTGGACATCTGTAACGACAGATCCGTGATCTGAGATCCCATCTGAGCGTCAATATGCTGCCTTATGGCCAGCTCCAGAGGGGAGTTTTCCTCCTCAGATTCAGAGTCATCTGACACGAGGATGACTTGTTTACGTGCCACATTCCGTTTTGGCCGACGGGGTTGACTAACAGTATCGGGTTCAAGATCACCGGATTCAACTGCTTGGACGTCCTTGGAAGGAAGTTGACGAGCAGAATTGGCACCAACGCCTGCTTGTGGAACCTTTCGTTCTTTGCGAACGGTTCTCCCTTCGTCGTCAAGTACCATGATATCCATGTCTACGAATGGCAAGAAGGGTTTAGTCAACTTGGACGGCATTCCTTTCTTGGATGCAAATCGGGATTTCGCTAACAACTTTTGGGACACTGCAGGAGAACCTGGCATATTGAGACGAAAAGCTGATAATGGCGCTCGTGGGGGTGAGTCATATATCAACATATGACCAGTTTTCTTTAGGCCATGGTCTGCGGGAACGGCTGGTTCGCATGGTTCAGCGCTGATGATTTGTGCAACACGGGCTGTTGATTTCATCTTCACGGGAGAAAGGATAGGGGATAGGCGTCTCTTTTTCATTAGTCCAACAACTTTATGCGAGAGAGGCTTCTGTTTGGTGATAATGTCCCGCTTCTTCATCTTGGATGCAACAGACGTCCAGACGGGTGCTGGAGGTAAGTCATCGAAAATACTGATTAATTTTGAGTTCGCTGTAGAGCGATCTGCATCCGGAGTAGCATCGACCACCCGTCGATTCCGTTTGCCGTATGAATTGATCTGTTTTGTCCGTGTTCCCAGTAACATGGTTATAAGCGCTGAGACTCAAGCTTCAAGCTTCAAGTCTCAGAACTCAACTTTAACAGCGCGTCAGTCACGTGCAACTTACATTCTACATCGTGACCGCGTGCTCCATACTTGCCCCTCGGTGATGCCTCCTGGGCTTGAGCTCATTTCCTGTCAGCAACTCGTAGAAATATTTGATATCCATGTAAAAAATCGGCACAGCTTCCGTCGCAAAACAGCCGAAGTTCATGCCTAATCCACTAATCAAGTATGTCAGGGCGCCCTTCACCCTCCGAACAAGGCCAAAGTACCCTCTGGATGGCTGTTGAAGAAAAAATGCCATATTGTCGTGGTTAAATGTTGGTGCGTTTGCAATCCTTAAGATTCAATTGCATTCGTTGATCACTTTATAGATTATCTGCAGGCTCGTTTGACGGTTAAAATATCAGAGGTGGCATTTAGTGACCTACCTTTTCGGTTTGCTGAAGTCGCCAAAGTCATTCTCGACGGGTACGTGCACCCCAATGCTCATTAAATCCATTATTCCTGTGTCATTTACAGCGCTTAAGATGATTTCGAAATCCGGGACAAACTTCGTTCAGTTCTGAAGGACCCTCGTCAAGCCAAGAGTAAGTGTAAGACAAGATAAATTGTAGCATGTAATCTTTATCAGTATCCTTACCTGCGAATCCTTCAAGATCCTTCATAACCGAATATCTGAACACTTTCATGTCTGTCGTTCCTTGTTTTATGATGACAACGTTGGTGATTTTACTGTTGTTCATACAGATAACAAACTAGAGTGCCACACTTTTCCCACCCAACCGTTGTCACAGCTCTCATGAGTGGAGTTTATCAAGCTTCTCCACCAATGCATGTAACTGCTTTTTAACGTCATGTATCTCTTCCAAAATACTTGTTTCACTCGACTGTAAACAGAGTTGTCCATGAGCATTTGCAAACTTTGAAACACAAAGAGAAATCCATACCTTGTCGGTCTGAGGAAATACCTTGATCAGCTCCTCAAACGGCACTTTACTGATCTCCAGCCCTTTACAATTGGGATCATTAACTTCAGGGTTCCTGTTTTGGGGGTCTTCAAGGTCTTCATCTTCTTTGAACCAGTCCGCCATCTCATATTTGTCAAAGGTCGACTCGTAAAATGCAATCAATGCCAAAGGGATAAAGAAAATGATCCCCATACAATATCGATTGAGCTAATAAGTCAAAAAGTCTGACCAATTGATTTGAAGCATAGGAAGTCAGACGTACCTGGGCATAATGCTTATGGGATAATCGCAGAAGAGGGACAAACCTGAATGTGTGACCCAGCGTTAGTTGCATTCAATAGAAATGACCTTGAAGGCTCACTCGAAAGGCGCAATGAAGAAAGCCTCGACGAGATTGAATGGAGCAGGGTAAACATATGAGTCAGGAGCCCTGATCATTCCAACAGTCTTGCTCGCGAAAAATGCGAGATATTGTGCTTCTGCGTTGTCAATTACCTTGAGATGGAAGCGTCAAGATAAATCATTCTCCGTGAAATCGAAAAGCATCACCTCCGAGTATGCAGATGAAAACAGAGAAATCAAGACGTTTAAGAGCACAATAGTGGTCACGGAATTCCAACTATGGACAGCCATTCAGTGACTATTTCTCAAATAAGACTTCAGAAACAGACAGATAATAGAGTGTTAGGCCAGCAGGGCTATATAAGGGAGGTCAGTAGTTCGAAACGAAACATTGGCAGATTCAACAACCTCGCAGCAAAATTGGAGTAATCAGGCGATCTAGAGGTGACTTTTCATTTTGGTAGCTGGACTCATAGGTCTGAATGACGTACTGGAGTAATGATTGGATCAGAACATTGAAAACCTTAGCATAGGCACGTCAGTCTTCGCAACCATATCTTCAACCAAATTGCGCCTCTACCTTTGAGGGTGGTTCAGTCGAGCCATCGGCAGCATCCAAAGCATAGAGACCTTGACCAAATCCGATTGCGAGAACCGACAGAAGCTGTTAACAAATCCAGGTTGGTTCCAACTGCCAATTGCATGTTCGAGTATGAAGGACTGACTGCAAAGAAAATGCCCGACTCTTTCAACATGCGGGCTACACAAATTTGCATAGTTCCAATATACCTGGAGATATATCAGAATAAAGAACGAGACATTGATTTATTTAACGTGCTTGTATCCATCGAAAATGGTGATAACCTCTATAATCCCGTCAGGAATATACTTGTCTCGCACAAGGCACGAAATTACTAACTCATCCTAGAAAGCAATGGTTAATAATCACTATAATTCCGAGCTTCTATGGACATACCAGATAAATGGTGAAACACAGCTCAGGACTTGGAAGCTATAGAGGCGCATTGAAGTTTCTTGTTCTCCTGATGATCCAAGCCCAATAGTACGCAAGGTAAAGGCAGTAAGCAGAAGAGAGTCTGTTATAAACGCGATTGCGTTCCAAAAGCTGAAGGCCTGCCATGTCACGAAACCAAGGAGCTTGTAGAGCTAGGGGCGGAATAAACAACGCAAGGATACCGTTGAAGAAACAATGAATCAAAATAAAGCTACCTTTTGAAGATCTTCAAATCATTATCAATCAAACAAAAACAGGATTGCGCTTAGAGTACATACCTTCAATAATAAATGAAAGGGAAAATACATATAGAATAATCTCCCAGCCATCGAGGCTCTTATGAGACACGTCTAGCCTTTTAAGAGGTTCACGAACTATCAACAGTTTAGAAAAGTAAGATGAAAGTGCGGAACCGCAGCTGACCAGCTTGCGAATAAACCACCAGGAAAAAAAGCCAAACAAAAATACGGAAAATATTCTGATACCTGTGTATGTTCAAAAGTAGTAATTGTATCCTCACTGGGTTAAACGTACCTGGGCACAGAGAGTCGAGATGGATCTAGATGTCCCCAAAATGTGTGTTCACGAGTTTGAGAGTATTGAACATCTAATCTTGTATGAGCATATAAGGCGGAGCAAGCATAGAGGTTATTCACAGTCTACGTCATTATCGTCGTTGTTTATCTGAATAAGGTCACCCATCCAAAGCGCATGGATAACTTTTGTAAATGTCAGTTGTTTCAACGCGGAGGGGGACGAGAGAGAGTTTTGCCTGCTTGAGCTTCGCCGGATGACAAGAATATCGTGCTACAAACCGTCTAGTTTCTGTCATCACTAATAGATTGAAGCATAAATACCAGTGCTGGTCAATTGCCATCTCGAGCACGCTAGACATCTCGCTTTCTTCACCGTCGATCTGACGGTGCTTATATCGTGTCGACATGATATCTCTGATCCTATCGGGCTCCATTAAATGAACTATATGACGAGCAAGAACCTCGCAGGCGATAGCTGCAAGGGTTTAATAAACCGTCAAGATACGGTTGACCATAAACCCACCTCTTCCAATGCTTTCACCATAGTCTGCTGGACTCTCATGCGCATCCCACATAAACTCTGCTCTGGCGCGTAGCAAGCAATAAGGTAACTAGAGTTAAACGTGAGGATGCAAAAATGGCACACAATAAATATCTTACGGCGTCGGTAAAGTCTCCGGCAGCAGCGATATAGGCAGATACCACTGGGGGAGTGATGACGCGACTTGTTGGTTCACTGATACTTTTAGGGTCGGCCTCGACAGGCAGAAGGGTCATCGTCAACGCGCCAAGTCGTTTCACAAGTCCTGTACAAGTCGGAGACAATTCGAAGAGTAAGACCTGAAATGCTTACTGGTTAAGGTATCAGATGAGGGGTCGATCGACTTTATGGGAATGAGAGGTCGACGATCCTCTGCATCTTGAACAATATTGTCAGCCATGCTTATTCAAGTCAAAAGTTGCTCATTCCGTGCAACTTGCAAGGTCATATTGGCAAACACAGACAAACAAACGCCTTCTCATAACCATGCCTGTAAGTGTATGATCTCCTGGTTGAGTAGACCTATTTATCAGTTACAGGCGTACCATTCGTCTTTCAATGAAGAAGCAGATGTACGTCAAGTAGGAAACATGTCAGTTCTGCCAATCAGGACCAAAATTCGCGGACCAGCACCAATCGGTGAGCGCAATTCACTCAGTTTGACCATTGCATTAACATATCATTCCTAGCCGATCCATCGCAACCAGATATAATTGACGAGACTTTAGATTTATTCCGTGCCAACTCTTTGTTTCGCAATTTCGAGATCAAAGGCCCTGCCGATCGCACTCTCATTATTCTCATACTCTTCATATCTGATTGTCTCGCCAAGCTTGGTAGTGCACGCGCCGTCCCAACTCAGATCGAAGCCACGAAGCTGCTGAATACTCTTTCTGTCGACACTTTCCCTATTCCAGGCGATGCTAATTTTCCTTTGAACTCTCATTACGCCTCGCCGCCAAGTCGATCCGAGGCTGGTAAGTCAATCCATTCTTTTTACTCGTCAATTGATTAGTCATTCATTATCAGATTATCTCCGCCAATATCTGATACAAGTCCGTCAGGAACTCTCAGCACGGCTGGTTGAGAAGTTATATGCAGACGGGACAGGCAAGCCCAGCAAATGGTGGATGTCATTCCAGAAAAGACGCTTCATGAACAGGAGTTTGGGGACATGAAGAAGTACTTGTAGACAACTCGACTATAAATCTTATAATGAACATCTCTAATTGGGGGATAAAACAGTAAATTGTGCGTTCACTTTTTCCGCCTCTTTTCATTGGGATTTTTTCGTCCATGGCCAATTTGAGGCATGTCCCCATCCATCCTGGAGTTCCTTATTGTGCGGCCCTTCCCCCCTGAACCAACGCTCACAATCTCAGGCACCCATTCAGGATCCATCCAACTGCTAACACCTGTACTTTCGCCCGTGCTACTCGCTTGTCCCAAGATTCCTTTCATAAGACGTTGTTCTTCCCGTTCTCGCTTTCCATCTGCCATCTTCTTCGCCTTCATGTATTCCGCTTGATCTTCTCTTAGTATGAGGCCGGCACCAGGTCCCTTTTTCGCCGATCCCGGCTTAGGAGCGGGAATTGAATACTTTGTACCTCGAATTTTGTATTGGAAATTGGGCTTCAAGTGAACCTGCATTGCCGGCGCATCTGCTGAAGCAGTTGGGGACGTGACTGTCACTGATGCACGCAGGAGTGTTGGATTACCACAGGAAGGACAAAACTTTTTGGTATTATCCTTGCATATTCTAATTCAAATATAAGAGATCAACGGTATTCCAAAGAACAAGATTTTCGCGTACTTGAAACACGCATGACATCGCAATACCCAATTTTTTACTTTCTCTATCCTCTTCCCTTCTAAACCAACAAGATTTAAGCCCATCTGCAGTAGAACATTTTGCATGGCAAAATCAGCAGTCATACAACCAGAACCTATGACTTGATCTCTTTTCGTATGTTTCCCGCCCAACCCATTTCCTGGCAGCAAGTCAAGAGCACGAGATTTATGAATGGCGACGTTACTTGGTGTTATCCATTCGCCTTCGCCGTCGTCTGAGTCAGAGGGATCATCGTAAATCGGAGTTGGTAATAGTCTGTGAGAGGGAGTTAGCTCTTCCGAGGTCGATTTGGTAGATTCTTCGTCTCCTATACGCGTCAGCTCCACGTCCAATGGCTCTAAGTTTCCTTGTTCGATCGTTTCATCTTCTTCAATGGAAATTTTCGCCATAGGTTCTGATTTGATCGAATCCAAGGATGTCCCCTCAAGTTGGATTGCAATATTGTCTAGTTTTTCGGTCGCATCCAATGCATTTTCATGAGAGTCATCGTTATATGAGGTTTGTTCCACCTCTTGTACTGTCTACCATCCACAAAAATCAGTGAAAAGACAGTCATCACAGTGATCAACTTGCCGGTGCGGTTTCTTTCCATTCGTTTAGCTTCTCATTTTCTTGCTTATCCTCTTCATGCAACGAAAATGTAAGTGCAAGGACACAGAGATCTGGATGTGACAGAACAGAGTAATCTCCTGTCTTCTTCGACCATTGGATAACTACCATTCACTTGAGCTGGTATTGCCACAGATATAATACTTACACACCATGGGATAAACTAGCCGCGTCTGGAGATCTAATTTCTACCTTGACCCCAGACATCAACCCAAGCCGTTCAAAGTGCTCTCTAGCGCGATTATCTTTCAGTTCAGCCAGAACTTGAGGAACAGTGAGATATGTTTGTGCGAGGCCCCTCAGTGGAGAAAGCGAAAGTAGGGGCCCAGCATCGAGTACCAGCTTTTTGCATCGCGGCTCTTGTGTGTTTTTTGACATCTGCAGCTCGATGATGAATTTTACTTCAAATGTTGAACGACGATAATCTCGGTGATCTCGGGGGAATATTCCCACAGTCTTGTACCACATCTCAGTTAGTATTACTATACATGTACTAACACCGACCCATCCTTCGGCCACCACCCATCATTCGCCCACTTGGAATATCTCACTCATCTCCCATCTGTTTGACTCAAAATTATAACTATTAGTCCAGTATATACTATTTACCCATTCCAAGTGTTTTTCCCTCTTGAAATTTACTCAATGTGAGGAAAAAAAAAACCATGTTTGTCACACTTGCCGACTAGGCTGTGTCGGACATTGAATTGAGATTATCGCGCTTGAGTCGCATCAGGAAATCTCGTTTATGAGAAACATCAAGCCCAGACTGTCCCTGTACAGCCTGTTCAGTGACGGTTCTGTGGGGCCAACATTGTTATGACTTCGACCGATTCAGTCTTTACAGACTTGATCAGTAACAGTCGTTGGACTAGTTTCAAGTTCGTTTGTTATCAGACTATAAGAATGCTTTGGTATAACCAAAGTATTGTCTTAACTTGAGCCAATGTTCTTCGAGTATCAAGAATGTCTTTGTGTTCAAACAAAGACTAGCTAAAGTTACATGATAACTGGCTAAAGTATATATATGATAAAACATGTGTGTAATGCATGGTCAAAGCATGTTCTGCATGTGTTTTGATAAAGAAGTAAAATGAAAGACATGTGTCGCTAGCATGTAACATGCGTGTTATGCATGGAAGAAAGTAAAAATAAATGAACATGCGTTCATGGCATGTTGTTCAAGAAGTGATTGTAAAAGTAAAAATGAAATCGTACGTGTTGAGGATGAAATCGTAACACTACCCTCGCTAGCTTTGAAGATCCCAGATTCGAAAATGTTCATCCAAGGTCAGGGCAGTTTTTGATGAAATGACCAAATCTTTCACACCAAGTACACACCGTTTCTCTGCAGTCAAGCATAACATGTCCTTGAAGGCCGCATCAGTGACAGATCATGGCGGGGGGTCCAGGGACAAAGATTGTGTTGCAATAGTCTTCGTTATGATAACTGTTATGTACGTATCGATGACACCTAGGGCATCGAGTGTTATCGGTAGGTGTTCTGGTTTCGTTATTGGAGTCATCTTCCTCGACGACTATCGGATTGTGGAAGGAGCCAAGTGGGGCTCTAGGGCGAGAAGGACCAGAGTTGTTTGAAGATTGTGAAATATTATCAGGTTGTCGTCTCAATCGTTGAATGGGGGAAGGAAGGGAAGATGAGTCAGAGGGTATTATGGGTGGAGACCATCCTGTCCTATGAATATGACGATGGTTTCTTTCTTCTCTGAGATGTATCATGGGTTGTAGAATGGTGTTGAGTCCACCGACGCAAGCTTCTTGAAAGGATGCTTCGGCAAATTCTCAGAGAAGGGCGAGTTCGTTCTGTTCATGCTGAAGGCGTCTATCTGATTCTTCTTCTTGTCGAATAATCATTTGACGAAAGAAGATGAAGGTTGCATAGTTATCTTGGATGTCTCTTCGACCAGCGAGTAGTAAATAGACATGTTGAATGTCAGTGGTGGTAGAATAGAACGTCTGAAGAGAAAGCGGTTTGTCGAGGACGAGAGTTTCAAGAGGGAGGCATAGTTTAGTAGAATAGATCGGGGAAAAGGCTTTGTAAATTTTGAGCGTCAAAGTTTGGGATAGTTAGAATGGGAGGAGTTTCTCGAGAGGGAATCAAAAAGATTTCGTTGTGTTCGGCGAAACAAACAATCTTTCTTTTAAATGGAAGCCTCGTTGTTTCCATGGTCAAGTCTATTATTGCTATCAAGTCGTCCAATTGTGTGAGGAATTTGGTGTATTCATCAGCAGAGTTCTTCATAATTCGGATTCTTTCATCACAATAGTTGTCAAAGGTGATGGAAGGGGTAATGGAGTCCATGGAAGTTTGTTTCAGGATAGATCTCATCTTTTCGAGGGTTCAGAGTTGATGTCGTTGTTTATAAAGTGACAACATGTTTCCGTCATCGGAAAAGGCTTGTTCAGGTTCCCACGATGCTTCGGAAATTGGGTATCCCTTCCATTTGATGTAGTATTGATATCCTCGTCCTATTTTCCGATGATTAAGGATGGAGTCTACTTCATAGACTTCTTCATTGTTTTCTAGTTCTGAAGGTGGTTCAGGGAAGTTGGGTCCATAGATTTCGTTTTCTTTGTAAGGTTTCAAGAGAGTGGTGTGAAAAACGTTATGAATTCTCCAAGAAGCAGGAAGTTGAAGGCGATAGGTTACCGGTCCGAGAACTTCTGTAATGAGGAATGGTCCTTCTCTTTTCGGTTTTATCTTCTTATTGTGTCGCGTTTTCATGTTTCTTGAGTCTAACCATACTTTTTCTCCTTTTCTAAACGGAATTAAAGTAGATTTCCGCCTATCAGCCATGCGTGAACGTGCAAGTTCATGTGCTGCTAAGGCTTCTTCTCGATTTTTGATCAATGTTTTCATCCTGTCTTTGATTGCAGGAAACTTTGTGTTTTCGAAAGTAAGGGGTAGGGCGATAAGAGATTCTCCGAACATGAGTTCGAAAGGTGATTTCTGTCTGTCTGTGTGTCATCGGTTATTATGAGTAAACTCCAGTAAATGGAGTGCGGTTGGCCATTCTTCTGGATGAGAGGTGCAGTAAATTGAGAGATATGCTTCGATCTCTTGATTTACTCATTCGGTAGTTCCGTCTGTTTGTGGATGGTATGCGGTGGATAATGCCGATTTGACATTCAAGAGTTTAAGCAATTCTTTGAAAGAGTTAGAGGCGAATTGTGGTCCTCTATCAGAGATTATCTTGTCAGGTAATCCGAATCGTTTGTATAGGTTTTCAAGCAAAAATTTGCCTGTGTCTTCGGCAGTAATAGTTTTGTTGCATGGAATAAGAATTACCCCCTTTGTAAGTGCTTGGTCTACCACGACCAAGATAGAATCAAAGCTGTCAGCGGGTGGTAGGTCAGTAATTAAGTCCATTGAACAATAAGAGAAAGGTCTGGTCAATTGAGAACCTTCCATGGGCAGAAATGCGGGTTTCGAGGGGTTTCGGTCAATTTTAAACTGTTGACAAGTTCCACATCCTAGGACATAGTTTTTCACGAAAGTGCGTAAGCCTGGCCACCAGTAATGTTGTCATACGGCATTATAAGTCTGTAATTCTCCAGGGTGACCAGCAGTTTCGTGATCATGAAAATCTTTCAGAATATCTTTTCGCAATAAGTCATCCCGAGGAATATAGTTCTTTTCTCGATAGAAAAGGATATTGC
>Ga0193743_1000627_pt1 | contig 27679 bp, 23 predicted proteins | sample L2c2metaG_FD_143038 | JGI IMG/M metagenome (GOLD analysis project Ga0193743, IMG submission 143038) | Soil microbial communities from a riparian zone of the East river system, Colorado, United States - L2c2 | ecosystem: Environmental > Terrestrial > Soil > Riparian zone | place: USA: East River...
TGATTCCGGGCGCGGGCGACGCTTCGCTCTATTTTGACCGCGAAGCACTGGCAAAGGTCAAGGGGGTGGACGAGCGGACCATTTACCAAACTGCGAGCGAGGCGATTCTGGCGATTCCGCAGCTGCATGTGGCGCGAGTGTATTCGAGAGACCAATTGATGGCGGGCGTTGCGGGAGACTTTATCGCGCGCGCCGAGATGAATGGCTTCTACCCGCGCCGCAGCGGCGATTTGCACCTGGTCTTTGAGCCAGGCTATGTTCCCGGCAAGAGCGGAACCAGCCACTTCTCTCCTTATGCCTATGACCGGCACGTTCCAGTGCTGTTCATGGGCCCGGGCATCGTAGCGGGACGCTATAACGGAACAATCGCGGTCAATGATGTGGCGCCTACTCTGGCCACGCTTTTAAATATACAGACCCCCAGCGGTTCATCCGGGCGCGTGCTGACAGAGATGTTGGCAGACGGCAAAGACCGTCCGCCCCACCGGTGAGCTTTTCCAGCTAGTGCTACTTGGTGATGATGCCGCAGGCGATGCGTGGACCAGCGTTGCCGGCGGGATCGGATTTCATGTCGTCCGGCGCTCCATGGACGACGAGCGCTGTGCCGCCATCGGCGAAAACGGAGTGGGCGTCGCTACCCATGTTGACGTTCGGATCAGTGACGGTTGTTTTGGAAGTACCATCCGCGGCAACGGTGAAATTCTGCATGTCGCCCGCGTGCGGCCCTTCCGGATTCTGCAGGCCGTGGTGCTTTTGTTCGGGATTGAAATGCGGCCCGGCGGTAGTGAAGCCGGGAGCTTCGCATTTGGCTTCCTTGTGAATATGAATGGCGTGCTCGCCGGGAGGGAGACTCTTCAGGTTGAGCTTGATTTTGACGCCGCTCTTGCCGGCGCTGGCGATTGTGGCGGTACCGACGCTTTCGCCTTTCGCATCCTTCAATTCGACTTTGGTGGAAGCCGCATAGGCGGCGAGGGGCAGGCAGCAGAGGGCCGCCGCGGCTAGAAATGATCTGGTTGGTTGCATGCCCTTCCAGCATATTCCTTTAATGCTTATGAAGGAGTGTTCTAGGATAAACAGGTGCATGATTCGCAGCGTACGCGGGTTCGTTGGATTCTGATCGGCTGGATATTTCTGGTAAGCGCGGTGGCTTACCTGGACCGGGTGAATTTGTCAATCGCCGGCTCGGCGATTATGGCGGAGTTCCACTTGGACACGGTGCAGCTTGGCTGGGTTCAGACGGCCTTTGTGCTGGGATACGCGCTTTTTCAGGCCCCCGCCGGGCGGTTGGCTGACCGCATCGGGCCGCGGCTCATTATCGCGCTCGGCGTCGTTTGGTGGGCGATTTTCACTTCAGCCCTCACGGTGATACCGGTGGTGGGGGCTTCGCTGGTGATGCTGATCATTATCCGCTTCGGTTTGGGCATTGGCGAAGCCGTGGTTTATCCGGCATCAAACACGCTAGTGGCGGCTTGGATTCCTTCCACGGAGCGGGGTCTGGCGAATGGCTTCATTTTTACGGGCGTCGGGTTCGGCGCGGGAATTACGCCGCCCATTATTACGGCCATCCGGCTCCATTATGGCTGGCGAGCGTCCTTCTGGTTCAGCGCCGCGATCGGCCTGATCGTTGGCCTGGTGTGGTACCTGATCTCGCGCGATAAGCCCGAGCAGCACCCGTGGGCCTCCAAGGCCGAGAAGGACTATATCCAAGCCGGGCTGCCGAAGTCGAGTTCGAAGCTGGGCGGGGAAAAGATGGGCTGGAGCGAGATCATCCGGAACAAGGACATCATGGCGGTTTCGTTCAGCTATTTCACTTTCGGCTACGCCGCGTATATCTTCTTCAGCTGGTTTTTCATCTACCTCAACGTTGTTCGCGGATTGGATCAACGCCAAACGGCATCGTGGAGCATGCTGCCTTTTCTGGCGATGGCCATTGGCTCGGCGAGCGGCGGATGGATCAGTGATTTGATTACCAAAAGGCTAGGCAAGCGCGCGGGACGCTGCATGCTGGCGCTGGTAGGCATCGGGCTTTCCGCATTTTTTATTGCGTTAGGAACCCAGGTGGCGAGCCCGCAAATGGCAGTGATGGTCTTGGCGGCCGGAGCCGGATCGCTTTATCTTTCGCAGAGTTCGTTCTGGTCAATCAGTGCGGATATCGGCAAGAAATCGGCCGGCTCGGTTTCGGGCGTGATGAACATGTGCGGGCAGTTTGGAGGCGCATTGACCGCTTCGTTGACGCCGTACTTAGGAAAAACATTTGGGTGGAATGTTTCGTTCCTAGTGGCGGCCGGACTTTGCGCCGTTGGAGCGGTTGCTTGGCTGTTTGTCCATCCAGAAGCCGATGAAGTACTCCCAGTTGAAGTGCCCCCAGTTGAGGTGAAAGCATGAGTGATTTGCTAAAACGACGTAATTTTTTGGCGCTGGCGGCGGCTCCGTTGCTGCGCGGCGCGCCTGTTCCCAAGATCAAAGACGTTTCTGTCATTGCCACAGCGCCAGCCGGCTCACGCCTGGTGGTGGTGAAGATACAAACCGATCAGGACGGCCTGTACGGCTACGGATGCGGCACGTTCACGCAACGCGCGGAACTGGTGGTGGAAGCGGTGAACCGCTACCTGAAGCCGTTCCTGCTGGGCAGGCCTACCGACGGGATTGAGGATCTTTGGCAAGCCATGTACAACTCCTCCTACTGGCGCAATGGTCCGGTGCTGAACAATGCGATCAGCGGCGTGGACCAGGCACTCTGGGATATTAAGGGACGGCAGGCAGGCATGCCGGTCTATCAGTTGCTAGGGGGCAAGTGCCGGCGGGCCGCGATGGTTTATAGACACGCGGCCGGAGCCGAAATTTCCGATACGCTGGACCAGGCCCGCAAGCTGATGGCCGAGGGCGCGAAAGCGGTGCGGGTGCAGGTGGGCGTTCCCGGCCAAGCGGCTTATGGAGCACCCGGAGGGCAACAGCGGGGCGCGGCGGCCGCGGGTGACCCGGTCTTCGATTCAGATGCCTACATACGTCGGACGCTGCAACTGTTCGAGGCCGCGCGGAAAGAACTAGGCGCCGAAGTGCACCTGCTGCATGACGTGCACGAACGCGTCACGCCGCGCCAGGCAGTGCAGTTTGCCAAGGACGTGGAACAGTTCAAGCTGTTCTTCCTGGAGGATCCGCTGTCGCCCGAGAATATCGATTATTTCCGCCAGATGCGGGCACACAGCACAACGCCGTTTGCCATGGGCGAGTTGTTCAACAGCCCGCATGAATGGAACACCCTGATTCGCGAGAGCCTGATCGACTATATCCGCGTACACGTGTCACAAGCAGGCGGATTGACTCCCTGCTGGCGCATGGCCGTGATGGCAGATGCATTCCAGGTGAAAACCGCGTGGCACGGTCCGGGCGATGTCTCGCCCATCGGACATTGCGCCAACTTGACGCTGGACCTGGTCTCGCCGAATTTCGGGATTCAGGAATGGTCCGAGCCGAATGAGCGCCTACAGGAAGTATTTGATGGTTATCCGGTATTGAAAGACGGCTATGCGTACGCGAACGACAAGCCGGGATGGGGCGTGGAGATTAACGAGAAGGCCGCGGCCAAGTATCCGTTCGGCGCATCCGAGCAAGGCGAACGGAAGTCGCTGAATGGCGGTTGGGGCGTGGTGCGGGGGCCAGACGGCACCGTCATCAACCAATAACACGCTATTTCGGAAGCCAGAAGGGCTGGCGCGCGGGTACAAATTCGACCGGCACTTCGGAAATAAAGGTTTTGAGCCAGGTAGCGCATTCGTCCATGCCGGCTTGTTCTGACGGAATGTGGGTGAGCATGAGGAGAGCTTTGCGCTTATGCTCGGTGACGGCGTCGGCCACGTACTCGACGGTTTCCCATTCGGGCACTTCACCGATGAGCAGCGCTTCGACGTTCTCGCGTTCGAGCATTTGAATCTGACGCTGGGAGCCGCCGGCTCCCGGCATAAGCGCCACTTTGGTCAGCCGCATTTGCGGATCGCCCACAACGCGCATGGCAACGATGCCGAGTTTGCGTTTTACGGCCGCGGCCAAATCCGCCAGCGTGGTTTCCGGAAGCACAAACAGGTGCGGATCAGCAGCGTTCTGGAACGATTGCCATCCGAGCGCATCGGTCATGCCCTGTTGAATGCCGTCCGGCTTGCGGCGGTGCCAATGATCGTGAAAACGAAACACCACCATGTGATGTTCGCGAATGAAGGCGGCTTTCTGGGCAAACACAGCGTCGTTCTGCTTCTCCAGTTCGGCGGTTTGGTCCTGATGGCTGTAGAACGTGGGCTCGTGCGTGATGACCAGGTTCTTGCCGGCGGCGGCAGCACGTTCAATGACGTCGAGCGTGGCCATCATGGTGACAGCGACGCCGGTGACGGGCGTGTTGGGGTCGCCGGCTTTGATGGTATCGACCGTGGATGCGGCCCAAGGTACGCCGACGTTCTTCTGAATGCGCTCGATTACCTGTTGCGCTGTGAGCGGTTGGGTTTGTGCATCTAGGATATTGAGGGAGAAGGCCAGGAGCGTCAGAGCCGCAATGCGCATGGTTCTCATGGTATCGCGCGCCCGGAGCAGGCGGCTGCGCGAAGATCTGTCGTACGATAGTGGTCTTTGTGAAACTTACATTCACCCTGAATTTGCTTTTGGCGTCATTGGCCGCGAGTGCGGTGGGAGCCGATTTTCCGCAGGCCGAGATTTCAAACAAGGTCATTCGCGCCAAACTCTACCTGCCGGATGCGGAAAGGGGCTACTACCGCAGCAGCCGGTTCGATTGGTCAGGCGTGATTGAAAGCCTGACGTACCAGGGGCACAGCTTTTTTGGCAAGTGGTTTGACCGCTATGAGCCGACGATTAACGATGCCATCACCGGCCCGGTGGAAGAATTTCGAAACGAGGAAGGCGCTCTTGGATACAACGATGCTAAGCCGGGCGGATACTTTCTGAAAATCGGCGTGGGCGTTTTGCGCAAGCCCGATGACAAGCCATATAGTTTCGGCCGGTATTACGACATTGTGAATAAAGGCCGCCGCGTGGTGAGACCATCGGCCGACCGCGTGGAATTCAAACATGAAATCGATGACGGCGAAGGATACGCCTACGTCTACCAAAAAACGGTGCGGCTGGCAGGTAACAAGCCGGAGTTGATTTTGGACCATAGCCTGAAGAACACGGGCAAGAAAACGATTGATACCAGCGTTTACAATCACAACTTTTACATGATCGACAAGCAGCCGACCGGGCCGGATTACCTGGCCCGGTTCACGTTTGAGCCGAAAGCGGCGCAGGAGTTAAAAGGCGCCGAGATACGCGGGAAGGAGATACGCTTCCTGCGGGAACTGCAAGGCAAGGGCGATTCGGCGTTCTCTGCCATTACGGGTTATAGCGACAGCGCGAAAGACAATAACATTGTGGTGGAGAACCGCAAAGTGGGCGCGGGTGTCCGCGAGATAGGCAATCGCCCGCTATCGTATCTCTATTTTTGGTCTATCCATACCACGGTTTGCCCGGAGGCGTATGTGCATATGCGCATTGCTCCGGGACAGACATTCAAGTGGCAGATCCGGTACCAGTTTTATACGTTTGCCGCGGATGGCAAATAGGGGCGTGGTTTCATGCTCTGGCTAGCTGTATTCCAGCGATGAAATAACCGGTGTTGCGTTGGCCATGTGGAATGATCCGCCTTGAGTTTTGCGCAAGACGGGGGCGAGCGTTGCTCGCCTTTGGCAGACGGCAAAAAGCGACCGTCCGCCCCACCTGTCAGAAGCAGCAACAGCAGTAGCAGCAGTAGCAAGCAGCAGTAGTAGCAAGCAGCAGTAGTAGCAAGCAGCAGTAGTAGCAAGCAGCAGTAGTAGCAAGCAGCAGCAGTAGCAAGTAGCAGCAGCTAGCAGCAATACTGGGAATGTCGGAACTCCAGACGGGCGCCTTGACGGCGCCCGTTGCTCGCTATGGCTTACTTTGCCGGTACAAACTGGAAAGCTACCGGCGAAGGCATGTCGTAGCCGTCACCGGTTGCCGTAAGTTGGCCGGTCTTTGCGTCGATGGTATAGATGACGAAGCGATTGCCGCGCTGGTCGCCAACAAAGAGCAGGTGGCCGGTGGGGTCGAATTCGATGCCGCGCGGCGATTTCCCTGGTGCGTCCACTACCTGTACTTGTTTCAGCGTTCCATCCGATGCATTCACCGCGAATACCGCGATTGTGCCGGCTGTGCGGTTAGAGGCGTAGACGAATTTGCCGGACTTATCCAGCAAAATCTCAGCCGGATCGGAGTGGCCGGTGAACCCTTCCGGAACGGATGAGACGGTTTGCACACGCGTGAGCTTTCCCGTGGCGGCGTCGCGAGAGAAGACACCGACCTCGGGCTTGAGCTCGTGAATCACGTACGCAAATTTTCCATCGTGACTCAGGACGATGTGGCGAGGGCCGGAGCCAGGCTCGCTCTTGACGAAGGGCGGTTCGGCGGGCGTCAGCTTCGCGTGGGCCGGATCGAGCCGGTAGATGCGGATTTCATCGAGTCCCAGATCGGGCACGTAGACGAAGCGATTATCCGCGGAGAGGACGGTTTGATGCGCGTGGGGACCTTCCTGGCGCTTGGCATTCGGGCCAGTGCCACTGGCTTTCATCAGGCCGGATATCGCGCCTAGTTTGCCGTCGTGCTCCAGCGGGTAAACCGGTACGCTGCCGCTCGTGTAATTCGCCGCCATCAGCATTTTGCCGGTGTGATCCACCACCAGGTGACAGGGCGCAAGCCCCTCCGAGGAGCGGCTATTCAGTGCGGTGAGAGCTCCGGTGGTCCGATTGATGGCGAACGCGGCTATCGCGCCGTCCTGATGACCATCCACTTCGCTGGCTGCGTACAGATACCGGTAGTCCGGGTCGGTTGCGAGGAAAGAAGGGTTGACCACTTCGCCCACCATGTTGAGCGGTTCCAGTTTGGTGGATCCGGGATGGTAGCGGTAGGCATAGACTCCCTTGCCATAGTTGCCTACGTAAAGGATGTAGCTTTGGTGTGTTTTTTCGGGTGTAGCTGAAATATGAGATGAGGACATAACGGTAAGAGCAAGTAGCAGGGGCGCCGAGGCCGCGCGTAACCAGTTAGAAAACATAAAACTCCTTCGAGGTAACGAGTATGTCACTTTAGCGGCTGAGTTCCCCGCTTATATTCTTTCTCCAACTCGAGCACGACACGGACCTGCGGCATCTTCATGATGAGCGACTTGGCATCCACGTCAAGCTCAATAGTGTAAGGACCGTCGCGCGTGCCGAACTCGTCGAAGAAGGCCAATTGATCACCATCCAACTTATAGGTGCCGTTGCGGGGTACGTTCTTGCCGTGGATGTAAATGTTCGCGACAAAAGTGTTGTCTTCAGAGAACGTCAGCGTGCCGCTGCACACATCGGGGTGAGGGCGTCCGTCGAAGCAGGTGTGATTGGTTTGGATGCCGCCGTCGGCATCGCTCAACACGATGTATTGCCAGCCGTCGCTATCGAGCAGCATTTCGAGCTGATCCTCGTTGAGATCGGAATGGGCGCTGACGCCAGCTGCGAAGGCAAACAACAGAAGGACGTGGGACAACAATTTTCCTGGCACGGACATGTGGTACCTCCAAAAATTTAGTGCGTCATCGAGTAAACAATATTGTTCACTCCGATTCTGACACCTAAAGCCGAGTATTGCTCGGGGTAGCGGGGATCATCGGCCCATTCCCAGGAGTCACCGAGATCGGAATTGAAAGAGACAGCGACCATCAACCGGCCTTTGTCATCATAGATGCCGCGCCAGCGGGCGACGTAACCATCGTTGCGATAAGGCGGACCACCAAAGCGCATGGCCCGGACGCCCCACTGGCCGGGCACCTGATAGCGCTCGTCCAGATCGTAGACGGTGTGAAAGATGGCGTCGGCATCGGGGATGTCCACTACGGGCCGGTCCGGGAAGACGCGCTTGATTCCGCGCTCGAAGACGTCCCACTCGCGAGTGCCCCAAAAATCGTCGCACATCAGAAATCCGCCACGCTGCAAGTAGTCGCGTAGAGTCTTCGCCTGGGGGTCGGTCAGATCCCACTCGCCTACGAAGACCGCGTAGAGCCATGGATAGTTGAAGACGTCGTCTTTGTCGTTCAAGCTGACCGGCTGTTCGACGGAACGGGCGTGCAGGCGCGTGAGACGCGACACGGCTTCGGAAAAGTGACGGTCGGCGCGGGGATAGTCGTTGGTCCAACTGGCGTGCCCTTGGGTCCAGTCCCAGCCAGCGTGGCCGAAATTGGCTTCGGCGGTGGAAGGGAACATCAGACGAGCAAAGACCCATTCGGTTTTCTCTTGCAAGCCCAGCGGAATTTCAATTTGCCCTTCGCGATATTCGTCACCGGGATATTCGCGGAACGGCTGCGGCAGGTTGCGCTGCGTGGCATAAAGCGCGGCGCCGAGAACCAGCAGGACCGCGAGAGTGCCCAGAGCATTGCGGGAAAGGCTACCCAACAGCCCTTCGTTAAGCCGCGCCTTGATGGCGGCGGCTCTGTAACTCACTGAATCTGTTGGGCTATAAAACAAGCGGCCTCGACCCCGAGCATAACATCGCAACAAAAAACCGCGACACAAACACGCGACATAATTTGAACCCAACCGCCGCGCGAAACGTAAGTCTAAGTTGATTTGCTGCAAGGAACCATATGGGCACTATTTGGAATGACGTTCGCTACGCAATGCGCGGTTTCCGCCGAACTCCGCTGTTCACGGTGATTGCAGTTCTTTCACTGGCCTTCGGGATTGGGGCAAACACGGCTATTTTTAGCCTGATCGATCAGATTCTGTTGCGCATGCTGCCGGTCAAACAGCCTGAGCAACTGGTTCTGCTGTCGATGAAAGGCATGCACTACGGCAGCAACTGGGGCGCCAATGCGCTTTCGTATCCGATGTACAAAGACTTTGCGGACAATAACAAGGTCTTCTCTGGGATGTTTTGCCGCTTTCCGCTCGAGAGCAGCCTAGGATTCGGAAACCGTACGGAACGAGTGGATGCCGAACTAGTTTCGGGCTCGTACTTTCCCGTATTGGGTGTCAGCGCGGCCGCGGGACGATTGTTCACGCCGGACGATGACCGGCTGCCGGGTGGCCATCCTCTAGCGGTGCTGAGCTATGGTTTCTGGCAGACGCGCTTTGGCGGAGATGCATCCGTACTGGGCAAAACAGTGGTCGTCAACGGCCACAACCTGACGGTCATTGGAGTGGCACAGCGCGGCTTCGATGGCGTGGAGTTGGGCCACACCTCGAAGGTGTTCATTCCGGTGATGATGAAGGCGCAGATCACGCCTTTCTGGGACGGCATGAAAGACCGGCGGCAACGCTGGGTCAATGCGTTCGGACGTTTGAAGCCGGACGTGACCGCGGCGCAGGCCAGCCCTTCGCTTCAGCCATTCATGCACAGCATGCTGGAGATGGAGGTGAAAGAGGCAGCGTTCCGGAATGCGTCGGACTATACACGGCGTGAGTTCTTAAAGAACAGTATTCAGGTGCTGCCGGGATCGCAGGGACGTTCCCATTTACGGCAACAACTGGGGACCCCGCTGTGGGTGTTGATGGGACTGACTGGCGCGGTGCTGCTGCTGGCTTGCGCGAACCTGGCCAATCTGTTGCTGGCGCGCGCCACTGCCCGTGAGCGCGAGATGGCGATCCGCCTGGCGATCGGCGCGGGACGGGGACGCATCATCCGGCAACTGCTGGTGGAGAGTCTGCTGTTGTCCGCGTTCGGAGCGGTGCTGGGGTTGGGCCTGGCTTTCCTCGGCGATGAGATGCTGCTGGCCGCTTATCTGCCGGCGGACGCGGGCGACCTAACGATCACGGCACTCCCGGACCCACGCATTCTCGTATTTACGCTTTGCGTGATGCTGGCCACTACGTTGATCTTTGGCTTGGTACCGGCACTGCAGAGTGCGCGCGCAGACGTAGCTCCGACCTTGAAAGACACTGCCGGAGCTGTGCTGGGCGGAGGCAACGTTTTGTTGCGCAAGCTGTTGGTGTCGGCACAGGTCACGCTGTCGCTTCTGTTGCTAATCGGCGCGGGATTGTTTTTGCGGACGCTCACAAATCTGCGCGACCTGGGGCCGGGCTTTAACCCGCAGCGTTTAGTGGGGTTCAATGTGGATCCTTCCTTGAACGGCTACACTCCGGAGCGCACCAAACTTTTCTATCAGCGATTGACGGACAATCTGCAAGCTACGCCCGGAGTTTCGTCGGTTGGTTTGGCTTCCGTGCGCATCCTGCAAGGCGGCGAATGGGACAGTTCGATGACGGTGGAAGGCTACGCCGCGAAGCCGGGACACGGCCCGGAGCCGTTCATGAACTCCGTTAGCCCGAAATACTTTGCCACGCTGGGAGTGCCGATTGTGGCGGGGCGCGATTTCACGATCAAAGACTCGCAGCGCCTGAAACACGGTGTTGAGGCGGACAATTTCACGCCGGCCCAGGTGATGATCAACGAAAGGTTCGCGAAGAAATTTTTCGCGGGGCGGAATCCGCTTGGACTGCACGTTGGCTTTGGCTCCGATCCTGGAACCAAGACCGATATGGAAGTCATCGGCGTGGTGAAAGACATTAAGTATGAAAATCTGCGGGACGAGCCGCCAGTGCAAGCGTTCATTCCTTACCTGGCGGACGAGCATCCCGGCGGGATGACGGTTTATCTGCGGACCACACTCGACCCCAAGCAGCTCATGGCAGCCATGCGGCAGAAAGTGCGGCAACTGGATTCGAACGTTCCCATTTACTTGATGCGAACCACTGAAGAGCAGATTGACGATTCCTTGAAGACCGAGCGGCTGGTGGCGAGCCTTTCCACGGTGTTTGGCTGCCTGGCTACGGTTTTGGCGGTGATCGGTCTTTACGGAGTGATGGCGTACACGGTTGCGCGAAGAACACGCGAGATCGGCATCCGCATGGCGCTGGGGGCAGTGCAGGGCAATGTAGTTTGGCTGGTGATGAGAGAGGTGCTGCTGTTGGTGGGAGCTGGGGTGCTGGCAGGAGTGCCGCTGGCAATCGGGCTGAGCAGGCTGGTGCGGAACCAGTTGTTTGGGCTGGCTCCTCACGATCCGCTGACTCTAGTTTCAGCGACTATTGCGCTGGCGGCGGTGGCGAGTTTGGCGGGATTTATTCCGGCGCTGCGGGCGAGCCGGATTGCTCCGACTCAGGCGCTGCGGTATGAGTGAGGGATGGCCTTCCATGCGAGAGGTGGACTACAACGCCGAACAAGTATAGAAGTGACGCTCTTGGGGCCTTGCACAAGACGGTGCAAGGATTACCTAGCGCGGGATTGGTTGACGGAAAGACGATGCGCGATTTTGACGCATCGTGTCTGACAAGCGTGAAGGAACTCTCGGCAAAGGAAATTCGTGAGTGACCGAGCATCGTGGGCGCTAACGCTTCCGGCTCGGAGTCAACAGTTAGGACTGTTGAAGAGTGACGCCGACTATCAGTTTCATTCTTAGGTAAATGACATTGGGCGTAAGCCTGGACGCAATTGCCTGATCTGGCATAACTGCGATGCTCTAGAATTGTCCTACTGAGAGGTCGACCCTGTAGATCAACCCAGAACAGCAGATCAGGAGATCACTTTGCGCCGCTTTGCCGCCATCCTATTTGTTTCCGCTAGTATTCTCAGCGCCCAGGAAAACGTCGATCTTAGCGTTCTCAACCGGATCAAGGCTGAGGCGTTCCAGAATTCGCAGGTGATGGACCACCTTTTCTATTTGTCCGACGTTTATGGGCCGCGGCTGACGAATTCGCCGGGCCATCGCGCCGCCGGGGATTGGGTGATGACCCGGCTGCGTGGATACGGGTTGCAGAACGTTAAGGCAGAAAAATGGGGTCCGTTTGGGCAGAGCTGGAAGCTGATGCATTTCTCCGCGCACCTGCTGGAACCTCAGTATCAACCGCTTATCGGCATGCCGCTGGCTTGGACGCCGGGAACCAAGGGCGTGGTCACCGGCGAGCCGGTTTTGGCCATGATCCGTAGCGAAGCCGATTTTGGCAAGTTCAAGGGCAAGCTGAAGGACAAGGTGGTTCTGCTGCAGGAGCCGAAACAAATCGAGATGGTGACGCAGCCGCTGGCGCACCGCCTGACCGATGAAGAGCTGCAGGCTCGCCAGATTGTTCCGGACCCATCGCGATTGGGCGGGTTTGGCTTCGGACGTCCAAACGCCCCTCCGCCGCCGACACCGGCCGAGCGGGAGGCCGCAGCCGCTTTTCGTAAGAAGCTGGATCAGTTTCTGAAAGAGGAGGGCGCGCTGGTGATTCTGCAATACGGCGCGGTGGGTGATGGCGGGACGGTGTTCGTTGCGGGCGGCGGCTCACGCGATCCGAAGGATCCGGTTTCGGCGCCTATGGTGGCGCTTACGCCCGAGCATTACAACCGCATCGCCAGGCTGATCGCGCATAAGATCCCGGTCAAGCTGGAATTCGATATTCAGACCGAATTCCTTAAGGACGATGGGAGTTCTTTTAACGTCATAGGGGAGATTCCGGGACAGGCCAAGAAAGACGAACTGGTGATGCTGGGCGCGCATCTGGATTCGTGGCACGGCGGCACTGGGGCTACGGATAATGCCACGGGGTCAGCGGTGGCCATTGAGGCGGTGCGCATTTTGGAGACGCTCCACCTGCCGATGGCGCGCACCGTCCGGCTGGCGTTGTGGAGCGGCGAGGAACAAGGGCTTCTGGGGTCGAAGGCCTATGTCCAGGAGCATTTCGCGCGGCGCGACACCATGCAAACGAGCGGCGAATACAGCAAGCTGTCCGCGTATTATAACGACGATAGCGGCACGGGCCGTTTCCGCGGGATCGGCGTGGGCGGCAATGACATGGTGAAGCCGATCTTTGAAGCGTGGATGGCTCCGCTGCATGATCTGGGGGCGACCGTCGTCGCGGGAGCCACTGCAGCGCCCATACGTCAGCCGGGCGGGACTGATCATACGTCGTTCAGCTGGATCGGCCTGCCTGGGTTCGGCTTTATGCAAGATCCGATGGAGTATGCCACGCGCACGCACCATTCGAATATGGATGTGTATGACCGTGCGCAGGCGGGCGATCTGATGCAGGCTGCGGCGATTGAGGCGTGGTTTGTCTACAACACTGCCGTACGCGCGGAGATGATCCCGCGGGTCGCCATGCCCAAGCCGATTGCTAAAACCGAATGAGCGAGGAATTTAATGAGCCGCGCATCGCGCTGAACCGCATTTATACGCGCACGGGCGACAGTGGGCAAACTCGCCTGGTGGGCGGCCAGCGGGTGGCGAAGGACGACCCGCGCATAGAAGCGTATGGCACGGTGGATGAACTGAATGCGTTCATCGGCGTGGCCAGGGTGACGGCGGAAAGCCTGGGGCAGCCGCTTGGCACTCTGGCAATCACGCTCAAGCGGGTGCAGCACGAGTTGTTTAACTTAGGCTCCATTCTGGCGACGTTGCCCGATGACGTACACCCTAAGCAGCCGCGCGTGACTGAGAACGAAGTAAAGCAATTGGAGCGAGAGATAGACCGGGCGAATGAAGAGCTTGCACCGCTGCGGTCGTTCGTTCTACCGGGCGGCAGCCGCCTGGATGCGGAACTGCACGTCTGCCGCACGGTTTGCCGGAGGGCCGAGCGCTTGCTTGTCACGCTGTCCAAAACGGAGAGCGTGCCGGAAGAAGCCGTGCGTTATCTGAACCGTTTGAGCGATGCGCTGTTCGTGTGGAGCCGCTGGGTGAACCATGCACTGGGAGCACCTGAGACACTGTGGGAACCGAATGCCGCCGCCAGTTCCAACCCCACAGAATAAGAACAGTCATTGGCCAGCCCTTACTGCCAGCTTTCTCGGCTGGACCTTAGATGCTTTTGATTTTTTCCTGGTGGCTTTTTGCCTGACCGCCATCGGGAAGGAGTTTCACCAATCCGATGCAGCCGTGGCGCTCTCGATCGGGCTGACGCTGGCGTTTCGGCCCGTAGGAGCGTTTCTCTTTGGCTTACTCGCCGACCGGTATGGGAGACGCTTGCCGCTGATGATCGACCTGGTCTTTTATTCGATTGTGGAAGTCGCGACCGGTTTTGCGCCTAATTTCACGACCTTCCTGGTGCTGCGGGCTTTGTTCGGCATCGGCATGGGCGGGGAATGGGGCGTAGGCGCGTCGCTCGCGATGGAAACGGTTCCGGCGAAATGGCGCGGCGTGCTTTCGGGGTTCCTGCAACAAGGCTACGCACTCGGCAATCTGCTGGCAGCGCTCTGCTATCTCTTCTTTTTTGATAAGTGGGGATGGCGGCCCATGTTCTTTCTAGGCGGGCTGCCGGCGCTGCTGGCCTTTTTTGTCCGCTTCAAAGTGAAAGAGTCGGAAGTTTGGGAGAAGTCCAAGAAGGAGAGCTGGGGGGAACTGGCGGGTAATATCGGAAAGCATTGGAAACTGTTTCTGTACCTGGTGCTGCTGATGACGGGAATGAACCTGGCATCGCACGGCACGCAAGACATGTACCCGACGTTCTTGCAGCGGTTTTGGAAGTTGGGAACGGTGGACCGTTCACTGGTTTCCGCCATCTCCATGGTGGGAGCAATCATTGGCGGTGTGCTGGTGGGACTGCTGTCGGACAGGATCGGGCGCCGGCGGGCGATTATTGCGGCGCTACTGACGGCGGTTTTAATGATTCCATTGTGGGCCTATGCGCCCAGCTACGGGCTGCTGGTGACCGGAGCTTTTCTCTTGCAGTTCTGCGTACAAGGAGCCTGGGGGGTGATTCCGGCGCATTTGAGCGAATTGTCGCCGACCGCGATCCGGGGCTTTCTGCCGGGCTTCGCGTACCAATGCGGCGTTTTGATCGCGGGGCAGGTGGCGACGCTCCTGGCGATTTCGGCAAAATATGTGAGCTACGCCGCAGCCATGGCGGTTACCGCGGCCACGGTGTTTTTGGCGACCGCGCTGATAGCGGGATTGGGCCGCGAGAAGAAGGGCGTGGAACTCTGATATTGTCGCGCTGAAGATGCCCCCTAAATTGAATTCGAAAATCAAAATCCACGTTTGCAGGATTGCCGGCGTGTTGTTGTCTGGCCTCGTTTTCGCGCGAGTTATGCGAACGTGGCCGCGAGCGGATCACGGGATCTGTTATTTGGAAAGCGCGGAACAGCGACGGCGCAAAGGAAAGTGTTCGCTTATTGACTGATGCAGAGCGGCGGTAGGATCGCTACAGGTTAATTCCGACCTGCCACAAGGCGAAGCCGCATGCCTGCTTCAGGTAGAGCCAGCGCAATTGCCACTCGCTGAGCGAGCCTGCTGTTGGGCGCGGCGAACCGTAGACTTTGATGTTTTGCGATTGGAGGAGCCGCTTGGAGCGGTAGATGTGATACCCGTCGCTCACTACCACGCAGGAATGGAGGTTCATGCGGTGCATGGTTTCGGCGGCGCCGGTTAGGCTTTGGGCCGTGGTGGAGCCCAATGTTTCGGCGATAATGGCTTCCGAGGGCACTCCGTGCTTGATCAAGTAGGCGCGGCCGACTTCGCCCTCCGTGAATTTCGGATCCCCACCCGCGCCGCCGGTTGTCAGAATATAGTGGGATAAGCGTTTTTCATAGAGCATCAAAGCGTGGTTGAGGCGGGCCTGTAAGACAGGCGACGGTTTGCCGTTGTATTCGGCCGCACCAAGCACCACAATGACGTCGGCGGGCCGCGCTTCGTCAAGGGTTGATTGCGCCTTGATATCCCCGGCAAGGTGAAACAGGTAGGCTAGAAGCAGAATTGGGGACAGCAGTACTAATCCTGCAACGGCTCGCTTCATGCGGCTCATTTCGGCGCTGGCATTGCTTTATGGATAGTCTACGCCAAACCTAGCATTCGAGATCGGCAAACCAATGCAGCTCACCAGTAGTAAGAATCCGCTTTTACGTGAGATCCGCCAGGCGGCGGCGAATGGACGTCCCACGGCGGAAGGCTGGGTTGTGATTGAAGGTCCGCATTTGCTTGGAGAAACGCTGGGAAGCCGCTGGCGCCCGGGGACGGTGGTCACGACTCCAGCGGGCCGCGAACAGCATGCGCCGCTGCTGGCCAATTTGCAAGTCCAACCAATTGAAGTGCCTGCGCGGGTATTTGCGCAGATCGCCTCCACCGAAAGCACGCAGGAGATTCTGGCGCTGGTGCAGCCTCCAACGGCAAGTTGGAGAAACATGATTGATAATGAAATGGTTAGAACCGTGAGCAGTCTTACAATCGTGCTCGACGGTATGCAGGATCCGGGTAACGCAGGGACGATTATCCGGTCGGCGGAAGCTTTTGGGGCAACAGGAGTAATCCTGCTGGAAGGCTGCGTGGGGGTGGCAAACGGGAAGTTTCTGCGGGCAACGGCAGGTTCGCTTTTTCGAGTTCCGGTCGCAGCAGGCGTGGGACGGTCAGAGTTTGTGGCCAGGATGGCCGTCGCCGCAGTGAACCTGTACGCGCTAACGGCCAGCGGGGAGACGCCGGTAGCCGAAGCCGATTTGCGGTCTCCGTTCGCGCTGGTTGTGGGGAGCGAGGGTCACGGGGTGTCACGGGAAATACTGGATGCGGCAAAAGGCGTGGCGATTCCGACGAAGCGGGTGGAGTCATTGAATGCGGCCGTGGCCTGTTCGGTGGCACTATTCGAGGCGGCGCGCCAGCGAGGGAGCAACGGATGAGCCTGTTCGACGCTTCTCCTTTTCCAAGAGAGACGAACCACGTTGAGCCGGTCGTGGCCGATCTGGCCGGAAGGCCGCTGGCGGACCGCATGCGCCCGCGCACGCTGGAGGAATACGTCGGGCAGGGACATATTCTGAACCCGGGCAAGCCACTGCGCTCACAAATGGAGCGTGGACATTTGACATCGTTGATCTTGTGGGGGCCGCCGGGCTCGGGCAAAACCACGCTGGCGGCTCTGATTGCCCGGGGCAACGGGTCGGAATTTATCCCTTTCAGCGCGGTGCTCAGCGGAATCAAAGAGATCAAGGCGGTTATGTCGGATGCCGAACGCGCCCGCCGCATGGGCCATAAAACCGTCCTCTTTATTGATGAAATTCATCGCTTTAACAAGGCGCAGCAGGACGCATTTCTCCCGTATGTGGAGCGCGGCGACGTGGTTTTAATCGGCGCAACGACGGAAAACCCGTCATTCGAGGTAATTTCGGCATTGCTGTCGCGCACCAAAGTCTATTCCCTGCACGCGTTGGAGACACCGGACGTACTGTTGCTGCTCAGGAGAGCTTTGGGCGACGCGGAGCGAGGCCTGGGAAACCAACAACTTACGATTTCCGAGGCGTTGCTGGACGAAATTGCGGTTGGCTCCAGCGGCGACGCCCGGTCGGCACTGAACACGCTCGAAATTGCCGCAGCTTTGGCAAGAGACGGCGTGATCGACGCGCAGGCGGTAGCGGATGCGCTGCAGCGGAAGATCCTCCTGTACGACAAGGCGGGGGAGGAACACTACAACCTCATTTCGGCGCTTCATAAGTCGGTGCGGTCGAGCGAACCGGACGCGGCGGTGTACTGGCTGGCGCGGATGATGAAGGCGGGGGAGGACCGTATGTACCTGGCGAGGCGGCTGGTTCGCATGGCGATTGAGGATATCGGCCTGGCTGACCCGCGCGCGGTGGAGCAGGCCATTGCGTGCATGCAAACCGTTCATTTTCTTGGGATTCCAGAAGGGGACCAGGCGCTGGCGCAACTGGCAATTTACCTGGCATTAGCGCCAAAATCAGACGCCGCCTATCAAGCTTTGAATAAAGCCAACGCGACTATCGAAACAGCGGTAGCCGAACCCGTGCCGCTGCATTTGCGCAATGCGCCCACGCGGTTAATGAAGGAAATGGGTTACGCCAAGGGGTATAAGCATGCGCATAAAGAAAGCGATGCGGTGACCGATATGAATTGCATGCCCAGCTCTTTAGCCGGCACTGAGTTCTATCAGCCGAGCGGGCGGGGGTTCGAACAGCGCTTGGGCGAGCGGCTGGAATGGTTAAAAAAGAAACGAATTGAAACGCATACGGAGAATTAATCTTCGAATATGCGAAGTCATTGGTAAGCTTTATAGATCGGAGTTGGTAAAAATTGTGTCCGAAACTTCAATGACTCTGGGCCGGCGCCTTGAGGCTCCGGAGATCAGCAATACGGAGCGGCGCCGATCAAGCCGTTTTCCGATTGAGCGAGAAGTTCGCTATAAGACGCTAAACCAGCGTGCTGAGATTCTTGCGGGCAATGGCAAGACGCTAAACATCAGCAGCTCGGGTGTACTTTTTACCTCTGACCATGATTTGGCAGTGGGTACGCGGCTAGAGGTGTCCATTAGCTGGCCAGCGCAGTTGAATGAGAAATGTCTACTCAACTTGGTAGCACGCGGGCGGGTAACCCGGCATAGCAAAGGCCAGTTGGCGCTGCAAATTCAGCAATACGAATTTCGCACGCAAAGCAGACCAGGCAAAGACAAATAGCGCGCGATTTCCTGAATCGACGGGGCGATTTAGGCATATTCGCCGTGATATCTGGGCTACCATGACGATATCGTGAGTCGCCGCCTTGCCTTTTTTGCAGCCACGCTAATTTTCCTGGCTTTGCTGGCGCTCATGGTCTGGCAAGGCTCCTTCAGCTTTTCGTTCAGCCCGTCCGATCCGCGCGAGACCATCCTGCTCTGGGCGGTGGATACCGTCATCTTTCTGCTGGCGGTCACCCTGGCATTCATGCTTTTCCGGGTAGGCGTAAAGCTATACCTGGACCGCCAGCGGAATCGCGAAGGCTCACGCATACGGTCAAAACTGCTCTTCGGCGCATTGGCCCTAACCCTGGCTCCGGCGCTCTTTTCGGCGCTCTTCAACTATGCGGTGCTGAATCGGACTCTGGATAAATGGTTTACCCTTCCCCCGCGCGGCATTGAAATGAACCTGAACGATCTGGACAAGTCTTACCGCAAAGAGGCGGAGGAACGCGTCCGGGCCCAGGCAAACTGGATCAGCTTGCTGCCGGAAACGCTCGATGCCGCCCGGACCGGCCGGATCAACGCGGGATTCTTCAAAATTCTGTGCGAGACCAACGGCGTCCGGGGGTTGATTCTGATGCCGCACAAGGGCGTCCCGATGATGCTCTACCAGCGTTTTAAGGTTCCGAGCGCAACCGTTTTAAATGCCGAGGCGGATGTCGTCGACAACGGGGAAAAACTGGGGAGAGTCAAGATAGCTTCCGCCATGATAGACGACCCGTGGCAAAAAGAAACAGAAATACAACGTCTGATGGATGCCTGGAAGCAACTCGGCGGCCGCAAAAAGTTTTACCACGAAACTTATTTTCTGCTGATCATGGTGCTAACGCTGTTCGTGCTTTTTTTCGCGGCATGGTCCGCGCAAATCCTGTCGCGGCAGATTAGCGTACCCATCTCGGCGCTGCTGGAAGCGGCCAAAGAAGTGCGGCGCGGCAATCTTTCGTATCGAGTCCGGGTGGGCGCGATGGATGAGCTGGCCACGCTGGTGCGGGGCTTCAATGAAATGACCAACGAACTGGAGGGGAATGCCCGGGAGCTCGAAGCGCGCCGCCGTTTCACCGAGGCCATTCTAGAGAGCATTCCCACCGGCGTCATCTCGGTTGCAGCCGATGAGCGCATTGAGCGCGTAAACCACGCGCTGGCGGGCATTTTCCCGGTCGAAGTGATCGCCTCGGCGAAGCGCTTGAGCGATCTTTTCACGCCGGACGATCTGGCCGAGATTCGCTACCTGCTGAAGCGCGCGCAGCGGGCCGGATCGGCGGCCTGCCAGCTGGATCTACAGCGCGTTTCGGCCGTATTCCACCTGGCGGTCACGGCGGCATCGCTAGAGGAGAGCCGCGGCTTTGTGATGATTCTGGAAGACACCAGCGACCTGCTGCGGGCTCAAAAATCGGCCGCCTGGCAGGAAGTGGCGCGGCGCATTGCGCATGAGATCAAAAATCCATTGACGCCTATTTCGCTGTGCGCGGACCGGATTGAGCGGCACTTGCCGCGGCTCAACATTCCGGATGAGACCCGGGCGATCCTGGAGGAATGCACGCAGACCATCCAGCAGGAAGTACAAAGCGTGAAAACGCTGGTGGATGAGTTCTCGCAATTCTCGCGCTTTCCCAGCGCGCAACTGGTTGCGGCGGACCTGAACGACATTGTGGAGAGTGCGATGGCGGTGTTCGCCGGAAGGCTGGACGGCATCGCGGTTTCCGTCACGCTCGACCGCAGAATTCCGCCGGTGCTAGCCGACCGCGAGCAAATGAAGCGCGTCATCGTCAACCTGATTGACAACGCCGCCGAGGCCATGACGGATTCGCCGGTGCGCAAGCTGTTGGTCACGACGTCACAGCCATCGCTCGACCTTGTGGACATCGCTGTTACCGATACCGGCTCCGGTGTGTCGCGCGACGATAAGGAGAAACTCTTTCAGCCTTATTTTTCCACCAAGGACCGCGGCACCGGCCTGGGCCTGGCCATCGTCAGCCACATTGTCACCGAACACCAAGGCCGCGTGCGCGTGGAAGACAACTCGCCGCGAGGAGCGCGCCTGGTGATTACACTGAATGCATTAACTGCCAGCGAACCCATGGAGATAAGACCAGTGGAGACAGATGATCTGTCCCGCGTTGAAGCGGTTGTCGAAAAGCAAACAGGGTAGCTTGGGTACAGGATGCCTGTAAGCGGACCAAAGGTTCTCATCGTAGACGATGAGGTAAATATTCGCCAATCACTGCGCGGCGTGCTCAGTGATGAAAACTACCAATGCACCGCGGTGAATAGCGGTGAGAACTGCCTGGAGGCACTGGCGCGTGAATCGTTCGAAGCCGTGCTGCTCGATATCTGGCTGCCGGGCATCGATGGCTTGGCGACGTTATCGCGCATCCAGGAACTGCCCGTAGGCACGCGGCCGGCGGTGATCATGATCTCGGGCCACGGCAATATCGAGACCGCCGTGAAAGCTACCAAGCTCGGCGCTTTCGACTTCGTGGAAAAGCCGCTCACCATCGAGAAAGTAAGCGTAGTCCTGAAGAATGCGGTGCAGCAGCGGCGCATGGACCTGGAGCTGCAAAGGCTGCGGGAAGACACGGAATGGCCTGAAATTATCGGCGAGAGCGTCCCGGTGAAAGCGCTGCGCCAGCAATTGAAACTGATGGCCGGAACCAACGGGCGGGTCCTGATCTATGGCGAGAGCGGGACGGGCAAAGAGCTGGTGGCGCGCGCCATTCATCGTTCGAGCCAGCGGGCGGAGGGGCCGTTTGTAGAAGTGAACTGCGCGGCCATTCCGGAGGACTTGATCGAAAGCGAACTGTTTGGCCATCGCCGCACGAATCTCGACGGCAGCGCCGATCACAAGATCGGCAAACTGCAAAAGGCGCACGGGGGCACATTTTTCCTGGACGAAGTAGGGGATATGAGCCTGAGAACTCAGGCCAAAGTGCTGCGCGCGCTCGATGAGCACCGCTTTGAGCCGGTGGGCGCGCCGCAATCGATTCAGGTGGACGCGCGCGTGATTGCCGCCACGAATAAGAATCTTGAAAAGGAGATTGAGCGGGGAAATTTCCGCGAGGATCTTTTCTATCGCCTCAACGTGATTCCGTTTACAGTGCCGCCGCTGCGTGACCGCGCGGAGGATGTTCCTTCCTTGGCCGACCATTTTCTGCGCGAATATACGGTGGCATATGGGCGCAAGGCGAAGACGCTGGCCCCGGACGCGATAGACGCCTTACAAGCCTATCCATGGCCCGGCAATGTCCGCGAACTGCGCAACCTGATGGAGCGCCTGGTGATTTTGCATCCGCAGGCGCGCATCGAAGTCCGGCACCTGGCGCTGGATACGACGCGCAGAGGACAGAGCAGCAAGAACGGCGAGACTTTCGGCAGCCTCCACGACGTAAAAGAAGCGGCGGAGCGCGATTATATTCTGCGCAAGTTAGACGAAACGGGTGGAAATGTAACGCGAGCGTCGGACCTGCTGGGGCTGGAGCGCAGCAACTTGTACCGGAAGATGAAGGCTTTGGGGATTGTTCCGAAGGAGTGAGGCCACCTGTGCACCTCAGCGCATCCGGTCGATTTAAAGAATGACTTACTTGATCACCGGCGCCACCGGCTTCCTTGGCAAGAAATTGATCAACGTGCTGCTGGCGCGCGGCGATTCGGTCAACTATATGGGACGCACGCAGAGTAAGCACCTGGACCCACGGGCTGCGTATCATCCCTGGAACGGCAAAGACACTCCGCCGATGAATAGCGTGCCGCGGGTAGACGCGGTGGTGCACCTGATGGGTGAGCCGATCGCGCAACGCTGGAACGCAGCCGTCAAGCAACGCATCCGCGAGAGCCGCATTGAGAGCACCCGCCAACTGGTCTCCGGGATCGCGCGCTTGCCGCACAAGCCCGCTACGCTGGTTTGCGCATCCGCGATTGGCTATTACGGCAATCGCGGCAATGAGGTGTTGACCGAAAGCAGCGGCGCGGGCAGCGGCTTTCTAGCCGAGGTGTGCCGCGATTGGGAGGCTGAGGCGCTGCGCGCCCGGGACTCTGGCTTGCGGGTGGCTACAGTTCGCACCGCCACGGTATTGGGAATGGAGGGCGGCGCCCTGCCCCGGATGCTGACGCCTTTTCGCCTAGGTTTGGGCGGCAAGTTTGGCGACGGCAAACATTGGATGTCCTGGATTCACGTTGACGATCTGATCCGGCTCTTCCGCTTTGCGGCCGAAAATGAAAATGCCAGCGGCGCGCTGAACGGCAGCAGCCCTCATCCGGTCACCAACAGCGCATTCACGCGTACGCTGGCGCGCGCCGTGCACCGCCCGGCGGTCTTCCCCGTACCCAAATTTGCGCTGGAACTGGCGTTTGGGGAGATGGCCAATTTCCTGTTTGACAGTGTACGGGTGATTCCGCAAGCCACCGAGCAAGCGGGATTCACCTTCAACCATCCAGAACTGGACGAGGCTTTGACGGAATTACTGGCTCGCTAATTTCTGGACGGTTTCAAATGTATCGCAATCGAGGGCGGTTTTATCCGTGCGGTAGCGCTTAACCCGGGCGAAACGGAGCGCCAAACCACTGACGTAGCGCGAGCTCGCCTGCACTTCATTGAAGGCCACTTCCACCACCAGCTTCGGCAGAACATACACCGTATATTTGTCGTGCGCCACTTCCAGCTTCATGAGCTCTTGCGTTTGCCACACAAGCATCTCGTCAGTCAGACCCTTGAAGGTTTTGCCGAGCATGGCGAACCCGCCTTTCTCGGCGTCACGGGCGCCGAGGTGAAGGTTGCTCAGCCAACCCTTGCGCCGGCCGTTACCCCATTCGGCGGCCAGAATAACCAGATCGAGGGTACGGGCCTGCTTGATTTTGAGCCAACTCTGCCCGCGCGCTCCGGCCGCATAGCTGGAGGCTCGATCTTTCGCCATAACGCCCTCATGGCCGCGCTGCAAAGCTTCATGCAGGAACTCTTCGGCGCGTTGGGAATCGCCGGTTACGAGATTCGGAATCAGATTCGCGGAGGGCGCCAGACGCGCCAGTTCGGCGAAACGCTCCTCTTGCGGCCTATCCACCAAGGGACTGCCGCCGGCATAGAGCAGATCAAACCAGAAGGGCGTCATGGGCAATTCGGCCTTGAGACGATCTACCTCCAGCTTGCGGCCAAACCGGCGCATCGAAACCTGGAAGGGCCGGGGGCGTCCGTCCTGGGCGAGGCTGAGCACTTCGCCATCCAGAATGACATCCGGCACGGGAAGCGCGAGCGCCGCCTCAACGACTTCCGGCACAGCGGCAGTGACCACATTCGAACCGCGCGAGAAGACGACTACGTCGTCACCAGACTTGTGCACTTGAATGCGAGCGCCATCGAGTTTATATTCAAGCGCAGCTTCGCCCAGGCTGGCCAGGGCGGCCCCGGTATCTTCGGCAGTTCCCGCGAGCATGGGCTGCACGGGACGGAAGAGCTGGATATCGAACGGCGCCAAGCCCGCTTCGCCTTTCTCGAGCACCGCGCGAGCGACCGCGCCCGAACCGCCGGCCATCATAGCTGCTCTGCGAATGCGTTCGCATGAAACCCCGGAGGCGGCGGCGAGTGAATCCAACATGATGCCTTCGAGCGCGCCTTGCCGAAGTTCGCCGCCCAGCAGCCCGACCAGAAAACGCTGCTCCTCTCGGGTGGCGCGGCTAAACAGGTCACGCAGCAAGTCACGCTTGCGCTGCTCCGAACCCGATCCTTGCGCAACGGAGATCTCGTCGAAAATGCGGTCGGCTTCGAGGATCTGGAGCGTAGCGGTCTCCGCCGCCGACGCCATGGCATTTTGCAGGGCGGCATAGCCAATTCCGATGCGGCCGTGACGGGGCGATCCCGAAAGAAAACCTACCGCCGCAGCCGCCTCCTCCGGCTGCAACTGTTTCAGCAAATTGGCCAGCAGGGCAGTTTTCTCTAGTCGCCTGGCGGTTTCCGAAATTCGTAGGGAGGTCTGGACAATACCGGCCAGTAGCATGTTGAATTTGCGTTAGAAGGTATGCGTCAGGATGACGCCGCGGTTTGAAACTGGGCGTCGATTTCGACCCGGTAGCCCGCCGCCAGCGCGTTCGTTTCGTTCGCCATGCCGACAACAGCCATGAGTTCTCCGAACATCTCTTCGGTCATACCCTTGGCACGGGCGGAAGCGGAGTGCGAGGCCATGCAGTAGGAACACTGATTGGTAGCGCTGACCGCGAGGTAGATCAATTCCTTGGTCAGCGGATCGAGCGCTCCCGCCGCCATGATCTGCTTGATGCTCTCCCAAGTGCGGCGCAGCGTGGCGGGATGAGCCGCCAAGGCCTTCCAGAAATTGTTGACCGAATCGATTTTGCGAACCGTCATAATATCGTCGTACACGGCACGCACCTCGGCGTTTGCTTCGGCGTATTCGATCAAACCTGACGATGCCATCTTACTTCTCCTATCGAGCACCATTATGCCTTGAGAGGGCATGGAACGTGCGCCATGGGCTTACGAATTGCCGATGAGAATGCCCGCCATGAAAACTAATATGCCGCTTAGGACGACTTGTAGCGCCGCGCGGAGAAGCGGCGTATTCATATAGTGCTGGCGAATCCAGCTGATGACACCCAGTTCGATTCCAACCACCGCGATAGCGATGCCGGTGGCGACGCGAAAATCGGAGATCAAGAAGGGCAGCGTGTGGCCGATTCCGCCGGCCGTGGTCATGATGCCGGTGACTGTTCCACGAACAATCGGGCTGCCGCGGCCGGTTAATAGACCATCGTCCGAAAGAGCCTCCGCGAAGGCCATGGAAATGCCGGCTCCCACCGATGCAGCCAGGCCAACCAAGAAAGCGTCCCAACTGTTATGCGTGGCGAAAGCGGCGGCAAAGAGCGGGGCTAAGGTGGAGACCGAGCCATCCATCAAACCAACCAGGCCGGGCTGCACATACTGGAGCAAGAAAATGCGTTTGGACGCTTCGTCTTCCTTCACGCGGACGTCTGGAGTGAGCTGTTCCTTTTCCATCAGCTCGGCTGCAGCCGAGTGTTTGGCCTCGGCTTCCGCGAGATCCCCCAACAGCTTGCGCGTGGGCGCGTGCGTGGCGTGGCGCATTGCCGTCAGATAGAAATGGCGAGTTTCGGTCTCCATGGCCTCGACGGTTTTGCGGACAGCTTTGGGGCCGATATTTGCGGCGAGCCACACGGGTGGCCTGGCAACAAAGCCTTTCACGTCGCCGCGGCGGATAAGCGGGATATGATCGCCAAAACGCGCCTGATACAGCTCAATCAGGCTGGCACGGTGGCCGTTTTCTTCCTCGCGCATCTCTTCGAGCAGGTTTGCCGTTGCCGGATAGCTGTCGCGCAGGCCCTGAGCGAAGTCTCCCAGTATGCGGCCGTCTTCCTCTTCGAGCGAAATCGCCAGCGCCACTATTTCACGTTCAGTCAATTGTTTGAAGCTTTTTGCCATTGCGCTGTTTTCAGTCACATCGTAGCGCGGATTGTTAGAGTAAGCGAATGATGAGATTGCTCGCCTTGTTCTTGACCGGCAGCATGTTGTTCGCGGCCGAGCCAACCAATATCAAGCAGCAGTACGGCGCGACAGCAGAGAAACTGATCGCGGCGGCGCTGAGCGATACCGAGGGGATGCAGCGTTTGGAGTATTTATGCGACCGGATCGGCAATCGCCTCAGCGGATCGGCGTCACTCGAGCGCGCAATCGAATGGGCTGCCGCGGAGATGAAAAAAGCCGGATTCGAAAACGTGCGCACGCCGCCGGTGAGCGTACCGCATTGGGTGCGCGGCAAAGAATCAGCGACCTTGCTGGCGCCGGTGCAGAAGCCGCTGACCATGATCGGTTTGGGGATGAGCGTAGGAACGCCGGCCGAGGGCATCACGGGCGACGTGATAGCCGTCAATACCTTTGACGAACTCACGGCATTGGGCCGAGACAAAGTGACCGGCAAGATCGTGTTATTTAATCCGGACTGGCAGGGTTATGGACAAACGGTGATGTACCGGAGCGCCGGCGCTTCGGAAGCGGCTCAACTGGGCGCGATTGCGGTGCTGGTCCGCTCCATGACCGGATCGAGCCTGCAAACGCCGCACACTGGAGCGCTGAACTATAAGGAAGGCGTTCCCAAAATTCCGGCGGCGGCTTTGAGCGTGGAAGATGCCGCCATGATGGAACGCCTGGCGAAGAGCGGCACGCCCGTGCGAGTGAAATTGATGATGGAAGCGCACCAGGAGCCCAACGCCGCGTCGCATAACGTGATGGGCGAAATCCGCGGAAGCGAAAAACCGGACGAGGTGGTGGTGCTGGGCGGGCACATTGATTCCTGGGATATCGGGCAGGGCGCGAATGACGATGGCAGCGGCATTATGGCGACCTTCGAAGCAGTCGCGCTGATTAAGAAGCTCGGTTTGAAGCCGAAACGGACGATTCGCGTGGTTTTTTGGGTGAACGAAGAAAACGGCGGCGCAGGCGGCGTGGCGTACCGGCAGATGTTAGGAAAGGACGTAGTGAATCACGTGGCCGCTATCGAGATGGATGGCGGGGCGGAGAAGCCGGTCGGCTTCGGATTCGGAGGAGGAGGCGAAGGACGCAGGCGCAGGACTCCCAGGCCGGATGCGGAAGCGACGCCGGCAGCGGAAGTTTCACCAGCAGCTTTCGAGCGAGCCGTTGAAATCGGCAAACTACTGGAGCCCATTGAAGGCGGACGCATCAGCACTGGCGGCGGGGGTTCCGATATCGAGCCGCTGCTGGCCACTGGAGTGCCAGGCTTCGGCGTGCGCACGGTGGGCACGCACTATTTTGACTGGCATCACACTGATGCCGACAGCTTCGATAAGCTTGTGCCGCGCGAATTTCAATTGAACGTGGCATCGCTGGCCGTGCTGAGCTACGTTCTGGCCGACATGCCGGAGCGGCTTAACGAGATGAAGTAGCCGAGTTGGACGAAGGCGAATGGAGATTCGAATACTTGGTGAGCAAGACGCCTCGGCGTGGTGGAATTTGCGATTGGAGGCGCTCGAAGGCGAACCGTTTGCGTTCGGGAAGGCCGTTGAAGAGCACCAGGCAACTACCGTCGAAGCGATAGGCCGGCGCTTTCGTGAGGCGTCGCCGGACAATTTCACTGTCGGGGCCTTTGCAGCGGACGAGCTGATTGGAATGGCGACCTTCGTGCGCGAAATGGGCCGCAAGGAGAGGCATAAAGGGCACATTTATG
>Ga0193743_1000628_pt1 | contig 27672 bp, 25 predicted proteins | sample L2c2metaG_FD_143038 | JGI IMG/M metagenome (GOLD analysis project Ga0193743, IMG submission 143038) | Soil microbial communities from a riparian zone of the East river system, Colorado, United States - L2c2 | ecosystem: Environmental > Terrestrial > Soil > Riparian zone | place: USA: East River...
AAGGCCTGCCATTTCCTGGGCACCAAACTGCGCGGCGCCGGCAAGGTGGTCATGCTGCAGGGCGACCTGGCCTCGATCAACGGGCGGGACCGCACCGAGGCGTTCAACGAGTGCATGTCCAGCAACTTCCCGAAGATCCAGGTCTTCGGCGAGGTGACGAACTGGGACTCGACCCTCGCGTTACAGAAGCTGCAGGCCGACTTCACCGCGCACCCGGACATCAAGGGCATCTACATGCAGGCCAGCTTCGGCCTGGCGCCGACCCTGCAGGTCCTCAAGCAGCGCGGCCTGCAGGTGCCACCGAGCGACCCGAACCACGTGTTCGCGGTGTCCAACGACGGCATCCACGAGGAGCTCAAAGACATCAAGGCCGGCCTGATCGACGCCACCGTGTCCCAACCGGCCGACCTGTACGCCAAGATCGCCCTGCAGTACCTGAAGGATGCCGTGGCCGGGAAGACCTACCGGCCCGGCCCCACCGATCACAACAGCACGATCGTCCAGATTCGCCCCGGTGTCCTGGAGGACCAGCTGGCCGCGCCACTGGTCACCGCCGACGGCGCCACCTTCGGCCCGGTATCCAGCGTCACCGCCGACGACCGCTCCCTCTGGGCCAACAACTCCTTCAACTAGCGCGCGCTCGTCGCGGTGACCGCCGCACCGAGCCCGAGCCCGAGCCCGAGTTCGCCGTCGCGGCCGGCTCTTCTTGCCCACACAGCGCGCGTGGCTCGACACAGCGGCCTGGGCGGCTGTGTCGGCTAGCCGCGCGCTGTGTGAGCGGGAGCTACGCCGGCTGGCGTGCCGCCCGGTGTGGCGGTGGGTGTGTCGCTCGGTGTGGCGGTGGGTGTGCCCAGGGGCGTGTCGCTCGGTGTGGCGGTGCGCGTGGCGTTGGGCGTGCTGACGGGCGTGGCGCTCGGTGTGCCCCTCGGTGTGCCGGCGGGCGTGGCGTTGGGCGTGCGCCACAGGGCGGCGGGGTGCGTGTACGCCGTAGACCTGGTCACCGCCGCCGAGTCAGTTCGGCGCAACGGAGCCTGCGGCGAGTGGTACGTCAGTCGGCTTTGATCACGGGCGGGAGCCGAGTGGTGTACCTCTCGGCGAGCGTCGCGGCGGTGACGCGGCGTTGGGCGGCACCGTGCCGAGCACAGCGAGACCGAGAGCGCAGCACCCGCGTCGTTGGCTCGCCTCGCTCACACAGCGCGCGTGGCTCGACACAGCGGCCTGAGCGGCTGTGTCGGCTATCCGCGCGCTGTGCGAGCGCGAGCTACGCCGACTGGCGTGCCGCTCGGTGTGCTGGTGGGCGCGTCGTTGGGCGTGCGCCACGCCGGCGGCGGGGTGCTGGGGGGTTGGTCGTCGCGGGTCCAGCGGAGGACCAGGACGACGACGCTGAGAATCACCGGGAGCTCGCCGAGCACCCAGGCCAGGATCGCGCCGAGCCGTTGGTCTGCCAGCGGGTCGCCGACGATGCCCAGCGCGGTGTAGAACTCGGCGGCCACCGGGGTCGGTTGGCCGAGCAGCCAGGCGGCGAACGCGGCGTGCAGGGCCATCACCGCGAAGATCATCACGAGTTGGCCGATCGGAGGTAGCGCGCGACGGCCCCCGCTCATGCCCAGGATGGACCAGAACAGCGCCAGGCCGGTGCCGAAGATCGCCGCGTTCATCGTCAGGTGGGCCCAGTGCTGCTGCAGGATGGCGGCGTAGAGGCCGGTGGGGTACAGCCCGAACAGGGTGGCGCCGACCGCCGCCCACGCGATCAGCGGATGGCTGGCCAGCCGGGCGGCGGGGGAGTGCAGCAGGCTGGTCAGCCGGCGTTCGGTGCTGGGCGCGACGGCCCGCCGGGCGAGGCTGGCGCCGTGGCCGAGCACCAGCAGCGCCGGCGCCAGGGTGGCCAGCAGCATGTGTTGCACCATGTGCGCGCTGAACATGGCAGGCGCGTAGCTGCCCAGCCCGGACGAGGTGGCCACCAGCAGCAGTCCGCACCCGGCCAGCCAGGCCAGCGTGTAGCGGCGCGGCCAGTCCTCCCCCCGCCGGCGCAGCCGCCGCGCGGCGAGCAGGTAGAGCACCACGCCGAGCCCGGCGGCGGGCGCGAACACCAGGTCCAACCGCCAGCGCCAGAGCAGGTCCAGTGCGCTGAACCGGGCCGGCAGGTCGTAGCCGATCAGGTAGATGTACCGGCTGGGTTGGTAGCTCAGCTCGGTGGGTGGGATGAGCCGGGTCAGCCCGGTGCCCAGCGCGGCCGCGGTGGCGAGCAACCCGAACTCCAGCGCCAGCAACCGGATCGCCGAGCCGACCGACCCGCCGGTCGCGGCCAACCGCCGCAGCCGGTGGCCGAGCCCGGCGAGCGCCACCAGGGCCACCGCGCTCAGCAGCACCACCCGGCCGAAGCCGCTGCTGAGCAGGTCGCCGGGGGGCAGCGCGTACGCCGAGGAGACCAGCCCGGAGCCGCCCACCACCAGCAACGACCAGGTCGCGATGGCGGCATGCCGGCGCAGCACCACACTCGTCCGATCACCTCGCCGGGCCAGGTGGCCGAGCACCGCGGTGGTACTACCCAGCCAGAGCAGCGCGGCCAGGGTGTGCAGCGCGAACGCGTCGCCGGCAATGTCGTGCGAACGCTCCGCGTTGGTGGCCGAGGTGAGCGCGCTGGGCAGCTGCCCGGCCAGCGCGAGCACCAGCAGGCCGACCGCGCCGCGCCAGGTGAGCACCCAGCCGGCCAACCCGGCCAGCACCGCCGCGAGCGCGCCGCCGATCAGCCACCCGGTGGCCGGTTCGATCTGCTCGAGGCCGATCACCAGCGCGGCCCCGCCGGTGAACACCCGGCTGGCCGGCAGACCGGTGTTCTCCAGCACGGTGAGCACGGCCACCGCGACGGAGGCCACCGCCTGGGTCAGCGCGCACCACCGGGCCGCCCGCAGCGCCGCGTAGCCGGCGGGGGAGACCAGGTCACCGGGTTCGCCGGGGACCAGCACCGCGGCCAACAGCAGCTGCCCGACGCCGAGGGCCGCCGCGCCGATCGCGATCACCCGGGCGGCCGGCAACCCGGCGGTGACCAGTGCCTCGGCCGGCGGCAGGCCGTAGAGCTCCGAGAGGCTGGGCGCGAACGCGGCGAGCAACCCGCCGGTCAGCACCGCCACCGCCAGCCCGGCCACCGCCAGCCAGGCCAGTGGCAGGGTCGGCCAGCGCGCCAGCGGCGAGCGCACCGGAGACCCGGTCACCAGCGCCCGCTGCGCTGGTCAGCGCCGCGTTGAACCGTGCCTGGTTGGGCCGTGCCTGGCTGGAAACCGCGGAGTCGCAGGCTGTGCGAGACCACGAACACCGACGACAGGGACATGGCCGCGCCGGCGATCAGCGGGCTGAGCAGGCCGAGCATGGCCAGCGGCAGTGCGGCGACGTTGTAGCCGAACGCCCAGAGCAGGTTGCCGCGGATGGTGCGGTGGGTGCGCCGGGCCAGCTCCACCGCGTCCGCCACGACGAGCAGGTCCTCCCTGGTCAGCACCACATCCGCCGCCTCGATGGCCGCGTCGGTACCGTGCCCGATCGCCATGCCCAGGTCGGCGGCGGCCAGCGCGGCGGCGTCGTTGACACCGTCGCCCACCACGGCCACCCGGTGCCCCTGGCGCTGCAGCGCGCGGACCACCGACACCTTGTCCTCCGGCAGGGTGTCCGCGACCACGTCCACGTCGTCGCGGATGCCCACCTCGGCGGCCACCGCCCGCGCGGTGAGCAGGTTGTCCCCGGTGACCAGCAGCGGGCGCAGTCCCTGCCGGCGCAGCGCGGCCACCGCCGCCGCGCTGCTCGGTCGCACCGAGTCGGCCAGTGCCAGCAACCCGCGCGCCTCGCCGTCCCAGGCCACCAACACCACGGTCCGCCCGGCGCCGGCCAGCTCGTCACGGGCGGACTCCAGCTCGCCGGGCACCCGAAGCCCCAGGTCAGCGAGCAGCCGGGCGCGGCCTACAACCACCTCCGAGCCGTCCACGACACCCCGGGCGCCCAGCCCAGGCAGCGCCGCGAACTCGGTCACCGCGGGCAGCGGGCCGGCCAGCTCAGCGGCGGCGGCAGAGGCAACCGCCGCCGCGATCGGGTGCTCCGAGGCCGCCTCCACCGCGCCGGCGAGCGCCAGCAACCGGGCGCGGCTGACCCCGGCCGCCGCGCGCACCTCGACCAGGCTCATCCGGCCCTCGGTGAGCGTGCCGGTCTTGTCCAGCACCACGGTGTCCACGCTCCGGGTGGCCTCCAGCGCGGCCGGCCCCTTGATGAAGATGCCCAGCTGCGCGCCCCGCCCGGTACCGACCAGCAGCGCGGTGGGGGTGGCCAGGCCCAGCGCACACGGGCAGGCCACCACCAGCACGGCCACCGCGGCGGTGACCGCCCAGCCGGCCGGCCGCCCGGCGAGCAGCCAGCCGGCCGCCGTGGCCGCGGAGAGCAGCAGCACGCACGGCACGAACACCGACGCGATCCGGTCGGCCAGCCGTTGCGCCCCCGCCTTACCCTGCTGCGCCCGGCGGACCAGCTGCGCCATCCGGGCCAGCTGGGCGTCCGCACCCACCCGGGTGGCCCGCAGCCGCAGCCGGCCGCCCACGTTCACCGCGCCACCGACCACGGCGTCGCCGACCAGCACTTCCCGGGGCACCGGTTCACCGGTCAGCAGGCTGACGTCCAGCGCGGATCGCCCGTCCACCACCACCGCGTCGGTGGCGATCTTCTCCCCGGGCCGGACCAGGAACTCGTCGCCCACCACCAGCTCGGACACCGGCACCCGGGACATCTGGCCGAGGCGCAGCACCTCCACGTCCTTCGCGCCCAACTCCAACAGCGCGCGCATGGCCGCCCCGGCGGATCGCTTGGCCCGCGCCTCGAAGTACCGGCCGGCCAGCACGAAGGTGGTGACCCCGGCGGCCACCTCCAGGTAGAGCGCGTGCTGGCCGCCGGTGATCACCCCGAGCCCCCGACCGAGGCCGGGGGCGAGCGTCCCACCGGCCGTGCCGCTGGTGAGCATCACCCACACCGACCAGCCGAACGAGGCCAGCACGCCCCCGGAGACCAGTGTGTCCATCGACGAGCGGCCGTGCCGCAGCCCGGCCAGTGCGACCCGGTGGAACGGCAGCGCGCACCAGGCCACCACCGGCACCGCCAATACCAGGCAGACCCATTGCCACCCGGGGAAGCGCAGCTCGGGGAACAGCGACAGGGCCAGCGACAGGTCGCACAGCGGTACCGCGAGCACCGCGGCCACCGCCAGCCGGCGGCGCAGGTCCACCACCCGGCGCTGGTGCTCGGCGTCGTCGTCCTCGGCGGCCGCCGCCGCACCCACGTCGTCCACCCGTCTGGCCACATAGCCGGCCCGGTTGACCTGGGCGATCAGCTCGCCCGGGTCGACCTCCTCGGCGCAGCGCACCTGGGCCCGCTCGGTCGCGTAGTTCACCTCGGCGGACACCCCGGGCAGCTTGTTCAACGTGCGCTGCACCCGGGCGGCGCACGCGGCGCAGGTCATGCCACCGATGGAGATCTCGTACCTGGGCTCCTTCGGCGGGCCGGAGAGATCCGTCGCGGTATCGGTCGGCGTGCTCGTGTCCGTCACCTTCGGTCGGGGGAATCCGGTGCGGGCCGCGACGGAGGCCGCCGGCCGTTCAGCGCCGCCAGCGCGGCGTTGTAGGCGTCCAGCGCCCGCTGGTCCTCATCGATATCCAGCTCGGCATCCGTCTCGGCACCGCTCTGAGCGCCGACGTCCGGGCCGGCGCCGAGCAGGGACCGCCGACGGGCCCCCTCCAGCCATGTGCCCAGGCCCTGCTGCTCGGCGCCGGCCCGGCCCCACTGCACCGCGACCAGGATCATCAAGATCATCATCAGTAGGTCGCCGCCGAACCACATGATCGCCCCGGCGGCCTCCTGGTCCAGCAGCGCGCTCGGTCCCCAGCCCGGATGCGCGGCCGCGTACGCCGGAGCCAGCGGGCGGCTGGTGAGCATCAGGGCGACGCCGGTGAGGGTGTCCGTGCCCATGGCCAGCGCGAGCACCACGAAGCGCAGCAGGTAGGGCAGCGACCACGGCCCGAGCTCCGCGCCGAGCAGCGGGTAGAAGAACAGCCAGCCGCAGGCCAGGTACGCGGCCAGTTCCAGCACCCGGATCCCGCCGTGTGTCGCGGAGATCTGCTGGAACCCGGTCAGGTGGGTGAGCACCACCAGCGCGGTGTAGAGCGCCAGCCCGGTGAGCGGCGCGGTCAACCACCGGGTCGGCCGGCCGCCGAGCACCCGGTCCAGCCGAGCGGCCAGCGCCGGGGGGCCGGCCTCCCTGAGCAGGCGCACCGGCTGCGCCCAGACCAGCAGCATCGGGGCCACCATGATCAACAGGAGGTGCTGCACCATGTGCACCCAGAACAGCACGTCGCTGTACCGCCCCACCGGGCTGTTCAGCGCGACGACCAGGGTGAGCATGGCCAGCAGCCAGCTCGCCGAGCGCCGCCACGGCCAGCCGATGCGCGCCCGGGCCAGCCAGCCGTAGCCGAGCGTGGCCAGGAGTATCGCCAGGTCGGCCAGGGGCGCCGGTGCCCAGTTGGTCAGCACCGCCGCCCAACCCGGCGAGGGGGAGAACACGATGAGGAATCTGCTCCGTCGGTCGATGCGCGCTGGCGCCCTGGGGTTGGCGAGTGCCGGACCGGGCGGGACAGCCGTCTGATCTATCAGTCGCCGATACGCCCCGATTGGTTCCCGGCGTCGCTGGCAGGCTGACCGGCATGCGCGCGTGGGTAGTGGGCCGGCCGGGGACGATCGCGGAGGGGCCACTGGTGGCGGTGGACCGACCCGACCCGGAGCCGGGCCCCGGCGAGGTGCGGATCCAGGTCCGGGCCTGCGGGGTCTGCCGGACCGATCTGCACCTGGCGCTGGGCGAGCTTCCGCCTCGGCGGCCCGGGACGGTGCCCGGGCACGAGATCGTCGGGGTGGTCGATGCGCTCGGGCCGGGCGCCGACCGGTTCGCCCAGGGGGACCGCATCGGGGTGGCCTGGCTGCGCGGCACCTGCGGGCACTGCCGGTTCTGCCGGACCGGGCGGGAGAACCTGTGCCCGGACGCCGAGTTCACCGGGTGGGACGCCGACGGCGGCTACGCCGAGCTGGCCGTGGTGCCCGAGGCGTATGCCTACCGGTTGCCTGCCGCGATGGACGACGTGGCCGCCGCGCCGCTGCTGTGCGCGGGCATCGTCGGCTACCGGGCGCTGCGGCGCGCGGAGTTGCCGCCCGGAGGCAGGCTGGGCATCTACGGGTTCGGCGCGTCCGCCCACGTGGTGGCCCAGGTGGCGATCGCGCACGGCGCCTCGGTGCACGTGCTGACCCGGTCGGCGGCGGCCCAGGCGCTGGCGCTGGAGCTGGGCGCCGCGTCCGCCGGGCCAGCGCAGGACGGTCCGCCGGAGCCGCTGGACTCGGCGATCCTGTTCGCGCCGGCCGGCGGGTTGGTGCCGGTCGCGCTGCGTGCCCTGGACGCCGGCGGCACCCTGGCCGTGGCCGGCATTTACCTGACCGACGTGCCGAAGCTGAACTACGCCGAGGAGCTGTTCCGGGAGAAGCAGCTGCGCAGCGTCACCGCCAACACCCGCGCCGACGGCGAGGAGTTCCTCCGGTTGGCCGCCGCGCTCGGGGTGCGCCCGACCGTGGATCCCCGGCCGCTGGCGGAGGCCGATCGCGCGCTGGCCGACCTGGACGCCGACCGGATCACCGGCGCCGCCGTCCTCGTCGCCGACTAGCCCCCGCACCCAGACTCAGGCTCAGCAGGCCTGCGACCAGTGCTCCACCCGCAGGTCGGGCACCGTGGACTGGGCGCCGGCGGCGCGGAGCTCGGCGGGGGAGGACGTGGTGGTGATCCCGACGATCCGCCCGACCCCGGCCCTGGCCAGCGCCCGCACCCCGGACGGCGAATCCTCCACCCCGGTGCAGCGGGCCGGAGCTGTCCCGAGCAGCCGACAGGCCAGCAGGTAGCCCTCCGGCGCCGGTTTGCCCAGGCTGATGTCCTCGGCGGTGACCAGCACGGACACCGTGCCGGCGGCGTCCAACACCTGGTCCAGGACGTGCCGGGCCCAGTTCCGCCCGGCGCTGGTCACCACGGCCACCGGCTGGCGTCGCCGGTGCAGCGCGCGCAGCAGCTCGACCGCGCCGGGCACCACCCGCACCGCGTCGGCCAGCTCGTTGGCATGCTCGTCCATCGCCCGCAGGGCCGCGGTGGTGTCGGTGCCGGTCCACGGTCCGGGCACCTCGGCCAGCACATCCAGCGCGCGGCGGCCCAGGTAGGTGCGCTCGTACTCGTCCTCGCTGACCTCGACGTCCCAGTACTCGAAGAACCGCCGCCAGGTCTGCCGGTGCACCGCCTCGCTGAGCACCAGGGTGCCGTCCATGTCCAGCAGCACGGCCGCCGCGCCAGCCAGCGGGTCGGTCACCCCGGGTCCCCGTCGGGCCAGCGGGTCGGCCAGCGGGTCGGTCACCCCGGGTCGCCGTCGGGCCAGCGGAACAGCAGGTCGCCAGGTTGGACCGGGGCTCCGGAGGCCGGGGCGGGCACGCTGTCCGGCGCGGAGTCCAGCACCACGATCGGGCAGATCGCGGACAGTCCCCGGGCCCGCACCTGGGCCGGGTCGAAGCTGACGATCGGGGCGCCGGCGCTGACCCGCTCGCCCTCGGCCACGTGCAGGGTGAAGCCGTCGCCCTCCAGGGTCACCGTGTCGATACCCAGGTGTACCAGCACCCCGGTGCCATCGGCCGCGACCAGGATGAACGCGTGTGGGTGCAGTTTGGCCAGGGTGCCGTCGATCGGCGCGACCACCTGGACCGGGCCGGGCTCGGCCGGCGGCTCGATGGCCACCCCCGCGCCGACCAGCTGCCCGGCGAACACCGGGTCGGGCACCTCGGTCAGGGCGGTCAGGGTGCCGGCCAGCGGCGCGCCCACCGGGAGTGCCGAGGGCCGGGTGTGCTGCTCGGCCGGCAGGGTCACAGCAGGTCCTGGATGTCGTCGGCCAGCATGTCCGCCTCCGGGCCGACCACCACCTGGACCACCGTGCCGAGGCGAACGACGCCGTGCGCGCCGGCCCGCTTGAGCGCGGCCTCGTCGACCAGCGACGGGTCGGTCAGCTCGGTGCGCAGCCGAGTGATGCACCCCTCCACCTCGACGATGTTTCCGGCGCCGCCCAGGCCCGCCACGATGTCGTCCGCTTTTGCCATGTCCGCTCCCTCGTCGGCGCGCCCGCGCCGCTGTGTTCGTACCGGGCTGGAGAAAATCGCGGTCACCCGATGGTTGACACCGGAGGGTGACGAGGCTCATTCTCTTGCCACTGGTTATGACCGGACCGTACCGGTGAGTTCCAGGCGTTCGCAATGGCCGGTCCCCGGGTGGACCAGCGCGAACCGCCACTATCCGGTTCGCCCGGCGTCCTGTCCATCGAACGAGCCCGAGGTCGTCATGAGCACGAGTGTCGCCGGTGCTGAGTCAGCAAAGTCGCCGCCGAAGAACCGCCCGGGCCTAGCCGGGTTGCAGCGGCTGGGCCGCAGCCTGATGCTGCCCATTGCCGCGCTGCCCGCGGCCGGGTTGTTGCTGCGCCTCGGCCAGGACGACCTGCTCGGTCGTTTCACCGCGCTGAAGAGCGTGGCCTCGGTCATCTCCGCCGCCGGCGGGGCGCTGTTCGACCACCTGCCGCTGATCTTCGCGGTGGGCATTGCGATCGGCTGGGCGCGCAAGGCCGACGGGTCCACCGCGCTGGCCGCGGTGGTCGGTTGGCTGGTGCTGGACGGGGTGTTCACCGCGATGAGCCCGCTGGTGCTGCCCGGCCAGACGGACTCCGCGGGCAAGGCCGCGGTGGTCAACTACGGGGTACTCGGCGGCATCGTGGTCGGCCTGCTCTCGGCCATCCTCTGGCAGCGGTTGTACCGCACGAAACTCCCCACCTACCTGGGCTTTTTCAGCGGCCGGCGGTTCGTGCCGATCGTGGTGTCGATAGTCATGCTGGTCGTCGGCGTGCTGATGAGCCTGGCGTACCCGTTGTTCAACAGCGGACTGACCTGGCTGGGCAACGCGGTGGCCGACAACGCGGTGGTCGGTGGCGGGATCTTCGGCGTGGCCAACCGGCTGCTCATCCCGATCGGCCTGCACCACATCCTGAACTCGGTGGTCTGGTTCATCCTCGGCGACTACCAGGGCACCCACGGCGACCTGAACCGGTTCTTCGCCGGTGACCCCACCGCCGGCACCTTCATGACCGGCTTCTTCCCGATCATGATGTTCGCCCTGCCGGCCGCCGCGCTGGCCATCTGGCACGAGGCTCGTCCCGGCCAGCGCAAGCTGGTCGGCGGCATCATGATCTCGGTGGCCGCGACGTCCTTCGTCACCGGGATCACCGAGCCGATCGAGTTCTCCTTCGTCTATGTGGCCTGGCCGCTCTACATCATCCACGCGGTGCTCACCGGTACCTCGCTGGCGCTGACCAACGCGCTGGGCATCCACGACGGGTTCAGCTTCTCCGCCGGCTTCATCGACTACGTGATCAACTTCGGGCACGCCACCAAGCCGCTGCTGCTGATCCCGATCGGCCTGGTCTACGGGGTCGTCTACTACGTGGTGTTCCGCTTCGTGATCCGCCGGTGGAACCTCAAGACCCCGGGCCGGGAGGACGACGCCGCTGACGGTGCGGACGGCGCGGCCGGCTTCGCGTCGGACACCCCGGCGACCCCGGAACCCGGCGGAGGAGCCAGCACCGCGCCCAAGCCGGTGACCTGACCGCCCCGCGACCTGATCAGCCAGTCCCGATCCTGTTCGGAAAACCCAGGAGTTGAGACCGACGTGCCATCTCGAACCGTCACCATCGCCTCGCGGGTAGGCCTGCACGCCCGGCCGGCCGCCACGTTCAGCAGGGCCGCCGCGGCCACCGGGCTCGCGGTCACGCTGAGCGTGGCGGACTCAGCACCGGTGAACGCCTCGAGCATCCTCGCGGTGATGTCACTGGGCGTCGGCTACGGCCAGGCGGTCACGCTGAACGCCGAGGGGGAGGGCGCCGACCAGGCGCTGGACACCCTGGCCGCGCTGCTGGCTACCGAGCAGGACGGCCAGTGAGGGCCGGCACGATCCGAGGGCTCGGGGTCAGCCCGGGCAGCGCCAAGGCGACGCTGGCCCGGCTGGCGCCGCCGGTGGCGACCGCCAGCACCGACCCGGTCACCGAGCAACCCGAGGCGGCGCTGGGGCGCATCGAGTGGGCGCTGGGCGCGGTCGCCGCCGAGATGGCCGAGCGTGCCGACCGGGCCGGCGGGGTGGCCGCGGAGATCCTGAGCACCACCTCGGCCATGGCCGCCGATCCCAGCCTGCTCGAGGCCGCCGGCCGGCAGTTGCGCGCCGGCAGCCCGACCGGGCACGCGGTGACGCTGGCGGTGGCCGAGTTCTGCGCGATGCTCGAGGCGCACGGCGGCTACCTGGCCGAGCGGGTCACCGACCTGCGGGATATCGGGGCGCGCGGGGTCGCCCTGCTCGCCGGGGTGCCGATGCCGGGTATCCCGGCGCCCGGCCACCCGATCGTGCTCACCGCGCGTGACCTGTCCCCGGCGGACACCGCCACCCTCCCCGGCAGCGATGTGGTCGCGCTGCTCACCGAGGAGGGCGGCCCGACCAGCCACACCGCGATCCTGGCGAAATCGCTGGGATTGCCCGCGGTGGTCGGCTGCTCGGCGGCGGCGGAACTGCCGGACGGGGTGATGGTCTCGGTGGATGGCTCCACCGGGGAGGTGCGGGTCGGTCCGGACGCAATGGGGGGCGATCGGACCGGCCCCACCACTCGCCCGGCGGGGTCTTCGGCGGTGGCGGCGCCGGCCGGGCCGGGGCGCACCCGGGACGCCCAGCCGGTCGCGCTGCTGAGCAATGTGGGCACGGTCGCCGATGCGCACGCGGCGGCCGCCACCGATTCCGAAGGCGTCGGGTTGTTCCGCACCGAGTTCCTGTTCCTGGGCCGGCGCAGCCAACCCACCATCGACGAGCAGACCGAGGTCTACACCGACGTGCTGACCGCGTTCCGCGGGCGGCCGGTGGTGGTGCGCACGCTGGACGCCGGCTCGGACAAGCCCCTGCCGTTCCTGCCGCTCGGGCCGGAGGACAACCCGGCGCTCGGGGTGCGCGGGCTGCGCACCGCGACCCGGTACCCCGAGGCGCTGGCCGATCAGCTGACCTCGGTGGCCAAGGCGGCCCGCTCGGCCGGACGCTCGGTGCGGGTGATGGCGCCGATGGTGGCCACCGCCGAGGAGGCGGAGCGGTTCGTCGGCACCGCGCGCGAGCACGGGCTCGACGATGTCGGGGTGATGATCGAGGTACCGGCCGCCGCGCTGCGCGCCGGCGAGCTGCTGGACGTGGTTGACTTCGTCAGCATCGGCACCAACGACCTCGGCCAGTACACCATGGCCGCCGACCGGGCGGCCGGCGCGCTCGGGCATCTGCTCGACCCGTGGCAGCCGGCGCTGCTCGACCTGGTTGCGCTCGTCGGCGCGGCCGGGCGGGCCCGGGGTAAACCGGTCGGGGTGTGTGGCGAGGCGGCCAGTGACCCACTGCTGGCCGCCGTGCTGGTCGGGCTCGGGGCGACCAGCCTGTCCATGGCGCCGGTGTCCCGCCCGGCGGTGCTCGCCGAGCTGCGCGGGCTCTCCGCCGAGGACTGCGCGGTGATCGCCGACGCGGCCAGGTCGGCAATCGGCGCGGAGCAGGCCCGAATACGCGCGCGGGAGGCTCGGGACCAGCGGTGGAGCGTGCCGGCGTGAACCAGCTGACCGGCTCTGCGTCGAACAACAACGCCCAGGTGCTCCGCGGCGTAGTGGTGCACGGCGGCGGCCAGATCGACGACGGCGTGGTCGCGGTGACCGGCGACCGGATCACCTGGGTCGGCCCCGCCCACGCCTGGCCAGGCCCCCTCCCCCCACTGCCCGCGAGTCGGGGCTCTCAGCACACTGAGTCGGGGCTCTCAGCACACCCGCCCTACCTGCTGCCCGGCCTGGTGGACGTGCACTGCCACGGCGGCGCCGGCCACGGTTTTCCCGAGGCGGACGTATCCGGGCTGCGGGCGGCCATCCAGCACCATCGCCGGCATGGCACCACCAGCCTGCTGGGCAGCCTGGTCTCGGCGCCGCCGGAGGTACTCGAGCAGCGGATCCGGGTGCTCTCGCCGCTGGTCGAGGCCGGTGAGTTGGCCGGTATCCACCTCGAGGGGCCGTTCCTGGCCACCGCGCAGTGCGGCGCGCAGGACCCGAGGACGATCATCCCCGGGGACCCAGGGCTGCTGGACCGGCTGATCGATCTGGGGCAGGGTGTGGTCAGCTCGATGACGCTGGCGCCGGAGACACCCCGCTACCGCGAGCTGCTGCGGGTGATGGTCCGGCACGGCGTGCTGCCCAGCCTCGGGCACACCGACGCCACCTCGGCGGTCACCGGCGCGGGTATCGCCGCGGTCGGGGGTGGGCGGCTGAGCGCCACCCACCTGTTCAACGCGATGCCGCCGATGCACCACCGGGCGCCTGGGCCGGTGGCGGCGTGCCTGGCCGCGGCGGCCCGGGGCGAGATGATCCTGGAGCTGGTGGCCGACGGGGTGCATCTGGCGGACGAGACCACCGCGATGGTCTTCGACCTGGTCGGGCCGGGGCAGATCGCGCTGACCACGGACGCGATGGCCGCCGCCGGCATGCCGGACGGGCGCTACCCGCTCGGCTCGCAGCAGGTGGATGTGGTGCAGGGCGTGGCCCGGTTGGCCACCCGGCTGGGCGACACACCCGGGTTCATCGCCGGGGGGACGGCGCGACTGATCGACGTGGTGCGGCGGGTGGTGCGCCATGCCGGGGTTCCACTGGCGGCCGCGGTGGTGGCGGCGAGCGGCACGCCGGCCCGGCTGCTCGGGATCGACCACGAGGTGGGTGATCTGGTGGTCGGGCGGCGCGCGGACATCGTGCTGACCGATGCCGAGCTCACCCCGCTGGACGTGATGCGCGGGGGCCGCTGGCTGGTCGGCGGGCGGGACCTGGCCGCCGTGTAGCCCCGCGCCACGCTTCTGGGGGACCCCGGCCGCGTCCGCTGGTCATGACCAGATGAGACAATGGACCCGGCGAGGACATCATCGGCTCGGCGCGGAGGTCGGAATGGCGCAGCCCGTGCGCATCGTGGACGGGGTAGTTCCGAAGCACGAGCAGCTGCGCTCCATCCTGACCGAGCTGGCTACCCGCGAGTTGGCGCCCGGCGACATGCTGCCCAGTGAGCGACAGCTGTGCCTGGACCACGGGGTCAGCCGGATCACCGTGCGGGAGGCGATCGGGCAGCTGGTCAGCGAGGGCCTGCTGGTGCGGGTGCGCGGCAAGGGCACGTTCGTCGCCGAACGCACCGTCCGCTCCCGGCTGCACCTGGCCTCGTTCCAGGAGGACATGCGCCGGCTTGGTCTGGAGCCGACCACGGTGCTGCTGTCCGCCGAGCACGCCGAGCCGCCGTCGAGGACCGCCGAGCTGTTCGCCCCACGTGGCGGGGCGATGGGCTATCACATCCGGCGGCTGCGGGTGGCCGACGGCATCCCGATCGCGGTGGACGACGCCTGGTACAACGCGGCGTTGGCGCCCGGGCTGGACCGGTTCGACCTGACCCGCTCCATCTACCGGACACTGACCGAGCAGTACGGGCGCGGCCTGGATCGCGCCGAGCAGACGGTGGGCGCGATCGGCGCCAGCCGGGAGATCGCCGCGCTGCTCGGGCTGCCCGTGTCGCGCCCGGTGTTGGTCTTCGACCGGGTCAGCTACAGCGGTGACCAGGTGATCGAGCACGCCCGATCCTGGTATCGCGGCGACCGCTACGAGCTGCAGATGACCCTGGACGGCTGAGCGGCGCACGCGTCCGACGCGGGGCTGTGCCGGCCCGGACGCGAAGGCCGGCCCCACCCCAAGGGGTGGAGCCGGCCGGCGTACCCGCGCGTGGCCAGGTCAGTGATTCACGTCCACGTCGTGGCTGTCCTGGTAGTCGCTGCTGTTGTGCGAGTTGTAGTCGTCGTGGCTGTCGGTGTCCGAGTTGTCCTCGTAGTGCGAGTACGAGGAGTCGTCGTGGTAGCTCTGGTCGGTGCTCTGGTTGGCATCGCCGTCCGCGCCGGCCACGTTGACCGCGGTGCTGCCGTCACCGGAGCTGTGCACCCGGGTGCTGGTGTCGTTGTCCTCGTTGTGCCCGTAGGCGTTGCCGCCGATGGACACGGCGCCGCCGTCGCCGATCCGAGTGTCGCCGAGGTCGGCGTTGGTCGCGTCACCCGAGCCGAACGCGGTGGTGTTGTGGTCGCCGGTCACTGCCTGGTTGTCGTGGCCGATCACGTTGCCGTCGCCCGAGGTGATGGTGCTGTCCCGGATGTCGCCGCCGGCGGCCACCGAGCCGTCGCCGGACGCGACCACCGGGTCGTTGTCGATCACCTGGTGGAAGTCGCCGCCGTCGCCGCGCCCCCAGTTGTCGTGGTCGCGGTTGTTGTCGTGGTCGCGGTTGTCGTCGTCGTTGCGGTCCCGGCTCCAGTCCCGGTCCCGGTCCCCGTCCCGGTCCCAGTCGCCGCGGTCGTCACGGTCGCCGCCGGTGTCGATGCGCTGGTGCACCGAATTGTCGATATCGGTGTCGCTGCGCTCCCACGAGTCGTTGTTGTCGTGGATGTAGCTGCGCAGGTAGCTGGAACCGCTGTCGTGGTCGTTGTTGTTCCACTCGTGCGGGGACGGGTAGCGGTAGTCGTTGTCCGAGTAATCGCCGTCCGAGAGTAGGGACAGCGCATCGTGCACGTCCCCGCCCGACAGGTCGTGGAACCCGTGATCTTCGGCGTAGCCGCGCGGGTCGCGGTCAAACGCGTCGCGGGCGTCGCGGTCGGACAGCAGGTTCACGATCCAGTCCTGCAGCGGTGTGGCCATGCTTAGTCAGCTCCTCCAGAAGCGGCGTCCAATGCCGTGGGTATGCTCGCGTTCCCCATCACAGTTGAAACTATGGCCCCATCGGTCCCACCCGCAACGGGGGCAGGGCCGGGTTCACCCCGGCCAGCCACGTCGTGGGCGTGAGTTTCGTGCGTTCGGGGCATGGGGGATCCAAGGGCTGGGGGCCCGACGACACCGTCGCCGGTGGGGAACGAAGGACATCCTGGCGCAGCGCTGAGATCGGGCTCCGGGCGGGTCCGGTATGGGCGATCACTGGGGCGTTTCGACGCTCAGCCGCCGTGCCGTAGCGTCGGTATGAGCGTTCCGCCGGATCCGGTCGGTCAGCGGTCGCGCTGCCGCGGCGAAATGGTCGCTACTGCACCATCCGCCTCCCGCATTACCCCATTCGCGCCGCTAGTCATTCATTTTGTGGATGCGCTCAGCAAAAACGTGATAAATAGCATGAGTGGGATCGGGGGGGTAATTAGATTGTCGTGATTCGTGCTAGCCTAGCGATCCTCACGGCTCTATCCTGGTGAGGCGTTCATGCGGCAGCTAGCTATTCAGGTAAGAGCCGTCATGGTTGCCGCGGACAACTACCGTCGCGCTATGGCGGCCGCTCTGGGCGTGGGGGTAACTGAGATATCGGCGCTGGGCGAGCTGCGCGAGGACGGCCCGCTCACCCCGTCCGAGCTGTCCCGGCGTCTCGGCCTCACCTCGCCGAGCGTCACCTCCCTGCTCGATCGCCTCGAGTCGGCGGGGCTGGTGGTGCGGCGGCGGCACCCGGCGGACCGGCGCAGTGTGCTCGTCCAGCTGACCGGCGGCGCGGATGCGGCGTTGGCCGCCCTGTTCGAGCTGTTCAGCGACGACGTCGCGGACGCGGTCGAATCGTCGGATCCCGATCACGTCGCGGAGCTGGCCGCGATGCTCGGCGGCATCGCCGAGGCCATGTCGACCAGGGCTGGCGATCGCGATAGCATCGCGCGCGAACTCGCCGAACGGGTCGCCCGGTACCGGGCTGGTGGCCGGCCGCCGAATGCCTCTGATGAATAGCGACAGTCCCGAACATCTAGATCGTCTAGATATGCGCCATTCGCGTTTTTCTCTTCGTGTATTTCTCCGATCGGAGTTACCCCATTTAGTGGATGGTCGACAAGGTCCGATCGGAGATGATGACCAGGACGGCAGCACATCGGGTCGACCCCCCGGACCTGAGGGCTCCACTTCTGCCGTCACCTCTGAAGTCACCGGCCGGTGACACCCCGCGCCGGCCGGTGACTTCACATCCGCGGCGCGGTGGCCCGGGAGCCGCTCGGAGCGGCTTTGCGGCAGGCCATATCGTGGCGCGCATGAGGTACTGGAAGCGTTCGCCGGTCATCGCGATCACGGTGCTGGCCACCGCGCTGGTGCTGCTCGCCGGCTGCGATACCGCCTCGACAGCGCAGCAGGACGCGCCGCCGCCCGAGCAGGCCCCGCCGAGTGCCCCGCCGAGCCCGGCCGCGCCGGTCGCCTCGCCGGCTCCGGTGGTCATCCCCGGTCTGCGCCCGCTGACCGCGGCGCAGAGACAGCAGCGGGATTATTGCCAGCAGGGCGTGGTGCGCAACGGGTGCCAGTTCTACACCGACGACTCACTGCGGCTACAGGGCATCGATCCGGACAGCTGAGCCACGCTGCCGCGAACACGGGCGGTGACCTCGGTCGGCGCCGCCACTCGAGCGGGTGTCGGGGCCCCTGGGGGCTCGGGGGTGATCCCCCAAGCCCCCAATGTCGGCTCCCCTCACTGACCTGGCTACCGTTCCTCAGGAACTGGGCGGGATCCCCGATTCCCGCGCGCTGGTACGGCCGTACGTTTTGCTCCGACGCCGATGCACCGGCTGAGAAGCACCTACCGAGACCGAAGGAGCTGACCGAGATGAGCGACACCTCGCTGCTGGACTGGATCCTGAGCCTGCTGCGCGACCCCGAGGCGCGCGCCGACTTCCTGGCCGACCCGAACGGCTACGCCGAGGACCACGGGTTCGACAACCTGTCCTCCGGCGACGTGTACGACGCGCTGTGCCTGGTCTCCGATGACAGCGACCACTACTCCAATAACGACACGCACTACCCGGCGCCGAAGCACTACGACAACGACGACCACGACGGCGGTTCGGACTACCTGCGCAGCTACATCACGAACAACTACACCACGATCGAGGAGCACAACACCGAGATCGACAACTCGGTGCACCAGAACATCGACACCGACGGTGGCGACTTCAACCAGGTGATCGACAACGACCCGGTGGTGGCGTCCGGGGACGGCGCGGTGGCCGCCGGCGGCGACATCCGGGACAGCACCCTCACCTCCGGTGACGGCAACGTGATCGGTGACAACAACCAGGCGGTCACCGGGGATCACAACACCACGGCGTTCGGCTCAGGTGACGCGACCAACGCCGACCTCGGCGACACCCGGATCGGCGACGGCGGCTCGCTGTCCCTGGGCGGCGACGCGTACAGCCACAACGAGGACAACGACACCTCCACCTCGGTGCACAACTCTGGTGACGGCAGCACCTCGGTGAACGCGGCGGGCAGCCAGGGCGACGCCAGCCAGTACACCAACCAGAGCGAGCACGACGACAGCACGCGCAGCAGCTACGAGAACAACTCGGACAGCAACAGCCACGACGACTACAACTCGCACAACAGTGGCGAATACAGCGACAGCCACGACGTCGACGTGAACCACGTCTGACGGCTCAGCCGGCTGGGAGTCACCAGAACGGCGGTCGGTTCCGCGCGCGCCCCTAGCGAGCGGAGCCGGCCGCCATTCGCGACCGCCCCCTCGCGCCCCCCGCCGCACATGGTCACTTGTCGTTGGAACTTGACGCGACAAGAGGCTCTGGTCGGCGGAATTAGGCACGACAAGTCGGATTGGGGCCGGCGGTTGGGACTCAGTACGTCTGGGGGACCCGGATGTGGTCGAAGATCAGGCTGGTCTGGGTGCCGGCCACGTCGGTGTGGCTGTTGAGCGTCACCACGAGCTCCCGCAGCGAGGCGGTGTCCGCCGTGGCCACGTGCAGCAGGTAATCGTCGACCCCGGCGAGGAAGTAGACATCGCGCACCTCGGGTAGCGCCCCCACCCGGCTGACGAACTCGGCGAGCCGACTGCGGGCGTCGCTCTGCAGCCGGACCGAGATCATCGCCTGCATCGGATGGCCGGTGGAGGCCGGATCGATGTCCGCGTGATATCCCCGGATCACGCCCCGGGCACGCAGCGCGCGGACCCGCCCGAGGCAGGTTGACGGGGCGATTCCGGCCAGTTCGGCCAGCGCGTTGTTGGGGATTCGGGCGTCGCGCTCCAAGTGGCGCAGCAGCTCCCGATCGATGCGGTCCAGCGGGGTTCGCACATCATGCGGTGGGACCCCGGCAAACGGCCGCCGATCTGACTTTTCTACGCCCATGCCGCCAGCATAGAGAATTATCTGCAAAATGATTCCATTTGGAGCGCGGAATCTTCATTATTGTGGACACCGCCGCACACCAGGGGAGATGCCATGAGGATCGCCGTTCCGCGCGAGGTCAAGGACAACGAGTTCCGGGTGGCGATCACCCCGGCCGGAGTCCACGAGCTGGTCAGCCGAGGCCACGAGGTGGTCATCGAGCAGGACGCCGGCCTCGGTTCGGCAATCCCGGATGAGGACTTCAAGGCGGCCGGCGCGCAGATCCTCGGCGACGCGGCATCCGTGTGGGCCAGCGCCGAGCTGCTGCTCAAGGTCAAGGAGCCGATCGCGCAGGAGTACGGCTTTCTGCGCCGCGACCTGACCCTGTTCACCTACCTGCACCTGGCCGCGTCCGCGCCGTGCACCGAGGCGCTGCTGACCGGTGGCACCACGTCGATCGCCTACGAGACCGTGCGCACGCCGGACGGTCGACTGCCTCTGCTCGCCCCGATGAGCGAGGTCGCTGGCCGGCTCGCCCCGCAGGTTGGCGCCTACCACCTGATGCGCAGCGCGGGTGGCCGCGGCGTGCTGATGGGCGGCGTCCCCGGTGCCCCCGGCGCGCACGTTGTGGTCATCGGCGCCGGTGTCTCCGGGCAGAACGCCACCGCCATCGCGGTCGGCATGGGTGCTCGGGTCACCGTGCTGGACCTGGACGTGGACAAGCTGCGCCAGATGGACGCCCTCTACCAGGGGCGGATCCAGACCGTGTACTCCACGGCGTACGCGCTGGAGCAGGCCGTGCTGGACGCCGACCTGGTGATCGGCGCGGTGCTGGTGCCCGGTGCGCGGGCCCCCCGGCTGGTGTCCAACGAGCTGGTCGCCCGGATGAAGAAGGGCGCCGTGCTGGTGGACATCGCCATCGACCAGGGCGGCTGCTTCGCCGACTCGCACCCGACCACGCACGCCGACCCGACCTACCCGGTGCACGAGACGGTGTTCTACTGCGTGGCCAACATGCCCGGCGCGGTGCCGCACACCTCCACCCACGCACTCACCAACGCCACGCTGCCCTACGTGCTGCAGCTGGCCGACAAGGGCTGGCGGGACGCGCTGCGCGCCAACCCGAGCCTGGCGGAGGGCCTGAGCACCCACGACGGCAAGCTCGCCGCCGCGGCGGTGGCGCAGGCGCACGGCCTGGCGCACGTGGCGGTCGAGGAGCTCATCGGCTGAGCCTGGGGGAGTGCGGTCGAATCGGCCGGGGAGCGACCGCCGCTCCCCGGCCGATCCGCGTTCTGGGTCGGCCGCTAGGCCCCGGAGCGGCCCTGGGCTACCCGGGCGCGACGCACGAGACCGGTAGATCCCGCCCACACAGCGCGCGTAGGGCCGACACAGCAGCCCAGGCCGCTGTGCCGAGCCACGCGGGCTGTGTGAGCAAGACGCCCGGCGCCTGTGAACGCGGCGGGCGACGCTGCCGCGCCAATCGCCCGACCAGGCCCGCCGCACAGACCGGGTGTACGTCGCACAGACTGTGCACGGCCTGTGCCACCTACACCCTGAGCTCTGTGCCGCGCTCATGCGGCGGTCAGCCACGAGTGGCGGTCAGCCACGGGGCGGCCCCGCACCGCCGTAGGTCCGCTCACACAGCGCGCGTAGAGCTGACACAGCCGCCCAGGCCGCTGTGTCGAGCCACGTGGGCTGTGTGAGTAAGACGCCCGCAATTTCACGGCGGAGCCGACGCGCCCTTATCTTCTTTGTTTGGCGCGTGTTTCGGCGGATTCGTCCGTCGAACCTGGACGGTGATCGATCTCTTCGAACTTGCATCCCGGGGAATCAGTATTCAGCAATTGTTTCGGCAATGCCGCAATACTTGAGCGCGCTGGTGCTGGTGAACCTGGTCGGAGTGGGGAGTCTGGCGAGGCGGAGTGATGGCGAGCAATCGTCCCGCTGCTGGTCAGATGCCCGTGTTGCACATCGGCGCTGTGCAACACCAGCAACATCATCCCGTCCAGGCTACACCAGCCGCAGCTTTGCGGGGAAGTTCTCACCGGCCACGGGCTGGTTGGTCCGTCGAGGCCCGCACCGCCGAACGCCAGAATGCGGCTACGCCGAATGCCGTAATTGTCCGAGCGGCTCAGTGGCATTGTGCCGATTCGCCGGTGACCAACCGGGCCAGTGTGTGTAGCGTGCGCCGAGGCGCGGGAGGTCATCTCGGGCCAGCCGCTGAGCCGCTCCCCGCGCAGGCCCCATTCGGCGGTACCCAGCGGGATCGTGCTTTCTGGAGGTCCGGTGAGGGTGCTGATCAGTTCCCCCGCCTTAGCCTGGCCTCCTTACCGCGAGCCTGATAGCTCTTATCAAGGTTCGCTTTTGTGTCGATTCATTGCGCCATTCCCTATCCCGAGAGGTTGTAATGGAGCACAAATCGGAGCCGGTTGCCGGCCTGGTCGCCACGATCCGGTCGAGCATCCGGCTGCGCGACGGGTACTACCTCAGCGAGGAACTGGTCGACCTGTACCTCGTTGGCGTGCTGCGAGGCGTCGCGGTGGGCCTGCAGGACGCCGAGGGACCCTACGGGCAGGACGAGTCCCGCCGGCGCATCCGGCTGGACGAACTCGCCCGGACATCCGCCGAGCTGCTCGATCACCTCGACCGGCTGCGTCCCGAGCCGGCCCGCCCCGGCCCCGCACCGATGCCGAGGCAGCCTGAGGACTGGGTATCGCCCGGGGGAGGCGCAAGCAAGGCACGCTGAGGAGTCCCGCCGAGCAGCGAACGGTGGCACTATCGGGGGTGGGTTGTGGTGCACGCCACACCGGCGGCCCACCGCCCGCGCCGATCGCTGTCAAAGGGGCCGATCAGATGAGCGCTGTGTTGAGTATTTTCCTTCTCCTCGTGTTCGCGCTGCTGGTGTTGACCAGCTCGGGTGTGCGGCAGGTACAGCAGTACCAGCGCGGGGTGGTGTTGCGATTCGGCCGGCTGTTGCCGGCCACCCGAGAGCCGGGGCTGCGCGTGATCATCCCGTTCGCCGACCGGATGACCAAGGTGTCGATGCGGACCGTGGTGCTCGACATCCCCGCGCAGAGCGCGATCACCAGGGACAACGTCAGCATCGGGGTGGACGCGGTGGTCTACTTCCGGGTCGACGATCCGGTCAAGGCGATCATCAAGGTAGAGAACTACCTGCAGGCCACCTCCCAGGTGGCGCGGACCTCGTTGCGCTCGGTGATCGGGCGCGCCGAGCTGGACACCCTGCTGTCGGACCGCGAGCAGATCAACGGCGAGCTCAAGGCGGTGCTGGATGCGCCGACCGACGACTGGGGCATCATCATCGACCGGGTCGAGGTGAAGGACATCTCGCTGCCCGACGGCATGCGCCGGTCGATGTCCCGGCAGGCCGAGGCGGAGCGGGAGCGGCGGGCCAGGGTGATCGTGGCGGACGCCGAGCTGCAGGCCTCCGGCAAGCTGTCCCAGGCGGCCAGCGCGATGGCGGCCACTCCGGGTGCGCTTCAGCTGCGGATGCTGCAGACCGTGGTGGATGTCGCGGCGGAGAAGAACAGCACGCTGGTCATGCCGTTCCCGGTGGAGCTGCTGCGCTTCTTCGACCGGGCTACCAGCGTCGACGTGCAACGCACCACTAGCGGTGGCGACATCGAACGCACCACCAGCGGCGACGTCGAACGCACCACCAACGGGAAGTTGCCGGTTACCACAGACTCCCCGGCAGATCCTGGGTGAGCAGGTCGAGCTCGCCGCGCGTCTTGGCGGCGTAGGCGGCCGCCACCCGGCCGTCGTACTCCTCCATGGTCAACCGACCCTGGCCGAGCGCGCGGCGTAACCGCTCCACGACCGCGTCCCGTTCGGCATCCGACGCGCGGATCTCCCGATGCATGGCCGACCTCACCTCCACACTCCACGAGGGTAAAACACCGTCCGGCCGGGCGGGCGGTGTATGTGTAGGAGGTTGGCCGGCGCGCCGGGGTGGCGCCGCCGGGTTCCGAGTTCTCGACGGAGAGGCGGTCACGGATGGTGGACAGCGCGGCTGGACGAACGGGTGGGCCGTTGTCCGGCCTGCTGGTGGCCGACTTCTCCCGGGTACTGGCCGGTCCGTACGCGACCATGCTGCTGGCCGATCTGGGCGCTGAGGTGATCAAGGTCGAGGGGCCGCAGGGGGACGAGACGCGCACCTGGACCCCGCCGGCCCGGGGCGAGACGTCCACCTACTACCTGAGCATCAACCGAGGCAAACGATCGATCGTGCTGGACCTGCGCGACGAGGCTGATGCCGAGCTGGGTCGCGAGCTGGCCCGCCGGGCGGACGTGGTGATCCAGAACTTCAAGCCGGGCGGGTTGGCCAAGTTCGGCCTGGACTATCCGAGTGTGCGAGCCGCCAATCCTGCCGTGGTGTACGCCTCGATCAGCGGTTTCGGCTCCGCGGCGGGCGCGCGGCTGCCCGGCTACGACCTCATGGCGCAGGCCATTTCCGGACTGATGAGCCTGACCGGGGAACCGGACGGTCCGCCATACCGCGCGGGCATCTCGGTGATCGACGTGTTCGCCGGCAATCACGCCACCATCGGCATCCTGGCGGCGTTGCGGCACCGGGACGCCACCGGCGAGGGGCAGCATGTCGAGGTGAACCTGCTGTCCTCGGCGTTGACCGGGATGGTGAACCAGAGCTCGGCCTATGCCGCCGGCGGGGTGGTGCCGTTCCGGATGGGCAACGCGCACCCCAGCGTCTACCCCTATGAGCCGTTCCCCACCGCCGACCGGGAGATGATCGTCGCGGTGGCCAACAACGGCCAGTTCCGGAAGCTCTGCGAGGTGCTCGGCTGCCCCGAGCTGGCCGACGACGAGCGCTTCCGCACCAACGCCGACCGCACCGCGAACCGGGTCGAGCTGCGCCGGCTGCTCATCCAGCGGCTGGCCACCCGGGGCGCCGAGGAGTGGTTCGAAGCGCTGGTCGCCGCCGGGGTGCCGAGCGGGCCGATCAACACCATCGACGGCGGGTTCGAGATGGCGGACCGGCTGGGCCTGGAGCCCATCGTGGCGGTCGGCGAGGGCGACAAGGCGGTGCCGACCACCCGCCACCCGATCCGGTTCTCCGCCACCCCGGTGGCCTACCAGCTTCCCCCGCCCGAGCTGGACGAGCACGGCGCCGAACTGCGAAAGTGGCTGGCCGCCCCGGAGGATCAAGACTGACCGGCGGTGACCGGCGAACTGGCCGGGGCGGACTCGGCCCGTCCGGGGTGCGCCGGGCGGTCTCGCGCCGGGCTGGCTCGAGCGGTCCGGCGTCGAGATCGACACCATGCGGGATCCACCTCGATCCAGCAAGACTGGCGTCGATCTCGACGCGGCCGATCCCGTCAGCGCGACGCCGCCCGGAATTCGGCGGGAACCGATGTGCCTCGAAATCCGTCAGTTCTAGTAGCCGGGTCAAACGCCGCCGCCCGCGGCGTGGCCGGTGAGCAGCCCCCGCCGGCGGGCACACACCGGCGAGGCGATCGGCTGTGCGCTCCCCAGCCCCGTGGGCACGGGCCGGGTCCGCACGCCCACCGCCGCACACTGGCCAACCTTGGGGGAGGGGGGAGGGCCCGAAAACACGGCCCGCCGGATCAGCGGTCTTCGAGCAGCGGCTGGCGTGGGTTCCAGGTGGTGCCGTCGCGGGCGTCCTTGCGCCGCCTGGCGATGCCGGACAGGGCCTCTAGCACGACCCGGTTGGCCAGGGACGAGGTGATGTCCGCGTGGTCGTACGGCGGCGACACCTCCACCACGTCGACCCCGACCACCGGCAGCTCGTAGGCGATCCGGCGCACCGAGTCGAGTAGCTCCCGGGCGGTCAGGCCACCGGGTTCAGGGGTGCCGGTGCCGGGTGCGTGGCCGGGGTCGCACACGTCGATGTCCACGGACAGGAAGACGCCGTCGCAGTCGTCGGTGGCGATGCCGAACGCCTCGGTCAGGCACTCGCTCAGCCCGCGCGCGACGACCTCGGTCATCTCGTACGAGCGCATCCGCTGGTCGGCCATCCAAGCCAGCGTCTCCGGCTCCGGCCAGTAGCCGCGCAGCCCGATCTGCAGGAACCGGTCTCCTCGCAGGGCGCCGGACTCGATCAGCCGGCGCATCGGTTGCCCATGGCCGATCAGCGAGCCGAAGGTGATGTCCCCGGTGTCCGCGTGCGCATCGAAGTGGATCATCGAGACCCGGCCCTGGCCGAGGTGCTGGGCCACCCCGGCGGCGTCCGGCCAGGCGATGGTGTGGTCGCCGCCGAGCACCAACGGGATGGCCCCGGTGCGGGTCACCGCGTACACCGCCGCCTGCAGGTCGCGCACCGAGCGCTCGGCGTCGCCGGAGTACATCTCCACGTCCCCGGCGTCGTACACCCGAAGATCCGCACCCAGGCCGTCCACCCGCAGCGCAAGGGACGGCCGCGACCCGTCGTGCGGCATGTAGCAGCTCTGCCGGATGAACTGCGGGCCGAACCGGGTGCCGGCGCGGTGTGAGGTGCCGCCGTCGAACGGGGCGCCCAGGATGACCACGTCGGCGTCGGCGTAGGTGCCCGGGTCCGCCCAGTCGCAGCGGTCCACCCCGAGGAAGGTGATGTCCGGGCCGAACTGTGCACCGTAGCGGGCCAACTCATTCCCCCAGGTAGGACATCACGTGCTTGACCCGGGTGTAGTCCTCCAGGGAGTACAGCGAGAGGTCCTTGCCGTAGCCGGACTGCTTGACCCCGCCGTGCGGCATCTCGGCCACCAGCGGAATGTGGCAGTTGATCCACACGCAGCCGGTGTCGATCGCGGCGGACACCCGCAGCGCGGTGCCATGGTCGCGGGTCCACACGCTGCTGGCCAGGCCGTAGTCGGTGTCGTTGGCCATCTCGATGGCCTCGGCCTCGTCGGTGAAGCTCTGCACGGTGATCACCGGGCCGAAGATCTCGGTCCGGATCAGCTCGTCGTCCTGACGCAGGCCGCTGACCAGGGTGGGGGTGTAGAAGTAGCCCTCGCCGCCGGCCTTCTCGCCGCCGGTGACCACCTGTGCGTGCGACGGCGCCCGCTCCACCAGCCCGGACACGTGCCGCAACTGGTTGGGGTTGTTCACCGGCGGGATGAAGAAGTCCTCGCTGCCCGCCGTCTCATCACGGGAGAGCCGCACGGTGGCGGCCTGCTCGGCCAGCGCGGCGACCAGGTCGTCCCGGATGCCGGCGGCCGCGATCACCCGGGTGGCCGCGGTGCAGTCCTGCCCGGCGTTGAAGTAGCCGGCCACCGCGATGCCCTCGGCGGCCGCGGCGATGTCGGCGTCCGCGAACACGATCACCGGGGCCTTGCCGCCCAGCTCCAGGTGCGCCCGCTTGACCCGGTCCGCGGCGGCGTGCGCGACGGCCTTGCCCGCGGCGGTGCTGCCGGTGATGGACACCATCGCCGGGGTCGGGTGCTGGGTCAGCGCCGCCCCGGTGGACCGGTCGCCGCAGACCACGTTGAACACCCCGGCGGGCAGGATGTCGGCGAACAGCTCGGCCATCAGCACCGTGCTGGCCGGCGTGGTGTCCGACGGCTTGAGCACCATGGTGTTGCCGGCGGCCAGGGCCGGGGCGAACTTCCACACCGCCATCATCATCGGGTAGTTCCACGGCGCCACCGAGCCGACCACGCCCACCGGTTCGCGGCGGATCGTGGAGCTGTATCCGCGCATGTACTCCGCGCTGGCCTTGCCCTCCAGCAGCCGGGCCGCCCCGGCGAAGAACCGGATCTGGTCGACCATCGGCGGGATCTCCTCGGCGAGGGTCAGCGCGACCGGCTTGCCGGTGTTCTCCGCCTCCGCCGCGACCAGCCGCTCGCCGTTCGACTCGATCGCGTCGGCCATCCGCAGCAGGTAGCCCATCCGCTCACCCGGGGTGGTCTTGCGCCAGTCGGTGAAGGCCCGCGAGGCGGCGCCGAACGCGGCGTCGATGTCCGGTTCGGTGGACAGCGGGGCGGAGGCGTACACCGCGCCGGTGGACGGGTTGACCACGTCGGTGTAGCGGCCTTCCGAGGGCGGGACGAACTCGCCGCCGATGAAGTTGGACAGCTGGGTCTTCTCGGTCATGGGGGCAGTCTGCTCCACGGAATCGCTCGCGTGCACCCTCGTTCGCTCCTGGATCGGTCCTCGTCGACGGCGGCCGCACAGGAAAGCGCGGCCGCCCGAAAAGGCTAAAGGTAGCCGTCGCGCAGCGCGGACTGGTCGGGCAGCTCCAGCGGGGGCAGCGCGGCGCCGGTGGCCCTGACCAGGATGTGGTCGGCCAGCGCGGGGTTGCGGGCCAGCACCGGCCCGTGCAGGTAGGTGCCGATGATCCGCCCGTGCAGCGCGCCCTCGCCGGCCGCCCGGCCGAACT
>Ga0193743_1000629_pt1 | contig 27666 bp, 17 predicted proteins | sample L2c2metaG_FD_143038 | JGI IMG/M metagenome (GOLD analysis project Ga0193743, IMG submission 143038) | Soil microbial communities from a riparian zone of the East river system, Colorado, United States - L2c2 | ecosystem: Environmental > Terrestrial > Soil > Riparian zone | place: USA: East River...
CAATCTCAGGAAGCCGCATAGATCCAATATCCTCCTCGCGCCGTCGGCCAAGCTTCGGCCCGGCGAGTTGTAAGTTCTTCTTCAGTACAGGAGCAGAGAGCCTCTGCAATCAATGATGTGGTGACGACTGAATTTCGAAAAGTTTCACTTGGTCTCTCCGAGGGATGGCGACTCTTTGCTGAGTCCGAACTATTTCGAGACCGCACGTGCTGCGCTCTCAAATTAGATCCGCGACTTCCGTGGGGTGCGACATGTAGACTGAATGGCTGGCGCCCGCGACTTCGACCGTGTGGCTATGAGCTCGCTCAGCATAAACCGTTCGAGGTCAGGGTTGATCGTTCTATCCGCTCCGGCAACGACCATCCAACTCGGTTTTTCTCCATGCAGGCGTGGTGATGACTGCCTTGAAATTGTCCGCGGCGTTGGGTACCTGCGATCGCGCCATGAATGCGGCGTGCTCCGCTGACAAATCGGCCGCAAAGTACTCATGGAACTGGGTGGGATCGAGGTACGTGAAACCATCTGCCGTCCTCTTTATCCAACTGCCCAAACGCTAATCGCATTACTGCTGGATCCAGCGAGCAAATAGTAAGCCGCAGGAATAAAGCCAGTATCTGGCCAACCCTTCGAAAGCTGGAAAAGAGCCTTTGCAGCCGGTGCCTCCGCGTTGCACAAAGACGCGCCAGAAAGAGGCTAGCTTCTTTCACCGGAATTGCCTCCCCGATCGAGTGCTTTCTCTATACCACTTGCAGACTCTACGACACTCGGGAGTGTGGGTGGAACTAGAGATGTACCTATGCGTCATAACAACCTGTCGATACGGAGAGAGGTGGAACTGAGCTAAGACGATCAATCGCATGCTTAACAAGTCCTTGCACCTCAGATGGTGATACGCCGAGAAACTTCGCAACCTCTGCTTCAGACGAACGGATTATCAATCTCAGCATGAATGCCAGGCGGGGGTGATCGGGCAAGCTGCCAATAGAATTCGACTGAAAAAACCGGTTCTCATCTTCCTCTCTGCGCGCGTCCGACAGTACAGTAATCGCCTGGGTGATGAGAACGTCTCGAGCCTGACTGTAAGCGAGTGCTGGAATAGAAGATTCAAATGCGGTCATATCGAGCTTAGTGATCGTGCGTGCGAATGTATCTTCGACGAGCTTGCCATCTGCTACGAGATACCATGCCAACTTCGCGAACTCATCCAGGTGCTCGAGCATCAAGAAGCACCATGCGGTTTTCGGTGATGGGGAAAGTGATACAGATGCGAATGAAGTTGCCATGATTGTCACTCCTAGCTTTGTAGTTCTGCGGCGCGTTTCAAAGACTAAGAACCGTCACTGTTAGTGAGGCTCTGATCCAGCGGTTGCCTCTGATGTCTTCTACGTGCCACCTTCATTTTCCCTCGGTTCAGCTCCTTCATTTCCATGAGTGGCCATCTCAGTTTGTTGATTCTTTAAGAGCAGTTCGCAGATCCATCGCTGCAGGCTTCGAAGCCGCTCTGCCACTCTTCAGCTCTTCTAAAGGTAGAGATCTATTCTTCGTCAGACTCAGCGTGAATACTGTCCTCTCTCGATTCGATTCCTCGAGGCAGACGCTACCACCGTGCTCTTCAGCGATTCGACGAGCCAGGGTGAGCCCCAGGCCTGTTCCGTTGGGTTTTCCTGCAGTCACGAACGGATCGAACAATGTCTTCCGGACAGAGGCAGGTATGCCGGGGCCATTGTCCAAGATTGTGACGTAGATCCGTTCATCGACTTCCGTAAGGTGGACCTTCACCTCAGGCACGTGAGTTGAGCGTGTCGCAGCTTGGCAGGCATTGAGCAACAAGTTATAGATGGCACTTTCAAGATTCCTCGCATCGATATCTGCTTCCGCCGGTGAGAACTTGCCGACGGTGATGGACACGTTCTGCCCATCTGGATGAAACTTCACTGCTGCAACGGCTTTCTCAACGACTAAGGAAACGCACGCATGGACAAGCGAGCTTCTCCGTCCGCTACCGAATTGGAGCAGTGAATCCATGCGTTCCGTCATCGCGAGCACTGCTTGTTGAATTTCGAGCAGCAGATCAGCCCGCACGCTCGCACATATATCGTGGCGCTCGAGGAACTCGACGTTCGCATAGATCGCCGTGAGCGAGTGGCGCATATCGTGGGATATCGAGCATGTCATCCTGCCGATTGCCGACATCCTCTCTGCCTCTATCAGTTGGCTTGGTGCACGCCGCTGCGGTTCGTTTCGCAGATCCAGACCAACTCCCTTATCGAACATAAGGATATTGCCGCGATCTGAAATCTTTGTTTTCCTAAGGTGTGTTCTCACTGTTCCCCCTGCGTTCCCTATTTTTGTTGTTCACGGCAAGTTGCCTCGAAGCTAATCAGCGGTGGTGAAGACAGCTGACTCCCTCTCTCAAACCGGAGCCTTGCAGCAGTGCCGGTTCGTTCTCTCAGTCTTGTTCTCTGTCCATCCACTCGCGGACGTACGCCGGACAGTTCTCAAGCTTCACGCCATCCGCCTCGCAACTCCGTAGAAACCTTACTGTGTCACGATCCGCCAGTCTCACGTCCCACAAATCCAGAATGATGTTTGGGTAGTCGCGGTCAAAAAGTTTCTTCAGCTCCGCGACCTGCTCCGCCTCCATACGCCCACTTAGGGTAAATACCGTGAATCTCTGTCGCGCTGATCTCTCGATTCTCAAGGTCATCGGTTGTCGTTAGATGCTCTGCCTTGCCGCCATTCCCGCCACTGACGTAAGGGAAAAGCAATCCAGAGGCCACATGCAACGTATTGAAACCAGGAGGCTAGAGGCATCGGTCGGATGCCGATATTTCGGCAAGTGCCGAAATATCGGGAATTTAAAAAGGCATTACTACTAATAAGCGATAAATTTGTGTTTCTTGATCCTCAGTTGCTTGATTTTCGAGTCCAGGGTCGATCGGGGAATTCCGAGTTTCGCTGCCGCACCTTTTGGGCCAGCGACTTTTCCCTTGCATTCAGCCAATGCGGTTTCAATGATCTCTCTCTCCTGGTTCTGGAGAGTGTCTGGTAAAGGGTTTGGCAATTCTTGTCGGGCTGGCTCCAGGCTGGCGAGCCAAGCCTTTTCGATCCAAAAGGTATCGCCGCTGCTCAGGATCACCGATCTCTCAACGATATTTTGCAGCTCACGGATATTTCCCGGCCAAGGATAAGATTTGCATAGTTCAAGCGTATTCATGTCGATTTTGCGAATCTGCTTGCCCGCTTTGTCCGCATATCGCTTAACGAAGTACTCAATCAACATCGGAATATCCTCCTTCCGCTTGCGCAGAGGAGGTATCTCGATCGGAAAAACGTTGAGTCGGTAAAACAAGTCGGATCGAAACGTTCCCGCGGCAATGGCTGACGTTAAATCACGGTTGGTTGCGGCTATGACGCGAACGTCGGTAGAAAGAATTTGGTTACCTCCCACTCGTTCGAACTGCCGCTCCTGTAGTACTCGCAGCAACGTAATCTGGGTCTCTGCGGGAAGATCGCCCACCTCGTCTAGAAAAATCGTACCGGAATGTGCCAGCTCAAAGCGGCCCTGGCGGCGCTGCACCGCGCCGGTGAAGGCGCCTTTCTCGTGGCCAAACAGCTCCGAGGCGATCAAGGAGGAAGGAATTGACGCACAATTGACGCTGATGAACGCCTGGCCGGAACGTTGCGAGTGCTTGTGTACGGCGCGAGCAATTAATTCTTTTCCGGTACCGGTTTCGCCAGTGATAAGCACCGTGGAATCGGTGGGGGCCACTTTCACAACGCTGGAGAGCACGGTTTGCAGGGCCGGTGACGAGCCCACAATTTCCTCAAACATGAATGTCTGATCGATTTGCTCCCTCAGCGCAAGGTTTTCGTCCCGCATCCTCTCCTCGGCTCGCTTGCGATCTTCAATATCCGTCCCAGTTGCATACCAGCGAATAATATTGCCGTGATCGTCGCGAAGCGGATTGAAGCGGACAAGAAACCAGCGATAGTTACCGTCTTTCCCAAGCGCTCGTTGCTCAAGTTCAAAAGGCTTACCGCGCACGAGCGCCCCATGGCGCTCCTCGCGCAGCCTTTCTACATCGTCGGGGTGGAAGACCCGTGCGCGCTGGTCTTCTCTCTGCACGTCTTCCAAAGTGAGACCGGTGTAGTCGAGCACTGTCTGATTTGCATAAAGGGCTGTCCCATCCGGGCGCAACACGTAAATATAACTGGCGACGGCGTCGGCCATTCGCCGAAGCTCTGTTTCCTCCGCCTTTATTTGCTCAAACGCAGTCTGCAGAGCCGCTCTCGCTTCGTGCTGCTCGGTAACATCCATCGCCGTACCGACCAATTCAATGACATCACCGAAAGCATTCACTACCGGGTGTCCGACCACATGAATGTACTTCGTCGCGCCGTTTGGCAGAAGAAGCCTATAGTCGGTCTCAAAGTCGGTCCTGTCCCGAATGGCCTGCTCGACCACAGGTGTGTAGTAATGCGCGTCCTCCGGGTGCAGCCGCCGGACTACCTCCATGTAAAGTGGTGGCGTGGGACAAGGATCGAGGCCGAAGATCCGGTACATCTCTTTTGACCAATAGGAAGCGTTCCAGCCGAACCTTGGGAGCACGGCAAGCCCTTGACCGGCCTCACCCTGCGCGTTTTCCATCTGAGGGACCCGCACCGCCCAACTGCCTGTGTGGGTCAATTTCTGTGCTTCGGCTAAATAACCCTCACTCCGCTGTAGAGCTTCTTCGGCACGTCTGCGCGGTGTAATGTCCTCGGACAGCGCCATTATGAATCGCGGTACTCTCTCCGAGCCAGGCACAAGAGAAACGTTGTTCCTTACCCAAATCGAACTGCCGTCCTTGCGCAGATACTTTTTCTCAATCTGAAACTGTTGTCGTTTTTCCTCCAGCAACTCGGTGATGAGCGCCCAGTTGGCTTCGCGGTAGTCCTCATGCGTTACGTCCAGAAAATTAACTGCGCGCAGTTCCTCCTCCGTGTAACCCACGATTGTCTGGTAGACATGATTGGTGGCTAGAAAGCGGCCGTTCAGGTCAGTCAGCGCAACGCCGATAGCAGAATTCTCAAAGACGGATCTCCACCGCTCCTCGCTTTTCCGAAGGGCTTGCTCAGCCCGCTTGCGATCTTCGATGTCGATAGCGGTTCCATACCATCTGAGGAGCTTTCCGGTTTCATCGCGCAGCGGTACATTGCGAATAAACCACCAGCAATATTCTCCGTCTACCCGCCGAACCCGCGCTTCACTCTCCATGGCTTGCCCGTTCTTAACGGCTGTGTGCCAATCGGCGACGACCCTCGTCCGGTCATCAGGATGAACAACCGCTTCCCACTTCCACCCGAATGCCTCGTCCAACGCTAAACCTGTGAACTGCAACCAACGATCATTAACGAAATCAACCTGACCCTCGGGCGAAGTGCTCCAGACATGCGCCGGAACCGTATTGACCACGTCGCGAAGCTCTCTCTCGCTCCGGCGGGCGGCTTCCGTCCGCTGCTTAATTTCCTCGAAAGCTTTCTCCAACTCGGTTCTGGCCTTCCACTGTTCGGTGACATCCATGATGGTGCCGACGACTTCAGCGATCTCACCCGAGTCATCCCTGACAGGATGAGAGACAGAATGGAGGTGCTTTATGGTGCCGTCCGGGAGAATAATTCGAAAATCATTCTGAGAATCTAGCCACTCTTTTCCAGAGGCTTCCATTCTTGCTCTCTGCTCGATCCGTGGTCGATCCTCAGGGTGAATTCTTTCGAGGAACTGTGGCCAAGTGGGCCCCATTCCCTGGTATTCATAGTCATAAATGCTAAAAATCTCTCGCGACCAGAAGAGAACGCCGGTGCGCACATTCCAGGCCCAACTACCCGTGTGAGTCAATTTCTGTGCTTCGGTTAAATAACCCGCACTCCGCCTGAGTTCTCTTTCTGCTTTCTTGCGCTCCGTAATGTCTCGATAAATGAGGCAGACAGCGACCTGCTCGAAACCACGCGAAATGCCCTTTGCCACAACGGAAACATCAAAGCGAACACCGCCTTTGCGTTGCCTAATGGTTTCCAGCTCAACTCTGTTTCCCGAAATCAGCCGATCCCTGTTCTTGAGAGACTCAGCGCGTAACTCCTCAGGCACTATTAATTCGGGAAGCCACTGTCCCGCAACCTCTTCTGCTGTGTACCCGAACATTCGCGTGAATTCCTTGTTGACCCGCAATACGTGAAAGGCATCGTCGGTCAGGATTACCGCGTCGGGTGATAGCTCAAACAATCCATCGAGCTGCTCTTTCTGCCTGTGCAGGTCCTCATTCGCTGCCGTCAGCTTTGCAGTTCGGTCCACGATCGCGACCTCTAGAGCCTCCTTTCTCCGTCTTACCCAGATCATGAGTATTGCAAACGTCAGGAACACCAGCTGATAAAGAACGCGAGAGATGCTGCTGGTTTCGCCCTCGAAAATGAAGCCGCGGATCAGCGACGAAAGCAAGACTGCCACAATACCGGGCTTCGTGCCGCCGTACCAAAACGTGATGGCGATTGCGGACAGTGCAAATGCAGCAAACGGATGAGGTAGATTGAAATGGTGAAACAGAAGATCCAGCAACAGAGCGCCGGAGACCGAAGCGAAAGCCAATCCATAGCGGCGCGCGAACGACGCACCTGGACGCGTCAACTTTTTTGCTGTAGCTGAAACAGCCATGGTTCAGCCCTTCTCTCACCCTTAGAATCAAAGCTACGATGGTGTCTGTACTGATATTTACCGCAGCTCCGTTCCAATGGCGGCACAACGCGCAGTGTACTACTTCAGAGTGGCTCGCAAGATCGTCCATGCGGTTCAAGCGCACCCTGATCCGCTCGGAATCGTAAAGCGAGAAAGGTTCCGGGAGCGTCCGCTGACGAGGGCGGGCGCAGTAGTAAAGCGCATGCGGTGTCTGAGTTGCGCCGGACCGCTCCGCATCGTGCACAGAATATGCGCTCCCCATTTGCCTTGAGCAGGGTGACTGCTGCAAATGCGAGACACGAATTCGGTTTGGCTCTGTTCCTCATCACCAACGTGGCGCTCTCGTCCAATGTATGCCTAGTTTCTCTTTTGAGAATGGATGGGCGGGCGGACGATGTTTCCTTGTCCCTACGGTGGACACACTTGCATACCTGCTCCGAAAAGCAGCAGCCAGCATTTTAAGCGCCTCTCGAGAGACAGGATCAGTAACTGTTGAATGCAAAATCACATCCGAATCAGGAAGACGGGGAAGCCCATACCGATGCCCGACGTCGAAAGTTCCAACCGGAGCGATGCTATTTGCCAATGGTGAAACTGCCAAACCTGCAGAAACCGCTGCCCCGATGGCTGCCATACCCCCTCCAATGAAAACTTCTCTCCAGGGAATACCCGCTTTATCGAGCAACTTGGTAGCAACACTGCGCACCCCGCAGGATTTTGCTATCGATGCAAGCCGTAAGGGCTGGCCGGGGACTAGCTCCCACTCTGGAGAGGCAAACCAGCCAAATCGTTCCTGAACCAATAGCTCGCCATCACGCCGATCATCCTCCCGCCTGACGATTGCCGCATCGAGCGCCTCCTTATCGAAGGCCTCCATAAGGCTAAAGGACGAGTTAATGTGGGCCTCGATGATAAGACCAGGATCAAAAGCACTCAGTTTTTGCAGCAAGGCCGGCAATCCTGGGCCCGCTATCTGGTCGCTGATTCCTATTGCAATACGTCGGACATCCGCCGATAAACCCGCAACTGCCAGCTCATGCGCAGTGATGAGGTTTCTCGCTGGTTTGAGGAAGGTCATTCCCTGAGTTGATAGCCGAACGTTCCTCGGCGTCCGATCCAGGAGTCGATAGCCTAGCCTGTCTTCCAGGCGTTTGATCTTGACGCTGATCGCGGCCTGTGAAGTATCAAGGGCCGATGCGGCTTTCGTGAAAGAACCGAGATCGGCAACCAAAACAAATGCGTGAACGGAATCTACATCAAGAGCTGGCATAATCATCCAATTTTGTTATGACTGAAATACTCAGGCATATCTGTACATTATTATTCTTCCTCGATAGATTCGTAGTCAAGCTATTTGGAAGTACCGGCGCCGTTGTAGCCGCATGAACATTCCAGATGCCTGAGGATTGATGAGTTCATCGACACAAGAACTACCCACGACACCCGAACTGCCAGGCAGTGCTGCTATACCAACACGATGGCTGGCGCTTGCGGTATTGCTGACAGGCGCGTTCCTTCCGATTCTGGATTTCACCATTGTCAATCTCGCCTTACCATCCATCCGCCAAAGCCTCGGGGCTACCTCGGCGCAAGTGCAGTTTGTCATCTCCGCATATGCAGGGACTTATGCGGTCATGCTCATCACCGGAGGGCGTCTTGGCGACCTGTTTGGACGCAAACGAATGTTTCTGATTGGCGTGGCAGGGTTTTCCGCAACCTCTCTTTTATGTGGATTCGCAGCTTCTCCCACGGTATTAATTCTGGGACGTATTTTGCAGGCTCTCATGGCTACGGTCATGGCCCCCCAGGTCTTGGCATCCATTCGCATACTGTTCCCTGGTCCGGAACAAACGCGAGCCCTGGCGTTATATGGAGCCACTTTCGGGTTAGCGAACATCTGCGGTCAGCTATTGGGCGGATTCCTCGTATTCGCACACCCCTTCGGATTCACATGGCAATCTATTTTCTTCATCAATATCCCCATCGGTATTGTGGCATTCGTGGGAGCCGTCTTCGTTGTCAAGGAAAGCCGGTCCTTACATGCAAGAAAACTGGATTTCATCGGCGTCATTCTGCTATCCGTGACGCTTGGCTGCCTTGTTTATCCGTTGATCGAAGGACGCGAACTTGGCTGGCCCAAATGGATGATATGGATGCTGTGCCTCTGCGTTATTGCACTCCTCGGGTTCATCCGATATGAGGTACGCCTTTACGCAAAAGGTCTCGATCCACTGGTAGAGTTCGCCCTATTTCGGAACCGCCGATTCAGTCTGGGCATCCTTATGGGACTGGTTTTCTACATGCTGTCAGCGTTCTATCTGACCTTCTCTCTCTATCTCCAGGCAGGACTGCACAACACTCCACTCCAAGCCGGACTCGCGATGCTACCCTTTGCGATCAGTTTCTTCTTTAGCTCCGTCGCATCCTCTCCGGCTACCCGCAGGCTCAAAGCCTATGCGCTTCCCGCTGGGTTCGCCCTGCAAGTGATTGGCTTCGGCATCGTTGCGGTTTGTGCTCGGTACCAGTTACGAGGCATCGAAGAAGGACTCGCGTGTGCGGGGATCGGCTATGGCATTGTCATGCCAGGCATCATCAAGGCGGTCATCGGAGATATCGACGAGCGTCACGCGGGATTGGCCGCCGGCATGGTAATGACAGCTCTTCAGATAGGTTCTGCCCTTGGAATCGCCATCGTTGAGGGAGCGTTTTACGCGATCCTCGGCACACGGACTGACATTCAGATCTATGCTCATGCGTTTAGCGACGCGATGGCTTTGAACGTCGTGCTTCTTGCGTTGGGATGCGTATTGTCTCTATTCCTGCCCAATGAAACAAGAGTCGCGCGTGTGTAGCAGCTTGCTTACCGTCCGGATTCAAATTGCTCGTTAACTTTTAGGCGGAGAGGATCGCTGCCGTCTCCGGGGTAATGTGCCCCTGGCGATTTCTGTCGTCGAAACCACGCGGTGCAGCTCCGACCAGGATACGGGGACGACACTACGCAGGTGTTTTGCGAATCAAAGCAAGTGGGGCGATTGAGCGCTATTACGTGAGCGCTATTACGGGTTCTTCAAGTTAACGACCTTCACCTCGTCTCCAATGAAGTAGTTGAAGCGGCGCGGGACAGTCTTGTGATCGGCACAGGCTGACGTCGCGGACGCCAAATAATCCTGAAACATTACGCCAAATAGCTCTGAAACACTGCGCCAATTAAGCTTGAAAGCTACACATTACATTGTCGTATTCGATGATGCTTCCTGTCGTGAGGGGGTGAACCAGCACGAGATCAAATTGTTATCAGATGGAACGGTATCGCTAAAGCTGACCTGAGGCTGGGTAAGAAACGGATTAGCTAAGTTTCAAAGCGACAACGCTTACATGATTGTCGGGTGCTTGTGCAGGCAGCTGGATTACGACCCTACGATCTGTTTGGGTGAAAACTAGAGGCCGGTTGTTGCTCAATAAGCGCGCTGACATGATCTTTGAGTTGTAGTCCAAGATTTGCAATGGTTTTTCATCCCAATCAAAGATATGGAGAAAGACATCATTTTTCTTGGTTGTTGTGCGATATCCCGGTTGTCCTTGAATCGGTCCAAAAGTGGTTCCGTAAATCGATTCCCCATTTACTGTCATCCACTCGCCAATCGATTTCAGTCGTTCTTGGAATTCCTGCTGGATGGTGCCGTCTGGTCCAGGACCGACGTTGAGAAGGAAATTACCGCCTCTACTCGCCACTTCGACGAGGCCCCGGATTAGATCTCGGTCGGACTTATAGTTGTGATCATGTGCGTTGTACGCCCACGTATTGTTGATAGTCATGCATGTTTCCCATAACTGGAAATCTTTTTCAGACGGAACACCCGCCTTGAGTTCCTTCTGGACACTGGCGTCCGCTCCACGCATCAGCACGTCTTTCGTCGGGATAGATCTTGGAATGAATTGTTCGGGAGTGACATAGTCCGCGGTGAGTCCGATGCGGTCGTTGACCAGAGTTCTACTTTGGAGCTTCGAGATAAGGTCAATAAAACGCCGACCGTTGTACTTTTCTTGGTGGAAAAGCCCATCGAACCAGATCATCCTCACGTCTCCGTATCGCGTCAGCAACTCTGTAAGCTGAAGTTGCATGTAGTCCAAATACATCGGCCATTCAGGCCTTTCCGGTTGACCATTCCAATTTTGGGAGGAGAGCTTGGAAGTATCTCGAAACGCCGGGTGGTTTAGATCTGGGGGAGAGTAGTAAAAACCAAGTGGCATGTTGCGTCGCGCGCACGCATCAGACAGTTGTTTAACGATGTCTTTGTGGTAGGGCGTATTTGTAATTTTGTATTCGGTGTATGACGAGTCAAACATACAGAATCCGTCGTGGTGTTTGGTTGTGAAAACCATATACTGCTGGCCTGCGCTCCGTGCCACATCGATAAAGTGATTTGGATCCCAGAATTCTGGATTGAAGCGCTTCGGTAATGCACGATAGTCCGCTTCAGAGATTCCCCAACTGCCAGGTCTCATGATTGGCCAGGAAGCCTCCACACTTGCAAGCGAGTAGGGGCCCCAGTGAATAAACATTCCAAACTTGGCTTCGCGAAACCAATCCGTCCTAGGATCGGTCTCGCCCATTGCAGAGATCGGAAAATAAGAAGCGGCAGCTGCCGCACACACACCAAAAAATTGGCGACGAGTAGGAAAATAAGCGCTCATTTGAAAAGGAACAATAGTGTGGTCTTGGAATGAATGTCAAGGTATGACTATATTTAGCTTTTGTGGGGGCATGTTCTCAGCGTATACTGAGCGCTTAAAAGAGCAAGTCGGGAAAATCCAAACGGAAACGCTGGTGGAGATGATAAAGATGATTCTGTTCAGCCCACCGGACGAAGAGCCGAGGCGCACGAAGGTTCAAGCGTACCGCTTCAATGCTATTCATCTAAAGAAAATCGAGCCGTTCGCTAAGTGGCCACTATTCAGTTCCTTGTGGGTGTTCATCGTTAGCCGCATGGGGTTTAATGAGCACTGAAGCGTGGGAGGTCAAGCACTTATGCTCAAGAAGAATGTGAAAGCAAAGGCACCAAACCTATCCAGTACATCGGGTGGGGCACTGGTGAAACATACCTTGGCGGACCAACTCCGTGCCGAGATTGTCAATGGTGCGTTAAAGCCAGGAACTCGAATTGTCGAGGGATTCTGGGGGCGGAAGTTTGGTGTTGCTCAAGGCTCGATTCGTGAAGCGATCAATATCCTCGCGCAAGAGGGATTTGTTTCGAAGGCTCCGGGTCGAAGTGCACGCGTCGTTCACCTGACAGAACAAGATGTTTTGCGCCTTTACGAACTTCGCGGTGCGTTAGAAGGTTTGGCTGGGCGGCTTGCCTCAGAGCGACGTGCCGATACCACGGAACTCCAGAATGCAGTCAAGATGATGCGGCGCGCGGTGAAGGAGAATAAGGCGGCGGAGTTGTTAGATGCCGATCTGTCCTTTCACCTCGAGCTCTGTCAGCTTTCGGGAAATCCTTACCTAGTCGAATACGCGAAAAGGATCTTACTTCCATTCTTCGCTTTTGTACGCATGCGTGTCGTGGCCAGCGGGCAGGAGACTACACCATGGAATCAGGACCTCGAAGCGCATCAACGCATCCACGACTTCGTACGTGAAGGAGAGGGACGCATCGCTGAGCAGTACATTCAACAGGTCATGGCGAAATTCTCTTCGACAGCCTACGACCAGTGGGAGAAGAAGCCATTACTAAATAAGCGCTCCAAGAGATAGAGAATGTTGCGATATATAGGTTCTTTGATTTGAAACAGAACTATTGCTGGGAGAGATAATGGCAGTCCATACGATCGACCACATTTCGACTTTCGATGCGAGATATCCGTTACCGCTCGGTGCTGGGAGCGATGCGGTTCATTCCGATCCGGAATATTGTCTGGCCGTGACCAGGTTGAGTTCGAATACAAATAGTATGTCCGGCATCGGATTCGCATTGACATTAGGCGAGGGCAATCGACTTGTGTGCGAGGCGATTGAACTTCTTGCTAGGCCGCTGTTGAACAAGCCGATCGAAGAGGTGATGGCAGAGTATGGTTTGTTGTTGCAGCAGATGGCAGATGATCCGATGCTGCGGTGGCTGGGGCCACATAAAGGTGTCGTCCATCTTGCGCTAGCATCGATTACCAATGCCTGCTTCGATTTGTGGGCGAAGAGTCGTGGCGTTCCTCTTTGGAGATTGCTATTAGACTTACAGCCTGAAGAGGTGGTGCGCCTGCTCGACCTTAGCTACCTTGAGGATGTGTTGAGTGTTGAGCAGGCCGTCGACCTGATTCGATCACAAAAAGATATGCGTAGCAGCCGTGAAGGGATCTTGCGCACTGGATACCCAGGCTACGACACCTCCGTTGGATGGATGGCATATGACGATGCTAAAGTGCGCGAACTGACAGAGCGGGCTATAAGTAAGGGATTCAGTGCTTTTAAGCTCAAGGTGGGATCGCGGAATTACGAACGTGATCTACGTCGGGCAAGGATGCTGAGAGAGTGTGTTGGCGACGCAGGAACGGTCATGTACGACGCAAATCAGCAATGGACTTTGACCGTAGCGAAGCGCATGTGTAAAGAACTGGCGAAACTTAAGCCGCTTTGGATTGAAGAGCCAACTCATCCCGATGACGTAGTGGCTCATGTTGCGTTGGCCCGCGAGATCAACCCAGTAAAGGTTGCAACCGGTGAGCATATTCCGAATCGCGTCGTGTTCAAGAACTTTATGCAGTTAGGTGCAGTGCACTATGTTCAGGCCGATTGCACTCGATTAGCCGGGGTGAGTGAATTTTTGACCGTAAGCCTGTTGGCGAAAAGGTTCAATTTACCTGTTGTGCCGCATGTTGGTGACATGGGCCAGATTCACCAGCATCTAGTGATCTTTAACCACGTGGGGATAGGGCATGAAGCGTTATTCCTGGAACACATTCCACATTTGCAAAAGCACTTCGTTCATCCCGCTAAGGTGGAAGACGGAGTTTATCGCACCCCACAGTTCGCGGGTTCGTCGTGCGACCTTAGAGAGTTAGTGTCGAGACCATGAGTGACCTGCTGCGAGGAGTTGGTTTGACGATGATTGCCGGCTTGATGTCCGGCAACTGCATGTTGCCAATGAAGTTCGCCAGACGTTGGAAGTGGGAGAATGTGTGGCTGGTATTCAGCGTTGCATCTTTGCTTGTGCTCCCTTGGATCTTTGCAGTCTGGCAGGTGGATGACTTGTGGAGCGTCTACCGAATGGTCAGCGTCAGAGTAATGGCTACTCCTTTTCTATTTGGTGGGGGCTGGGGTGTCGCGCAAATCCTATTCGGTATTTCAGTACGACGGCTCGGAATGGGTGTTGCGTACGCCATTATAGTGGGGCTGGGTGCCGTGTTTGGCACTCTCGTCCCGCTATTTTTAGCGCAGAGGGGATTTCTCTCAAACGCCGCGATAATCGAAATAATCACTGGCGTTATCGTGATGGTGATCGGAATTACACTAACAACTCTGGGAGGACATGAACGCGAGCGTAGCCCTAGTAAGCAGTCTAGTGCGTCGGTGAATCGCGAGTACGTCTTTGCAGTTCTGACAGCAATCTTGTGCGGCGTCATGGCGCCTATGCTCAATTACGGTTTTGCCTTTGGTCAACAATTAGCGCAAGCGGCGACAAGCCTGGGGAACTCCGCCAGTTCAGCTGCCTACGCGGTGTGGCCAATAGTATTACTAGGTGGCCTGATTCCGAACCTGCTGTATAGCGGGTATTTACTGCGAAAGAATAGATCGTGGACTTTGTTTGGGCAAGGTGGATCAGATGCGGGACTTGCAGCGCTCATGGCTGTTTTGTGGGTTGGGGCAATTTCTCTCTACGGTGTTGCCGCTGTATATCTTGGCCCACTCGGAACATCAATCGGATGGGGGTTGCTGCAGATCTTTATGATTATGACGGCAACAATGTCCGGGGTGCTGACGGCAGAATGGAAGAACTCTTCCCAAAAAGCGAGGCTTTTTTTGACGTCAGGTATCGCAGGCTTGATTGGTGCGACTATGCTGCTAACGTTGGGGAGTCGCTGAAGAAAAGTTTGCATGGCGCGGTCACATGAAAATCGACAAAGCACGGAAGATATTAAAAGTAGTCCTCGCAACTGCGATCACTTCTCCAATGGTGAGTGGAGGGTTACTCAATTCGGATGCTGAAATGCGCTATGCACCGGCCGAATCACAGTCGAATGACGCGCAAGTCCTCTTAGAGAAAGGCAATCTTCATAATGCTATTTCTACGTTGAGGCGAGAGATCAAAGCCCATCCACAAGATGCAAAGAATTACTACTTATTAGCCATCGCATTGGATCGGTACGGAACGTTTCCCGAAGAGCGCAGAATGCTAACACGTTCGTTGGTTCTGGATGCCACCTATCCCCCGGCCCACAATCAGTTGGCTCTTTTGAATCTTAGGGAGGGGAAGCCAACTGAGGCGGTGATCGAACTCAAGAAGGCAATTGCGCTCGATCCTCATTATGCAGAAGCGAAGAATAATCTTGGTGTTGTATATCGGTCGACTGGCGATGAGGCAAAAGCGGAAGAATTTTTTCGGGCGGCAATATCCGAAAGTGCGGCGTACGCACAAGCAATAGGAAACTTGGGACTACTTCTGGCAAGCCAAGGACGACTGGGGGAGGCGTCGCGGCTCCTTCAGCGAGCTGCGAATCTGGATCCTAGCAATCGGGAAATTTTGACTGCTGACGCAATGGTACGGACTCGGCTGGGTGACAGAAACCATGCGATCGAGGAATTTCGTGCAGCAGTAAGTGCTGCACCTGAGAGAGCAGAAACTCATGTAAATCTTGGAATAGCGCTGGCCGATTCGTCCGATTTGGAAGGTGCGTTGCAGGAATTCAATGAAGCAATTCGCTTGGAGGCTAACAATAGCACCGCTCACTACAACCGAGGCCGTGTGTTAGGTGAAATGAATCGGGATAGTGAAGCGAAGGTTGAACTCGAAAAAGCTGTTTTATTGAAGAACAGCGATCCCGAGTGGTGGTCGACACTTGGAGCGCAATACCGCAAACTTGGAGATCGTGATGCTGCGGTTCGCGCTTTGCATAGAGCAGTCGATCTCGAACCTCAAAATGCCAAACGTCGATATGCGTTGGGACAAGTCCTAAGTGAATCTGATGACGTTCCAGCTGCAATCGAAGAGTGGAAGATCGCTTTATCGATTCGGCCAGACTATACGGCTGTTCTTTATGTATTATCTAGAGCACTTCTTCATGACCACCCAGCAGAATCAAACCAATTACAAGCTCGGCTATTGGAGTTGAAGTCTCAAGAAAAATTGATAGAAGACGTGCATGTAATTGCCAACGAGGCGCTTGTCAAAGATGCTGAAGGCGATTCGGAAGCTTCAATCTCAGGACTCAAAACAGCGCTGGCGAAATGCGGAGAATGTGCCGCCGCAGCGCAGCTGCATAAGGATCTAGGCTTGGTGTATTGCAGATCTGGCGATCTCAGACGTGGCGAAGAACAACTGCTTGAAGCAGAGAAACGTATCCCCGGCGACAAAGATGTCGCGAAGGCTCTCCAAATAGTGAGATCGAAGTAGCAATAATCATTTATCTCTCTGTGAACTGATCCGGGGAAGTGCTTGGGGGGCAAAACGGCCCCAGACTTCGTCGAGCTTTAACTCGATCGAAGCATCAGGTTTGCCATTTTTACAATTCGTGGTCGGGTACGACCCCCGATCAGTCATCCGATGATTGGGGCGGTTGCAGCCCTGACCAAATAAAGCACTTAAGCGCTTGAAGTGATGGGAGCCCTTGTCTTGCAGTTTGTGGGGTGGCGACCGAGTTGTTCCAAAATATGAGCAGCATCTTTCGTCACATAGGTTGGATCCGTGGGAGTGCCTTTTCTTGTAATAAGCGTATTGTTACCAACATTTCATCCAAATATTGAGCGTAGTTTAAGGATGAACGGACTTCTTTATTAACCAAACACACTGTAAATAATGACAATTGCTGCTACAAGCTGTATAGTTCCTTTCGATCCATTATGAGCACTTAAAAGAAATGAAATATGAATTCGAATTCAGCTCAAGCTTTCGTAGAAATTAAGGGATCGCAATGAAGCGGAACGATGGAAACACTGTAGGAGGAGAGCACATGAGTGTTGCGGGAACGGCGCGAGGTAAAGATTGGTCCAAGAAAATCAGAGCGGCAATACTTTTAGGTGTGATCACAATCCTCGCGCGTGGAAGCGAGGCACAACTTTCTTCGGCTTCTATCAATGGATCCGTTCATGACTCAACAGGAGCCAGTGTTGCTAACGCGACGATCAAGCTACAAAATATAGATACGTCGGTGGAGACGACGACGTCGTCGAATGCGGCAGGCTCCTACGGCATCGTGAGCATTACACCAGGCCAATACACGTTGGAGGCTACAGCGCCCAGTTTCAGCACACAGAGAATCTCGACCTTTACCTTGGCCGTCGGTCAGACGGCGACATTTGATTTCGCTCTCGCAGTTGGCGAGCAGAATTCAGTAGTAAATGTGGAAGGTGCGGCTCCGCTGCTGGAGACTACTACAGCTAATCTGGGAACAGTCATCGCAGTACGCCAGGTCAATGATCTTCCTCTGAATGGCCGCAACTTCACGCAACTGCTCCAGCTCACTCCTGGCGTTGCTGCAGTCAATACCGGACAGAGCAAGGGCGGAGGTTTCGCGGGTCCGGCGGTTGCCTTTGGCTCTGCGACATCGTTTCCAGCGGTCAACGGTCAGTCAAATCGAAGCAACTTCTTCTTAACAGACGGACTGAACAACTACGGCAGTATTCTGAGTACATACGATGTTGCTCCAATCATTGACGCTATCCAAGAATTCAAAGTGGTATCGCATACAGATAGTGCTGAATACGGTGGTGTTCTAGGCGGCGTCGTCAACGTGGTGACTAAAACGGGCACCAATGCTCTACATGGATCTGCGTGGGAGTTCGCTCGCAATACGGTGTTTGACGCGCGTTCGACGTTTTCACCAGCTCCAATTAAGAAGCCAGATTTCTCTCAGAATCAGTTTGGGGGCTCCGTTGGAGGTCCGGTAAGAATCCCTAAACTCTACAACGGACGCGATAAAACGTTCTTCTTTGGCGCATATCAAGGATTTCGTTACAACCAAACGGCAAATAGCAATCTGCTCGTGCCCACCGAAGCCCAGTTAAATGGCGACCTTAGCAGCCTACGAGATAGCAGCGGAAACTTAATTCAAATCTACAACCCATTTTCGACACGACCGGATCCAGCTCACCCAGGTCAATTCATACGTGATCCATTTCCGAATAACCAGATTCCAAAGAATCTAATCGATCAGAGAATGGTTGCGCTGGCTCATTTTGTCTACCCGACAGCGGGGCCGCTATTCAATAACAACACCGCGAATGCTGTCGATCCTACACCGCTGCAACAAAATCAGGACGAATTCACCGTGAGGGTCGATCATACGTTTGGTGCGAAGGATTCCGCGTGGTTTCGCTACAGCTTCATCAACAGTACGCAAACCCAATCTGGTGGCGTACCGGGTTTGCTGAGTACCCTACAAACACCTGGACGCAATTGGGGGGGGAGTTATGTGCACATTTTTAGTCCCAGCTTCATCTTGCAAGCACAATATGCACGAACGACTGGACAGCATAATAATACGCAACGGTTTAGTAAATCGACGAGCAGCATTATTTCAGATGTGGGGTTTTCCACGGGTTTCGTGGCGGGCTTTGCAGCCACGCCTGACAGCTTGCTTCCGTCCCTAGGAATCGACGGATTTGCGGGCGGCGGCGAGACAATTCAAAACACGCCAAAGGCAACCGACAGTCACGAGGTGAGGGCGACTCTGACAAAGATTGTCGGCAACCACGAGGTGCACTTTGGTGGAGGCTATACGACGCTAAATTTCGAAAGTCCTATTGCGTCCACCAGTTTGCAGTTTCAACAAGCACAGACCGCGAATCCACAGAACAATGCCAGCGGCGCTGGTTTGGCGTCGTTCCTCCTAAATACACCCGGCCATGCTGAAAGACGGAACGTGCTTGAAAAGGAGCGTCCGGGAGGCGTTTTTAGCACATTTGCGCAAGACAGTTGGAAGGTTAATCCCAAACTGACCTTGAACTTCGGTTTGAGATACGACATCACGTTCCTTCCTGGCTATGGAACGGAGGACACTATCGGTCAACAGGGTGGTATCGAGACCGGCGATGTCGACTTTACAAACGGAACCTATGTTCTCCAAAGGGTTCCCCCGTCATGCGCTTCTCGCGGCCATGCGCCTTGTATTCCCGGAGATGGTGCGCTACCTGCGCACGTCGTCGTCGATTCACGTGGAAAAATATTGCATAACACTTACACGAACGTTGGTCCACGATTTGGCATCGCCTTCCGCATTGATGACAAGACCGTTGTACGTTCCGCGTTTGGCATTGTTTATGACCAATGGGCTGCAGCCACTCAGATGGGACAGAATATTGAAGGATCGTGGCCTGATGTAGGTCAGCTTATTTCGAATCCGAATAACCCCAACACAGGAGCCGTCACCCCAAACGTAACCGGGCAGGATCCGTTCAGTGCATCTGCGGGAGGAAATTTCCCCGCACCCACACCGTTCGAACAAGTCGGGTTTTTCTATGATCCGCATATAAAGAATGCTTACTCCGAACAATACAATGTCGGTGTGGCACGGCAAATGGGCGATGCCACCACTGTGACGTTGAATTACGTGGGATCGTCCGGACACCGATTGGATGTTGGAGGCTTCTACAATACCGCGCCCACTCCGGGACCGGGAAATCCTCGGCTGCGGTCTCCGTATCCTTATATAGCTCCAACTTATTGGGATCGAAGTGCCGGAACGAGCAACTACAACGCACTGCAACTTTCTGTTGAGAAGCGGTTTACGAATGATTTTTCTTACTCAGTAGCATATACATGGGCTAAGTCCATCAATACGGGGGGCGACGGTTTCTTTGGTGTCGAGGGTGGAGTTCCTCAGGATCCCTATCACCCAGATCAGGCAGGAAGCAGATCCGTTTCTGGCAACGACCTGCGAAACGTCCTTTCAATAAGCACGCTGTATTCGGTGCCATTAGGGAAAGGAAAGGCATTCACCACAGGTAACAGCGCGTTCGATTATGTGCTTGGCAACTGGCAGCTAAACAATATCTTTTTGGGGAGGTCGGGATTACCCTTTACTCCAAGTATCGGTGGCGATAGTGCAAATACTGGAAATGGGAACAGCGGATACATGACAGCAAACTTAGTCGGCGATCCGAATAACATACATCGTACGGCGCAGCAATTCTTCAATACCTCGGCATTCGCGGCTCCGCCAATCTATACATTCGGTACGGCTGGACGAAACTCTTTGCGTTCGGCCGGATTCTGGAATTTGGATACGTCGCTCTTTCGAAAGTTTCCGTTTGGTGAGCGATACCAGCTGGAGTTGCGAGGGGAGGCTTTCAACGTCTTCAACCATCCCACACTCGACATCCCTAATGGAAGATTTGGCGATGCTACCTTTGGTCAGGTTACGGGTACTGCAAGCACAGCCCGACAGCTTCAGATGGGGGCAAAGTTCACGTTCTGATGGTGTGTCGCCAACTGATGAGACACGCAGTTCACGCAATGGCAAGTTGTCCAGCATCGGGAAGATTCCGTTCCGGGTGCTGTTGAGCTGAGAGGCCAGATCAATGATGGTCAGGGGGCCAGGTGCCTGCGAAAGTGCTTCTAAAATGTCAAGCCCCTTGTCGAGCGCCGGAACTGCAAATGTGTAGGGTGAGTGCTTCTTCATCGGAGCTGAGACATACATCGCTCATAACATTGTCGGTGCGCAAAAAATGCTGATAAATAAAGCCTTACTGGCTTTTTTGGGGGGGGGCAAAGGTCTCTTTTTTGCGATCGGCATACTATTCATAATGTATGCAGGAAGTATGCAGACGTGTCGCTGAGCAATCGCATCTTAATGGGGCATGTCGTTAAATAAGGCCGCTGGAGAAGGGATTGAATGGTTCATTACTCGAGGCGTCATTTCTTAAAAACCGGGCTCATGGCTGGCGCGCTTGTCGGCACCGGAGAGCTGCCCCTTAGAGCAGAGCGCCAAACGGCAACGGATTGGGTCACCCTAGGAAGATCTAACGTAAAGGTGACTCGGCTCGCATTTGGGACAGGAAGTTTTAGCGGCCAAGTGCAGCGAGATCTTGGACAAGCTCAGTTCACGAGGCTGGTACGTTATGCCCACGAGCGCGGCATTCGGTTTTTCGAGACCGCCGAATCGTACGGAGAGATGCACAGAATGCTTGGGGTGGCTTTGAAGGGCGTACCGCGAGACAGTTATCAGCTTATGTCGAAGGTGACCACACGTGAAGGCGTGGACCCGCAAAAGAAAATCGATGAGTTGCGGAAACTCGCGAATACCGAGTACTTCGACGTGATGTTACTTCACTGGCAGCACACTGCGACATGGCCGACAGATACTAGCCGATGGCAAGATGGAATTCTCGATGCTCAATTGAAAAGTGCTGTGGTCAGTCACGGCGCGTCGGTTCACGGTCTTCCTGCATTACGCAAGGTCCCGGGAAACAAGTGGCTCGACATCGCGATGATCCGGGTAAATCACAATGGTACCAGGATGGATGCTGAGGACTACAACACGAACGGTTTGGGCAATGTGAACGAAGTCGTTAGGCATGTAAAGCAGGTTCATAACGAAGGTATGGGCGTTGTCAGCATGAAACTAGTGGGCGAGGGAAAATTCGATCGTCAGGACCGTCAAGCAGCGATGAAATTTGCTTTTAGGAATGCCGGCGTCGACTGCGTCACGGTTGGCTATAAGAACACGGCCGAGATCGACGAAGCAATCGAGAACCTTAATCTCGCACTCGTATAGCAGATGGAAGCGTTGGTGAAAACAAGGTTGACTCCCCTGTCGGCATGGGGATGGTCGCATTAGATAGTGCGACTGAGAAAACATCGCCAAGAAAGTAAGAGTAGTTCGGCATAGGCTTTCCGCGATCACTGCGCGCTTTGACAGCGGCCCTCAAAGAAGAGGAGAGTGTGCGCCTTATCGCTTCATGAACCCGCTTACTAAAGCAGCGATCTCACCTGCCTTGGTATCCAGTGCGAAATGTCCAGCGTCCAGCACGTGGATCTCCGCATTCGGAACGTCCTTCCGGTAGCGCTCTGGCTCGCCGAGATCGAAGGAAAGATCGTGTTTACCCCAGAGGACCATTAGCCTGGGTTGGACCTTCTGCATCCACTCCTGCCACTTCGGATAAGCATTAACGTTGGTGCGGTAGTCGTAAAATAGATCGCTTTGAATTTGAGCCTGCCCGGGCGCGCTGAGAAATGCGTACTCATCAGTCCAAAGGTCTGGGTCGTAGAGTTCGATGTTGGGATCGTCCCCGATGTGACGCGTCTTCGTAGTCGCAAGCGATAGTAGATTTTTGCGCAACGCCTCTTCATGCGCAGGCCGGTCTGCCCAAAATGCCCGGCGCGTTGCCCAGTTTGCCGCCAGGCCTTCGTTGTGCGCGACTGCATCCTGAACGATGAGAGCCTGCACCTGGTCCGGGTGCGCCAGCGCCATACGAAAGCCGACGGGGCCACCGTAGTCCTGCATGTAAAGCGTGTAGCGCGAGACGCCAAGCGCTCGCGTGAAGTCTTGCATTACGGTAGCAATGTGGTCGAACGTATAAGCAAACTGCTTCGGGTCGGGCCAGTCACTATGCCCAAAGCCCGGATAGTCGGGTGCAATCAGGTGGTAGTCGCCTGCCAGCCTTCTCAGCAGCGGCTCGAACATCCTTGACGATGATGGTAGACCGTGCAACAAAAGAATGGTGGGCGCGTCCTTTGGTCCAGCCTCCCTGTAGAAGATCGACAGTCCATCGATCTGTACCGTGCGATAGACAGTTGGATGCTCCATGGAACTCTCCTTTCGTTGAGCGAGAGACAAGCTATTAAAAGAGGCCATCATCACAATGGCGACCAAGGGCACAATACGAAACCTGCGCACGCTCTTCATCGCGACACTTCCTTGGCGGCCTGCGTGGGTCGAATTGCAGAGCCGCGCCACGAGACAAACAAAATCTAAGGTAAAGAGCATTTCGGACTCCAGGAAGGGGGCGCTTCTTCTGCGCAAAGAAACGTATTGATTCTTCCCGCCGTGACATCCTCATAAGTCTCGGCTCCAGACGCGGACACTTCCAGCTTTATGTGAGTCGCTGCCCTCCTCACGCTCGCCGAGAGAGATGGCATCACAATCATCGAGGCATGGTCGCTCATGGCCACGCGTAATACTTCCCGGCTTCGAGCTGGATCGAATTTTTCTCCTCGCACCATATCCTCGAGCCGGGGCATGAGCGACTCCAGGTCTCGCAGCACACGTTCTCCCCGCACCGTGCGCTCATAGCCGCGGCCGTTACGAACAAGGAGAGGGTCTCCGAACATATCGCGTAATCGCTCCAGCGCCCTGCTCATCGCCGACTGACTCAAGAAACTTCGTTTCGCTGCACGGTGACGTGGCACTCCTCCAAAAGCGAATGGAGGGGATATATAGAAGCTTCCAGTAACAGTGTGGCCGCAGCTTATAGACATGGCTACGAACGATCCAGACACTTCCGGAATAGGCGCTGCCAAGCCTCCTTCTAGCGGCAACGTTGCAGATCCAGAAGCTCTGCCCGAATGGCCTTCTCGTCGTTATCTGAAATCTGGTTCCGGTTGATGTCCACTGCAATCTTGAACTGTTCGAGTCTGACGTTGCCCAGGGCAGCATTCCCTTGCTGATAGGCCTGCTGCGATTCCTGCAGCGAAGTAAGCAGTTGCTGTTTCAGTCCAACCGGTATTGCCATGGACTGGACGTAGCGGGCCAGTCCTTGCACCTGTGACAGAGGATCGACGGTAACGTTGAAGCCGGTCATCAGTGTTGTTGCACGAGCTTGTGAGCCGAGAGGAACTGCTTGCACATAGATAAAGTGCGGACCGCAGATTTTAGGAGTGAACTTGGCGGTGTCGACGACTCCCTGGCCTGAGGGGATGTGATCGATCTTCTGCACGTCAAACAGTACACCGTCGCGATCAGGGTTGCCGTCGTAGTAGTAGGCATATGCTCCGCGAATCTCCTGGCCGGTCGAGTGCAGCCGTGCGGAAATCTTTGTGCTGTGATCCCGCAGCGGCCTCATTCCATTACGAAGTCCGACCTGAGAAAGAATGAGGGTTGGCTTTATGTTCGACCGCGCAGGGCTGCCGACACTGTTTGCTGCGCCGACGGTGAAGATCTGGTTGTAATAGCCAAGGTTGTTCGAGTAGGGCTCGATAGGAACATCTCCGAGCGAGTTATACGGTCCCCCGGGAAGTGATGCCAGACCATGCCCAGGAATCTCGGTCAGAAGTTTGCCATTTTGTTCGACCCAGACCAGCACCCAGAACTTCCACCGGCTGTTGGTCTGGACGCCGTTTTTGCTTGTATCCCAGGTGACGTAGGCATACTCCCAGTTACGGACCGAGGAGTTCAGGCAGGGGTCGCCGCCGTTAGTCGCGCCTCCGCAATAGGCGGGGACTGGTTGGAGAGGATTGCCGGTGACATCCGTGCCTTCACCCAGATAGATGGCTGGGGCGAATTGATTAGGTTTTCCGGGAAGACTGGCGAACTCGCCGATTCCCCATGGTTGCGCATAGAACTGCACGTGCAAGGCGGAGCCTGCCGGCAGGTTGGCAAGACTGTAGTTGTAGATGCGAGCACGGAGATTGACCTTGCTGCCCAGGGGAGTCTGGGTAATCTGCGGCCCCTCCCAGGTATTGCCGGGAGTAACGAACAAGCCCTTCATCTCGTAGAAAGAAGCATCGGCTACATTGGCGGGCGTTGGCTGCTCGGGGGAAGAAGAGCAGGAAGGCGAAGCCAGCGATGAGATATAGCCGATTGGACAATTGAACTGAACCTGCTGCGGATTGACTCCTGAGGGCGTCTTCTGGAGCCAGCGCTGCGGATGATTGAGAGCGATGTCCGGTGCTGCGGCATAGGCCTGGGGCCAGAAGTTTCCTGAGTTGATGGAGCCCTGACTCAGCATGTCGACGGCATGGGCTGCAGCGATATATCCCTGAGCTTTTACGGTGGTGGGTGGCGTTGCGTCTGTCTGGATGGTTCCTTCCGGCGCATTCTGTCCATAGATAAAGGACTGTCCCTGATAGTCGTAGACGGCTGCACTGATAGGACCACCGCCCACGCCGCGGTTGAGTGTGATTCCCTGAGAATCGGATACGGTGCTAGTCGACTGATTCAACGTGCTGGTCGAGGAGCTGGTGTTGTAATCGAAGCCGGCACTTGCAGACGCACCAAAGCCGTCAAAACTGACGCTTCCGGAGACGGAGACCGACGCATCGAAGGTGTGGGTGGAGGTTGATCCGCTGCTGACACTGCTTCCGTTACCCGCGGTCCAGTTGGCAACAACGGCGGAGGCTGTTTGCGAGTCCCATAAATTGTCAGTCGGGGTAAGTGGTTGGAATGTGGTTCCACCACCGAGATCCTCCACAAGCTGCTGTTCATTTGCTGGATAGGAAAGCAGATTTCCCGGCTCCCAGACGGGCTGGTACCACTCCAGATTGCGGCCTTCCGCGGCCTGGATGTAATTGACATTATCCGGACCGGAGAACTGCATATAGACCGGCAGGGTGCCGGCGGCGCATCCCTCGGTAGCGGGCGCATTGGCAGACGGCACGCACTGGCCGATGACGCGATAGCTATAGAGGTTCATCTGGCTGGTGGTGGCAGCGACGACATCATCAAAGATCGTTCTTGTTGAGAATCCGCTGGTCTGACCGGAGTAGGTGTTGTATTTCTTTGAGGTAGTGTTCTGGTGAATCTGCGAGGCGGCCTGCTTGCTCTCAATGCTTACGCTGGCAAGTCCGGGAATGCCATAGGAGACTTTCTCGCTGGCAGTTTCCTTCGTCGCGGCGGTGTAGCTGGTGGTTCCGGATCGGCTTACGGTTCCGCTCTGTCCGCTCTGGAAGCTGTAGCCGGTGTTGAAGGTGGCTGGAAAGACGGAGACATTAAGGACCTCGGGGGTAGAACCACCGGCGGGAGTGATCCAGTCCACATGCATGGGAGGAACGCCGAGTACGAAGTCAGGCTGAATGTGGCCGGTGACGGTTGCTTTTTCTGGAGGTCCAAGGGCGATCGAGCGCATCTGGAGGTCTCCTGCGACGAGCGAGATGGCGATCGGGGTGGGGATGTTTCCGCTGGTTGCCGGATAGGTGCCACCGGTGTAGTACTGTCCGACATTTTCTGAGCTGACCAGGCTGATGGCGTAGTCGGACGCGCTCTGGACGTTGTAGATCTGCAGATACATGTTTCCCGATCCTCCGCAGTCGGTGGTGATATCGGCAAGCTGCAGGTTTGGATCGGGAGTTCCGTTCGGCTGGAGGTGGTCGTATCTTCCGGCAGCCAGAGCGAAATGGCATCTCTGGCCGGAGCTGGGAACGGAAGCCTGGGAAAGGATGGTTGGCTTCATAGTGCTGTCGAAGCTGGCAATTCCGGTCCGGCTGCCAGTTTGCGCTCCGCCAGTCGCGATGGTAAACGCCACCTGATCGGTCGAGCTGAACCAGTCGAAACGACCTTTCGCAAGCCAGACAGCTCCGCCATACTGCTGTTTTGTGAAGGGAAGCATGATGGCGTCCGTGAAGGTATAGATGGCATTCGAGTTTTGAATAGGATTTCCGTTTGCGTCGAAATCCACCGATAAGAGTTTGACATTGCCACCGACGGGGTCGGCGTAAGCGATGACCAGTTGATCGTGGCCGCTGCCGGCAAAACGGCCGGAGACGATCGAAAGGCTCTGCGGGTTGATGTTTCCTTCGGGCAGGATAAGGTTGATACTCTTGCCAGTCGTGAATCCGAGGCTTGAAGTTAGACCATAGAACGAGAGCGTAAGTCCCCTGCCGTTGGCTGGATTTCCCGAAAGAACTGCGATCTGGGCAAGAGGTTTGGGCTGGCCATCCTGACGGTTGGTGAAGACACCAGAGGTGACGGCGTAAACGCTGGATGCATTGTTGACGCCCGAACTCGCGGGTCCGGTGTAGAAACCGCTGCTATAGGCGTTGGGATCCTGCGCGACGATCGCCTGAAAGATGAGTTTCTGGACGGGGGGATCAAGCTGGAGGGCAACGATCACCATCTGGTCGACGCCATTGCCCAGAAAGTCGCCGGCCGCACCATAGATCTGGAAAGCGCCAATGAGAGCTGGCATGGCAGGGATCGAAGGAGTTTGCGCATAATTCGAGCTGTCCAGGAATGCGCTTGCAGCTCCATTTGATACACCCACTGCGCTGATGACCTGGGGAGCGGCCTGGTTGAACATCCGACCACTCAGAGCAAGAAAATTTGAAGTGATCGGACCGAGTCCACTAACTTGTGTCGTTCCTGCCAACGAGATCTGAGAGTTTGCGGTGGAGAGGTCCCAGCCTCCTCCTCCGGCACCGTTCAGGTCGCTGCTCAAAATCAAGCCGTTGAAGACGAGATCGTCGTCCTGGAGAAGCGCGCTCCGGCCATCCAGGATGTCCGCATTGTTAGTGAAGCAAGGGGCATTGGCATCGTTGCCGTTGCACTGGGCATAAGCCAGGACAGGTGCGGACAGGATCAGCAGAAAAAAGGCAAAGCAACGGGCGTTCATATCGAAGCCTCTCTCGAAAGAATGTCGGTGGGGCCCGATGAATCGCCTCAGTATTTCTCTGGATCAGAGCACAGGAAGATGAGGAGCCTGGAAAACGCAAAAGCCGTTCGGCGGTAAATGACCGTTGCGCTTGTGAAGGTTCGGAGCAGGTAGAGGATGACATTTCGTTGATTTTGATGTCAAGGGCTGCGAAGGGAGGCTTCTCGGGGCGAACCGGTACACCCCCAATCCTGAGTTTGCTTCTCTACGATGGAGCGGATAA
>Ga0193743_1000630_pt1 | contig 27665 bp, 23 predicted proteins | sample L2c2metaG_FD_143038 | JGI IMG/M metagenome (GOLD analysis project Ga0193743, IMG submission 143038) | Soil microbial communities from a riparian zone of the East river system, Colorado, United States - L2c2 | ecosystem: Environmental > Terrestrial > Soil > Riparian zone | place: USA: East River...
TCGATCCCGATCGTCATCCCAACCTTGGTGATGCTGCGTGGAACTTCCGCGATGAAGTGCTGCGCTGGTTTTTTCATGGGCATAGTCTCTCCGATTCGAAGGACCTGCTCATCCCATTTTTCGTCAGTGATCTTGCGGTTACCGGTTGGACAACCAGTCGCGCCCACTCGGATCGGAAAGGCCACATCGTCAGATCTCTAAGAGATTGTGGATTCGACTGCGTCGTAGTATGATCCGTTTTCCTACAATCTCTTGAGCAGATAGCCCTATGTATTCATAATGACCAAGTGGACTCGTGCCAACATGATGGATGATGTCGTCAGGATTGTGTTCCTCTTCCTCACCGGGGCAACTCTGTTCCTGGTTGCAATCTGGTATGTCTCATTCTGTTTTCAGGAGATAACCGGCACCGGCCGCGTAGTTATCGACCCTCTCACGATAGTTACTGACGAAGGTAAAGGCGGCGACGAACTCGGAAAAGCTCTCGCGCAGATGTTGCAGGCTGATCTTGAATCCCGTGTCAGTGAATTTCAGAATGCCCAGCAGGAACTGTCCCTCACGTCTTCGCCAAACACAAAGACTAGGTACGAGTCATCTCCCGAAGCCAAGCCAGTGGAATTGATGGGAAATGTGCGCGGATGGACGCCCGATGTTCCCCTCAAGATCTTCCTCCTTAAGCCGTTGGATACTGGCTTGCTTCAAACTGTCGACATGAAGCTTTCGGTAGGGGGAATGGACGTTGGCGGAATCCTTCCCTGGCTGCAGCGGAGGATCAGTAGCCGCCGCACTTTGCATTTCACGCTTTATTCGCATGGAGATGAAACAGAGATTTTCGGTTCCATTGGTGCACTCCGTATCAGTGGGCCTGGTCTCCGTCTCGTAGTGAAAGGCTTGGACGGGAAGCCGCCTTCGTTAAGAGATGTTGTCGATCACCTTGCCTATGAGATCTTCCGTCGCAAGCTGGCGAGCGACACATCAACAAAGATCAACCTGCTTCGACCAGAAGAATTCGTGAGCCTTGTCACTGTCATCGTTCGGGCGGGAGACGCAAACCGGCAGTCGGTCGGCGGCCGACCCGCGAAGGACGACTTTATCTCACTCCTGCCCGATGTTTCAAGACTCTGCGATTCGGTCCCACAATGGCCCGAACTTGAATACTTGGCTGGCTGGATCGCAGACAAAAGTTCCGACCCAGCCACTGCAAACAAGTACTACCAGCAGGTTCTCGATCACAGCGAACAGGTGAAACAGCCGGAACTGTTCAATTACCTAAAAGCTCACATCTTGGACCTCCAGACAATGGCCATCGCCACAGCATCAATTGAACAGGTTTCAACTGTAGGCCATGGATGGTCCATCGATTACTCGCAGTTTGTCAGGGGCATTCGCGACGGTGGACCGGAAGGGAGTGTGGTTGGCCAAGCTCTCGCTACAGCTATGGAAATGCAAATCAACCGAACGCTCCATCAGGATGTGAGCATCAGTGCACGCTTCATCTACAACTCGACAAGGCTCGCGGAAGGAACGACGAGCACCGACGGTGGCGCTCAGATCAAGGACGCAATTGGCGTACTCGCGAAACAAGGCGCTGTCGAGGAAAGCGTTTGGCCTTACAGGCCAGGAGAGTTTGCGGCCAAACCGCCTGCCGCCGTTGAAAAGGCTGCAAGATGGCAGATCAAGGATGTCAGGCTTCTCAAGAGCGTGGATGAGATTAAGAAGGCATTGGCCACCGATGGCCCAGTGGTCGCTGGAATTGAGGTGTATCAGGAGGCGATGTCCTCGCAGGCGGCGAAGAGCGGCATCTTCCCGCTTCCGCAAAAGGGATCTCAAATCATCGGCGGTCATGCCATCGTACTGGTCGCCTACGACGATCAAAGAAAGCTATTTAAGTTTGCCAACGATTGGGGTAAGGGTTGGGGCGATCAGGGTTATGGCTACCTGCCCGAGGAATACCTTCAAAAGCACTCCTCCGACAGCTGGATTTTCAAGAACGTGGTCCGGTCAGATAAAGCAGGCTCTTAGGGTTCGACTCCCCGCCGATCATAGCTCCTTCGATCGCAATCCCACCCTGTTCTGAAGAAGCTCGACCACCCTTCTACAACCTGCCACTACTTTAAGAGCGGAATCTCGGACGACAGCTGCAGGTTGATAATCAGGCTGAGCCTGTTGTCCACCTGATAGAACTTCGCTGCTCGCTTTCCGCCTAGGGCCTTTTTGAATTTCGGCCAATAGTCTTCCCGCAACTTAATGGTTCTGGAATCAATGCTGAACATTTGCTTGGCCAGGTCATCTGCTTTGGCATCGTCCAGAGTGTCGTAATGGTTCGCATAGTCCTTGATCAGCTTCCAGCGATCATCACCAATGACCTGCTGATCGCGGGCGTAGTCCCGATAGATGGGCCAGAACGGCGCCGATTCCTGATCGTTAAACACCATGGTATGTGTAATGATGTCGCTTTTCTCCGCTTGCACATCGGAGCGAAGCAGTTGGATGTCAGAATCGCTGAGCGGCTTGGCAGTAACCTCAACGGTTTGTGCCAGTGCCGATGGCATTAACAGAACACACATGGCACAAATGACAATTACTGTTTTCATACGCTTTTCTCCTCGTTGAATCTGCACTTAAGGGGTATGCTCCTGGCCCTTTGTGTCGCAGCTACCAGCGCCAGCGTGGCGGTAATCTGGATCGCTGCGAGACTTCTATCCCTTCGGAAGTTTATTGTCCGTTCGCTGAGAGAAATGGGATACTGGCAAATCTGCCAGTCAAGCGACATATCACTCTCAAGTGCCGACGTCGCTTCCAGTCACAATGCGCGGGACCTATGAATAGAAGACTGGGAGGCGAAATTTATGGTTCTGGTGCAAATTCCACCGAGAGATAGAGTTGACGGCGATAATGATTGAAGATGAGAGCGTTGGGTTTGTTAAGGGACGGCATTTCGACCGGGAAATCATTGTGCTTTGTGTGCGCTGGTACCTCAGATACAAACTGAGTTCTCGGGATTTGGTCCAAATGATGGCGGATCGCGGAATTGAGCTGACGCACACGACGATTCTGCGCTGGGTCCAACGCTTTGTGCCAGAATTCGAGAAGCGCTGGAGTCAGTACTCGCGGCCAGTGGGTAGGTCATGGCGTTGTGATGAGACCTATATTAAGGTGAAGGGCCGGTGGACTTATCTATATCGAGCGGTAGACAAGCTGGGCCGAACGGTAGACTTTCTGCTGAGTGAACGGCGCGCGATGTTGCGGCAGCCAAGCGTTTCTTCAGCAAGGCGATGAAGAAGCACGGCACCCCGCGGGTTATCACACTCGATGCGTACGCGGCTTCGCATCGAGCCATCACGGAATTGCAATCCGCGGGAACGTTAGCACGCCGTGTTGAGATACGGTCCAGCAAGTACCTGAACAACGTTGTGGAGCAGGATCATCGCCGCCTCAAACAACGGGTTCGGGCGATGCTTGGATTCAAGCGATTTGAGACAGCAGCGATAACCATCAGCGGCATTGAGCTTGCTGAGAAGATTCGGAAACAACAGTTCAAAACTCAAAACTTGCCGGGCAGACCCGTAGCTGCTCCTGACATTTGGGCTGCTGTGATGGCTACATAATCCTGCAAAAATTCTTCCCTAACCATCCGTCACTCATTCTGAAAAAGTTTGCACCAGAACCAATTAAGGTAATTGGCACCACCGAATGGGGGGTTAACCTTGTTCAGAGCGAGACCTCGTTGAATGCCGGCGCAACCACAGCGTCTGGCTTTGGCGAGGTGCAGCAAGTGACTCATCCTGTCTTCGGCGCTCGCCTTGGTTTTATCGGTGTCGATTTCGGCAAATGGGGGCGTCTCTCTTATGGCAAGCAGCTTTCCACCCACTACGACATAACGAGCTACACGACGGATCGCTTCAACGTCTTCGGCGGTCAGTCCACCGCCACCTATGTTGCCGGCACTGACGGCGGTCAATCAGGTACCGGCCGTGCCGACCAGATGATTCTCTATCATCTCAACTTTGCCAAGATCTTCGACTTCGGAGCGCCGGGCCAGTTACGTACCGCGGACACCCCGCAGGCCTTCAACGGCTTCGGCTTCTCTTTTCAAGCGAAAGTGCTTCCGGCATTACAAATCGGCGGCGCCTACAACAAGACCTATTTCGACTAATTTCTTACAAGCACGGTACTCCATGGAGGCAGGGATTACTGGGCCGTTGGAGCCAAAGGCACCTGGCGCAACCTTGAATGGGGAGCAGACTGGGTCCGGCAGAGCAAAGGCGACCTGACGTTCGTTCCCGACCCCGCAGGTGGACCGTCCACAGTAGCCGCCGGATTTTCCGCGAACGGAATCGAGGTGTATTCCAGGTTAAAGTTCGGAAAGGTTTCAGCTGTACTTGGCTTTGAGGACTACATCCCCTTCGACCTGAGTCCTCTCATCAACCCAGACTTCAAGACCAGATATGCAGTCCTCGGCGCCGAATGGCACATCTCGCCATCTGGCTATGCGTTTATTGAATCGAAGCTGGGAGACACCACCGACGCCCTGGGGAAGGGAGGTTACAACGCAGCGGCCCTCGGGTTCCGTTACGACTTCACCTGGAAGACGCTGCATCTGCCGTAAACTCCACGATTGGCGTTTGTGCACTACGGAAAGAATCGAACTCACGTGAGACTCTACCGCAGTGTACGCGTTTTCATTTGAAACGCCCTGATCTGCAGTTAGCACCGCTCGCGCCATGAGCTGAGCGCGGCACGTCGTGCGCAAGCAACTGGCAATTCTGCCAGTGGAAAGACGCATTACATCGTGTTCCACTAATCGGAACGGTTACAGGCAGACCTGACGTTGTGACGCGCTCTGCAATCAGTTCCCGGAAGGATAAGGAGGCACTATGAGATTCCGAATGATCGCTTCAACCCTTGCAGTGATCCTGTTGGCTACCGGTTTGGCAAGTGCCGGTGATTCACCCGACAAGAAACGGGAAAAGACTCGCAAGATGGCTGATCAAACTCTACAGGAATTGTACAAACTGCAACCCACAGCTCAGGCGGCTATCCAAAAGTCTGCCGGATATGGCGTTTTCAATAACATGGGGACGAACCTCTTGCTGGTGAGCACGGCGCGTGGCTCAGGAATCGCCGTCAACTCCAATACCAAGCAGGAAACCTTCATGAAGATGGTTTCGGCAGGCGCCGGTCTGGGTGTGGGAGTGAAGGACTATCGGGTGATCTTCGTGTTCGAAAACGATAAAGCGTTGGCCCAATTCCTGGATTCTGGCTGGTCGGGTTCCGCGCAAACGGACGCCGCTGCCAAGGCGGGCAAGTCGGGCGCAGCGTACTCAGGAGCGGTAGAGGTTTCCCCGGGTGTTTGGGTCTACCAGATTACCAAGAATGGTCTCGCCCTCCAGTTGACCCTGCAGGGTACGAAGTACTACAAGGACGACGACCTCAACAAAAAATCATAGCCTCTGATCGCGAAGCCACAATTTTATGTGGTGCATGAGTGACGCGGGAGACGGCGGAGGACCTATACATCGTCGAGCGTTAGGGAATTAGGGGGGGTGCGTAACACCACACCCCCCTGCGGTATCTGGAGTACAGGCAGAACATGGGTCTTGAACATTGCGAGATCTTGCTGGTTTGGCCAATTTTGCAGTATGAAACGCACCCGACAGTGCCAAGATTGGATACACGGTCTTAATCTTTTGCGAGCAATATTTTGAAAGCCGCATCAGGCATTGCCGAATCTTCCGGTGGACCTAAGTTGCGCATCGTTCAAAATACGAAGGCAAGGCAGGACAAAATGGGTGGATATTGCTGCGCTGCGCGAGCATGCTGTTGCTCGAAAGATCCGGCGTTTCGCGTCTAAATATAGCTCGAAGTACTGCATGCTCTCTGGTTTCGGGCTCTGGAAGCTGCACCCCATCCCCCAGAACTACAAAAGCCAATGGGAGTCAAACATATTGCGGGAATGGCTTAGATAACGCCAGGAGCCTTTCATTAACAACGTACTGGCGACAAGCGCACTGGCTATGGTCACCCGACTGCTTCGCTACGGTACGCTCGATCATCATGGCGCATTCTACAACGCCGCCACTGGCCGGGCAGTGCCCTGCCGATAGATCCCGATGTCTGGGAAAAGCAGGCACGCCGTCGACGCAGGTTGAGGACGGCGGCGTGATCTTCGCTCGATGTTGCTGTTCTTCAAACTGATCAAGATGCATGACGCCCGCAGTCGTGCATGAGAAAGTCTGCTTTGTGCCCGACTCGTTTGAGGATCAATGGAACGTGAGACAAGGCTTGTAGGTTGCCGCCTGACCTGCAGAAAGCAAAAGTTGTCGCTCGCCAAAATAGCGATCTGCCGTTAAATCAGGCAGATGGGTTGTGCGTCTAGTTTTGTGTCTCTGTGTAAAACTGGTTTGATGCTGCGTCTGCTGAGGCTCCTGTTCCCTCTGTTCACCCGAACTTTTCATTCTCGCCGCGAACTGCTCCTGGAAAACCTTGTTCTACGGCAGCAACTCGCCGTTTTCAAAGAAAAGCGTCCGCTGCCGAAACTGGCTATGGCAGGCAAGTTGTTCTGAGTGCTGATGTGCCGACTCTAGTCAGGATGGAAGCGTGTGTTGGTTCTCGTACAGCCGGAGACGGTCGTTCGCTGGCATCGCATAGGATTCAGGCTGTACTGGAAATGGCTGTCGCGGCATCGTAGTTGTGCGGGCAGAAAGTGTGTGAGCAGCGAATTGCGCGAACTGATCTTTCGCATGGTTGCCGAGAACCGAACCTGGGGAGCTCCGCGCATACATGGCGAACTGACGATGCTCGGCTTCGACATCTCGGAAAGAACGGTTTCAAGGTGGATGCGAAAGGCGCCGAGAGACCCAGAGCCGGCAAAGAGATGGGCAGCTTTTCTGAAAAACCACCGAGAAGCGATTGCTGCGATGGATTTCTTCGCGGTGCCAACGTTAGCCTTCGGCGTGCTGTACTGCTTCTTTGTCATCGCGCACGACGGCGAAAGATTCTCCACTGCAACGTCACCAAACATCCGAGGAGTGCCTGGATCACTCGCTCCGCACACATTACTCGATAAGACTGAATTGACGAATGGGAGAAGTGTGTCTGCTGGCTTGTCTTAGAGCGCTCAGCGTTGTTTCGATTTCTCTCTGCGCTTACCCAAAGCCAATTTCGCAGTCGAAAGCTCTTGCAGAACTACCTCGTACTCGAGTATCGCCGCCATTTCACACTAGGATGGATTTTTTGGCGAGTTGCAGCATAACTGTGAAAAGGACCCTGCAAACACAAGAAAACCCACCGCGCGTTTTTGAGGTCGCTGACTGGGTGGGTTATTCTGGGTTGGCCTTTCGGCTAAGTGGTTGCGGGGGTAGGATTTGAACCTACGACCTTTGGGTTATGAGTGATGTAACCAACGTATTATCATATAGTTAGAGGGAGCGATCGGTAGTTTCAAGGAGCCCTAAGTAGTTGTCAGTAGGTTTAGCGAGTTCTTATTTGGGGTTGGTTTGGGGTTGGGACGGAGGGCTTAAGGCTTTGATTTATGTTGTCGAGAAAGGTTGGAGGCGGGTCGGGATCGAACCGACGCATAAAGATTTTGCAGGTTTGGAGGTTTTATCTAACATATTGATAAAACTGGTCAAGGCAGATACTTTCCGGCGTTGTAAACCACGGCCTCCAGTGGTTCCTGCCATTTTTGATCGAGGGTTCCATCGATCTTCAAACGGCTGATGCCACTTTTCTTCCAGGTTTCTTCGATAGTGGGTGAATAGACGCTGAGTTCGAACACCGACATTGTCTTTTGTGCTCGCTCGGGCAACATGCGGTTGTATTCATTGCGCAACTCTTCTTTGATCCATTGGGCCAGGCTCCGAATTTCAGCCTGTGGGTTCCATTTGCGAAGTTTGATTGAGCAGAGGTCGAGAGCGGAACAGTGCTGAATGGGGAAGAAATTTCTAGGCAGCGATACCGAACAGGTTTGCTACGAAGCGTGCTTGAGCCCTGACATCGCCCTTGGCTATCCACCTCGCTCGTCCCTTCCGGATCATGTTCATCGTTTCAATTCCTTCCAGTGTTCGCCACGCGCTCTGAAACGAACCGTATCCCTTGGCTAACCAAGTACGTTTCTTCACCACCCGATGATCCTGCTCGACGAGGTTATTGAGGTATTTGCATTGTCGCAGCCGCACTCGGCGCGGCAGTATGCCTTCGCGTTTTAGCGCTCTGAACGCGGCGGGGTAGGCTGGATTCTTATCGACATTGATGACTCGCGGTATTGGATTACAAGAAAAACGAAGTACCTTCCGAAAGAACCGCTTCGCGGCAGCAGCGTCACGTTTGGCTGTAAGCAGGAAATCGATGGTCTGCCCGGTGGAGTCCACGGCTCGATAGAGATACTTCTCCTGGCCCTTCACCTTAATAGAGGTTTCATCCACGCGGTAACTTTTGTTCGTCGCCTTCAGATGGGGGCGACACCGCTTACTTAACTCCCCTGCGTACGCTTGCACCCAGCGCCATATGCAGCTGGCATCCACGGCAAGTCCCCGTTCCGTTAACAATTCGGACACATGCTCATAAGCCAGCGGATATCGCAAATACCAACGCACCGCCGTCAGGATTATTTCCCCGCATACTGGCGTCCCTTGAACGGCTTAGCAGCGCTAATCGGCATGCCCTTACCTTACCAAATCCGCTCACTCAAACTTCGCAATGGAACCGGATGAACCTGTCTGTCGAATCCTCTAAATCAAGCAGCAAATAGAGATAAAGGCTATTTTCTAGATGGCTTAGATGCTGTTTTTCAAGCTCGCGTTATCGCCACACTTAGCCTTCCTCTCTCCGAGACACCACCCTCTTGAATCATTCAGAACCAACACTCACCGCACAACAGCTCCACGGTACTGCCACTCCGGATGAGGATGATATCGCGGGTCGTCTCGAAGCAAATCCACGAGTCAGGGCCACCACGGCTGCGGATCCCCGCTCTGCTGAATCACATGGCTCGGAACGTCGCCGCCCAGCCTCTGAAAAATCGCGGATCATAGGCTGCTGATGGCGTCGCCGGTCTTGTTGATCTTCAGAATCACAAGCCACTCATCAACAATAAGAACCTTTCCCCCAACTTCAAAATTGAATCGGTCGGCGGCTAGGCCTCCAGTCTCCCCAAGCATTGCCTTCTCGTAGGCGATACGGTTCGTGTAGTGGTCGATCCAGCGGTCATAAGTGGTGTCGCGCTGCACTAAATTACCGGAATTGGTTGCAGAATGATGAATCACTGCAGTTAAATCCCGGAATTCGGGATAGCCAGTGTACTCAAATCACGGACGAAATGAATGTAGGTGTGTTGGGGGAGCGCAAATGTAAGCGTAAGCAGTAGCTTTGTTTTACGCGGCACCGGGTGTCTTCTTTGTCGTCTGTTTTGCATTAAAACCCCGGACGAACTTAGCGATGAACTTCGTCCGCCTTTTTAGTACAAAATTCCGGGATTTAACTTCAACGATTGTGTAGTTGAATCCCGGAAAATGATTGAAAATAAACAGTCGCAATTCCGGGATTTAACTGCAGCGCGACAGCAAAATCGATGTTCTGCGCGATGTGCTGCGCCACACCGTTGGCTCCATCGATCCACATTGTGCACGCCGGGCACGGCTTGACCTGCTTCTTGCCCTACATCAAGTGGGAGATCACCAGCGGACGGCTCGCCGCCGTGAAAAGTTCGCTGAGCTTTACGGTGTATGGGCTCGTCGCCCGCATCGAGATCGACCGGCCCCTCGAGAAATTCGATAAATCCTGCGATCCTCTTCGTGATTTGTTCTTCCTAATCCTTTATTGAAGTGATTGGCTTTATGGGTATCGGGTTGCCATGCAATCGCTTGCATGGCATGATGGAGTCATGCGCAGCTTGAGGAGGAAGCTATGAAACTTTTGGGCTGGCTCGTTCTCGGAGCTTATTTCCTTCTCATGATCGGTGTTGGTATCTGGGCCCAGAGAAAGGTGAAGAACGCGAGCGACTTCTTCACCGCCGGGGGGGCCATGCCCTGGTGGCTCTCCGGCATATCGCATCATATGTCGGGCTATAGTTCCGCGGTGTTTGTGGGGTACGCGGCGCTGGCCTACACTTCGGGTATTACGGTCTACTTCTGGTGGGCGTGCTCGATCTGCCTCTCCCTCCTGATTGGATCGCGCATCTTTCCGGCGAAGTGGGCACGCATGCGCCAGTACCTGCACGTGATCTCACCGCTGGAATATCTAAAGGTCCGGTACGATCTGCCGACCCAGCAGTTGCTCGGCTGGAGCGGGGCTTTTCTGAAGATCTTTGACGTGGGCGCCAAATGGAGTGCGTCTGCGATTCTCCTTCATGCCTTTGCGGGTGTCCCCTTCCTTTGGGGTGTGATGCTGACCGGCGGAGTCACCATCGTCTACTCCGTGATGGGGGGACTGTGGGCCGATGCGCTGACCGACCTCAGCCAATTCATCATTCAACTGATCGCGGGGATTGCGATGCTGGTCGCCGTACTACATCGCCTTGGAGGAGTGAGTTCTATATGGGGCATGTGGAAGTACCTCCCGCCCAGCCATTTGAAGCCGTTCCACGGGGACTACACCGTGGTCTTCGCCGCGAGCTATTTCTTTGTGAACCTTCTGTCTTATAACGGCGGTACCTGGAGTCTGGCTCAGAGGTTTCTTGCCGCATCAACGGGAGAAGATGCGCGCAAATCTGCTCTTCTTTCGGCAATGCTCTACCTTGTGTGGCCACCGATTCTCTTCTTTCCGATGTGGGCCGCGCCCCTCATCTTTCCCCACCTTGCAGATCCTTCCGAGTCCTACGCGCTTCTTACAAAGACGCTGCTGCCGCCGGGCTTGATAGGACTTGTGCTCGCCGGTCTGTTCGCCCACACCATGGCCATGACGTCGTCGGATGCAAACGCCGTCTCGGCTGTAATTGTTCGTGACATCGTTCCTGTGCTCCGGGGAGGAAGAGGGAAGCTGCAAGATGCGACGCAGCTTCTGCTCGGTCGAATGACGACGTTCTGCTTTTTGTCGCTCAGTATGGTACTGGCCCTCTTCGCCTCCGACTTTGGTGGAGTGATTGGCATAGTGATCCTGTGGTATGGTGCTTTGGTTGGACCGATCGCCATTCCAATGCTCTTCGGTCTGCTGCTTCCTTTTCGACGTTGCGGACCAGCCGCTGCCATCGTCTGCTGGACGGCAGGGGCCGTTACCTTCGGCGCGCTCAAAGCTTTCTCGCACGTTCATTGGCTTGGTCTCGGATCCCGCTACGAAAATGCACTCACGGTCGGCGCGCCCATGCTCATATCACTTCTCACCTACCTTGGCGTGGGATGGATCGCACCATCGACGCAACCTGCATCCCAGGAGTTCCTGATGGCCTTGCACACTGAAGGAATAATTTCGCCTCGCATTCAAGACACCGTAACCAATTCCATTTTTGAGAAAGCGTCCGTTTCATGATTGCCACACACAAAACACTGAACACTTCCATGGACATTCGCATCGCAAATACACGGGGAGATCTTGGCAAAGAAGCCGGGACCGACATCGCGAAAGCTATCCGCACACGGCTTGAGCAGCAGCCTCATCTGCGCATGATCTTTGCTGCCGCACCAAGCCAGAGAGAGATGCTGCAAACCTTGGTTGAGCAGCCCGGAATCGACTGGCAGCGCATCACGGCGTTCCATATGGATGAGTACATCGGTCTGCCGCCGAACGCGCCGCAGCGCTTCGGCATGTGGCTGCGCGCAGCTATCTTCGACTGCGTTCCTTTTGCTCAAGTTCATCTGATTCAGCCGGGCAATGATCTGGAGGCGACCTGCCGCGATTATGCGGATAAGCTGATGGAAGCGCCAATCGATCTGGTCTTGCTGGGCATTGGTGCCAATGGACACCTGGCCTTCAACGATCCTCCCGCCAATCTGGACGATCCGCTATCCGCCAAGGTGGTGACCCTGGATGCTGCTTGCCGCCAGCAGCAGGTAGATGATGAATGCTTCGATTCGTTTGATGAAGTACCGCAAGAGGCGATCTCTCTCACCGTGCCCATGCTGCTACGCGGAGACCGCCTCTTCTGCTGCGTTCCGGCATCGAGCAAAAGCAAAGCCGTGCGCAGCATGGTCTATGATCCCATTAGCGGTGATTGCCCTGCCACCGCTCTTCGCAAGCATCCACGGTGCAGGGTCTATCTCGATCGCGATTCGAGTTCAGAACTCGGACGATAAGCCTGCCACATCGGGAGAAATCTGTGGGTCGTACCCAGGTACTGGGTCGTGAGCCGGCCACCGGCCGTAGCATCAGGGTGACGATCGAGGAGGGCATGATCCTCCTGGTCGAATCCACCGACGAGTCCTCCGATCTTTGGATCGCTGCGGGCCTTGTGGACCTGCAGGTCAATGGATATTTCGGTCTGGATCTCAACGGACACGATCCCAGCGCGAACACTGTTTCGAAGCTCGCGAGAGTTCTGCTCACGACTGGTGTTACCTCCTTCGCGCCCACCGTGATTTCCGCGCCTGAGAAGGAGATCGTGCACCGGCTGGAATGCATCGCTGAGGCTTGTGCCAACGATTCCGTAGCGGCTGCCTGCATCCCATTCATCCACGTGGAAGGGCCACACATCTCGCCACGCGATGGATTCCGTGGGGCTCATCCTCTGGATTCAGTCAGGCCGCCCTCTCTCTCGGAGTTTGAGAGATGGCAGACAGCCTGCAACGGTCTCATTGGATTGGTAACCCTGTCGCCGCACTTTCCTGCAGCGGAGGATTACATCTCCGCACTCGTGGAACGTGGTGTTCACGTTTCGCTGGGGCACACGGATGCGTCGCATGAGCAGATAGAGGTCGCGGTCCGGGCTGGCGCTCGTCTCTCGACCCATCTGGGAAACGGGGTCGCGCTGCAGCTCGATCGTCACCCGAATCCACTCTGGAGTCAGCTGGCAGAGGATCGCCTTACTGCATCCTTTATCGCGGACGGCCACCATCTTCCGGCGGAGACTCTTCGAGCGATGGTGCGAGCGAAAGGTCTCGATCGCTCCATCCTGGTCTCGGATGCTGTGGCCCTTGCCGGCATGCCGCCCGGCCATTATGACGTGCCGATAGGTGGCCGAGTGGAACTGTCCCTCGACGGCCGTCTTTCGATGGAGGGAACCTCAACCCTGGCCGGGGCCGCTGTTCCTCTGATCACGTGCGTTGGGCGTGCCGTGCAGATGACAGGGCTGCCCTTGGCGGAAGTGCTGGCAATGGCCACCCGGAATCCCGGACGCTTCGCGGCCAATCGTGGGCAGCTGCTCCCAGGAGAGCGCGCCGACATCTTCCGCTTTCACTGGAACGAGCAAGCGAGCATCACCACCGTGAACGACGTATGGCTCGCCGGCGAAGTGATGTATCAAGCGCCATAAGCCATCACGCGTTGCCCCGCCGCGTGATGGCTTATGGCGCAGCTAGACGCTCGAGTACTTCTTGCATAGCCGCTGAATCTCGGCGATCTGCGACGGTACCCCGGCATTGTTCATCTCTTCGCCTTCATAGGACATGAAGCCTTTGAAGCCGGCATCGGCGAAGAGTTTCCAGACTCGATTCATGTCGATCATCGAACCGTCGTCGAAGGTATTCCGAATGTGCGTATTGGTAGCGTAAGGAATGCACGCTGCAATCTGAGCGTAGGAATCCTGCGTCGGCGTCGGCACAAAGTGCGAGATATCGATGTTGATTCCCGCATAGGGGGAGTTCACACGATGCATGATCTCCAGACATACTTCAGCGCTTTGCGATACTCCCACGTGGTCTTCCAGGCCGATCATGATGCCCTTCTTACCCGAATAGTCGCTGGCCGCCTTCATCGTCTCCACCACCCACGTGGTGGCTTCTGACAACGAGCTTCCCTGCGGGAGTTTTCCGGCAAAGACACGCAGGTGAGGTGCACCAAGCCGGTCTGCCACATCAATCCACTTCTTGATTTGAGTCAACGTGTCAGCCCGCTTTGCCGGATCGGCAACCACCATGCTGACGCCGCAAGCCGCACCCGAGAACGCCACACCATTCTTGTATCCCAGATAGCGAAGATTCTCGATGTAGCCGGGATCGGTGGACTTCATGTAGTACACCGTCATGTCTACGGCATCAAGTCGCAGTTCCACGGCTTTCTCGATGAACTTTTCGAGGGTCAGGCCTTGTTTGAACTCGCCGCGGTAGGTGTACGCGCAACAACTGGAGAAGAGTCTCGTGGTCTTCGCTGCGGGACGATCGGCGGGCGCGGTCTGCGCTTGTGCCGAGCCCGGCCCAAGCAGTTCCATACTCGCACCGGCCAGAACTCCTGCACCAACTGTCTTGAGAAACTGACGACGTGCCACATGATGCTTCATACACACCTCCATGGTGGATCCCTCCGATTAGGACATTGGTGTTTACTGTCACGAGCAACAGCATAGCTGACAGCCTGAGTGCCAAACATATCAATTTCTGGGCTTTCATGCAACCGATTGCATGATATCCTCTTTTTCAGACATGGTTCATCGTCCCTCCAGGAGAAACAGACGATATGGGAATCTTTACTCGACGGACTTTCGTTCAGTTGGCCAGCGCGAGCTGCCTTGTAAGCACAACCGGTTCTTTGGAGGTCACGGCTCAGCCGAAGTCCAACATCCCGTTGCACGCACCTCACCTTGGCACTGTTGCCAAGGTGAAGCCCGGCGGTACGGCAGACGCAACCCTCAAGCGCGTTCATGATCTCGGGCTGCCCACGTGCCAGATATTTTTCGAGGACCTTAATCTTCAGGAGGTAACCCCGCTTCTGGAGGCCGTCAAAAAATACGATGTGAAGGTCTCGGCGATCAGCGAGCACAATCCCGGACGACGGATCTTCGACTTTTACCAAGGACCGCTTACCATCGGTGTCATTCCGCCCGAGACTCGCCGCGCTCGCATCGACGCCCTGAAGCTTGCGGCTGACTTTGCCCACGCGTGCGGCATTCCAGCCGTCCATACGCATCTCGGCTTTATCCCGGAAGATCCGAACGCTCCCATCTACCCGGGAGCCATCAGTGCCATCAAGGAGGTTGCGCAACACTGCAAGGATCAGGGCGTGATGCTTCTATGCGAGACCGGAGAAGAGACGCCGATCACCATGTTGCGAATGATTCAGGACGTAGCCACGGGAAATGTCTTCGTCAACCTCGATACAGCGAACTTGATTCTTTACGGCAAAGGAAATCCAGTAGATGCGATGGATGTCTTTGGCCACCTGGTACGCGGAATGCATGCGAAGGATGGTCTGTTCCCGACCGATCCGCGCAAACTGGGCGAAGAGGTTGCCATCGGAAAAGGAAGGGTCGATTTCCCGGTCCTCTTCCGGAAGCTGAAGGAAGCGAACTACACTTTTCCAGTCACTATCGAGAGAGAAATTGAAGGTCCACAACAGCAGCAGGACATTCTGCAGTCAAGAACCTTTCTCCAGAACCTTATCGACAAGACGTATCGTTGAGACGTACCGGGCGGACGCTTGCATAAACCTCCAGTAAGGCCAAAGCAGCGACTGCCCGGCGTCATGTCTATGCGCTCTCCATTCCAATTTGGATTCCCTCCGCATAGACTCGAGACTATGCCACAAACCAATCCTTCTTCAGCACCAACCATTAGCGATATAGCGAAGGCTGCGGGGGTTTCTACATCAACGGTCTCACGCGCTTTCGGTCATCCCGACATGCTGAAGGAAGAGACCGTTAATCAGATCCGTTCCATCGCCACGCAGCTTGGTTATGTGCCCAATCCTATGGCCCGGGCGCTCAGCACCGGCCGTCAGGGTAACATCGCGATCGTCGTTCCAGATATCGCAAACCCCTTCTTTCCTCCGCTTCTTCGAGCCGCACAGGCTACGGCAGATGCCGCCGGTTTCAGCGTCTTTCTAGGTGACTCAGACGAGGACGCGAAACGAGAACAACGCCTCGTCAACAAGCTGATGATGCAGGTGGAAGGCTTCATCCTTGCGTCCTCCAGAATGAATGAGGTGAAGATCCTCGAACTGGCGAAGCGACTGCCTGTAGTCTTGATCAATCACGATACGCCGGGACTGCCTAGGGTACTCATCGATACGGTCGCCGGCATCGATGCCGCGGTGGCGCACCTGGTAAACCTAGGCCATCGCAGCCTTGTCTACGTCAGCGGGCCCGCTGCGTCCTGGTCCGATCAGCAGCGGCGCATGGCCGTGAAACGTTCGTCCGCACGCCATAAGGTGCAGATCACTTCCGTACCCGCGAGCCGCCCAACTTTCGATGCTGGCAAGGAAGTGACCCGTACGATTCTAGAATTGGATGCAACCGCAGCTATCACCTTCGATGATTATGTAGCACACGGCCTCCTAGCTGGCCTGGCCGCGCAAGGAATCGTCGTGCCGCGTGACTTCAGCGTCATAGGTTGCGACGACGTTCTGGGTGCTTCAACCTATCCGGCGCTTACAAGCGTCTCTGCGCGTTGCGACGAAGCAGGACGAATGGCGGCCGATCTCCTCATCAGCACCTTGCAGACGGGCAGATCCGCCGACGTTCGATGCTTGCTGGATACTTGCCTAGTCGTAAGGGACACAACCGCATCTGCTCCGAAGGTTTCCGCCTCCCGCAGGGAAAAGACTAGAATTCCTACGAGGCCGTAATCGACATATAGTTGCAGGATGAGCAGGCGAGAGCGACGAGCGCCTGGAAGCATGTTTTTGATTTCTCGTAACGGGCGGCGAAACGGCGAAAGTGTTTTGAGTTTGCTGAAACATCGCTCGATGCGGTTGCGTTGCTTATAGAGCGTCTTATCGTAGTCACGTTGTAGCATGCGATTGCACTTGGGTGGAATGACAATCTTGGCTCCCATCGCCTCGATGTGTTCCACGATGGCATCCGAGTCGTAGCCTTTGTCTGCGAGTACAGCGTCGGTCTTATGCTGGCCCAGCACCTCGATGGGCCAGCGTGCAGTCGTTCACCTGGCCAGCAGTGATACGGTGGTCCAACGGTGCGCCCGTTCGTTGGTGAGCAGGTGAATCTTTGGTCGTCAGACCTCCTCGGGAACGCCCCAGAGCCTTGCATCAGGTACTGGTTTTTCTTGTCCCGCACTAACTCATAAAAACCCGCTCCCAAACCCCGGAGTTGGCCCAACGCATGAAGCGCTTGTGCACGCTTTTGTACCTCCCACTGCATATCACTCAACTCAGAGCGACTCGGCGGCATACCTCTACTGCAACAGCTCTTCTCCTTGCCGAAAAGTGTATATGTCGATACTGCCTAAGAAGAGTAGCTGAAGGGCACTCGCCGCTTATTTCCGTATAGCTCCCATTTCACCAACTGCCCGCACGCTCTATAGAGCTTGCGGGCAGTTGGTGATTGGCTTGATGTTCGTCGTTAGAAGTTCAGGGTTCCAGCGAATTGCAAAGTGCGGGCAGCCCCAGTGATGGTTGTAACTTGTCCAAAACTTGAGCTGGTGAGCGCGGTGCTCGGGTTGGCAAACGTTGGATGATTGAGAGAGTTGAAGGCATCCATGCGCAACTGCAGGGCCATAGATTCATGGACTGGAAAAGTGCGGAATATGGATGAATTATTCGTAATCTGCCCTGGTCCACTATAGACGCTCTGGCCCATATTGCCATAGACAGCGCCGACTGGCGTGCTAAAGGGGGACGTATTGAACCAGGGATGGCCCGTTCCAATCCCGCGAAGTTTCTTGAATGCACCGTTTTGGTTTGGCACTTGAATGCTGCTAGGTGTATTCAATCCAGCGGTGCTCGCAGTGAACAGAAGGGGTGTTCCGGTCCGAGCACTAACGACGTCGCTTAGCTGCCACCCACCAGCAATCCTGCTCGCCAGTCCTGAATGGACATACGGCTTGTCAGGGCCGAAGGGCAGCTCATAGACGAAACTCTGGGCGTAGGTGTGGGTCGAGTTATAGCTCAACGTAGAATAGTTTCTGCGGAAATCGGTATAGAAGTTGAAGGCCGAAGGACTGCCTGCGTTGGAAATGTAACCCATCGCCTTCTGGTAAGAGTAGGCAGAGGTCCAGACCAGGCCCCCGGAAGAGTGGTGTGTGATTCGGGCCTGAAGTGAGTTGTAGTTCGAGTTTGTGCCCTTATAAATCAGCATTGTGCTCGCGGTACGTCCGAATGTCAGATATTCCGGTTGACCGCTGGCTCCCGCACCGGTAACCATTCCCGCATTCAGGTTGTACTGCCCTGGAATTTGCCTGCCGCTATTGCCAACATAGGCCGCATCGGCTACCCATTGTCCGCCCAGGCTCTGCTCTAGTGTCAGGTTGTAGGACGTGACGTAAGGATCCTTGTAGGTTGGATTGACGACATACCAGAGCGAAGACGTCGGTGCGTTGAGAATAATGCCATTAGAAGGAATTGCCGGTTGAGGAGCGGGCGGGAAGCCCTGCGCAAGCGTGGCGGGCTGACCCGAACCATTCAGCGCCGGCGTATAGGAGGTTAGGGAGTTATAAGCGATGTTCTGAACGATTGGATAATTATTGGCGTAGTAACTACCTTGAAGAGGGGTGTGGCTGATACCGTAGCCGCCGCGGAGAACGGTAGCTGGCGTGGGACGGTACGCAAAGCCGATACGTGGCTCGAAGTTTTTGTCGTTCACCGCTAGGCCAAGATTCTGAGGGATATTTCCATTACCCGAGATCAACAGACTGTTGTTCGATGGGTCGTATTGAGAAAAACCGCCTATTTTCTTCGGTGTCGCAGGAGGATAAAACTCCCAGCGCATGCCATAGGTAAGCGTGAGGCTGGGAAGGACCTGCCAAGTGTCCTGAGCAAATGCGAAGTAGAGTGTTTGTCTAAAGGATGCGTCGGTGATGTTGACATCGATTCCAGCGGCGCTCGGTACATCGAGCAGGAAACTCGCCCAGGCATTGGCGAATCCTGATGCCGAAGTAGGGGTTCCAGTTTGTCCGTTTGCATAGGTGAAGGTACCGCGTGGTCCGTAAACTCCGCCCTGCGTCAGATCATCGCGAACTCGCCGCACTTCGCCACCGAACTTGATTGAGTGATTTCCCAGGATCTTTGTCCAATTGTTAACGGCATCGATATTCGTTTCACCGCGCTGCCATGGTATCCCCGGATTGTAGCCGACAAGCGGGCTCGAGTAACCAGTTATGCTGATGCTAGTCAGTCCACTCGAAAACGGACTGAGATTCACGCCCGGGATGCCGGCAGCCGTAGCATCGTTCGATCCATAGTCGCTCTGCTTCGTGGTGTTGTAGTAGTGATCTACGCCTAGGCGCCCTTCGGTGTAGAAGGTCGGAGAAAAGACGTGCGTGTAGTTGCCCGCGGTATTGAAAGTGTTGTTGTCGCCTGCTCCCTGGAAACCGCTTGAACCACCGGGGCCACCGGCCTGGCCAAATGCCGGATCCTGCACAGTCGTGACATGTTGGAAGCTGTATCGATAGGAGAAGTGATCGCTCCTCCCGACGCTCTGGTCGAACTTGACGTCAAATTGATCCGAGTCGACTTGAAGGCCGAGCGTCGTTTGATAGTTGTTCGTGAACCCAGCACCCTGAAGATTGGGCAAAGGAATGAGATTGATAATATTCTGTGCGACTGGACTGATGCGGCTAGTCGGGATCACATTCGAAACTCCGTTGGTGACAAACTGAGTTCGCCCTACGCCGTTGACGCCGGTGTTCGGATCATAGATATTTGTCGGTCCAGCGCTCAGATCGCCGGTGCGGAATGCCGCTGTCGGTACGGTAAAGAGGCTATACGCGCCGCTGTGGTTGGAGTAGCGAAGGAAATCTCCAAAGAAGAACGTACGGTCTTTCCGTATTGGACCGCCAATTGCGGCGCCGTAATAGTTATTCGTGAATCCCGGAAGTATTCCGGTGTTATTGAAGTAAGAGCGCGCCGCAGTGGCCGCTACTGAGTTGAATTCATACAATGATCCGTGGAAGTGATTGGTTCCGGACTTCATCGTGACGTTCGTTACGGCGCCGGCCGCTCTTCCAAACTCAGGCGTGTAGTTGCTCGTTTCAACGTCCACTGTTTCGATTGCGGCAGCCGGGGGAATGTATACCTGCAGCTCGCCCGTGCGCTCATTATCGTCAATTCCCTCGAACTGTAGGTTGTTGGCCGCCGCTTGCTGGCCGTTCACCTGAAATGACTGGGAATTCTGCGCATCGAAAAAGGTGGAGTGATCGTAGGTCGACGGGCTCACACCAGGAATCAGAGTCTCAAGAGCTTGGAAGTTGCGACTCGAGCCAACTGGCAGGTCACTGACCTGCTTGGACTCAATCTGGCCGCCCACATCGGCGCGGTCCGTCTGCAGCGTGGGTGCACTGTCGCTGACGGTGACCATTTGAGAGACTGAACCGATATTCAGCCTCATATCCACACGGACGGTCGTATTGACTGCAACGTGAACGTCTTTGGTCACGCCCACATCGAATCCTTCGTGCTTCACCGAGACGGCGTAGATGCCGGGAGGAAGGAACGTGAATTCATAATTTCCGCTGTCGTTGGTGGTTCGGTGCATCGTGGTTCCGGTCTGCTGCTCCGTAATTGTGACCTCGGCAGCTCCGATAGAAGCGCCACCCGCATCACTCACTTGCCCCACAAGGGTGGCTGTAACAGCCTGACCGAAGGCGCAGGGAACCGGTAGAAGAGCGAGGAACAGCCCACAGAGCAGCAAGACGCTTTTAGGTGAGGAACGCATAGAGGAGCCTCTCTTCAATCTGATTTATCTCTGATCAGAGCGACGAAACAGCCGGAAAGCGGCTCAGTCGCCGGTTGCTTTGCAGGATATGGGCTAAAATTTAGCATGCAATCGCTTGCATGTAAATAGGAGATGACAATTTTTCTCGTTTTCAAAGAGGCGAGGTTGCCGCGACAGGCATTCAACGAGCTCGGCAAATTAAGGTGGATGCACCTCAGAATGACATCCTATTTTGCATTCACAACCTTGCGTGAAATGAGGTCAATTCCAAGCAAAGCAAAGAATCCCCGGCGGTCGTGCCTGCGTAAAAGTCATCAAGGAGCAGAAAGGCATCGGCATTCTCGCTCCCATGATCGGGATTCGGAAGAAGAAGGACAGGGAAGCCGTCCCCTTCGCTGGAGCAAGGTGAGGAGCACCGGTGCGCCCGCCTCAGGCTAGAAATGAAAGACTTGACCTGCAACCGCTTGCATGATAACTTTTCCTCCAATATGAATTCCGGCCGACGCCATGGCGGCGGGCCGGCGCGGAGATGGCCCAACTAGCTTCTCAGGCTTAGATAACTGCCTGAAAGTCCGAACGTTTTGAATACTCAAAAGGAGGAACATGATTTCCAGGCGCAAGTTCATCGACGGTCTGGCAGCAAGCGCGGCGGGGGTTGCCCTTGGCGCGACGGCTAAGAGTTATGCGCAGATTCTGGGATCGAATGAGCGAGTAAACTTCGCTGTCATCGGCACAAACTCGCGCGCGCTTGCCCACCTTTCAGGACTGAAGGCAAACGCCGCAACCTCCCGCATCACACATATCTGCGACGTTGACTCCAGAAATCTGACCAAGTATGCCGGCAAGGTCCAGGAAGCGCTCGGCTACGCTCCCGCCATCTCCGGAAACTTCCGCGAAGTGCTCGATTCGAAGGACGTCGATGTCATTACGATCGCCACACCGGACCACTGGCACGCGCCGATGGCGATTCTGGGGCTCCAGGCTGGCAAGCATGTTTACGTGGAGAAGCCATCAAGCCACAACCCCCGCGAGGGCGAACTCCTGGTGCTGGCACAGAAGAAATATGGCAAGTTGGTGCAGGTGGGTAACCAGCACCGATCCTCCGCGCATGAGACCAGGATCATCCAGCAGATCCACGAGGGCCGCATCGGCAAGGCCTACTTCGGGAAGGCTTGGTACGCGAACACCCGCCCATCGATGGGGATCGGTAAAGTCGTTCCTGTTCCCGCAGAATTGAACTGGGATCTTTGGCAGGGACCCGCACCCCGTTCCGAATATAAGGACAACATCCACCCCTACAACTGGCACTGGCTGCGGCGATATGGAACGGGCGAGGCCCTCAACAACGGCACGCATGAGACGGATCTTTGCCGGTGGGCGCTTGGAGTTGCATACCCCGACCGTGTGGCCGCGCAGGGTGGTCGTTACCAGTACAAGGACGACCAGCAATTCTATGACACGCTGCTGGTCACCTTCACATATCCCGACAAGATGATTAGCTGGGAAGGTAAAAGCTGCCAGGGGATGAAGTACTTTGGCCGTGACCGCGGCGCATTGATTCAGGGTACTGAGGGCTCTGTCGTCATGGCGGCTGACGGCTATGAGGTGTATGACTGGAAAGGCAAGTTGGTCGACGAGTTCAAGACCGGCAAGCTTAGTGCCAGCAACGACCTCCGGGGCCAGGACGAGATGACCAACGCGCACTTCGCCAATCTCATCAGTGGGATCAAGTCAGGCGAAGCGCTGCATTCCCCAATTGCGGAAATCAACGTCAGTATCACCTCGCTTCAGCTCGCCAACATCTCATGGATGGTGAACCGCGAACTGACTCTGGACCCGAGCAATGGTCATGTGAAGAATGACCCGGATGCGATGAAACTGTGGTCGCGGGAGTATGAAAAGGGCTGGGAAGTGAAGGTGTAGATTTCGCACAACGCTCAGAACCGCTCGGACAAATCGGGGGCACCTCAAGAAAGGGAAATTCATGTACGCTAGTGCGCCGGGAGATCGGCAAGGAGTAGCAGGTGAGAGACCTGTGCAGTGAAGGAATAGCAAACCACACTGGCCCCGAGTCATGCGTTGTGCATCGCGAGATGCAGGGCCGGGATGATCGGGCAGGAGGAGGCAACGAGCCTGACCGAGATCCCGAACATTCGGCAGAAGGGAACCCGGCTGGGAAACTGGCTGACTCGTGAGCAGGCCAAGGATCTTCTGACCGTCCCCGACCGCTCGACCTTGAAAGGGAAGCGCGACTATGTAATTCTGTCTCTTCTGGTCGGCCGCGCCTTGAGAAGGAACGAGCTGGCTGAACTCGATGTCGAGACCATCCAGCAAAGGGAGGGTCGGTGGGTGCTGGCCGATCTTGAGGGCAAAGGCCAGCGGATCCGGACGGTCGCCATCCCGATCTGGGTCAAGAAGGGAATCGATGTCTGGATGGCCGCGGCCGAGATCGAAGATGGCCGGCTGCTTCGGTCGGTCTCGAAGAGTGGGAAGGTCAATCGCGATACTTTGAGCGACTGGGCGATCTGGTCAATAGTTGAACAGTCATCGAAGCAAATCGGGATCGAGCACTTTGGCGCCCATGACCTTCGCCGCACCTGCGCCAAACTCTGCCGGAAGAATGGCGGTGATCTGGAGCAGATCAAATTCCTGCTGGGGCATTCCTCAATCCAGACGACCGAGCGCTATCTAGGGTCCGAGCAGGATATTGAAATCGCGGTGAACGACAATTTGGGATTGTGAATGGGCCGACCTAAACTGTCGAGATGCGCCATTCTTAAAAGCAGCCTATGGAGGAGAATAGAGTTATTGCAATGAATGACGCCCCTCTCGTTCCTGAAAACTATATAGACATCCATGAAGGGATCGTCAAGCTCCTTGGCACTGCTCGTGCTGCCTCGGTCCGCACGGTCAACGCATTGATGACTGCTACGTATTGGGAAATCGGACGAAGGATTGTTGATTCGGAGCAGGCAGGCCAGCAGCGTGCAGAATACGGAGAGGCGCTGATTCGGAGGTTAGCCAGCGACCTTACGCCGCGTTTTGGCAGAGGATTCGGATGGCGCAACCTCATGCAAATGCGTGCGTTCTTCGTCGCATGGCCATCATCGAAGATATTGCAGACACCGTCTGCAATATCTATTGCCTTGCCCGAATTGGCTACAAAGTTCCCGTTGCCCTGGTCTGCTTATGTTCGGCTGCTTTCCGTCAAGAATCCAGAGGCCCGAATTTTCTATGAGGCAGAAGCTCTCCGAGCTGGCTGGTCCGTTCGACAGCTTGATCGGCAGATTAGCAGCCTGTTCTACGAAAGAATCGCCCTTTCAAAAAATAAGGCAGCAATGTTGGAGAAGGCCGAAACCGCCGAGCCTAGCGATGTCGTTACCCCGGAAGAGACGATCAAGGACCCGTTCGTCCTGGAGTTCCTGGACCTCAAGGACGAATACTCCGAATCCGATATGGAGGAGTCGCTGATCGAGCACCTCACTGACTTCCTGTTGGAGCTGGGTGACGACTTCACCTTTCTCGGTCGTCAGCGGAGGCTTCGCATTGATGACACTTGGTTTCGCATTGACCTGGTCTTCTTCCACCGCCGCCTGCGCTGTCTGCTCATTGTCGATTTGAAGGTCGGCAAGTTCAGCTACGCTGACGCTGGCCAGATGCATCTTTATCTCAACTACGCCCGGGAACACTGGATGAAGCCAGGCGAAAATCCTCCGATCGGTCTCATTCTTTGCGCGGAAAAGGGAGCCGCAGAAGCGCACTACGCACTAGACAACCTTCCCAACAAGGTACTTGCCGCCGAATTTCAAACAGTTCTGCCCAACGAAAAGCTCATTGCCGAAGAGCTCGAGCGCTCACGCCAAAAGCTCGAAAGGCGCAGACTGACGTCGACCAATGATAAGTAAGGGTTTCTTCGACCGAGGTGGAACTGCAATCCATGAATCGACGGGTATGTTCTTACGATCGACTTGCTGTTCCCGCATCTTCCTTCGTCCTAAAGGACAGCGGTGGCGAGGTGTACTTCTGCAATGCAAGGTGTTTTAGCATTTGGGCCATCTTGTGGGCGACACGGCCAGACCTCTCGGAAGAGCAAGGAGCAGGAGAATTCCTGATGACAACTCCGGCTGGCGAGCAACGAATCTTCAAGGATCTGACTGAGGTCGCACAATGGGCAACTTCAAACGCTCTAGCTATAAGTGGACGAGGTTGATTCATCTCAGTTGACGCAAAATCGCCCAAACACTCATCGTGGACGGGATGAGTACCGCTAAGTCGGCTTGTAGGAAGTCACGGTCACTCCCGAATGACGGGCATCCATGTAAAACGAGCTTATAGGGGACACCTCAAGAAACGGAACGCAACGTACGCTAAGGCGAATTCAGTTCACCTAAGCCTTTCGTAATCAGCAGGATCTAAGTAGAGAATGCGCCGTTCTTGGACAGGGCGCAATTCGTTGTCGCTGTCCGGGTAAACGATTGCAAACGTACATAGATTTCGGTTTCGTGAGGTGTTCCCTAAAAACGGGAACCCCTCGTCGATACCCCGAATAGGGCCAGTCTCAGAATACGGACAGCAGAGCACGCTAAGCCACAGCAAGTATTGAAAACAAATAACTTATCGTGCTGCTCCAAACCGTATCCGCTTACGGCACTGTCGCCTTTGTATGTTGATCATTCTATTGGCATATGGCGTCCTAAACGTGCTTAAAGTCCGAATTCTGGACCCCGTTTTAAACAAACTGGGGTAGGTTCGGGATACGTGTAAAAAGTGGTCACAGTGCCACTGGCTGTGCGGCGCGTTCGCGTTTGGTGATCTCTCCGACGATCCCTCGGCTTGCACGACCGGCTATTTTGCTTTGAATCTGCCATAACGCGCTAAACTGCGCGCTTGGCCGTCTGCGTGTAGAGGGTCGGCCGTGATTCGTAAAAAATCCGCCACATCTCGGGGCAAGTCGATGATTTAGAAGTAAGCGGTATGCAGGTGGAACTCTCTTCGAACCGGTGGCAGCCACTTTCCGCGAGGAGAGCCTGAAGCCTCTGTCGAGTGGCGGTAGAGAACATCGAATCACGCCAGTCTTTCGTGCATACTGGCGCTTCGCGGCAGAACCTCAGACGATTTTCCTTCGACGACTGAATGGCATTCTGCGCGACAGACGATCCGATCCTATCAAAATTCAAGTTTACGAATGTCTATCGAAGTGGAAAGCGCGTAGCGGTTTCCACTTCTCCATGGAGCTCCGCCGCAGGCGCATGTCCGAATCATGAATTCTCGTCGTGACTGCTTCCCTGCCTCCGGCTATTCAGGAACGGGGTGTTCGATGCGGGTGGTCGTCGGGGAACCGATGGTTTCCATCTAAATAAGGGGCTCCCCGTTTGACTCGTGCTAATGGGTGTTGCGGCTGTGGCCACTGTCTTTGGGGAAATGGCGTAAGTCCTCGGCCTGCGCTGGCGCGGAGTAGACGTTAGCGTCGCTGAATTGGATGAGGAGGAGGACTCCGGCGCATGCCACTGCTGGACGCCGCTTGGAAGTTGTGCATTCGCTGGATTCGGATCATCCCGCAGGTCCGGCAAGATTTTCCCGTTATAGAGGATAGCCATGGCCACGGTCTTTGGGTTGAGGTCCGGGGGGAGGTTGTCCTCCCGGGTGAAAAAAAAGGGACCATCATCACCAGCGGCACTCCATAAGTAACGCCATTCTTCGCTGTAAGTAACGTCGATTCCTGTCCATTGCGTGCACGTTTTCCGCGACTTACACTCGTTGAGGCCTATACCCTTGTCCACCAATATCTTTCGCGTCAGGGGGGTGTTTTGGCCGTGGCGCATCCAGACCAGACCTTGGGCGCCCACCGACATGTCACCCTCTATGGCTATGTCTCTCGTACTTCCCACGGACGAAAGCAATTTTTCCAGGGTGGGGATGATCTCCTGAAACACATCGTCGTTGGCGGCGTAAATGGTTATGAACTTCCGACTAGTGGTAAATACTTCGTCGTTGATGTCAACTTTATGTCCCATGCCGTTGTTGATTAAGAATGGGCAGACGGTTTCAATGATTTTCAGAGAAGTGTCGGCCGTGCCGGCAATGTGGGCCTTCCATCCTACATGCGGCAACAACCGCGGACCTTGTTTCCATGTCATGTAGTTGCGCTCCCTGGCATAGTCTTGTCCGCTCAAGTATTGGATCAACTCCTCCATCTCTTTCAGCTGCAAGACCGACGGTCTCTTTCCTGATGGCGAGGAAATCCGTGGCTGCATCGCGCGGAACTGCGGCCGATGTACCGCAGGCGGCGCAAGACGGGGTTGTCGAGGAGCGAAGGCGGCCACTGTCGGCTGCAGCGAATACTGTGAAGAGCGATAAGCGGGTGGGGCCGCCGGTGGCGCCGCTCCCATTTGCATGCCAACCCGCTGCGGACGATAGATGGGCGGCGCCGACCGCTTTTCTAGAGCGCCCGCGGGAGGGATGGCCAGAGGCACTCCAGGAGCCGATTTCGCCTGCACTCCCGAGGAGACGGGACGGTAAACGGGCGGCGCAGGCCGGTGTTCCAGGCTGTACACCGGCCTGTTTGCCGGAAGGAGGCCCGGAGCCGGTTTGGCCTGCACTCCCCCGGAAACAGGACGATAGACAGGGGGCGCGGGCATCGGCGGACGGTACGCTGGCGCTGCTGGATGATTGGTCTGCGCTTTCACAGTACCAGGAGGGTGGATCGAGGGTGCAGGCGGGCGGCGAACCAATAGACGCTGATCCATGTCATCCTCCGGAAAGAATCCAGCCTCCCAGTCGTTCTGAACGGAATATCAGCTCCGTCCCACCAGCATACATGACGGCGGGTGGCCCACCTAGTTCCGAATAAAGGAACCTGGGGTTCGCTCATTGCTGTTTGAAAACGAACGGGGCGTCCTCATCATCAAGAGGCCTGCGACGAACCGGAAGCGCCGCTATCGCAGCATCAGGATTTCGCGAGCCGTCTATGAGCGCG
>Ga0193743_1000631_pt1 | contig 27655 bp, 30 predicted proteins | sample L2c2metaG_FD_143038 | JGI IMG/M metagenome (GOLD analysis project Ga0193743, IMG submission 143038) | Soil microbial communities from a riparian zone of the East river system, Colorado, United States - L2c2 | ecosystem: Environmental > Terrestrial > Soil > Riparian zone | place: USA: East River...
GGACCGGGAAGCACGAGCTATGGCTACGTACGCATCGGTTCGCCGCCCCGGGTTTGCAGCTGGCCTACGACACCGCGTTCGACACCATGCTGGCCACCACGGATCGGCGTGCTCGCCTGGATGCCGCGATCACCGCGATGGCCGCGGACGGTGCCTACACCCCGGTGGTCACCCGGCTGGGGTGCCTACGCGGGGTCTCGACGCTGACGGCGTTCGGGCTGGCCACCGAGATCGGGGACTGGCACCGGCTGTCCGGCCGGTCGATCGGCGCCTACCTGGGGTTGGTGCCCACCGAATCGTCCTCGGGGGCGACCCGGTCCCAGGGCGGGGTCACCAAGACCGGCAATGGCCACGCGCGCCGGTTACTGATCGAAGCGGCCTGGCACCACCGGATGCCGTATCGGTCCGGGGCCCCGTTGCGCCGGCGATGGGACCAGGCCAGCCCCGCAGCCCGGGCCCGCGGTCAGGCTGCCAACCGGCGCCTGCACGCCCGATGGGTCCGCTTCGATGAGCGCAAGAAACGCTCCGTGGTCGCCAACGCCGCGATCGCCCGCGAACTGGCCGGCTGGTGCTGGTCGCTGGCCGTCCTCGACGACTAACACCCACAACTGTCCGGATGACCTCACCTCGGTGGCGGCGGCAAGCGTCTGGGAGTGACCCGCGAAGGACACTATGAGCAATCACATTGCATCGCAATTGATTACGCTCGATCTCTAGATCAGCGGTCCGCTCCGACTCGAAAGTCCCGTCCTGCGGTAACCAACCCGCGTATATCAGAATGACACGCGTCGACACGACACGCTCGACCCCACCAAGGCCTTCATCCGGCCAACGAAGCGGCGGCCACAACGACGGTTGCGGCCGCCGCTTCACCCTGCCCACTTGACAAAACACTCCCCATATCAGTGTCCTGAGTTCCGTCGGTCCTGCGGTTGTCCTCGATGAAATCCGTGCCTGTTGCCAGCCCGGCGACGATTCGGGGAGCGGTTTTCGACGTTCGATGGGGTTGTCCGTTTGATCGAGGGGGAGGGGTTGAGATCGCGTGAACATTGCCGGTGTCTACACCAAACGGTGCGTCGCAAATGGCCGTGAACCGCGCTGCCCGGCCGTGCTTGGCCCCCATCGCAGTAACCGCGGGTGGCGTGATTCGGAGGAATTCCATGGTGGCGCTTTGTGGACGAATGGCCACGATGATGACCGCGCTGATGTTCTGCGCCGTCGGAGCGGTAGTGGCTGCGCCCAGTGGGCATGCCGACAACAAGCGCCTGAACGACGGGGTAGTCGGCAACGTGTACACGGTGCAACACCAGGCCGGCTGCACCAACGACGTGAAGGTCAATCCCCAGTTGCGCGGCTGGCGGCGCAGTGGCACACCGACGACGTGCTCAACAATCGCACCCTCGATGGGGACGTCGGCTCGGACCGATCGATGGTGACCGACCGGGCCAACGCAGCCGGGTTCAACGGTGTGGTAGCCGAAATGGTGGCGATCAACCCGGCGCTGGCGATCAACAACGTCGACGTCATCAACCAGTGGTATAACCGCCCGGACTACATGGCGATCATGTCCAACTGTGCCAACACCCAGATCGGGGTGTGGTCGGCGAACAGTCTGGATCGCAGTGTCGTCGTCGCCGTCTACGGCCAACCGTCGTGACGACCGCGGAAGCCGATGCAAAACGTCAACTGACGATTCGACCAGAAGGGTGGGGCGGTAGTTGCCGCCGGGACGGCCGTCCTCGGAGGGGTTGCGGTGGTACCGATGCCGTGCCCCTTCCCGACTCCATCGCCGAGCACCCGATGGTTCGCTCGGTGGCCACGCCAAGCGCTGCTATCGGCGGAGTTTGCCGGACTGGCTGGCGATCATCCAGCGCTTCCTTCGGCTGGCTACGACCGGCGGTTGGGCTATGGGCCTACTCCCAGCCCAGAGTTCCCTGAAATCGTTGCAACAGATAATTTAGTAATCTATATTGGTCGCCTGAACCCCATACTCAGTCAAGGAGATTTCAGTGGGCGAGACACGAGAGCTGTGGAGCGAATTGGCGTCGGAGCGTGAGCGGTGCCCGGTCACCAAACTCGCGGATATGAACGCCACGAGGGTCACCAGCTATGCCGGCGTCAAGCAATTGCTGCGTGATACCGCTTCGTTCAGCAACCGATTTGGGACCGTTGACCCTGGTGACGAGGAGTTGCCGCGTGACGACCAGATACTGGCATTCGCCGACCCCCCACGGCACGGCCGTCAACGGAAACTGCTCGTTGCCGCGTTGTCAGCGTCGCGGGTTGAGCATCTGCGGTCCAGCATGCAAGCCACAGTCGACCGTCTGATGCACACGATCGTCGCCGGCGATCGGACGGAATTCGGCCTGGTCGCCGAACTGGCGTCACCGTTCCCCGCGCATGTGACCGCCGAGTTGATGGGCGTGCCGCACGAATTGCGCGACAAGTTCGTCCATTTCTCGCACCTGGCCGAGCTCGCGTCCGGCATGCCTGGCGTCTACGACGAGGAGCTGCGAGAGTGGTCGGACATCATCGAGGAACTCGTTCGCGAACGCCGGGCAGCCGGACCCGAGGCCAATGACGACCTCATCACGACGATGTGCTTCGCCGAAGTCGACGGCGAGCATCTAAGTGAGCGCGAGGTCGCACAAATGGTCGTGCTGGTCAACGAGGCCGGGAACACCACCACCACCACCCTGATCACCAACATCGCGTACGCGCTCGACGAATTCCCGGCACAAAAGGTGCTGTTCTTGGCCGATATCGACGAGCTGGTCGAATCGGTGATTGAGGAGGGCCTGCGCTACGACGGACCCATCCAGGGACTGGGGCGGAAGGCGCTGTGTCCGGCTGATCTGGCTGGGTACCACATCCCGAAGGGAGAGAAGGTATTCGGCTCGTACGCCGCTGCCAACCACGACCCGGATGTCTACGACCGCCCGGATGAGTTCGTCGTAGGCCGTGATTGGCGGCAGACGCCCTCGCACATGGGATTCGGCCACGGCATCCATCACTGTCTGGGCGCGAACGTCGCCCGCATGGAGGCCAAGGTGGCGTTGACGAGTCTGTACAAGCGCTTGCCGGGTTTGCGCGTAAAGCCTGGATTCGAGCCCGTCGCCGTGCCGGGCCAGATATTCCGCGGTTGGACCGAATTGCAGATGTGCTTCGACCGACCAGGGGCGGAAGCGTGAAGACAGAGATCTCGGCTGGCGAGCGTAGCGTTCGAGTCGATCACCTGCGATGCAGCGGCACCGCGTACTGTCGCGACGCGCTGCCCCAGCTGTTCACAGTGGAGGACAAACGTGCATGGCTGCGTGCAGACTACGACCTTGCGTCCGCCGACATGGAAGTGGTGGAGGAAGCGGCGGCATCCTGCCCGTGGTTCGCCATTACGGTCGACGACACCTGAACCACCCGCCGCAGCCACCGCCGCTCGGTTGCTGCGCGTGCTCACACCCGGAGGGCGCGTATTCCTCGACCTGCTGCGCAGCATCGATGAGGCCGAATATCGGTTGCTGAATGGCGCAGTGAACTGATTTACCAAATTTTTGCGACAGGGGTCATGGCAGTGACGAGAACCGGATACATCAAGGTCGAGGACGACGGCAGTGGGGTGCAGACAGTTACCCTTGACCGGCCCGAGGCGAGCAATGCCATGACGCCCGAGATGAGAGTCGAGCTGGCCGCGCTCCTCCAGGACTCCGATCGGGACGCGTCGGTGACTGCGGTCATCATCACTGGCACCGATCCCGCCTTCTCGGGCGGAGTCGATTTCAAGGCTATCGCTCCTGACTACGACCGCTACCGCAATCAATTCGCGGCCACGCCGGGTCGTGCGTTGCGCGCCATGCGGACGCCGGTGATCTGCGCGGTGAACGGTGCGTGTGTGTCGGGTGCACTGGAGATCGCACTGAGTTCCTCGTTCATCGTTGCCTCGGAGAGGGCGCGGTTCGCCGACACCCACGCGCGTCTTGGAGAAGTCGCAACATGGGGCCTGACGGCGCTCTTGCCTCGCGCCGTAGGTATACGGAAGGCACGCGAACTGTCGATAACCGGAAACTTCGTGGATGCTTCCGAGGCATTGCGCCTGCGATTGGTGAATCACGTTGTCCCGCATGACGATCTGCTGCCGTTCACCCGCAGATTGGCGGCACAGATTGCCGGCACACCGGCTGTGGCCGAAGTACTCGATCTGTACGATCGCGGAGCGGATCTTGGGTTGAACTCCGCCCTGGCGATGGAAACCGCCTATGTGACCAATCGCAATTTCGACCGGGATGCATTCCGCCAGTTGGGCGGGGAGACGGCGGCCAGGCAGCGAACGGCAATGTCGTGACTCTGGCCGCAAGCTTGCGCGATTGCGTGTCACTGCCTGCGATCTGTGCACCAATGTTCACCGTCACGGGTCCAGAACTCGTGCGCGAGGCCCGCAAGGCGGGCGTCATCGGGGCACTCCCACGCAGCAATGCCGACAGTCTGGAGAGTTTCGCCGGGTGGATTGCCTCGATCAACGCGGACTTGGAGCAGATTGCCGAGCGCGAGCCATGGCGACGAATCGCGCCGATGGCGGTGAATCTTCGGATGTCGATGAGTAGTGAGGAATTCACCGAACACCTGCGCCTGTGCGCTCGCCACGGGGTACGAATCATCATCACGGCCGGTGGTGATCCGACCGAGACGGTGGGGCGAGTCCACGACCATGACATGTTGCTCTATCACGACGTGACATCGTTGCGGTTCGCCGAGAAGGCGATCACGGCCGGCGCCGATGGGCTGACGTGCATCGGCTCAGGAGGCGGCGGTCACTCCGGAACTGTGAGCCATCTGGCGTTGGTGCCCAGGGTAAGGTCCATGTTCGACGGCACGATCATCATTGCGGGTTCGATCTCGACCGGAGCAGCGATCCGCGCTGGCGAGGTACTGGGTGCTGATTTGGCTTATCTGGGGACACGTTTCATTGCCACCCAAGAGTCCCTCGCCGACGCCGGCTACAAGCAACTCATCGTCGAGAGCGCTTCGACAGATCTGCTCTACACCGGCGAGATCGCGGGGGTGCCCGCGAATTGGATGGTGGAATCCATGCGGCGGCTCGGTCTGGATCCCGGCAATCTGCCCAAACCAGCCAGCCAACACGGACGTACCTACGATCATCTGCCACCGAATGTTCGGCCATGGAAGACACTCTGGTCGGCCGGCCAGGGCATCGATCTGATCGACGATGTCCCGACTGTCGCCGAGCTCGTCATGCGGCTGCGGGCGGAATATGTTGCCGCGTGTCGCGTACCCGACATGAGCGCACAAGCCACGGTGATGCCGGCTGAACTAAGCGGTCAAGTGAGCTGACTGTGACCTGGGAAGTCTCTGCGCTGCGAATCGGGCAGCATCCCGCGCTGTGTAGTCGGCTTCTGTATGGCTACCGCAGTTACGGGCGACCGGATGTCGCCGTCGATCTGACGTTCTTCTTCTGGGTGCTGCGGCGCGGCGATGAGATAATCGTCGTCGACACCGGCTTCGACGAAGCATGGTTCGCCGCGCGCGGATCGGAAATGCGGTGGTCGGTGCCGCCGATTGAGGCCCTACGGGCAATCGGCATCGACGCCGCCACCGTGGCGACCGTGGTGCTTACGCACCTTCACTTCGACCACATCGGAACGGTGGCGAGTTTTCCCGCTGCCAAATTCATCATCCAGCGGCAAGAGTGGGAGTTCTGGCTCAGCGAGCTCGGGTCGACCGCACCCATGACAGCGCACACCGACGTCGCTGCGCTCGATCACCTGAAGTCGGCGATGAAAGCGGGTCGTGTGCGTCTCGTCGACGGCAGCGAAGCCGTCGCAGACGGAGTCGAGGTAATGCTGGCGCCGGGACATACGCCGGGACAACAGCTCGTGGTCGTGGACGGGTCGCTGGTGCTCGCCAGTGATGCCGCCCATCTTTATGACGAGCTGAACCGTCGAATGTTGTTCGGCACTTTCACCGACGCAGTCGCGATGTATGACTCTTACCTGCTGTTGCAGACTTTGGCGGCCGACGGGCTCACTGTCGTACCAGGTCACGACCCGCAGGTACTGGACCGGTTTCCGTCGCTTGACCCGGCACGACCCGAACTTGGTGTGCGACTCACTGGGGCAACTGTCCGAAGCTCTTCTTCAACAACAAGGGCGTCATGGCCAAGGCCATCGACATCTACGTAAACTACCCGCCGGGCGACATGTCCGTCTGGGAGTTGGCCCGTCGTTCGCTCACCGAATTAGCTGCCGTCGGCGGGGCCGTCCAGCCAGCTTTCACAACGTGATGTGGGAGATCTCGACCGATCACGGGGCCGTCTGCATCGGATTCGCGCTGGCCGGTGACGCCGACTATCCGGGCCTACCGCCGTTGCCGCGACTACCGTCTCCACACCACGGCGGCACGAGCGTCGGTGTGGATGGCCGCCGAAGTCCAGGACGAATTGGCCGGCTACGAATTCGTGCAGTGGCCCATCGCAGGGCGACACCTCCTTCGCCCGCAGCTCGTCGATGACCAGGCGTCATGGCTAGAACCAACGACCGATACCGTCATCGCGTCCATCGGCGACCTGTGTCCGGCGCAATGCCGTCGACCACTCCATGGCGAGACCTGATGGTCGTGCCGCGAATTCGAATGCATCGCCGAATGGCAGGCGGCAACAGATCCCTCGCCCATTCCTCGTCGCCGCCAAGCGTGTCATCCCATGAGGTTGGTTGCACGGCATGCGCCCGCGAAGTTTCGGGGGTGGAAAGATGAGACCCGACCTACAGTTGTGCGACCTGGATGACGACACCCTCGCGCAGCTTGTTCTGCATGCCTTGCCAGACACTGACATCCGCGAGGTCATGCCATTGAGGCCGGGCCCGGCGACCTGGACACCGCGGCGTGTGGGGGAGTTCATCTGTTTTCATCACCGACGAGGCGGCCTATGCGGGCCGGTCGGGGAGGTCAGCTTGGTGATCCTGGTTGCCGTCATGGCCTCGGGGATCGTGCGTCTGCAGCGAGTTGCACCCGAGAGGTTGAAGGTCGGCATGTGGTTGACCCGTTCGGTGCGAGGTCGCGGGATCGGCGGACGGGTACTGGAGGATGTCGCGCGTCGCGGCAGCGTGCTGCGCCAGGGCGTCGGCCAAGCCGTACGACGTCACGATGCTGGGAGCTCCGTCGTCCCGAATGCCCTGGTTGGCGACCATGTGTGTCCCTCCGTCGCAATTACGATATATTATAGATCTATTTGAATGAAGGGGACGACGATGACGACTCTCGGCGAGGACGCCGCCACAGCCGAAGCTGAGTTCGGCAAGCTCACGGCGGACGGCATGGAGGCCTTCCGGGGCAAGATTGGCGTGGATTGGCCATACAACCGCTGGACGACGTGGAACGAGGCCGCGACGCGTGACGGAATCCGTCACTACGCCAACGGGTTCGGCGACGACAATCCGCTGTGGTGCGACCCGGACTACGCCGCAGGCACCCGATGGGGCGGCATCATCGCCCCCCCGGGTTTCCTGGAGGGGGCCGGACTCACCCCGAAGGTGACGACCCCGCCCGAGGCAAAGGAACGCGGACGGGGCGCATTGTCCGGGGTCCACATGTTCTGGGCGGGCGATCACATCAGGTTCTTCCAGCCGGTGCGCGAGGGGGATCGGATCTGGGTCCGCCGCTTCTACGTCGACATTCAGGAGAAGCAGCGGTCGCGGTTTGGCGGCAGGTCGGCGGTGTCAGTTCGGCGCCGGGTGTACTGGAACGACGATGGCGAGCTGATTGCCATCTGGGACGCGGACTTCGTGCACACCGAACGCGAGGCCGCCGCCGAGCGGAACACCGAGCACCGCCCGCTCGAGCAGTATCAGTTCAGCGAGCAGGAACTCGCAGAGGTGGACCAGCACTTCGAGATGGAGTCGGTACGCGGGACCGACAAGCGTTACGTCGAAGACGTCAAGGCGGGCGATTCCTTTGCACCCCGGTACAGGGGCCCGATGGTCATCGGTGACGTCATCGCCTGGCTCCAGGGCAACGGTAGACACGAGATCTACCCCTACCGGCTGAACTGGAAGAATCGCCAACGCATGGGCGGCTTCTACTCCCGCAACGAGTTCGGCGCTTGGGACTCGGCGATGCGCGTGCACTGGGACGACGCATTCGCCCGATCGGTGGGTGCGCGCCGCGCCTACGACTACGGCATGTTGCGCAACGCGTGGATCATGCACACGGTCACCGACTGGATGGGTGACGACGCGATCATCGTCGCCGTCGACGACCGGGTGACCGGCTTCAACACGCTGGGCGACCTCACCAAGATCACCGGGCACGTTGCCTCGATCGACGACAGCGGCGACCATACCGAGGTCGTTTGCGAACTCGAATGCCACAATCAGCGTGAGGAGCGCACCGCGCTCGGCTCCGTGCGGGTGCGGCTGCCGTCGCGTGCTGGCGGGCTCCCCGAGTTCCCCACGGCGCCCGACGATCACGGCTTGCTGCCGGGCATGCCCGAACCCGAGGAGGGGCCGTGGTGCCGATGAGCACGACGCCACTGCTGCCGCCCTCGTCGTCCTTCGTGGCGAATGCGTTCCTCGAGCCCAGTGGGCCGCGCGAGGAGGTGATCGTCAATCACGCCACCGAGGAGGTGCTGGGCCGGGTTGCCAGTGCCGACGGGCGCGACGTCGATGACGCGATCGGCGCCGCTCGGCAGGCCTCCGACACCGGCACCTGGTCATCGTTGACGCCGCGCGAGCGCAGCACGGCACTCGAGGCTCTGGTCGACGTCCTGGCCGCCGACACCCGCCGAATCCTCGACCTCGTCGTGGCCGAAACCGGGTGCCCGATCACCGCGGCGGCAGGCCATCAGGTCGGAATTCCCCTCGAGCATCTGCGGTATTGGGCCGAGGCGGCGCGGCGTCCCGACCTGATCGCCCACCCGCCCCGAGTGACCGTGCGACCGGACGGCTCGGGGGTGTTGGGCGGCTGGACGGTGCGGCGTGAACCCTACGGTGTCGTCGCGGCGATCACCCCGAACAACTTTCCGTTCCTGCAGACCGTGATCAAGATCGGTCCGGCCCTCGCCGCGGGAAATACCGTGGTGCTCAAGCCATCCCCGTTGACGCCGTACTCGACGTTGGTGATCGCCGAGGCAGCTCAGAAGGCTAGCTTGCCGGACGGGGTATCAACGTCGTGACGGGCGGGGCCGACGTCGGCGAGCGACTGGTCGCCGATCCGCGCGTCGACCTGGTCAGCTTCACCGGCTCCGACCAGATCGGCTCACTCATCGCGGGTGCCGCTTCGGCACGATTCGCCGGTCTGGTGCTCGAGTTGGGCGGCAAGAGCGCACTCATCGTGTGCGAAGACGCCGACCTGGAGGTCGCCGCCAAGGCGGGGGCACAGAGCGCCACCTATCACGCCGGCCAGGGTTGCGCGCTGACGACCCGTCACCTGGTGCACCGCGCCGTGCTGGACCGCTACCTCGACATGCTCGTCGCGCGCATTGGTGCGATTCGCGTTGGCGATCCAGGAGATCCGGCAACCGGCATGGGCCCGTTGATCCGTGGGACCGCCGTAGACAGGGGCGAGCGGTACGTGCACGACGCCCGAGAGCGGGGCGCGCGCGTGGCAACGGGTGGGTCCCGTGGTGGACACGACCGGGGCTTCTACTACGAGCCGACGGTGTTTTCGGTCGTCTCCAACGCGTGGCCGGTCGCATGGGAGGAGATTTTCGGCCCTGTCGTCGTGGTCATCGCCTTCAGCAACGAGGACGAGTCCATCGAACTCGCCAACGATTCGTCATACGGCTTGGCCGGTCACGTCGTGTCCGAGGACCCGGCCCGGGCGTTCGCCCTGGCGTGCCGGCTGCGCACCGGCTCGGTCGACATCAACGGAGGTCCCGGGTACACCTCTCCCGAGGTCCCGTTCGGCGGCTACAAGCGATCCGGAGTCGGACGCGAGAACGGGCCGCAGGGCATCGACGAGTACACGCAGTTCAAGACGATCAAGTACCACGCGAGGTGAAACAGGGCATGGATGCCGCGAGCTGGACGACCGACGGCTCGATCGCAAAGCTGCTGCAATGGCGGATTTCGGAGAAACCCGACCACCCCTTCCTGTACGTCGAGGACGAGGGGCCGTGGAGTTACGCCGCCGTCGCCGGGGAGGCTCAGCGCATTCATCGTCGGCTGGTCGAGGTCGGTGTGCGCCCCGGCGCGCTGGTCGTGGTACGGCTCGGCAACGATCAGCGTTTCCCCCCAGCGGCATTCGGCGTGTGGCTGGCCTCGGCGGGGGTCATCGCCATGCATCCTTCCGCGCCGGCGCGCGATGTCGCCGACGTGGCCGCGGCGATGGGACCTTCGGCAGTGATCGCCGACCCCGACGACGATGGCGCCCATTCCGTCAGCACCCTGCCAGTCGTCGAATTGCGCCCGTACCCAACCCACCGGAGCGCGGCGTCCGAGGGCGATGACTTCCGCGCGCCGACAGGGGTCAGGGGTACCGATGCCGCGCTCGTTCTGCTGACTTCTGGATCAACCGGAAAGGCGAAAGGTGTTGTCCTCAACCATGACAACGCCTGGTCGAACCTGCGCGCGACGGTATCGGCCTTTCGTGGTGACGCCTGTCCGACGCTCCTGCCGACGAAGCCCAAGCCACCCAACCTCATCGCAAACCCGTTGTCCCACACCGCCGGTGTCGTGCGCTTGCTATTCGCGCTCTACGTCGGCCGCACCGTCGTGCTGCTCAGGAAGTTCGACGGCGCGCTGGCTCACCGGCTGATCGGTGAGCACGGCATCGACAACCTGACCATCAACCCGGCGATGCTCCGCATGCTCATCGATCAGGTTCCCCCAGGAGGGGATCTGAAGCCGGTCCGGTACGTCTCGTCGGGTACTGCACCGTTGCCCGCGGCGCTGCGCGAAGAGTTCGAGGACCGGTTCGGCATTCCCGTGCTGCAGGCCTACGGACAGACCGAGGCGTTCGGCGGAATTGCGATCGAAAGCGTCAAAGACGTTCTGGCCGGACGGCGCAGGCCCGGGTCGGTCGGTAGGCCGCTGCCCGGTGTGGAAGTGCACATCGTGGACGAGGCAGGCGACGAGGTCGCGGACGGCGAGATCGGCGAGCTGCTGGTTCGCAGTCGCTCCGCGACGACCGGCTACGTCGGCACGGATGCCCGACCTCCGGTGGACGACGACGGATGGTTGACGACCGGTGACCGCGGCAGACTCGACGCCGACGGCTACCTCTACATCACCGGCCGCAGCAAGAACATCATCATCTGCGGGGGTTTCAACATCATCCCCGAGGAGCTAGAGGCCGTGCTGGTCGACGACGATGCCGTGCGTGACGCTGCCGTGCTGGGGATTTCGGATCCCAGACTCGGCGAGATCCCGGTGGCGCTCGTCGAGGGAAGCGACGAGCCCGCCGCCATCCTGGAACGCGCCGCCGCGCAACTCGCGCCCTACAAGCGGCCGCGCCGGCTGTTCGTCATCGACCGGCTGCCTCGAGTGCCGAACGGCAAAGTGGACCGTCCTGCGGCGACCGCGCTGGCGCGCAGCTTGTCGGCGACACCCCAAGATTGAGCAACATGACGTCCGCCTTCGACGATCCCAGAACAGTGCCCGCATCGGTGGTGTCCGGTTGGCGGCGAGCGGGTCTGTGGACCAATGCGACGGTGAGTCAGGTCATCGCCGGAGACTGCGATCTCAGCGCCATCGCATGCGTCGTGGACGACGAGCGATACACCTTCGGCGCGCTGCGCGACGGGTCCGTCGCGGTGGCCGTGTCACTGCGTGACCACGGCGTGACTGCCGGAGATCGCGTCCTGATCCAGCTGACCAACTCCGCCGAGCTCCTGGCCAGCATCATGGGCTGCTGGCGGCTGGGAGTGGTCGCCGTTCCGGTCCAGCCCCTGTTCCGCGCACACGAGCTGACCGTGGTGCTTCATCAGATCCGCCCATCGGCCGTCATCGCGGGAAACGACGACAAGCGATCGCTGACTGCGGAGATGGACACCGCGATCAACGCCGCCGACGTCCGCCCGGGCGTGCGATTCAGCGTCGGACGGGCGGCGGCAGGCTGGGCAGGCTTTCCGAGCCGCACGGCAACCGGTGGGGACGGCTCGACGCTGCCCGGCTTCGGCGAACCGGGGGCCTGCGTCCTGGTTCTGTTCACCTCGGGAACCACCGCGGAACCCAAAGGCGTGAGACATGATTCGTACTCGTTGCTGGCCGAAGTCAACAGCTATCGCCGCAGCGCGGCGCTGTCGCGGCGCGATGTGATCTTCAATCCGGCTCCGGTCGCCCACGTGGGTGCACTCGTCGTGAGCCTGCTTGTCCCATGGGCGGTGGGCTGTCCGGTGGTGCTGCAGTCGCGGTGGGATCCTCGGCGTGCGGTGCGGGTGATCGCGCGTGAGAAGGTGACCTTCGCCGTCGGCGCACCGGTGTTCCTCAACGAATTGGTTCAGGAGTACGAGTCCGCGGATGCCGGCGGACACCGGGTGACCAAGTTTCAGACCGGCGCGGCATCCACCTCGACGACGCTGCTGAAACGCGCCGCCACCGTCGGCATCGTGGCGTGGCGGGCGTGGGGGATGACCGAAGCGCCGACGCTCACCTACGGCACGGTCGGCGACGAACTGGATCGCCGCGCAGGCACCGACGGACGGGTCGAGCCCGGCCCCGAAGTGCGCGCCGTCGATGACCGCGGACGGCCACTGCCCGACGGGACCGAGGGTGAACTCATCGTGCGCAGCCCCAAGCAGATGATGGGCTACGTCGCCGCGACGCAACGCGCATCGGAGTCAGATGGGTGGGTTGGCACCGGCGATCTGGGGGTCGTCGACGCGGAAGGCTGGGTGACCATCACCGGACGCGTGAAGGACATCATCAATCGTGGAGGCGAGAAGTTCTCCTGCCACGAGATCGAGGACGCGCTGTCGGCACACCCCGCGATCAATGCCGTCGCGGTGCTGGGCGTCCCAGAACAGCGGCTCGGCGAGCAGGTCGTCGCCTACCTCACGACCCGATCAGGGGTGAACTACCCCGGATACGACGTGCTCATCGAGCATCTGACGAGCCTTCGGATCGCCCCGCAGAAGCACCCCGTGGCCATCGTCGTCATCGACGAATTGCCCATGACGCCCACCGGCAAAGTACTCAAGGCCACGCTGGCCCGACGATGGCGGGACAGCAGCGACGACCACCCGTCCACCTAGTGTCGTGAGTCAATAGTCGTTGGTGGTCAACACGGTTCTCACCACGCCGAATGTGCGCGTACGGCGAAAAAATGGCCAAAATCTCGCCGTCCGCGCGCGTTCGGCGACACTAGTCCGGCGGCTCCAGCAGTGCATCCAGATCGAGTCCCTCCGCGAGCGCGGCGTGGACTTCGGCGAGATGGCGGCACCAATGTACGGATGCGGCATGCGCCGCTCCCGCGGCGATCAGTTCCACCAGATCGGCGTGCGCCTGCGCCGAATCATGAACGACGTCGGCGTCGTCGGCGCGGCCGGACGATCGCAGTGCCCGGACCTGGCCCCGGATCAGGTAGTGGATCAACTTGCAGTACTGGGCCAGTACGGGGTTGCCTGCCAATTCGACCAGCTGAACGTGAAATTGGTCCGCCGACTTGGCGCGATCGTCGTCGCCTGGTGGTGTCCGCTGCTCGCTGACCAAGGACCGCAGCTGTTCGATGGTCTCGTCGTCGCGGCGCTGGGCCAGCTGAGCGACCGCGGCGGGCTCGATCATCAGTCGTGCGGCCAGGACGTCGCCGAGCGTCGTGGCCCGGTGACGCAGGAGGTCGCTGAGGTAGCGACTGGCCAGCTTCGCCGTCGGCCGGAAGACGGTACCGCCACCGCGGGATCCGCGCTGGACGGCGATGAGGTGTTCGGTTTCGAGGATCCGGAACGCCTGCCGCAGGGTCGGCCGCGAGACACCGAGCCGTTTGACCATTTCGGCTTCCGAGGGCAACGCATCTCCCTCGGCCAGCTCGCCCATTACGATCTGCTTGCGGATCTGTGCAGCGATCAGGGAGGCGGCTTTCGGCGCAGGCGTGTCAGGCTCGGTCACTAAACCGGACACATGTCTCACCCTCTGAACGTTACGAGCTGCGCTGGCCCAACCAGGAGGTGCAGTTGGATCCATGCCGTCGTACCGGTCAATTTATCACCGGTTATCTGGTTCAACGCTCAATAGCCCCGCGATCACGTTGTGGCGTACACACATGGAGTCGGCTAAGGTATCGGTTATTGATATATCGAGTTCTGCCCGTGATGAGGTGAAGTTCGGAGACTCATCACATACTCTCCTAGGAGGCAGCGGTGACACCCCACGACCCGCGCGGCCCCGATCACGTCCATGGACCCGCAGTGGACTTTGACGCCGTCTATCGCGAGGCGCCGACCGATCGGGTCTTCTCCAGCCCGTTCAACGGCGGGTACTGGGTCTTGACCAAGGCCGAGGACGTCCGCGCTGCCCTGCAGGCTCCTGAGGTCTTCTCCAGCGCCGCGACCGGCAGACCCGCCCACCCGAGCCGGAGGGAGAAGATGTACCCCCTCGAGCTGGATCCCCCAGAACATCGACCGCATCGGCAGGTCCTCACGCCGTTCTTTGCCCCAAAGGCGGTCGTGGCCAAGGCCCAGGCCGAGATCCGGATGCGCGGCGGAGGGGCGATGGGGATCGTTCGCCTCGACTTGCGTTGGCCACCAACGGACTCAGGTCAACGATGACGACGACCAGGACTGCCGTAGACGATTCCGACCAGCGCGCGTTGCGTACGACGGCGCGTGAGTTCTTCGAGAAGTACTCCGACGAGCCGGCGGTCCGCTCGGCGATGGAGACCGACGAGGGATTCGACCGTGCACTGTGGGTCAGGATGGCCGACCAACTCGGCCTCCAAGGACTGCTCGTTCCCGATCGGTTTGGCGGCAACGAGCTCGGCTTCGTCGAACTCCAAATCGTCATGGAGGAAATGGGGCGGGCGTTGGTCTGCGCTCCGTTCCTGTCCTCGGCGGTGCTGTGTGTGACGGCGCTGGTGGCAGCCAACGACCATGACCGTTGTTCGGAATTGCTTCCGGCGATTGCCAGTGGCACCAGGATCGCGGCGTTGGTCTTCGCAGGCAGCGACGGCCGGTGGAATCCCTTGGACACCGCCGTCCGCGGCGATAAGACCGCGGCCGGGTGGACGGTGACCGGCGAGCGGCGCAGCGTCCTGGATGGAGCGGCGGCCGACCTCCTGCTGATCGCCGCCGCCACCGACGAGGGCCCGAGCCTGTTCGCCGTCGATGCCCGCGCCGAGGGCTGCACTAGCACGCCGCTGGAGACGTTGGACATGACGAGACAGCAGGCCGACATGACGCTTCATTCAGTCAGCGCAACGTTGGTGGGTTCCGAGGGCGCCGCCGATGCGTACATGCGGGCCGCTCTCAACGCCGGGTTGGCGGCGCTGGCTGCAGAGCAGGTCGGCGGCGCCAGGCGGCTGCTGGAGATGAGTGTCGAATACGCCAAGGTTCGCGAACAGTTCGGGCGCCCGATCGGGTCGTTTCAGGCGATCAAGCACAAATGCGCCGACATGCTGGTCGAGGTCGAGTCCTCGACGTCGGCGGCGTATGCGGCCGGTGCGGCGCTCGACGAGAACTCGTCGGAATCGGCCCTGCTGGCCAGTTTGGCGAAAGCCTATTGTTCCGAGGCGTACTGCCACGTCGCCGCGGAGAACATTCAGATCCACGGCGGGATCGGATTCACCTGGGAGCATCCTGCCCATCTCTACTTCCGTCGCGCCAAGAGCTCCGAGATGTTGCTTGGCACACCGACTCATCACCGCGAACGCATGCTGGAGGAACTCGGACTGTGAGCACCGGGACTGTCACCGGCGACGACCTACGGGCCGCCGCGATACGCGATCTGCCGTCCGCCCCCGCCTTCATCGATGGCGAGTTTCGCGCCGGCGCAGGCGCCGAATGCGTCCACCGCGATCCCGCCGAGGGGCAGGAACTGCGGTCATGGCGCTTGTGCGGCCCAGATGACGTCGACCACGCTGTCGCGTCGGCGACACGCGCACAACGCGTTTGGCAGAACCTGGACCCGGGCCGCCGCCGAGATTCCCTGCTGTCCCTGGCCGCTGCCGTCGAAACACACGCCGACACGCTGGCCGGGCTGGTGACACTCGAGATGGGCATGCCACTGCGCGCCTCGAAGGCCGGCGTGCACGCCGCTGTCGACTGGTTCCGCCACTTCGCGGGCTACGCGGACAAGATCGAGGGTTCAGTGCCGTCGGTGGGTGCGCCGGGCAGGGGACTGGACTACACGCGCTACTCGCCCCACGGCGTGGTCGCCGCCATCATCCCGTGGAACGGCCCCGTGATCGCACTGGCGCTGAAGGTCGCCCCGGCGCTCGCCGCGGGAAACTCGGTGGTGCTCAAACCCTCCGAGCTCGCACCGTTCTCCAGCCTCTACTTCGCATCTCTGGTCGTCGCGGCGGGGCTGCCCGCGGGTCTCGTCAACGTGATAGCCGGGGGTCCGGATACCGGAGCGCGACTGTGCGCAGACCCCGCGATCGCGATGATCTCCTTCACGGGTGGATCGGCTGGCGGGCGGGCGGTTGCGGAAGCGGCTGCCGCTCGCCACGTGCCGACCGTCCTCGAACTGGGCGGCAAGTCGGCTTCGCTGGTGTTCCCGGACACCGACACCCACCGAACCGCCAAGCTGGCCGCGATCCTTGGCATCGCACAGAACAGCGGGCAGGGATGCTTTCTCCCGACTCGACTACTGGTCGACCAATCCATCTACGACAAGACCCTCGAAGGCGTCGTCGCCGCCGCGGCGAAGTTCCGCCTCGGGGATCCGTTCGCCGAGGACACCACGATGGGACCGGTCGTCGACCAACGCTCCCTCGAGAGGATCCTGGCAGTGATCTCCGATGCCCGGCGTCGCGGCGACGGGCGGCTAGTGCACGGCGGGCAGCGCGCGACCGCAGACGGGCTGCAGAACGGAAACTTCATCGAGCCGACGATTTTCGCCGACGTCGACCCGGATAGTCCGCTGGCACAGGACGAGGTGTTCGGCCCTGTGCTCAGCGTGATCCCCTTCGAGGACGAAACACAGGCCGTCGAGATAGCCAACCGAACGAGGTTCGGGTTGGCCGGCTACGTGTGGACGGCCGATCTCGGGCGCGCGCACCGGGTGGCCGACGCACTGCGGGCCGGCTACGTGTCGGTCAACGGCATGGCTGCCCTTCCGCCTGCGGCGCCGTTCGGTGGTTGGAACGCAAGCGGATACGGCGTCGAAGGAGGACGACGTGGTCTCGAGGAGTATCTGCGCTTGAAGAACGTGCACGTCCAATGGTGACGAATACCATGTCGACCATCGAACTGCTGAGCATGGCCGACGGTGCGGCCCAGCGTCGATTCGCCACGGAGGCGACCGACTTCCTCGCGTCTCGCCTTGAACTGCGTTCGCCGTCGGCAGAGGGCTGGGGACTCGGTGACGAGCGGCTGACGCTGTTCCACGAGACCACCGACGCCCAAGAACGCGCCGAAGCCGACGCTTCCCGGAACTGGCAAAGAACCCGATGGGACGCCGGATTCGGCTGGATAACCGGTCCGAAAGAATTTGGCGGACGGGGTCTTTCGCCGGACTACGAATCCCTGTATCGACGGATTGAATCTGCGTTCGACGTTCCTGACATGAGCCCACTGCGCATCGGCATCGGCACGGTGGGACCGGCGATACTTGGAAATGGCACTACCGAACAGATCGAGCGGTACGTGGTGCCCATCTACCGTAGGGACACCGTGGCCTGCCAACTGTTCTCCGAACCCGCCGCAGGATCCGACCTTGCCGGCGTGCGCACTCGAGGCATCGCCACCGAGGGCGGCTGGCGGATCACCGGTCAGAAGGTCTGGACCTCGAACGCGCAGTTCGCCGACATCGGTCTGGCATTGGTGCGCACCGATCCAGCAGCGCCGAAACACGGTGGTCTGACCATGTTCGTCGTCGAGATGTCTGCGCCGGGAATCGAGGTGCGTCCGCTCCGGCAGATGACGGGCGGAGCCAGCTTCACCGAGGTCTTCCTGGATTCGGTCGAGGCGCCCGACGGCGCCGTGGTGGGCGGGGTCGGCGGCGGCTGGACCGTGGCCACGCGTGCACTCGCCGGAGAACGCAAGGCGGTGGGGGACCGCACCCACGAGGTCACCGACTGTGCCGTTGCGCTCCTGCGCGAACTGGCCAGGCGCACCGGACGCGATGGCGACCCCATCGTCCGCCAGGAATGGGCCAGGGTGTACTCGCGACTACGAATCGCGCGGTTTCAGCAGCAGCGGGTTCAGGCCATCCCTGAGTCGGAACTGACCGGCGTCGAGCGTGCCATCGACAAGCTTCTCGTCTCGTCGAACCTGCGCGCGCTCGGCGACCTGGCCGCGACGATCCTCGGGCAGGAACTGGTCGTCAACTCAGGACAGTGGGGCACCTTCGGCTGGACCAAGTGGATCATGGGTGCGTTCGGCTATCGGATCGCCGGTGGCACGGAAGAGATCCTGAAAACCATGCTGGCGGAACGGGGTCTGATGCTACCGAGGGAGAGCCGATGACCGGAAGCAGCGACCACTCCTATGAGACCGTGCAGTTCGTCGTGGATGACGACCACGTCGCGACGATCACCCTCAACAGACCTGACGTGATGAACTGCTTCAACCAGCAGATGCTCGACGAGTTCGCTCAGATCTGGCGCATCTGCCGCGGCGACGACGCCATCCACGCCGTGGTGCTACGCGCCGCGGGCGACCGGGCCTTCTCCACGGGTGTCGACCGCAAGCAAGGACGGTTCCGCCACCCCAACCCGCTCAGCGAGGACGATCCCGGGTTCTGGCTGGGCGCCAAGCAGAATCGCGTGTGGAAGCCGCTGATCCTGGCGATCCACGGCATGTTCGCCGGTGGCGCCTTCTACTGGCTGAACGAGTGCGACGTCGCGATCTGTTCGGACGATGCGACGTTCTTCGATCCCCACACCACCTACGGGATGGCCTCGGCACTCGAACCGGCAGCGCTACTGCGACGGATACCGTTCGGCGATGTCATGCGCATGGCGCTGTTCGGGAACGACGAGCGGATCGGTGCCCAGCGGGCGCTGGCGATTGGCTTGGTGACGGAAGTTCTTGGCCGCGACCAGCTCTGGGACCGCGCGCATGTGCTTGCCAAACGTCTGGCCGAGAAGCCGCCGCTGGCGGTCCAGGGCACCGTGAAGGCGGTTTGGGATTCGCTGTCGATGACGGTGGAGGCGTCTCGCTCCGTCCCGCTCATCTACACCCAGTTGATCAATCCGATGACCAAGACGGAGTTCGACTCGGGTGTGGATCGAACCTGGGAAGTTCGTTGATGAAGTTCTCCCTACGGTTGCGGTACACCGATCGGAAAGCCTTGGCCGAGTTGGTGTCCACCGCCGAACGGGTGGGCCTTCACGGTGTGTGGATCAGCGAGCCGTGGGGCTACGACTCGTCGGCGCTGCTCGGCTGGTGCGCGGCGAATACCCGCAGGCTGATCCTCGGCAGCCACGTGACGTCCATCTATTCGCGCACGCCTGCGGCGATCGCGGGCATGTCGGCGTCCCTATGGTCGTTGACCGATGGCCGATTTCGGCTGGGACTCGGGGTGTCGGGACCCGCCGTCGTCGAAGGATGGCATGGAGTTCCGTATCGTCGCCCGCTGGCGCGCACGCGCGACACCGTGGCGATCATTCGGCAGGTACTCGCCGGTGGCAGCGTGTCTCATCACGGTGAGACGGTCAGTGCTCCACTGGCCGGATCGGGCCGCGCGCCACTGACATTCGCACGGCGAACGGAATCGACGCCAGTCCCGATCTACCTCGCCGCCCTTGGCCCGGCCAATCAGCGGTTGACTGCCGAGATCGGCGACGGCTGGACGCCAAAGCCGTACTCGCCGGACCACCATCAAGCGTTCGCCGCACCCCTGGAGGCAGAGACCAAGAGATCGGGCCGCAGCGTGGTACTCGCTCCCGTCGCTCCGGTTGCGGTCGGCGCCGACCGTCGCACCTTGCACGAGCTGGAGCGTCGGTGGTCGACGTTCTATCTGAGCTCGATGGGCGACTACTACGCCAACGCGGCGCGCCGAATGGGCTTCGGCGCCATGGTCGATGCCGTTCGACTCCACCGCAGCGACGGTGACATCGCGGCAGCGCGAGATGCCGTCACAGCGGACTACATCGACAGCATCGGGCTGTTCGGTTCGACCGCCGAGCGACTGCAGCGATACGAGCGGGTCGGCATCGACGAGGTGGTGCTGGAACTCCGTAAGAAGGACCTCGCCGATCAGATCGCGGACCTGGAGAGCCTCGGAAGGGTCATCGCATCGTGAGACCGTCGGAATTCACCAGGATGCGCATGGAAGTCGCGGCCGGCGTTGCGACATTGACTCTCTGCCGGCCCGACATCCGGAACGCATGGGCCGGTGAGACCGCGCGAGAGTACCGGTGGGCGTTGCATCACTGCCACGTCGACCCGCAAGTTCGCGTGCTCGTCGTCACCGGCGACCAGGACTTCTGTGTTGGCGCCGATCACAACCTGCTCGACGAGATCGGCGAAGGCGGCGGGTCCTACGACGTCGACACATCGCCCTTGCCCGACTATCCCGACCACACCCCACCGGAGATGCGGCGCAACCACTTCTATCCGTTGACCGTGTCGGTACCCGTGATCGCGGCGATCACCGGCGGCTGCGCGGGCGCAGGCTTCCTCGTCGCGAGTTACGCCGACATCCGTTTCGCCGACAGCGACGCCAGAATCGCGAGTTCCTTCGCGAGCCTTGGACTGCCTGCCGAATACGGGCTGGGATGGGTTCTGCCCAGGATCGTGGGGACCGCCAACGCGGCGCAGCTGCTGTATTCGCCAACGCCGATCAGCGGAGCGCGGGCCGCCGAGCTGGGCTGGGTGCAGCACGTGTGTACGCCAGGAACGGCTGTCGCGGAAGCGGTCGACTACGCCAGAAAGCTGGCGGCCGGCAGTGCAGCAGAGTCGTTGCGAATGATGAAGCGCCAGATCCACGTCGATTCCACCCTCGGCTTCTCCGACGCCTACGGCAGGTCGGTCGCCGACATGAACGACGCACTGAAGTCCCCGGAGTTCAGGCATGGCCTGCGTGCATTGCGCGACAAGCGCACGCCGAACTTCCTCGAACCGGCTGCAAGTGATCTGAACGGAGAAGCCTAGATGGCATTCGACGGCAAGGTGGCGTTGGTCACGGGATCGGGCGCAGGCATCGGGGCGGTGACCGCTCAGGCGTTCGCCCGCGCCGGTGCTTCGGTGGTCGTCACGGACGTCGACGTCGACGGCGGCAAAACGACCGTCGAAGCGATCCGGTCCGACGGCGGCCAGGCCGAATTCTTCGCCGCTGACGTCACCGACGCCGAAGCGGTGAAGGCATTGGTGCGGTTCGCCGTCGACACGTATGGCGGCCTTCACTTCGCGCACAACAACGCTGGTGTGCTTGGTGAATCAGCGCGCCTCACCGACTCCGACGACGAGACCTGGTTCCGAACGGTGCAAATCAACCTCAACGCGGTCTATTTGGGGATGAAGCACCAGATCCCCGCGATCCTCGACAGCGGCGGTGGAGCGGTGGTCAACACATCGTCCTACGCGGGACTGGTGGCGGTGCCATTCGCCTCGGCGTATGTGGCGTCCAAGCACGGCGTCATCGGGCTGACCAAGGCTGCGGCAGTCGAGTTCGGCAAGAAGGGCGTACGGGTGAACGCGGTATGTCCCGGTTCGGCCCGAACGAAGATGAACATCGAGAGGGTCGCCGGCAATCCGGCAATCGAGAAGGCGATGACCGACGTCAGCCCGATGAAGCGCTTCGTGGAGCCCGAGGAGGTCGCGAACGCAGTCCTGTGGTTGTGCTCCGAGGATGCCTCGTTCGTGAATGGACACGCGTTAGCCGTCGACGGCGGCGCACTAGCACAGTAGGATTTCCTAGTGGCCAACGCACTTCGTACAGTTCATCTTCCGAAGATGGCCGACCTCGTCGCCGGAGAATTACGCAGCCAGATCATTTCCGGTGAGCTCAAGGAAGGTGATCCGCTCCCTCCCGAGGACCAGCTGATGGAGCACGCAGGCGTCGCGCGCACCACCGTCCGCGAAGCCTTGCGCATCCTGGAGTCCGAGGGATTGCTCGTCGTACGGCGTGGCGCCGGCGGCGGCGCGCGGATCAAGGCACCGTCGGTCAGCAATGTGGCGCGGTACATCGGATTGGTGCTGCAATCCCAGGGCGCCACGCTCCAGGACGTTTTCGACGCGCGCCTCTTGCTGGAGGCACCCGCAGCCGGGATGTTGGCCGAAGCCGAAGATCGCGACGGCATCATCGCTCAATTGCGCAAGGCGCTGGCAGAGGAAGAGGCGGTGCTTCACCAGCCAGTCGAACTCTCACATGCGTACGGCCGCTTCCATCAGCTGATCGTTGCGCTGTCGGGATCTCAAACCTTCGAGGTTCTCACCTCGGTGTCGAGCCGCATGATCCAAGTTCAGGCCGACCGGTACATGAGCGCCAAAGCCGGCCGAACGGATCACCGGGTGGCCAGCGACGCCGCCCATCGCGCACACATCCGCTTCGTCCAGTTGGTCGCCGCAGGTGCCGCGACGGACGCTGAAGAGTTGTGGCGCAAGCACTTAGCGGCCGGCGACAGCGAGCTGCAGGCGGGCCCCGACGTCAACAGCGTGCTCGATCTCCTGGAGTGACCCGGGTCAGCGCGCCGTCGTCGCAAGCGCGCCCATCGCCGTCAATGCGCTTCGCAACTCGTCGGGCCCGGCGAACAGCACGGTGCGAATACCGAGTCTGGCTGCGGGCGGCAGGTTTTCCGGTAGGTCATCGACGAACGCGATCGTCTCGACCGGCGCGTCCAGACGGCGGAGCAATTCCTCGTAGATCCGCGGATCGGGTTTGCGAACTCCAAGCTGCGACGAGTCGATCGCCATGTCGAAGAGGTCGAACGGGAACGTCGCCCGCCACCCTGCCTCGGCGACGTTGTTGGTCAGCAGGGCCGTGGTGCAGTGCCGATGCACCTCGCCTACCAGCTCGAGCATCACCGGGTTGAGTACTTCGCCCTTGGCCGGTGCTGAGGCCAACTCCCGAATGTCGAGCCGGGTGCCGGTCCGCTGCTCACTGTCGGTGCACACGAACTTGAAGAACTCCCGCGAGGAGATCCTGGCGGTCTCCAGCAGCACCATCTTCGGATGACCCCGAAAATAGCTGGTGAGCAGGCCCTCGGGCAGGTTCAACGTGGCGGCGTAGGCTTCCAATTCTCAGAACGAGGTGTGCGTGAGAACTCCACCCATGTCGAAGGCGACCGCTGCGACCGCACCGGTATCTGCCGCGTCGAACCCTGTCCCCGTGGACGTCGTCATCGGCCATCCGTTCCTTGTAATCAAGCTATCATATAGCGTATTATTGCGTCCGAGAATCCGAAACCCGCGTGAGGCCTCGTCGAGCGCAAGTTGGAGTGTGTTCTGAATGCCGCTGACAGACGACATGCACCTGATATCGGTCGACGACCATCTGGTGGAACCGCCGCAGCTATGGCTCGACCGGTTGCCCGTACAGTGTCGCGATGCCGGCCCCAGGATCATCGACGTGCCGGTCCAGGGGAAGCCCGACGGACCGCCGGCCAACGTCTGGCAATACGAGGGCAAGCAATTCGCCCAAATTGGTCTGAACGCCGTCGCGGGCAAGGATCCCAAGGACTACGGCACCGAGCCGATGCGCTACACCGACATGATTCCTGGGTGCTACGAACCGCACGCCCGCGTCATCGACATGGATCTCGATGGAGTGCAGGCGGCACTGTGCTTTCCATCCTTCCCGCGCTTCGCGGGCACGGTGTTCCTTCAAGCCGACGACACGGCGCTGGCGCTGCTGTGCGTGCAGGCGTGGAACGATTTCATGATCGACGAGTGGTGTGCGGCAGCACCGGATCGCTTCATTCCGGTGGTCATCATGCCGCTGTGGGACGTGGAGTTGTGCATGGCCGAGCTCCGCCGCACCGTGGCGAAGGGAGCAAGGGCGGTCAGCTTCAGTGAGAATCCGGCTGCGCTTGGACTCCCGTCCTTCCACACCGAGCACTGGGACCCGTTCCTGTCCGCGTGCGAGGAGGCCGACGTGCCGCTGTGCCTGCACTTCGGTTCGTCGGGCCAATCTCCGCAGACGGCGCCAGAGGCGCCGTTCGCCGTCACGATCACGTTGTTCGGCTGCAACTCCATGTACTGCACGGCGGATCTCCTGTTCTCTCCGGTGTTTCACCGCCATCCGCGGTTGAAGATCGCGATGGCCGAAGGCGGGATCGGCTGGGTTCCCTATCTACTGGAGCGTGCCGACTACGTCTGGAATCGGCACCGCTTCTACCAGAACGTCGATCAACGCACACCTCCATCAGAACTGTTCGCCAAGCACATGTTTGGATGCTTCATCGACGACGTGCACGGTCTCGGTTCCCGTCACGAGATCGGCCTTTCGCGCATCCTGTGGGAAGCGGACTACCCGCACTCGGACTCCAACTGGCCCAACAGTCGCAAGCGTGCGGTCGGGGTCTTCGCCGACATCCCGGATGTCGAAGTTCGCCAGATGGTCGAGACCAATGGCCGTGAGCTGTTCAACTTTCCGCGCTGACGTTCGGCCAATGTCCAGCAATCCGACGCGGTGGGCGGAAAGGTAGATCCATGATCGATCCCAACGCATCCGATTGGTCTGACCTCGACCTGTTGACGCGCACCGAAGCGCGCGAGCGCCTGCTGGTCGAAGTCGGCGTGGCTGAGAAGGACATTGCCCAGGAAGAGGCGACGGGAGACGGCGCCAGGCTGGTCGCGTTGAGGCGCCGACTCGCCATGCTTCAGGAGCGCCTGGACAGTTGACGACCACAGACGCGCCTGCTGCAGGCAACGCACCTGCGCAGCATGGTGATCCGGACGCCGCAGGAAACCGGTTCGCGAGCCCCGAAGACCTTCGCCGCCAGATCCGCGAATTCGTGTCGTTGCATTCGCCTCCAAACATGCGGGGCCTCGAGTACGGCAAGCGAATCGCGTACATGCGGAGCTGGGCCGCCACGCTGTACGACCACGGGTTCGCCGGCCCGGCGTGGCCCCGCGACTACGGCGGGATGCAACTGAGTCTCGCCGAGCAGGTCGGCTACCACGATGAATTCGCGAAGCACGCGGTCCCGTCACATCCGGGCAATGGTCCATCGATCGCCGGACCGACACTGCTTCGCTTCGGCACACCCGAACAGCGGCGCCGGTACCTTCCGCCGATGTTGCGCGGGGACGAGGTGTGGGCGCAAGGATTCTCCGAACCATCCGCAGGATCGGATCTGCAGTCGCTCACCACATCAGCCCGTCGCGACGGTGACGACTACGTCGTTCGCGGGAGCAAGCTGTGGAGCAGTTACGCCGACGTGGCCGACTTCATGTTTGCGCTCGTACGCACCGGAGACAGGGACTCGGGGGCGCACGGCATCAGTTATCTGCTCATCGACCTGCGACGTGACGGCGTGACGGTCCGCCCGCTGCGCGACATGAGCGGCGGGTCACGATTCTGCGAGGTGTTTCTCGACGACGTCCGAGTGCCGGCAGTCAACCGCGTGGGTTCGGAGAACGGCGGATGGCAGCTGGCACGCACCACGTTGGGCTACGAGCGCGCCGCCCGCTCACTCAGCCATGCCAGCTCCTACCGCAGGCGGATGGACCACCTGATCAAGCTGCTGCAGGCCAGGGGTGTACTCGGCGACGCCGTTGCTCGAGACCGGTTGGCGCGCTGCGAATCCGCGGTGCGCGTCCTGTCGTTCAACGCCGCGCGCACCGCTTCGGCCCTCGAGACCACGGGATCGCCGGGTCCGTCGGCATCGATAGCTCGGCTGTTCCAGAGCCAGCTCGAGCAGACGTTCTATGAAGCTGCCGTTGATCTCCTGGGGCCCGACGCGCTGCTGCTGTCGGGTGAGCGGGCAATCGAAGGTGGCCGATGGGCAGCCGGCTACCTGCACTCGCGCGGCGCGACCATCGGTGCGGGCACCGCCGAGATCCAACGCAACACCATCGCCGAGCAGATCCTCGAGATGCCGCGATCCGGGACAGGTGGTCAATCGTCATGACACTCATCACCAAACCAGCCAGATGGACGACGAACTGTGCACCTGGCCTTCCCAACCTCAGATGTTCACCCGCGCCAACGCTTTGGACCAATGGCCCCTCCCCATCACTCCGCTGACCCAGGACTTGGTTGAACTACCTCAGGAGCGCGGGCTGGAAGCGGCTTTCGTGTCCGTTCTCGGCGTGTCCAGCCCGAGCCCGGAGTGGACGTGGAACGGGTGCTTCTTCGGCTACGTGATGTTCGGTGTCACACCGTCGGCGGCCCTTGCGGACAACATTCCCGGCTGGAGCAGGGCGGGTGTCTACGCCGACTACCTGGGCGTGCGGCCGGACCCGGACGCTCCGCCTGAGCAGCACAACGTCGATCCGATCGGATTGATGCGCATCGGTGGCCGATTCCTGTCGGCGTTTCGCACGTATCCACGACGAGCCGAAGCGGAGATCAAGGCTGCGCGCTCACACCTGGACGCCGATCGCGACCGAAACTGGAACGCCGTCACCGACGGCTATCTGCTCGACAGCATCGCCACGTTCCACGACACCCACCTGTGGCAACGGGTGCCCATGCCGTGGCGAGCGTCATTGGAGCCGCATTGTTCAAGCAGTTGAACCAGTCGTTGGTCCGGTTGGTGGGCGACGATGACGGCCCGCGACTGGCGACGGAGATGATCACACCGCTGGGTGGTGTCCACATGAGGGAGGCGATCGATGCGATGGCCGACGTAGCGTCCGGGCGCCTCGCTCGCGATGTCTTCGTGCGCGACTATGGCTTCCGCGGCAACAACGAGTTCGAGCTCTCCGCGCGACCGTGGGGGGACGACCCCGCAACCCTCGACCGACTCATCGATGCGGCGGGTCGATCGACGACTCCCGGCAGCGCGGACGCGAAGGAATCCGCTCGCAACCGGGTGCGAGAGCTCGCGGGCTGGCGGTGGCCGCTCCTTCGCGCGCACCTCGCCCTCACCGAGAAGCACTTGCGGTGGCGCGAAAACGGCAAGGTGCCAATGGCGATGGGTGTGGCATCCATCAGGCTGGTGGTCCTGGAAGCCGCGAGGCGTCTGGTCGACCGCGGCCGGATCGGTCAACTCGACGACGTCTTCTACTTGCGCAAAGCCGAACTCGCCCAAGGGCTCAGCGGCGCCGGTCCCGACGACGTAGACGTCAGGATCGCCCGGCGCCGCGCGACCAGGCAACTCGCCCTCGAATTTCCCGTGCCAGAGATCGTCGACGCCACCCCCGCGGGCATATGCGAGGTCAGCGAACGCCGATGGAAGAGTCTCGGCCTCATTCCCCCCGAGACGGCCGATGCCGAGACGTCGGTCCTCGTCGGCGTCGCCGGTTCGGCAGGCTCCGTAACCGGGCGCGCCCGCATCGTCACCGATCCCACCGACGTGGAGATCGACGAAGGCGACATTCTGGTGGCCCGAGGCACCGACTCCGCCTGGACACCGCTGTTCCTCCAAGCCGACGCCGTCGTCGTCGACATCGGCGGCGTGATGTCGCACGCGTGCATCGCCGCGCGGGAGGTGGGCATCCCGT
>Ga0193743_1000633_pt1 | contig 27567 bp, 26 predicted proteins | sample L2c2metaG_FD_143038 | JGI IMG/M metagenome (GOLD analysis project Ga0193743, IMG submission 143038) | Soil microbial communities from a riparian zone of the East river system, Colorado, United States - L2c2 | ecosystem: Environmental > Terrestrial > Soil > Riparian zone | place: USA: East River...
GTTGAAGGCTCGGTCAGCGAGTATGCGGCACTACAGGGGGCTTGCCGCAAGCCCCCGGGTGAGCTATAAATTGAAGGTGGAAAGGGAGCGCTCCCTTTCCTTTTTCTTTTGCCCGGTGACAACCCGTTCTTTTGCCCGGTGACAACCCGCATCGAACACATGTTCGATAGACTGCGTTGGTGGGTTGGCACAACGGACCGCCGAGCTGGGCCGAGATGGAGCGCGTGCTCACCGGCAAGCCGCGCCGCGCCGGGTCCCCGTTGGCCGAACCGACCGGCGACGGTGGCGACAGCCCGGCCTGGTCGCGCAAGCGGGGGAGCTACGAGCCACCGGACCGGCCGGCCGGTGGCGGTTCGTCGGTGCCATACGCCGAACTGCACGCCCACTCGGCGTACAGCTTCCTCGACGGGGCCAGCACGCCTGAGGAGCTCGTCGAGGAGGCCGCCCGGCTGGACCTGCGTGCCATCGCGCTGACCGACCACGACGGTCTGTACGGGGTGGTGCGGTTCGCCGAGGCCGCCAAGGAGCTGGACGTGGCCACGGTGTTCGGCGCGGAGCTCTCGCTCGGGAATGTCGCCCGCACCGAGGAGCCCGATCCACCCGGTCCCCATCTGCTGGTCCTGGCGCGCGGGCCGGAGGGGTATCGACGGCTGTCGCGGCAGCTGACCCGGGCGCACCTGGCCGGTGGCGAGAAGGGCAAGCCGCGCTACGACTTCGACGAGCTGACCGAGGCCGCAGGCGGGCACTGGCACATCCTCACCGGCTGCCGCAAGGGCCATGTGCGCCAAGCACTGTCGGCCGGCGGACCGGATGCGGCCGAAGCCGCGCTGGCCGATCTGGTGGATCGGTTCGGGCGGAGGCGGGTCAGCATCGAGCTGACCCGGCACGGTCATCCGCTCGACGACGAGCGCAACGCCGCACTGGCCGCGCTGGCCCCGCGCTTCGGTCTCGATTGTCGCCGCCGGGGCGGCTCCGGTGTGGGCGTGGTGGCCAGCACCGCGGCGCACTTCGCCGAACCCGACCGCGGCCGGCTGGCGATGGCGATGGGGGCGATCCGGGCGCGCAACTCGATGGACGACGCGGCCGGCTGGCTGGCACCGCTGGGTGGCGCGCACCTGCGGTCGGGGGAGGAGATGACACGACTGTTCGCGCACTGCCCGGAGGTGGTGACGGCCGCGGCCGACCTCGGCGAGCAGTGCGCGTTCGGGCTGGCGCTCATCGCTCCGCAGTTGCCGCCGTTCGACGTACCCGACGGGCACAATGAGGACAGCTGGCTGCGGCACCTGGTGATGACCGGGGCCCACAACCGGTACGGACCGCCGGAGCGTTCCCCGCGCGCCTACCAGCAGATCGAGCACGAGCTAAAGGTCATCACCCAGCTGAACTTCCCTGGCTACTTCCTGGTGGTGCACGACATCACCCGGTTCTGCCGGGACAACGGCATCCTGGCCCAGGGCAGGGGATCGGCGGCCAACTCGGCGGTCTGCTACGCGTTGGGCGTCACCCACGTCGATCCGATCGCCAACGAGTTGTTGTTCGAACGGTTCCTCTCCCCGGCGCGTGATGGGCCACCCGACATCGACATCGACATCGAATCGGACCTGCGGGAGAAGGCGATTCAGTACGTCTACGAACGCTACGGTCGCGACTACGCCGCGCAGGTCGCCAACGTCATCACCTACCGGGGCCGCAGCGCCGTGCGCGACATGGCCCGCGCGCTCGGCTTCTCGCAAGGCCAGCAGGACGCCTGGAGCAAGCAGATCAGCAGGTGGAACGGGCTGGCGGATTCGCCCGACGTCGAGGACATCCCGGAGCAGGTGATCGATCTGGCGTTGCAGATCAAGAATCTGCCCCGGCACATGGGCATCCACTCCGGCGGCATGGTGATCTGCGACCGGCCCATCGCCGACGTGTGCCCGGTGGAGTGGGCCCGCATGGAGAACCGCAGCGTGTTGCAGTGGGACAAGGATGACTGTGCGGCAATCGGATTGGTGAAGTTCGACATGCTCGGGCTGGGCATGCTCTCGGCGTTGCACTACGCCATCGACCTGATCGCCGAGCACAAGGGCATCGAGGTCGACCTGGCCAAGCTGGACCTCTCCGAGCCCGCGGTGTACGAGATGCTGCAGCGCGCCGACTCGGTCGGGGTGTTCCAGGTGGAGTCGCGCGCGCAGATGGCCACGCTGCCCAGGCTCAAGCCGCGGGTGTTCTACGACCTGGTGGTCGAGGTCGCCCTGATCCGGCCAGGACCGATCCAGGGCAACTCGGTGCACCCCTACATCAACAGGCGCAACGGTTTGGAGCCGGTGACCTACGACCACCCGTCGATGGAACAGGCACTGCGGAAGACGTTGGGAGTGCCGCTCTTTCAGGAGCAGCTGATGCAGTTGGCGGTGGACTGTGCGGGCTTCTCCGCTGCCGAGGCGGACCAGCTGCGCCGTGCCATGGGATCCAAGCGGTCCACCGAGAAGATGCGAGGGTTACGGGACCGCTTCTACGACGGCATGCACAACCGGCACGGCATCACCGGCGAGGTGGCCGACCGGATCTACGACAAGCTGGAGGCCTTCGCCAACTTCGGCTTCCCGGAGAGCCATTCGTTGTCCTTCGCCTCGCTGGTGTTCTACTCGTCGTGGTTCAAGCTGCATCATCCTGCGGTGTTCTGCGCGGCGTTGTTGCGCGCGCAGCCGATGGGTTTCTACTCGCCGCAGTCGCTGGTCGCCGATGCCCGTCGGCACGGCGTCGTCGTACACGGGCCCGACGCGAACGCCAGCCTGGCGCACGCCACGTTGGAGGATGCGGGCAACGCCGTGAGATTGGGTTTGGGCAGTGTCCGTCACATCGGCGCCGAGTTGGCCGAAGGCATCGTCGACGAGCGAAAGGCCAACGGGCCGTACGCATCGCTGATCGACCTGACCGGCCGGGTGCAGCTGTCCGTGCCGCAGACCGAGGCGCTGGCCACCGCGGGGGCGCTGGGCTGCTTCGGGATCGCCAGGCGTGCGGCGCTGTGGGCAGCGGGTGCAGCCGCCACCGCCCGGCCGGACCGGTTGCCGGGCGTCGGGTCGTCCTCGCACGTCCCCGCACTGCCCGGCATGACCGAATTGGAGCTGGCGGCCGCCGACGTGTGGGCCACCGGCGTCTCGCCGGACAGCCACCCCATCCAGTTCCTGCGGGAGCGACTGGACGAGATCGGCGTCGTGCCCGCCGACCGGCTGCTGTCGGTGCCGGACGGCACCCGGGTGTTGGTTGCCGGTGCGGTGACGCATCGGCAGCGGCCCGCGACGGCCCAGGGCGTGACGTTCATGAACTTGGAGGACGAGACCGGGATGGTCAACGTGCTGTGTTCGCGCGGGGTTTGGGGCAGGCATCGCAAGCTGGCGCAGACGGCGTCGGGGTTGGTGATCCGCGGCATCGTGCAGAACGCCAGCGGCGCCGTCACCGTCGTCGCCGACCGGATGAGCAAGCTCGACATGCGGGTGGCGTCGAAGTCGAGGGATTTCCAGTGACCTAATGCCGCGGACTGCTCGCGCACAGCGGAGCTTCGGTCACTCAGCCTGTGGGCGTGGTCCAGACCTTGTCGATGGTGATCTTGAGCCGGGTGCTGTAGGTCCCCATCGCGTCGGTCAAGCCGAATTTGTCGGCCGACTCGCCGTACTTGGCCCAAAACGGTTCGTCGGTGCGGCAGTCCACGTCGGTGGCGTCGACGGTGGCCTCGCCGCCGATCACGATGATGCCGCTGCCGTTGCCGTCGGAATCGGGGTTGAGGCTCACCCGGGGGTGGCGCTGGATGTGCGCGACCTTCGCCGCGGCGGGCACCGAGTAGATGAACACGGCGTCGCCGTCGAAGTAGAACCAGATCAGCCTTGGCACGGGTTGACCGGATTTCGCGACGGTGGTGAGCCAGCCGTAGTGGTCGGCGGTCAGTCGATCGATGACTTCTGGTGTCAGCTCAGCACTCATGAACGCGAATGTAGCCTCGAAAGGTGACTCTGAACCTGTCTGTCGACGAACTCCTGACCACAACCCGTTCGGTCCGCAAACGGCTCGACTTCGATAAGCCGGTGTCCCACGAGGTTCTGCTGGAGTGTCTCGAACTGGCGCTGCAAGCGCCGACGGGGTCGAACGCGCAGGGCTGGCAGTTCGTGTTCGTCGACGACGCAGACAAGAAGAAGGCGCTGGCCGACATCTACCGCACGGCGGCCACGCCCTACCTCGAACAGGAGAAGCCGACGTACGGCGACATCCGTGACGAGCGCACGCCTTTGGTCGTGGACTCCGCGAAGTACCTCAACGACCACCTGCACGAGGTTCCGGTGATGATGATCCCGTGCCTCGAGGGTCGACCCGACGGTGCGCCCGCAGGCATGAGCGCATCGTTCTGGGGCTCGCTGCTGCCGGCGGTGTGGAGCTTCATGCTCGCGCTGCGCTCCAAGGGACTCGGATCGGCGTGGACGACGCTGCACCTGTTGGGCGACGGCGAGAAGCAGGCCGCCGAGATCCTCGGCATCCCGTTCGACAGCTTTTCCCAAGGCGGGCTGTTCCCGATCGCCTACACCAAGGGCACCGACTTCCGGCCTGCCAAGCGGCTGCCCGTCGAGCAGCTCACCCACTGGAACACGTGGTGATCTAACGGGCCACGATGGTGGCGACGATGCGCTCGGCCAGCTGGTCGCAGTAGTCGTCGTCGACGGGGAGTTGCATCACCGCGAGCCGCCAGTACAGCGGGCCGGCGAGTAGGTCCATCGATAGCTCCACATTGGTACCGGCGGGCAGGTCGCCGCGCTTGGCGGCGCGCTCGAACAGGTCGGCGGCCTTGATTCGTCGCGGCTCCCGCACGGTCTCGGCCAGTACGTTGGCCAGCTCTGGGTTCCGGATCGCCTCGGCGAGCAGGTCCGGCACGATGCGACGGGCCAGTGGGTGCGCCAGGGCGTCGCGGCCGTTGCGCAGGTACTGGCGGATGTCGCCAAGCAGGGTGCCGGTGTCGGGGACGTCGATCGCGGCTACCGCGGTCTTGGAGACCAGCGCCATCGTCATGTCGAGCTTCGATCGCCAGCGCCGGTACACCGCCGCCTTGCCCACCGCGGCCCGTTTGGCGACCGCGTCGATCGACAGACGCCCGTAGCCCACGTCGGCGAGTTCGGCGAAGAACGCCGACTCGATGGCCGCGGTCACGTCGTCCTGCAAGACCGGACCACCGGAGGTTCGGCGGCGGGGCGCCGGCGTGGTCGTCATGGCCTCAGCCTAACTTAGACGGAACGGTTGCGTTCCGTTTATTTGTACTTCATACTTAGCGATACGATGCCGTTCCGTTTCGTTTAGGAGTGATCATGAAGTTCCTGTTCGACGATGAGTCGTTCTCCTTCGAGGCCCTGCGCGCGGCGGGGTTCGCCAACTATGGCGGCGCCGACCTGGGCGAAGTGCTCGTCACCGCCCGCGCGATCCCGGACGGTGACGAGGCCGCATGGCACCGGGAGTGGAAGGCGACCGCGCAGCGAGTGGAGGCGCTAGGGCGCGAGTCGCTCGAAGGCGGGCACCCGGTGAGTGCGCGCGAGGCGTTGTTGCGCGCCTCGAACTACTACCGCACCGCGGAGTTCTACCGTCGCGACGACCCCTGGAACGACCCCGAGGTGGCCGAACTCTCGCGCCGGTCGCACGACACGTTCCTGACCGCGATCGGGCTGTTCGACTTCACCGCCGAGGAGGTCGCGATCCCGTACGAGGAAACGACGCTGCCCGGCTATCTCTACCTCGTCGACGACTCGGGCGAACCCAGGCCGACCGTGGTCTACAACAGCGGTTTCGACTCGACCCTCGAGGAGTCCTACTTCGCGATCGCGGCCGCCGCGCTCGCCAGGGGCTACAACGTGCTGGCCTTCGACGGTCCGGGCCAAGGTGCGGCGGTGCGCGAGCAGCGGCTGGTGTTCCGGCCCGACTGGGAAGCGGTCATCACACCGGTGATCGACTTCGCCCTCACCCGCCCCGAGATCGCGCCGGGGCGGATCGCTCTCTTCGGCTACAGCCTCGGCGGTTTCCTGGTCGCCCGCGCTGCTGCCTTCGACGACCGCATCGCCGCACTGGTCCTCGATGACGGCATCTACGACTTCCACGCCGCGCTGGCCGGGGCGCTCCCGCCGTTCGTCAGCCAATGGATCGACGAAGGCAACGACGATGCCGCCATACCCGTGCTGTCGCTGCTGATGTCGGTCAACACCCAGATCCGCTGGGCGCTGCGCAACGGCATGTGGGTGATGGGCACCGACTCGCCCGCCGATCTTGCCCGGGTGTTCCGCCGCTATACCCTCGCCGGCATCGCCGACCGCATCACCGCCCCGGCTCTGGTGCTCGACGCGGAGAACGACCAGTTCTTCAAGGGCGAACCCGCGAGGGCCGCCGACGCGATGGTGAACTCGAAGACCACCCTGGTCACCCTGCGCGAGTCCGACGGTGCAGGCGAGCATTGCCACATGGGCGCGATGGGGCGCGCACACCAGGTGATCTTCGACTGGCTGGACGACGTTCTGCCGCACACGGATTGACCGGTTAGACCGCGCCGGCGAATCCCTGCTGGCGCCACGCCTCGTACACCGCCACCGTGGCGGCGCTGGACAGATTCAACGACCGCCGAGCGGCCAGCATCGGAATGCGTACCTGTTTCGTGACGTGCGGATCGGCCAACGTCGTGGCGTCCAGGCCGGTGGGTTCCGGACCGAACATCAACACGTCGCCCGGGCGGTAGTCAACGTCGGCGAAGGACGACTCGGCATGTGCGGTGAACGCGAACACCCTGGCAGGCGATATCGCCGCCCACGCGCTCGGCAGATCGGCATGCACGGTCACCGACGCCAGGTCGTGGTAGTCCAAGCCGGCGCGCCGCAACTTGGGTTCGGACAGGTCGAATCCCAGCGGTTCGACCAGATGCAATTCGCATCCGGTGACCGCTGCCATCCGGATGGCATTGCCGGTGTTGGGTGCGATGCGCGGCGAGTAGAACATCACCTTGAACACAACACGGTGCCTTTCCTGGTATGACGACGTTGTGCCGACCCAGCCTGCAGAGCCGGCCTCAACAGTTCTTGGCCGGTCCGATCACGGCACAGATCTGCTGGTTCACCAGTTTGGCGTTCTCGATGTAGATGTTGTGACCGCTGTTGGTCTGCGTGATGTGGGTGGCGTTGAGCGACTTGGCGAGCATCTCTTGGGCTTCGAACCATTGTGGCCAGTGGTCCCGTTTCGGCTGCCCGTCCCCGCTGGGGAAGGCGAACGGCCACGGCTCGGCGGTGAGCACGGAGGCTGGCATCGCGGGCAATGGAGCGAGGGCGTTGATCGCCTCGGTGCCTGCCACCAGGTCGGGGGCTTCCCCATCGGGATCCGACTGGATCGTCGTGAAGGCCTTGGCCCACTGCGCGAACGCCGCAGGGCCCAGTGTCGTCTCCAGGTACTCGGAGGCGGCGTCGATCAGGACGATGCCGGTGACTTCGCTGGGGAACGTCCTGGCGTAGATGGTCGCGATCAACCCGCCCAGGGAGTGGCCGACCAGCACATAGGGCCCATGGATCCCTGCGGCGGTCAACAGGGTGTGAAGATCTGCCGCGTCGGCCTGCACCGTGGTTGGCTGCTTGACCGTCGATGATCGGCCTGGAGCGCCGTCCTCCAGTTGGGTTCCGGGCCGGTCGTACGCGCAGACCCGAGTGAAGGTCGCGGTCGTCGGGTAGACAGCCGCGTCGTTCTCCGTCGGTGGGTCGTCCTCATCGGTCTCAGAGCCGCCGCTGTATCTCCAGCCGTCACCGGCGGATAGATTGCCGGCGATGAGCAGGACGGTCGGCGAGCCGGTTCCACTGCATTCGAGATGCATGGTGCGCCCCGCGCCGATGTCGATCAGGCCGGCGAAGTCGCCGCTCGTGGGCACGGCGGTGTCCTGTGGGACGGGTGCGGCCGTGCCGCAACCCGCCACCAGGACGCAGGTCAACAGCGCAGATCCGGTCGTACGGACGAGGCGGGACCCAATCGTGGTCGTGCGCTCGTGTCGCGCGCCACGATCTGGCGGGTGCCATCGGGGCGTACTTCTCTCAAGTTTCACTCACCGAGGCTAGTCCGTTGCGAGTGACAACTGCCCGCGCTACACCAAATCCCTTGCAAAACAATGAAAGTGGTAAGGGCTCCATTGCTTGCTGAATTGCTCGGCAGGCTCGGGTGCGAGAACCCGCATTGGCGCGGGTGGCGGCAATGCTAATTCTCGATCGCGATGGTCAGCTCTGGGCCGCCGTCGCTGCCGACGTGGGTGTGCCACCCGGGGTCTACTTCGTCGTCCCCGAAGTAGTCGGACAGCGACATGAAGAGATGGAAGGCTTCTTCAGCGGTCAGGTAGGCCCATGCCTCCGTCAGCAGCTCGTCGTCGTTTCCGCCCGTCAGCCTCATGCCCGGAATGTACCGCCGGCGCTTGCGATGCGTGGTTTGGTAACCCGCGGGCGCCATTTGCTCGCTTAGCACACGACTGAGCAACACCTGGGTCACGAACTCTGTCTGTTCAGTAAGAATTGTGGAAACGGGTGCTGATCGCTGTCATACTCGACCAATTGCCGGGCGGACCACGCCTGCCCACGTTTGGGCAAAGAGCAGTAGGAACACTTATGACCTATGCGCGATCAATGAAGTGCCGAGCAGCGGCCGGTAGTACGGTCGGGCCGCAATGACGGCGTTTGCGCAGCAACCACAGGCCGGTGCCGCAGTCGAATTCAGGAGCAATGTGCCACCACCTGCGAAGCGGCCGTCGCGATGGTCGGTAAGCAATTGGCCCGTTCGATGGAAAGTGTTTGCGATCGTTTTGGTGCCGCTCCTTTTGGCGGGCACTTTCGGCGGGTTGCGGGTCTACTCGGGTTGGACTGAGGCCGCCGACCTTCGCCTGGCCGCCGACCGCGCCGAGATGGTCCCGGCGATCGAGGACTACATGTCCACTCTCGAGGGCGCCCTGCTGGCGAACTCCACCGGCGGCGACGCCCAGACCGCGCTCACCGCCTTCGACTCCAGTAAGCAAAACCTGCAGAGCCGTCTTCGCGACACGGCCGTCGTGCCGGACGTGGGCAAGGGCGTCACCGCGCTGCTGCAGGGCGGGCAGGCGCTGTTGGACAAGGTCACGGCCAACGGCATCGGTCTGCGCGACAGGGTCACCACCTATGCGCCGATCCTGCTCACCGCCGAGGACGTGATCAACGGATCGGTGCGCGTCGACGACGAGAAGATCCGGGCCGAGACGCTGGGGCTGTCCCGCGCGATCGGCGCCCGCGGCCAGATGATGATGCAGCAGCTCCTGGTGAACCTCGGTGGCGAGATTCCCGAGCCCGAACTGCGCACCTCGATGATCACCCTGGCTGGCACGGAACCGTCGACGCTGTTCGGGATGAGCCAGGTGCTCGGGGTTGGGTCGGCCGACGCCCAGAAACTGCAGGCCGAGATGGTCAAGCGGATGGCCATGATGTCCGATCCGGCGGTCCTGCTGGTCAACAACCCCGAGCTGACGCAGTCGTTGCAGGCCACCAACGAGATCGCGGCCCAGGTCATCCGCTCGACCACTACGTCCGTCACGTCGGGTGTCGAGGATCAGGCCGCCGCCAAGCGCACCGAGGCCATCCGCGACTCGGTGATCGTCGGCGCGGCCGTCCTGATCGCACTGCTGATCGTGACGCTGGTGGCGCGCACCTTGGTGCGACCGCTGCGCAAGCTGCGCGACGGCGCCCTCCAGGTCGCCCACCGGGATCTCGCGCAGGAGTTGGAGCGAGTCCGTGCGGGCGGCCCCGCGGATCCCGTGCAGCCGCTGCCCGTGCACACCACCGAGGAGGTCGGCCAGGTCGCGCACGCCGTCGACGAGTTGCACGAGCAGGCCTTGCTGCTCGCCGGTGAGCAGGCCAGGCTGCAGCTGCAGGTCGGCGACATGTTCGAGACGCTGTCCCGGCGCAGCCGCTCGCTGGTCGACCAGCAGCTGACGCTCATCGACCGTCTGGAACGCAACGAAGAGGACCCCGAACGGCTGGACAGCCTGTTCCGTCTCGATCATCTGGCCGCGCGCATGCGCCGCAACGGCGCAAACCTGCTGGTGCTCGCCGGGTCGAAGGTGCCGCGCGAGCAGGCCGCCCCGGTTCCCGTGGCCGCCGTGATCAACGCGGCGGCCTCCGAGGTCGAGGACTACACCCGGGTGGTCACCGCCGTCGCGCCGGACAGCGAGATCCTCGGCGTCGTCGCCGGCGACCTGGTCCATCTGCTGGCTGAACTGCTGGACAACGCGTTGCGCTACTCCCCGCCGATTTCGCAGGTGCGGGTGTCGGCCGTGCACACCGGGAACGGTGGACTCGTCATCGAGGTCAGCGACATCGGCCTTGGCATGACGGATGCCGATCTGCGGGTAGCCAACACGCGACTGCAGTCCGGCGGCGAGGTCAACCCCTACACCGCACGCCACATGGGCCTGTTCGTGGTCGGTCGCCTCGCCGCGCAGCACGGTCTCGTCGTCCGGTTGCGCAGCACCATCGCGGGGGAGCCGAACTCGGGCACCACCGCGGGTGTCTACATTCCGGCTGAACTGCTGCTTCGGGGTTCGGCGCCGCTGCCGACCGAGGCGCCGGATTACGGCGTCCCCGCCGATGCCCACGCCGGTATCGCGACCGCGCTGACGCTCGACGGGGAGCACGTCGACCAGCAGAGCTACACGCCTCCCGTCGCCGAGTACCGCAACGGCCACGCGGACATCCCCATCTCCCTTCTGCCGCAACGCAACCCGGGTGCGAGCGGGATCTCGAGCATCCCGTCGCCCCCGCCGCCGATCGAGCCGGCGCAAGAGCCCGTTTCGGACCGTTTCGACGACGAGTGGCCGAACGACTCGATGCCCGCGCAGACGCCTGCGGCGACGCAGGCCACGTCCCCGCAGATCCCTGAGCCCGTCGAGCGGCCGAGCCAGGCTCCCACCGACACGTCGGCCTTCTTCGCCGCGCGGGCGCAGGCCGCGGCCCCGCCGACCAACGGGGTGTACCCACCCGTCGCGCCGCCCGAACCGGTCCCGCCCGCCGAACCGGTCCATGCCGAAGCGGCGCCGATGCCCGAGCCCGCCGCGCAGCAGCCCGCCGTGCCGTCATCGACGGCCGGAAGCGATGACGCGATCTTCCAGAAGATGCTGTCCGAGTGGCTGATCGACGATCCGACCGAGCTGGCCCAGAGCACCGACCTGGACTGGAAGACGGTGTGGGACAACGGCTGGGAGGCGGCCGCCGCGGCGGAGAACGCGCCCGTGTCGCAGCACACCGAGCACGGCCTGCCGATGCGGGAACCCGGCGCCCGGCTGGTGCCCGGTGCGGCCGAAGGTCAGGACGACGGCCACAACGGCAGGCATCGCAACGGAGATTCGAACGGCGCCAACGGTTCTAACGGGGCCGACGGTACCGAGGAGCCCGGCGATGCGGGGTTCGACACCGGCGCGCACGCCGTTCCGTCACGCGATCCGGAGGCCGTCCGCGCCAGCATCGGCAACCACTTCGGTGGCGTGCATGCGGGCCGCACCCACGCCCGAGATACCAGAGGAACAGACGACGAATGACCCGTTCGACCCAACGTGACTCACTCGACTGGTTGGTCTCGAAGTTCGCCAACGAGGTAGCAGGGGTGTCGCACGCGATCCTGGTGTCGGCCGACGGGCTGCTGAGGGCCGCCAGCGAGCACATGCCGACCGAGCGGGCCGATCAGTTGGCCGCGGTGGCGTCGGGACTGGCCAGCCTGTCCACCGGCGCCGCGCAACTCTTCGACGGTGGGCACGTGATGCAGTCCGTCGTCGAGATGGAGAACGGCTATCTGCTGCTCATGCGCGTCGGCGACGGATCCAACCTCGCCACCCTGGCCACCAGGTCCTGCGACATCGGCCAGATCGGCTATGAGATGGCGATCCTGGTCGAGCGGGTCGGCACCGTCGTCCAATCATCCCGTCGTACCGCACAGCACTCGTGAGTTGCGATGGACGAGGTGCGAGACGCGTGGGAATCAGGCGAACCGGGGGTTGAGGCCAGCCTGGTGCGGCCGTACACCCTGACGGCCGGTCGGACCACCACGCGCGTCAACCTTCCTCTGGAGGCGCCGATCCGGACACTGGACTCCGGGCCCGCGCCGCGTTGGCCCGGAAACGACGTGCGTGCCAAGATTCTCGGGTTGGGTGTCGACAGCCCGTCGGTCGCCGAAATCGCCGCTCGCCTATCGTTACCGCTTGGTGTGGCGCGCGTGCTGATCGGCGACTTGGTGACACAGGGATACGTGCGTGTGCTGACCACCCTCGGCGAGTCGGCGACCCCCGACGAACGACGTGAGCTCATAGGAAGGACGCTGCGTGGCCTACGGGCACTCTGAGAGCCCCCCGGGTTCCACCGACGGCACCGCGCACCGAGACACCGCCTCGACGAAGATCGTCATCTCGGGTGGGTTCGGTGCAGGCAAGACGACGTTCGTCGGCGCGGTGTCGGAGATCATGCCGCTGCGGACCGAGGCCCTGGTGACCAACGCCTCGCAGGGACTCGACGGTCTTGCCGCCACGCCGATGAAGAACACCACGACGGTGGCGATGGACTTCGGCCGCATCACGCTGGCCGAGGACCTCGTGCTCTATCTGTTCGGTACGCCCGGTCAGCGACGGTTCTGGTTCATGTGGGACGACCTGGTCCGCGGCGCCATCGGCGCGGTCATCCTGGTCGACGTCCGTCGGTTGCAGGACAGCTTCGCCGCGGTCGACTTCTTCGAGGCGCGAAATCTGCCATTCCTCATCGCGGTCAACGAATTCGACGGCGGGCGCAGACATCCCCCGCACGAGGTGCGCAAGGCGCTCGCACTTGCCGACCACATCCCGGTGGTCACCGTCGACGCGCGCGACCGGCATTCGGCGCGGGCGGCACTGATCGCCATCACCGAGTACTCGTTGATGAACCTCAGCTCGCTGCCCGGCTGATACGTGGTCGACATCGACGAGCAGTGGGTGGACCGGGAGTTCGAAGGACACGATTTTCGCGACGAGGACCTCAGCCGGTTGCGCACCGAACGCGTGGTGTTCACCGAGTGTGACTTCACCGGCGTGAACCTGTCCGAGTCCGAGCACGAGGGCTCGGCGTTCCGCAACTGCAACTTCCGCCGGGCGTCGCTGATGCACAGCACTTTTCGATACTGCAGCTTGCTCGGATCGGTGTTCACCGACAGTCGGATCCGTCCCGTGACGTGGGTGGAGGTCGACCTGACGCTGGCGGTCCTGGGCGGCTGTGACCTGCGCACGATCGACCTGTCGGACTGCCGGCTACGGGAGGCCAGCCTGGTGGGCGCCGACCTGCGCAAGGCGGTGCTGCGCCGGGCGGACCTCACCGGCGCCCGCACGCAGGACGCCCGCCTCGACGACGCCGATCTGCGCGGGGCGCGCGTCGACCCGACGTTCTGGACGACGGCGAAACTGCGGGGCGCCAAGATCGACATCGACCAGGCCGTCACCTACGCCGCCGCACACGGCTTGGACATCCACGGCGGCTGAGCGTCGCCCACTTGGCGGACTGCTCGCGCAGAAGAATCAGCCGGACTTGAGCCGGATCTTGAACCGCACGAAGCTCACGTAGAAGATCGACAGCGCGGCCAGCATCGCCATGTCGAGGAACCAAGCTCCCGACGTGTGCTTCCACAGCGCGTCGTCGGGAACGATGGGTGGCTTCACCAGGTCGGTGAGTCCCACTGTCGACGCCGTCGCCGCGAAGCCCCAGCGGGCGGGGGTGACCCACGACATCTGGTCGAGCGGGATCCGGCCCGTCACCGGGATCATGCCGCCTGAGAACACCAGCTGCGACATGATCGCGACCACCAGTAGCGGCATGATCTGGTCGCTGGTCTTCGCCAACGCCGACAGCGCGAAGCCGACCGTCGCTGCGCAGACGGTCGCGGCGGCCATGCCGAGGAACAGCTCGATCGTGGCGGCGGTGTCGGAGGAGCCGAGCACCAACCCGCCATTCTTGGGCGGGCCGACGCCGATGAGCGTGATGGCCGTGACGATTCCGGACTGCACGATCGCGAACACCGAGTAGATGCAGACCTTGGCCAACAGGTAGGCGGTAGTCGACAACCCGACCGCCTGTTCGCGCAGGAAGATCGCGCGCTCGCCGATGAGGTCGCGGATGGTCAACGCCGTGCCCATGAAGATGGCGCCGACGTTCATCAGCACCAGCACCTGCCCCGGCTGGTTGGGGGCGTCGCTGAGCTTGTCTGGAAGACCGAAGCCGGTAGCGCCGGGCACCGACAGCGACAGCACGCCCATGATGAACGGCAGCAGTGCCAGGAAGACGAAGTAGCCGCGGTCGGAGACGACCAACCGGATCTGGCGTCGCCCGATCGTGGAGAACTGCCGGATGAGGCTGGTCTTGGCTGGCTCACCGAGGTCGGTGGGCTGCTCGACGGGCGGGACCGGCGGGGGTGGCCCCGTCTGCGCCAGATAGCGGGCCTTGGCTGCGTCTGGGTCGCCTGCCACTGCGCTGAAGATGTCGGCCCAGTTCGTCGTACCCATCGCCGGCCCGATCTGGCTCGGCGAGCCGCAGAACGCGGTCTTGCCGCCCGGCGCCAGCAGCAACACCTGATCGCAGACGTCCAGATAGGTCAGGGAGTGGGTCACCACCAACACCACGCGACCGGCGTCGGCCAGTTGCCGCAGCATCGTCATGACCTGCCGGTCCAGCGCGGGATCCAGGCCGGAGGTCGGCTCGTCGAGGATCAGCAGCGACGGCCCGGTCAGCAGTTCGAGTGCCACCGACGCGCGCTTGCGCTGCCCACCGGACAGCTTGTCCACGCGGGTGTCGAGGTGCTTGGTCATCTCGAGCTCTTCGAGCACCTCGTTGACGACCTGTTCGCGGTCGGCCTTGTTGGTGTCGGGTGGCAGCCGCAGTTCGGCGGCGTACATCAGGGCCTGCCTGACGGTCAGCTGGCCGTGCACCACGTCGTCCTGCGGGACCATGCCGATTCTGCTTCGCAGGGAGGCGTATTCGGCGTGGACGTTGTGGCCCTCGAACGTCACCGTGCCGCTGGTCGGGTGGGTGTAACCGGCCACCAGTCGGGCGAACGTCGACTTACCGGCACCCGACGGTCCGATGACGGCCGTCAACGTGCCCGGCCGTGCGGTCAGCGAGATGTTGTCGAGCAGCGTCTTGTTGCCCTCGATGGTCCACGTGACGCCGTGCACTTCGAGGCCACCGGTGCGCGTCGCCGCCTCGGTTTCGCTGCGGCGGGCCAGCGTGCCCCCGGCGAAGACGAGGTCGACGTTGCCGATGGTGACCACGTCGCCGTCGCGCAGCATCGCGGAGTCAACCCGCGCGCCGTTGACGAACGTCCCGTTGATGCTGCGGTTGTCCCGGATCTCGGTGCCACCAGGACTGGGAAGCAAGGTGGCGTGATGACGTGAGGCCAGCACATCGGGGATGACGATGTCGTTGTCGGTCGCACGGCCGATCTTGATGGAACCCGCGGGCGTATCCGCAGCTCTGCCCGGCCGCAGGATCTTGAGCATGCTGGTGGCGAGGTTGCCCTCGCTCTGGGGGCGTGGCTGTGCCGTTGGCCCGATCGTGGTCGGGGCCGGGTAGCTCCCGGACTGCGCCGACGGGGGTGGCGTCGGGTAGCTCTGCGGGGGCGCGCCCTGGTATGACTGCGGCGCACCGGGATAGGACGACTGCGGGCCGCTCGGATACGACGGCGCCGGTCCGCTGGGCGAGGCGGGTGTGGGGCCCGACGGATAGCGCGGCTGCTGGCCCTGCTGGTACGTCGGTTGTGAGCGCGACGCCCCCGGCGGCGGCATGGGTGATCGCGCGGCCTGCGGCGGCTGGGTGGGCCAGGAACTGCTCTGCCGGTTGGCCACCGGTACCGAGGTGGTCTGCGGTGGTGTCCCCACCGACCCCTGGTGGCGACCCACTTCGAAGGTCAGCCGGGGACCGTCGGGGTTGCCGATGTTGACGTTGAGTCCGTCGGTGATGTCGACCACCGGGACTCGATGGCCGTTGACGAACATTCCGTTGAGGCTGCCGTTGTCGATCGCCATCCAGCGGCCGGCCTCGAAGCGCAGGATCACGTGCGCGCGTGAGATCAGGGGGTGGGCGACGCGGAGGTCGGCGCGCAAGTCACGGCCGATCACTACGTCGTTGCCTGCTGCAAAGGTGCGTGACGACCCTTCGTACTGAACGGTCAGCGCGGGTGGGGCTGGTCGCGTCATCGGATGCAACTCTATCGGTACCGGCGCCGCGCGTGACGGCGGTCCGTGCCCTTACTCAGCCGGTGCGATGCTCCAGCGCGCGGTGTCTGTGATCTGTTGCAGCGCAGCGATGCGATCGCCACGGGTGGTGATGACGTGGGCGAATGCCGCGTCGACCGCGGAGTTGCCGTCGCGTGCGGGGCCGCGATAGCGACCGATGACCACGACGCGGTGGTCGTCGATCTCGAGGTAATCGGTTGGTTCGACGCGCATGTCGTAGTGCGCGTCGATCGTGCCCCACACGCCGAGCATCTCGTTCGGACCGTGATGCACGCCGCCGACCCCGTGCGGCATGCCGGCGCTAACGGTGCCTTCGAAGTCGTCGGACAGCAGCGTCAGCAGAGCCGTTGGGTCGGTTTCGGCGAGTGCGTCGTAGAGCCGATGGGCGACTGAGTTGGCTGTGGGCATGTCACGTCCTCCTTTTTAGAGATACCTCTCTATTATTACCTCGTGGCCAGACCTGCGCGCTACTCCGCCGACGAACTGCTCGACGCCGCCGCTGTTCTGCTGGCCGGCGACGGCCCGGCCGCGGTGACGATGTCGGCGGTGGCGAGAGCGGTCGGTGCGCCGAGCGGCTCGGTCTACCACCGCTTTCCGACGCGGGCGGCGTTGTGCGGGGAGCTGTGGATACGCACGGAGGAACGGTTCCAGGGCGGCTTCACCGACGCGCTCGCCTCGCCGGGCGACACGACAGCGCGTTGCGTGGCGGCCGCGCGGTTCGCGGTCCAGTGGTGCCGTGACCATCCGGTGGAGGCGCAGGTACTGCTCGTCGGGGCCAACGCGCTGGACCGCTCGGCATGGCCGGGATCGGTTACGGCGCGGCGCAATCGTCTGCACCGCACCCTGAACAGACTGCTGGCAGGACTGGACGCCGACCGCGACCGACTGAGCGCGGCGCTCGTCGACGTGCCGTACGCCGTCGTGCGTCGGCACCTCGTTGCGGGGCAAAGGATTCCGGAGACGGCGTTCGCGATCGTGGAAGATTGCGCGCGGGCCTTGATCTCGGGCGGCTAACGATTCGATACTTGTACGGCCGAGATCCACCGATACTCAGGCAATACGTGGTCTTCTAATCGGCATGGCGAGGACGGACGCGCACGCGCAACGACGCCGCTCGTGGCTGCGCGGAATGGTTGCGGCACTGATCTTCGGATCCATGTCGTGCGCCGTCATGGCTACGGGTGCCACTTTGCCCTCCGCCGCTGCCAAGCCCCTCGCCGACGCCGATGCAAAGGGCTTCGTCAATTCCCCGGCGCGCTGCGACCCGCAGCAGACGGCTGTCGTGATCGGCCGCACCAAGCTGTCGTTGATCGCGATCTGCGCCGATGGCCGGGGCGGCTACGAGTATCGGGGCGTGCGCCTGTCCGACCAGGCGATGCTGAGGCTGCCGGCCACGACACTGGCCAACGGTTGCTTCGGCGCGCGCACCGACGCAGTCTTCTACACCGTGTCCGAGCGCAAGCTCTTGCTCACGTCGGGAATCCGGATCATTCGCGACGAGGCGATGGTGGAGTTCAAGGACTACCGCGCCCTCACGGTGGCACCGGTGTCGCAGCCGACGCCCGCCCGGTAGCGACCCGGGAAATCAACCTCGGAGGGCAGGAGCGCAGCGACCCGGGAAATCAACCCGGCGAGCCGGTCACCACGCAGTGCGTATGACTGTAGATGGTGGCCATGCACTTGTTGCAGTGCGTGCATGCCGACCGCACGCGGTGCTCGGGGCCGTCGTCCTTGATCCGGTTGATCAAGTCGGGCTCGGCGAGTAGCGCGCGGCCCATCGCGACGAAGTCGAATCCCTCGGCCATCGCGAGGTCCATCGTGTCGCGATTGGTGATGCCGCCCAACAGGATCAGCGGCATCTTGAGTTCGGCGCGGAACAGTTTGGCGTCGCGGAGCAGGAACGCCTCGCGGTAGGGGTACTCACGCAGGAACTTCTTGCCGGTCATCCGGATGCCCCAGCTCAGCGGCGGCTTGAACGCGCCGGCAAACTCCTTGATCGGCGCGTCGCCGCGGAACAGGTACATCGGGTTGACCAGCGAGCTGCCCGCCGTGAGCTCGAGGGCGTCCAGGCCGCCGTCCTCCTCCAGCCACTTGGCGGTCTGCAGCGACTCTTCGGTCGAGATCCCGCCGCGCACACCGTCGGCCATGTTCAGCTTGGCGGTCACCGCGATCTGGTCCTTGACTGCCCGGCGCACGGCCATCACCATGCCGCGGGCGACCTTGGCGCGGTTGGCCAACGAGCCGCCGAACTCGTCGGTCCTGCGGTTGATCAACGGGCTCAGGAAGGAGCTGGCGAAGTAGTTGTGGCCGAGGTGCACCTCGACGGCGTCGAAGCCCGCCTCGACCGCAAACCGCGCGGCGTTGGCGTGGGCTTCGATGACGTCGTCGACGTCGTCGCGGGTGGCCTTCTTGGCGAACCGCATGGCGAGCGGATTGAAGAATCGCACCGGCGCCAGCGCCTTGGCCTTGTTCGAGCGTGCGTTGGCGACAGGCCCGGCGTGCCCGATCTGGGCGCTGATCGCCGCACCTTCGGCGTGGATGGCCTCGGTCAACGTGCGCAGCCCTGGGACGGCTTCGGGGCGCATCCAGATCTGCTTGCCCTCGGTCCGCCCGCCCGGCGACACCGCGCAGTAGGCGACCGTCGTCATGCCGACGCCGCCCGCCGCGGGCAGTCGGTGATAGGTGATCAGGTCGTCGGTGACCAGCGAGTTTGGGGTGGACGCCTCGAAGGTTGCGGACTTGATGATGCGATTGCGAAGCGTCACCGGGCCGAGCTTGGCCTCGCCAAACACATCGGTGAACACATTGGGCTGAGTGTTCATGTGGGTGAGCCTGCCACAATGGCTCCCGTGGGAGCGATCACGCTGGACGGCAAGGCCACGCGCGACGAGATCTTCGTCGATCTGAAGGAACGGGTCGCGGCGTTGACCGCCGCAGGCCGAACTCCCGGCCTCGGCACGGTGCTGGTCGGCGACGACCCGGGATCGCAGGCCTACGTGCGGGGCAAGCACGCCGACTGCGCGAAGGTCGGCATCAACTCGATCCGCCGCGACCTGCCTGCCGATATCGACCAGGCCACGCTCGACGCGACGATCGACGAGCTGAACGCCAACCCGGAATGCACCGGGTACATCGTGCAGTTGCCGCTGCCGCGGGGCCAGTTGGACGAGAACGCCGCGCTGGAACGCATCGACCCCGCCAAGGACGCCGACGGCCTGCACCCGACCAACCTCGGCCGACTGGTGCTCAACGAGCCCGCACCCCTGCCGTGTACGCCGCGCGGCATCGTGCACCTGCTTCGGCGGTTCGAGGTCCCCATCGCCGGCGCGCACGTCGTGGTGATCGGCCGCGGCGTGACGGTCGGCCGGCCGATGGGCCTGCTGCTCACCCGCCGCTCCGAGAACGCCACGGTGACGTTGTGCCACACCGGGACTCGCGATCTACCCGCCCTCACCCGGCAGGCCGACGTCATCATCGCCGCGGCAGGCGTGCCCCACATCGTGACCGCGGAGATGGTCAAGCCCGGCGCCGCGGTAGTGGACGTCGGGGTGAGCCGCGACGACGCGGGCAAGTTGGTCGGCGACGTGCATCCGGATGTCTGGGACGTCGCGGGCCACGTGTCCCCGAATCCGGGTGGCGTCGGTCTCTTGACGCGCGCGTTCCTGCTCGTCAACGTCGTCGAGCTGGACGAAGCGAAATTCGCGTGACGGCAAGGGCGTTCGCGCACAAGGTGTTCGCGGGACAGTGGCCGATCCTGACGGTGGGACTGTTTCTGCTGGCCGGATTCGGGCTGGTGGTCGCCGGCTACTGGCGTCGCGGTGCACTGGTGCTGGCGATCGGCGTCGGTGTCGCGGCGGTGATGCGACTGACGCTCTCCGAGGACCGGGCGGGGCTGCTAGTGGTGCGCAGCAGAGCCATCGACTTCGCCACCACCGCCATGGTCAGCGCGGCCATGCTCTACATCGCATGGACCATCGACCCCTTGGGCACCAGTTAGTTCTTCTCACCCGCGAACGCACGGTTGTTGAACGTGAAGCGCGAGTGACCCCGCGAGCAACCGTACTTTCGGCGCTCTTTCGGCGCTCAGGAAATTCCCAGAAAACTGCCCACCGGGCAATTTTGCCTACTATGCAAGAATCTGGGTATGGTGGGGATGTGACCGGACTACGCGAGCGAAAGAAGGCCGACACCCGTCGGGCGCTCAGTGACGCCGCACTGAAGCTGGCTTTCGAACGCGGGCTCGACAGCGTCACGCGCGAAGACATCGCGGACGTGGCAGGAGTGTCGTTGCGCACGTTCAACAACTACTTCACCGGCAAGTACGAGGCGCTGGCCTACCGCCAGGCCGAGCGCATTCGCCGCAGCATCGAGATACTCCGGCGCCGCCCGGCCGAGGAGCCGTTGTGGACGTCGATCACCGAAGCCGTGTTGGAACCGCTGGAGGATGACTTTCGTGACGTGCGCGGCGACGCGAGCCCGATGCCCAGCCGCAACGAGCTGGTCGAGATCCGAAAGCTGTTGATGCGAACCGAAATCCGCGACGCGCTAGCAAAGGAACTGCTCGACGAGTGGGTCTACGCGATAGCCGAAAGGACCGCCACCGATGCTGCTCGCGACATGTACCCAAGGCTCGTTGCCGCCATGGTGCGGGCGGTCGGTGACGCGGCCACGGAGGCCTACGTCCTGGCGGATCCGCCCATGGCAATCACCGTGTTGATGCGGCAGGGGTTCGCCACCGTCGCCGCCGGCCTGCCCGAACCGACCACCCGAAATGGAGGGAACAACCATGGCTGACCATCACGACGTCGTCATCGCAGGCGCCGGACCGAACGGATTGATGCTGGCGTGCGAGCTTGCGTTGGCAGGCATCCGGCCCGTCGTCCTCGACAAGTTAGCTGGGCCGAGTGACGAGCCGAAGGCCAACGGCCTTGTTGGACAGGTGATCCGGCAACTCGACATGCGCGGGCTGTACCAGGTGTTCAGTGGTTCCGACGCTCCGCCGGGGCCGATGTACGAATGGCGATTCGCCGCGATTCCGGTGAACTTCCTCGGCCTCGAGGACAATCCGATGCGCGCGCTGCCTCTGCAGCAACCGCGGCTGGTGCGACTGTTGGAGAAGCGGGCGCTTGATCTGGGCGTCGACGTCCGGTGGGGTCACGAACTCACCGGCCTCGTGTCGACGCCGGCAGGGGTGACCGCCGCGGTGGTCTCGCCCGAGCGGAGCTACGACCTCGACGCCACCTATCTTGTCGGTTCCGACGGTGGACGCAGCCTGGTCCGCAAGATCGTCGGCATCGACTTCCCGGGTAGTACCTCGGACACGGTCAGCAGGATTGCACACGTGCGCCTGCCCGACGAGTTGGAGACCGACGGCGGTGGCTACCTGATTCCCGGCTTTGGTCCGCTGCCGTTCGGGCACACCAGATTCGACAATGGGGGCATCATCGTCGCGCGGTTCCAGCCCGACCGATTGCTGCTCGGGACCATCGAATTCGGGCGCCAACCGGGCCTGGACGTGACACCGATGACCCTCGACGAACTGCGGGAGAGCGCGCGGCGCGTGCTCGGCGTGGTCCTGCCGCTGGAGGCACCGCGCGGGCCCGGGCCGCATGCATTGCGCCGGATCGACGGGCAGAACAGCAGGCAGGCGGAGAGCTATCGGGAAGGCAACGTCCTGCTGCTCGGGGACGCCGCGCACGTCCACTCGCCGATGGGTGGGCCTGGTCTCAATCTCGGCATGCAGGACGCGGTCAACCTGGGATGGAAGCTCGCAGCTGAGGTCAATGGCTGGGCTCCCGCGGGGCTTCTCGACACCTACGACTCGGAACGTCGTCCGGTGGGTGAGCGGGTCATGATGCAGTCGCTGTCTCAGACGGCCCTGATGGCGCCCGGCCCCGAAGTCGACGCGCTGCGAACGCTTTTCGGTGAGCTACTGAAGCAGCCGGGCGTCGCGGCGCACATGGCCCACCTGCTGGCCGGCTCCGACGTACGTTACGACATGGGCCAAGGGGAAGGCGACGGACATCCGTTGTCCGGCCTGCTGGTGCCCGATCTCGAATTGGACGACGGTCGCCGTGTCGCCGAACTCCTGCACGACGCGCGACCCGTGCTGCTCGACTTGTCCGGAGGTGCGCTCGCGCCGACTGGCGCAGGCTGGGCCGACCGCGTCGATCTGGTCACCGGCGCCATGGCCGACGAGCCGTACGCCGGGATCCTGCTCCGGCCCGATGGCTACGTGGCCTGGGCGGCGGATGCCGTCGAGCCGGCCGACTTGCAACGCCTGCGGTCGGCGCTGGAGCGGTGGTTCGGCCCGGCCGCTTGATGCGATCTCATCGGTGTCTGTTCTGAGTGATCGGTGAGTACGGCGTCGGGTCGATGTCCGGTTGGCGCTCGTCGATCAGGTCGGCGAGAACGCGGGCCGACCCGCAGGCCATGGTCCATCCGACGTGGCCGTGCCCGGTGTTGTAGTACAGATTGTCGTGCCGGCCGAGCCCGATCAGCGGCGGCCCGTCCGGCGTCATCGGACGAAGGCCGGTGCGGTACCGCGCGGTGTCCCAGTCGATGGCACCGGGGAACAACTCGTCGCCCGCTTCGATGATGCCCGCGTAGTCGGCCGGAGTGCTGCTGCGGTCATACCCGACGAATTCGGCGGTCGCCGACATCCTGAGCTCGCCGCCGAATCGCGACCATGCGACCAGGCTGCGTTCGTCGATGCCGCCGACCCGCGGTGCACGGTCTGGATCCTTGATCGCCGCTGTGAGGGTGTAGCCCTTCGCCGGGTACACCGGTATGCGAAGGCCCATCGTGCGGGTGAGTAGCGGACTTGCCGCACCCGCCGCGAGGACGACGGCGTCGGCCGCAATGATGCCTTCGGAGCTGGTGATTCGCGTTATCGACGAGCCGTCGGTGTCGAGCCGGGTCACCGGCGTGCCGAGATGGAACGTCACCCCGAGCCTGCGGCATACGTCGGATAAGCCGACGGCGAACCGGTGCGGGTCGCCGGTGCCGTCGGACGTGTCGTGAATCGCGCCGGCAAACCGGGTACGGCTGTGGCCCAACGCGGGTTCGAGTGCGACGGTCGCCCCGTAGTCGAGAACGTGTTGACGCCGACCGTGGTCCTGCAGTAGCCGTGAGTTCTGCTCGGCGACTCGGAGATCGGCCTCGTCGTGGAACAGATACAGCACCCCGCTGTGGGTCTGCCAGTACTGCAGGTCTTCACGAGCGGAGAGTACGTCCATCAACTGCTGGCTGTAGCGGGCGAGCCGCAATTTCGCCAGCGTGTTGGTCCGCGACCTCGACGGCGTGCATTCGCGGACGAACCGAAGTCCCCACCGCACCAGGTCGGCGTCGGCTCGAGGCCGAACCCGGATGGACGTCGCCTCACCAAGCAACGACTTCACCAGCATCGCAGGTGCTTTCGGTGACGCCCATGCGTACGAATGTCCTGGAGCGATCAGGCCGGCCGTGCTGGCGCTGGTATCGGACGCGACTTCACTTCTGCGGTCGTAGACGTGTACCTCGTGGCCCCGTTCGGCCAGGGCATGCGCTGAGGCCACGCCGACGATTCCGGCACCGAGGACGGCGATCTTCACAGGGGGGCCTCGGCTGGAGTTCCGTCTGCCACCACGCCCGGCCTCACCTTCAGGGCACCCGCGGGCGTCGAGACCGCACTGGATTCGGTCAGCAGCTTGCCCTTGGTCTCAGGTCCATCGTCACCGTCACCAGCCAGCCGAGGCCGCATACGCCCGCGCCGACGAGCATGGCGAGCTGCACCGAGTAGTCGAGTAGATGCGGCGCGCCGTAGACGCCGATCGCCGCGCCGATTCTGCTCGCCCCGGTGGCAAATCCGTTGGCGGTGGCGCGAACTCCGGTGGGGAACAGCTCGGAGGGGTAGATCGCCTCGAGGCACTGTCCGGAGTACATCGCGACACCGAACACCGCGAACAGCAGGAGCACCAGCCAGATCGGTGGTTGTGCCAGCACGGCGAGCCCGAGCAGCGGCAGCGCGGAGATGGCGAAGCTCCAGAGAAGTAGCTTGCGTCGCCCCCGGTTGATGAACAGGATGCCCGACAGCGATCCGACGACGTAGAAGATCTGGATCAGCACCGCACCGAGGTAGGCGCTGCTGCCTTCGGCCAGCCCGAAGGACTCGAGAATGGTGGGCTCGTAGGTGGCGATCGCGTAGATCGGCAACAGCTGGCACGCCCAGAACAGTGCGATGAAGATCGTCCGTCGGCGGTACTCGCCCTGGAAGATCGTCCGGTATCCCGTTGGGGTGTCTTCGGGTTCGGCGATGTCGGCGATCGAAGCGTCAGGTCCGAACATCTTCTTCAGTACGGCGTCCGCTTCGTCGGCCCGCCCCTTGCTCAACAGCCAGCGCGGCGATTCAGGAGTGCCGAAGCGCATGAACAGGATGATTATCGCCGGGACTGCGCTGCTGGCGAGCATCCAGCGCCAGGCGTCGGGCCCGAAGCGCAGCATCCACCATCCGACTCCGTAGGCGACGGCGGCTCCGACCGAGAACATCGTGACGAGCATGACCAGTAGTGGGCCGCGGGACTTCTGCGGGGCGAACTCCGAGGCGATGGTGGCCGCGATGGCGAAATCGGCGCCGATCGCGACGCCCATCAGGGTGCGCAGGACGATCAGCTGCCACGGCTCGGTGGCGAAGAATTGCAGCGCCGACAGGACGACGAAGCAGGCGAGGTCGGCGAGATAGATCTTCTGGCGGCCGAACTTGTCGGTCACGGCGCCGAAGATCATGCCGCCGAAGAACATTCCCACCAACGACGCGGCACCGAGGAGACCGGCGCCGACAGCGCTCAGTGAGAAGGAGACGGTCAGCAGGGGCAGTGCGACGCCGATGATGCTGAGGATGTAGCCGTCGCAGAACTCGCCGCCACCCGCGTAGAGGGTGATCAGCCACTGGGTCCGCGACGCCGGGGCGTGCTCCAGGGATGATGCTTTCGTTTCTGTCATGCGGCACAACCATAGTAACGAGTGTGCTGCAGGTCACTGTATGTCCAGTACTAATATAGATGGAAGCTTCCTATCGAAAATGTATGAAACGTACTAGGGTCGCTCTGCATGGATCAGCCTGTTCTCACGCCTGAACTTGCGGGTGAGATCGCGGACGAGACGACCCGCATCCTCGGCCACAACGTCCTGATCACCGACGAGAACGCGAGGGTGATCGGGAGCGGTGACGTTTCTCGGGTCGGCTCGATCCACGAGGCGTCGGTGTCCGTTCTGGAAAGCGGGGACGCCGCGAGCCACAACGCCGAGGAGGCGGCCGCCCTCACCGGCGTTCTGCCCGGCATCACGATGCCGATCGTGCTCGACGGTGCCGTGATCGGGACGGTCGGCATCACCGGAGCACCCGCGCGGGTCGTCCGGCTTGGCAGGCTAGTGCAACGACAGACCGAGATCCTGTTGCGCGAGTCGCTGTTCCAGCGGACCCGGCTGCTGCGCGAGAACCGGCTGACGCAGCTCGTCCGGGACATCACCCTGTTCGACCCGGGACTCGTCGACGAGCAGATCATCCGAGCGAGTGGTGTCGAACTCGGCTACGACCTGACTCAACCGCGCGCCGCGATCCTCTTCGAGGTGCAGCCCGGCCTCCACAGCTACCCCTCGTCGGTGCGCGCGATCGGCGAGATCTTCGGTGCACGCACCGATATCGTCGCCGAGCTCGCGTCCGGGCGATACATTGTGCTGCACCATCTTTCACCCGACGATGCAGAACACGTGCGTGAGCGCGCACGTCGGGCCGCCGAGCTTCTGCGTGACCGGCACGGAATCGTCGCGCACGTCGGCATCGGTGAAACCGGCTCCGGCGTCGCTGCCCTGGCCGCCTCCTGCGCCGACGCCACGGCTGCGCTCCGGCTCGGCCCCGACCATGCAGGAACGGGTATCGAAATCCACGAGATCGCGAACTTGCGTGTGCGCCAACTGCTGAGCTCGGCGAGCGGTCGGGCGCGAGCGCGATTCACGTCGTCACAATTGGCACGCCTGCACCGCGAGAATGACTTCGACGGCCTGTGTGACACCCTTGTCGCCTGGTGCGAAAGCGGTTTCAACCTCGTCCTGACCGCACAGCGACTCTCGATCCACCGCAACACCGTCATCTATCGCCTCGACAAGATCGCCAGAACGACGACACGCGACGTCCGCGAACCTGGCGTGGCCATCGCGCTCTACCTCGCGTGCCTCATCGACGACCGTCGCACTTGACCCGCGCAGCGGACACGTCAGGCCAACGTGGCCCGGATGCCCACCGTCACGTACGGCAGCGCCAGCCCTGTGGCGTTGACCAGCGCGGGATGCGTGGCCAACAGTTCGCGCACCTCATCCAGTGTGCGGGTGCGCACCTCGGTCGGCGAGGTGATGCAGTAGCTGCGCGACGCGACCAGATCGATCAGTGCCTGTGGAGTCAGGTAGCTGGTCCATTCGAACTGCTGACGTTCGACGCCAGCGAATGGCTCGGGCAGCGTCACCTCGCTGTTGAACGGGTCGTTCTCGTGGCCGACGATGCGGCCGAGATCCTTGACCCAGCCGAGGCGCTCGTCGCGGGTGTTCCATATCAGCCCGAGCCGGCCACCCGGGCGAAGCACCCTGGCCACCTCCTTGACCGCACGTTCGAGATCGAACCAATGCCAGGCCTGTGCCACCAACACCGAGTCGACGCTGTTGTCCGGCAACGGAATGTCCTCGGCCGTGCCGAGCAGCGCCGGGGTGTCGGGCAACGAGGCGCTGAGCAACTCGAGCATCTCGGGGATGGGGTCCACCGCCACCACGTCCAGCCCGCGTTCGACGAGGCGGATGGTCAGCTTGCCGGTGCCCGCGCCGAGGTCGAGCACGTCGCGCGCACCGCACGACAGCAGCCAGTCGATGGCTTCGGGCGGATACGACGGCCTGCCGCGTTCGTACGCCGCGGCTTCCAGACCGAATGACAGGGAACGCCGCTGTCTGATCTGATCGGAGGTCACCGTGACGCCAGCTCCAGGGTCAGCCGGATGAGCTCGCCGACCGCGTCGGTCTCGACCAGGAAACCGTCGTGGCCGTAGATCGAATCGACCACGTTCAGACCGGTACAGCCCGGCAGGAGTTCGGCCAGCTCTTCTTGCAGTCGCAGTGGATAGAGCCGGTCGGACGTGATGCCGCCGACCACCACCGGCACTCGACAACCGTCAAGTGCCGTGGCCACGCCACCGCGCCCGCGGCCGACGTCGTGGCTGCTCAAGGCATCCGTCAACGCGACGTAGGTGCCCGGATCGAACCGCGCCGCG
>Ga0193743_1000635_pt1 | contig 27548 bp, 22 predicted proteins | sample L2c2metaG_FD_143038 | JGI IMG/M metagenome (GOLD analysis project Ga0193743, IMG submission 143038) | Soil microbial communities from a riparian zone of the East river system, Colorado, United States - L2c2 | ecosystem: Environmental > Terrestrial > Soil > Riparian zone | place: USA: East River...
GGATCATCGTGGAAAAGCATCACGGCACCATGCGGGTGGAGTCCAAACCCGGCGATACCCGCTTCATCATCGTGTTGCCGTTGATCGCCCCCGGGCCCCCGGAAGAGGCCATCGCCACCGAGTAGTCGCAATCCGATGCCGCACTTCGCGACGAAGTTTCAGATCAGCCCGATCGAAACGGAATAGCCACGACGATGCGGCGGGTTGACCCAACCATGACGAAACCCAATCTCGGCAAATTTGGCGTGTTCGGTCGCGGCGCGACCCCTGAGCAAGCCAAGGAAATCGAAGCGCTGGGCTACGGCGCCATCTGGGTCGGCGGTTCGCCACCCGCTGAACTCGACTGGGTCGAACCCATTCTCGAGGCCACCACCACGTTGCAGGTGGCCACCGGCATCGTCAACATCTGGACCGCCGCGGCGCGACCCGTCGCGGAGTCCTTCCACCGCATCGACAAGGCGTACCCCAACCGGTTCCTGCTCGGCATCGGCGTGGGCCACCCCGAGGCGCACACCGAATACAAGAAGCCCTACGACGCGCTCACCGAGTACCTCGACGAGCTCGACGAGTACGGCGTGCCCAAGGACCGCCGGGTCGTCGCCGCGCTGGGACCACAGGTGCTCAAGCTGTCCGCCCGACGCAGCGCGGGTGCGCACCCCTACCTGACGACGCCGGAGCACACCGCGCAGGCCCGAGAACTCATCGGACCGGACGCGTTCATCGCCCCAGAACACAAGGTGGTGCTCACCACGGATGCCGACCAGGCGCGGGCCGTCGGCCGCAAGGCGCTCGACATGTACCTGGGTCTGGCCAACTACCTGAACAACTGGAAGCGGCTCGGCTTCACCGACGACGACCTCGCCAGGCCGGGCAGCGACAAGCTGGTCGACGCGTTCGTCGCCTACGGCACCGTCGACGCCATCGCCGCGCGACTCAACGAACACCTCGCCGCGGGCGCCGACCACGTGCCGGTTCAGGTGTTGACGTCTGCTGACAAGCTGGTACCTGCGCTCGCCGAACTCGCAGGGCCGCTCGGCCTGCGCTGAGCTGACCCCAAACCACGCCGACCCAAAACCGCAGGGGACCCGATATGACCGACGCAGTAGCCCTCAAGCCCGAACTCGGCCGATTCGGCGTCTGGACCCTCGGGGCCGTCGAACCCGAGCAGGCGGCCGAGATCGAGAAGCTGGGCTACGGCGCGGTCTGGGTCGGCGGGTCACCCGCCGCCGACCTGGCCTTCGTCGAGCCGATCCTCGAGAAGACCGAGACGCTGCAAGTGGCCACGGGAATCGTGAACGTCTGGACGGCGCCCGCCGAACAGGTCGCGGACTCGTATCACCGCATCGAAGGCGCCTACCCGGGCCGCTTCCTGCTGGGCATCGGCATCGGGCATCCGGAGCACACCGAGGAGTACCGCAAGCCCTACGACGTGCTGGTCGAGTACCTGGACGCGCTGGACGCCGCCAAGGTGCCGACCAGTCGACGCGTCGTTGCGGCGTTGGGGCCCAAGGTGCTCGAGCTCGCCGCCAAGCGCAGCGCTGGTGCACATCCGTACCTGACCACGCCCGAGCACACCGCCCAGGCCCACGAACTCATCGGCAACACGGTGTTCCTGGCGCCTGAGCACAAGGTGGTACTGGCCAGGGACGCGGCGCAGGCCCGCGCGATCGGCCGCGAGACCGTGGACTTCTACCTGAACCTGAGCAACTACCTGAACAGCTGGAAGCGGCTCGGCTTCACCGATGCCGACATCGCCAAGCCGGGCAGTGACAAGCTGATCGACGCCGTGGTCGCGCACGGCACCCCCGAAGCGATCGCCGCGCGCCTGACCGAGCACCTCGATGCCGGCGCCGACCACGTCACGATTCAGGTGCTCGGCGGCAAGGACGCCCTGCTGCCGACGCTGGCCGACCTGGCAGGCCCGCTGGGATTGACGCCGACGTCGTGACGCAGCTGGGACGCGTCGGGGTTTCGGTCGGCGAGACCGTTACCGTCGAGCAAGCGCGCGAAGTCGAACGGCTTGGCTACGCCACGCTGTGGGTCGGCGGGTCGCCCGCCGCGGAGCTGGCCTTCGTCGAGCCTCTCCTGGGACAGACCACCACCCTGCAGGTCGCCACCGGCATCGTGAATGTCTGGTCGTCGCCCGCCAAGAGCGTCGCCGAGTCGTTTCATCGCATCGAGGCGGCCTACCCCGGCCGCTTCCTGCTGGGCATCGGCGTGGGCCACCCCGAACACACCGCCGAGTACCGCAAGCCCTACGACGTGCTGGTCGACTACCTCGACGAGCTCGATGCCGCCGGGGTGCCCGCGCACCGCCGGGTACTCGCGGCGCTGGGGCCCAGGATGCTGGAATTGGCCGCGCGGCGCAGCGCCGGGTCTCACCCCGCGTTCAGCACTCCCGAGCACACCGCGCTGGCGCGTAAGGCGCTCGGCAGCGAAAGCGTGCTGGCGCCGTCACAATTGGTGTTGATAAACCCCGACCCGGATGCGTCCCGAGCTGTCGGACGGCAGATCACCGCCGACTACCTCGGCCGGACCAACTACGTCAACAGTTGGCGGCGGCTCGGCTTCACCGACGATGATCTGACACCGCCGGGCAGCGACCGGCTGATCGACGCACTGCTCGCCCACGGCACCGCGGAAGCCGTCGCCAAACGGGTGAACGAACACCTCGGCGCTGGGGCCGACCACGTGGCGGTTCTGCCGGCAAGCCCAGCGGAACTGCTGCCCACTCTGGCCGAGCTGGCCGGCCCGCTGGGGCTGTCGGCTAAGGAGTAGATCCGGAGCCCGCTAGGGTTGAACCATGCGGATGCTGGTCACCGGCGGCGCCGGCTTCATCGGCGCCAACTTCGTCCACGCCACGGTGCGCGAGCACCCCGAGGTCGCGGTGACGGTGCTCGACGCCATGACCTACGCGGGCAGCCAGGAGTCACTGGCGCCGGTGCAGGACGACGTGGAACTGGTTCGGGGCGACGTCACCGACACCGAACTGATCGGCAAGCTCGTCGCCGAATCGGACGCCGTCGTGCACTTCGCCGCCGAGACACACGTCGACAACGCACTGGCCGATCCGGAGCCGTTCGTTCGCACCAATGTGATCGGCACGTTCACGATTCTGGAAGCCGTGCGCCAGCACGGGATTCGACTGCACCACGTGTCGACCGACGAGGTGTACGGCGATCTGGAGCTGCACGATCCGCGCCGCTTCACCGAGGGCACGCCCTACAACCCGTCGAGTCCGTACTCGTCGACCAAGGCCGCCGCCGACATGCTGGTGCGCTCCTGGGTGCGGTCCTACGGGGTACGCGCGACCATCTCGAACTGCTCCAACAACTACGGGCCGTATCAGCACGTGGAGAAGTTCATCCCGCGCCAGATCACGAACGTGCTGACCGGCCGGCGGCCCAAGTTGTATGGCACGGGCGCCAATGTGCGCGACTGGATTCACGTCGACGACCACAATCGCGCGGTGTGGCGGATCCTCGCCGACGGTGCGATCGGCCGCACGTATCTGATCGGGGCCGACGGCGAACGCGACAACCTCTCGGTGATGCGCGCGGTGCTGCGATCGATGGGCCACGACGCCGACGACTTCGACTTCGTCCCCGACCGCGCAGGCCACGACGTCCGCTACGCGATCGACCCGTCGGCGCTGCGCGACGAATTGGGTTGGGCGCCAGAGCACACCGACTTCGAGGTGGGCCTGCGGGACACCATCGACTGGTACCGGGCCAACGAATCCTGGTGGCGACCGTTGAAGGACGGGGCCGAGGCGGTCTACCAGGAACGCGGCCAGTGACGTTCCGCGAGCTCGCCGTGCCGGGCGCGTGGGAGATCACCCCGACGGTGTACGGGGACGAGCGCGGCGTGTTCTTCGAGTGGTTCACCGATCGCGAGTTCACCGCCATGACGGGGCATCGCCTTGACCTTCGGCAGGCCAACACGTCGGTGTCGTCGGCGGGCGTGCTGCGCGGTCTGCACTTCGCCCAACTGCCGCCGAGTCAGGCCAAGTACGTGACGTGCCTGCGCGGCGCGGTGTTCGACGTGGTCGTCGACATCCGGGTTGGGTCGCCGACGTTCGGGCGCTGGGACTCGGTGCTGCTCGACGACCGGGACCACCGATCGGTGTATCTCTCGGAAGGTCTCGGCCACGGCTTCGTTTCGCTGCAGGACGATTCGACGGTCTCCTACCTGTGCTCGGCCGGCTACGACCCGCAACGCGAGCACACCATCTGCCCGACCGATCCGGCCATCGGGATCGACTGGCCCGGCGCCGACCCGACGCTGTCCGAGCGCGACGCCGCCGCACCAACGCTGGCCGAGGTTCAGGCGGCCGGTCTGCTGCCGACCTGGGATGACACCCGGGCGTTCGTCGACGAGCTGCGCCGACACTCCGCGAGCTAGGCGGTATCCGGGTCCGGGACGATCAGCGGGATGGTGCGGGTGGTGTGCGTCTGACGCAATCCCGCTGGCCCCAGTGTTTCGCCCGCGCCGTCAAACGTGCTTGGCTGACGGCATGGATGTCGGCGAGCTCAACCCGCTGGAAGAAACCGCACTGCTCACCGAGTACGCCCGGGCGCTCGACAGCCGCTCGCCCCGTTCAATACTCGGCGACACCCTCGCCGACGAGGTCGTCGGCAAGATCGACTACGACTTCCCCGGCCTGGGCGTCATCTCCAGCGTGGTGTGTCTCGTGGCGCTGCGGGCCAAGATGCTCGACGACCGCCTCCGCGCCTTCACCACAGAGCACCCCGACGCCGTGGTGGTGGACCTCGGTGCGGGGCTGGACAGCGCGGTCTTCCGGGTAGATCCGCCGCCGACGGTGGACTGGTACAGCGTCGACCTGCCGGCGGTCATCAGGTTGCGCGACGCCGTGCTGCCCAGCCGTGACCGGTCGCACTCGGTGGCGGCGTCCGTGGCCGAACCGGACTGGGCCGACGCGATTCCCGCCGATCGGCCAACGATGGTGGTCGCCGACGGCCTCTTCCCGTTCCTGAGCGAGCCGGTTGTCATCGCGATCCTTCGGCGAATCACCGACCATTTCGAGTCCGGAATGGTCGCGTTCAACGATTACGGCACCGTCAGCCGGCTGAATCGCTTCGCGAAGCGTGTAACGACCAGGAAGCGGATGTTCAGGACGATGTACAGCGAGTGGGCCTTCCGAGGGTTCAAGGACGCACGTCATCCCGAGACCTGGAATCCCGACCTGAGTCTCGTCGAGGAGGCCAGCGCCCTGCACGAGCCCGACGTGGCCTTGTTCCCGCCCTTGCTGCGGCTCGGCAGCCGCATGGCCGCGCGCTTACCCGCCATTGCGAGCAACGCACGGATTCTGCGATATCGGTTCTAACCGGGGTGCACCTGCGACATCGACCCGGGCCGACCATCACGTGCTGACGCGGTCGGTCACCGATGCAGAGTCAGCATCATTCGACACGTCGGTCGTACGCCGGTAAACCACCGCTCGGCCGCCCCGTCCTGGCACGAACGCCACACCGCGGTTGTGGGCCCGTTCGCCCGGCGCATTGGTTGGCGCAAAACGGAATTCGCGCAGCAGTGTGCGCAGGGTGACGTCCATCTCCATGTTGGCGAACGCCGCGCCAATACACCGGTTTACTCCGCCGCCGAACGGAATCCACGTTACGGGCGTCGGGGTGGTGCCGACGAATCGATCCGGGTTGAACGATGCCGCGTCCGGAAAACTTTCTTCTGAAGCATGGGCAAGTTGGACGCTGGCCATCACCGTGTAGTTCTCGGGGATGACCCAGTCCCCCAACCGGATTCGCTTCTTCGCGCGGCGCAACGCGCCGTCGAGAACCGGCCGGGTGCGTAGCACTTCCCAGATCGTCGCCTGCCGCAATTCAGACCCGCCGGCGTCGACTTCGTCAGTCAGCCGCGACAGCAACCGGGGGTGTCGGCGCAACCGCTCCACCGCCCAGGCCAAGGCCGTGGAGGTTGTCTCGTGACCGGCGGTCAGCAAGGTGAGCAACTCGTCGGCGACATGCCCATCCGAGATGGGCTCGCCGTCCTCGTAGCGGGCCTGCAACAGGACCGCGAGCACGTCGCTGCGCTCTTCGAAGGCCGGGTCGGCCCGCGCATCGGCGATGAGCGAGTCGATGACAGCGTCGATCCCGCGCCGGTGCTGCAGTAACCGCCCCCCCGGACTCCACGGACCGAAATCATGCCGCACTATCGACGGCAGTAGGCCGATGCGCGAGCCATGCTTGACCGCGGGCGGCAGTAGGCGGCGAAGTTCGTCCAGCGCGGGTCCCTCCGCGCCGAACACGGCACGCAGGATCGCGTTGAGGGTGATGCGCATCATCGGCCGCAGGGTTTCGAACTCGCGGCCCTCCGGCCAGTTCGCGCTTTCGCGCATCACCTCTTCTTCGATGATGTGCTCGTCGTTTCTCACCCGCTTGCCGTGAAACGGCGGGGTCAGCAATCTGCGGCGCTCGAAGAGTTCGTCGCCGTCAAAGTTGAACATCGATCCGGGGCCAAGGGTCTCGCCGAGGTTATGTATCGGCCGCCCCATCAAATCCCTGCTAGTGCTGAACAGATCCTTGACCAGGATTGGGTCGCTGACTACCACCGTGTGGCCGAAGACCGGCAAATTGAGGGTGACCGCGCCGCCGTACCGTCGGCCCAGAGCGGCAACCGCTGGGCGCCGTGCAGTCAAGAACGCGATGCCCTGGACGGCCTTCGGAACCCGCAGGGCTGGCGGCAGCCGTACCGGCTCCGTTGTCGCTGTTGCCATTGGACCCCCCTCCTAGTGCCGATATTAGAACGTATCCGAGGTCAGCGCGCCCTGGAAGACGTTTGGCACCAACACTTGCAGGAAATCGCGTGTCCACAATGGAGTGGGCACCGGACTAAAGTCACGGCCATGTCTACCGTCCTGATCACCGGTGCCTCGCGGGGCATCGGTTACGCGATTGCGACGCGCCTGGCCACCAACGGGTGGGATGTCATTGCCGGCGTGCGCAGCGAGAAGGACGCCACACGCCTCAAGGCCGCGAACCCGCGCTTCACTCCCGTCATCCTCGACATCACGAACGCCGAACATATTGCGGCGCTGGATAACTCGCTGCCCCAGCGGCTCGACGCCGTGGTGAACAACGCCGGTGTTGTCGTCGGCGGCGCGATGGAAGCCGTCACACTCGGTGAACTCCGGCGCCAATTCGACATCAACGTCGTCGGCCAGATCGCGGTGACGCAGGCGGTGCTCCCGCGCCTGCGATCGTCGCAGGGCCGGATCGTGTTCATCTCGAGCGCCAGCGGTCGGGTGGCCACCCCGCTGATCGGCGCCTACTGTGCGTCGAAGTTCGCGCTGGAAGCGGCCGCCGACGCGCTTCGGATGGAGCTCAGGCCGTGGGACATTCCGGTGGTGGTTGTGGAGCCGGCGCAAACCGACACCGACATGTGGCGTACCGCCGACACACAAGCTGAGGCGATGGCGGCGTCGATGTCACCGGAAATGCGCGGACTCTATGACCGGCACATTCAGGGATACAAGAAGGCCGTCTCGAAATCACAGAAGATCGCGGTCCCGCCGGAGAAGGTCGCGGCCGTCGTCGACAAGGCTTTGACAACGCGACGGCCGCATGCGCGGTATCTGGTAGGTGTGGGTCCCAAACTGCAGATTGCCGTGGTCACGAGGTTGCCGACTGGTGTACGTGATCGTTTGCTGAACGCAATTTCGGGTCAGCCCCTGTAGAGGGCAGGCGCGGCGACGATTATCCTTCCGCAATGGCGTCCAGCGTGTCGGGGAAGATCGCATTCGTTACCGGTGGCGCGTCGGGCATCGGTGCCGCGCTGGCTACCAAGCTGGTCGACAAGGGCGCCGAGGTCTGGATCGCCGATCGCCAGGTCGGCCCGGCCGAGGAGCTGGCGCAACGGTTGAACAGCGTTGGCGGAAAGGCGCACGCGATCGAGCTGGATGTGCGCAACTACCCATCGTTCGAGCGCGGCGTCGCCGAGGCGGTGCAGCAATCCGGGCGGATCGACTACCTGTTCAACAACGCCGGCATCGGGGTCGGCGGTGAGGTCGACTCCTACACGCTCGATGACTGGAACGACGTCTTCGACGTGAACCTGCGCGGTGTGGTGCATGGCATCCAAGCGGTCTATCCGATCATGATCAGGCAGCACTCCGGCCACATCGTGAACACGGCTTCCATGGCCGGTCTTCTCACCACTGTCGGCCAGGCCAGCTACGCCGCCACCAAGCACGCCGTCGTCGCGCTCTCCAAGACGTTGCGGCTGGAGGCCGAGCGCCACGGCGTGCAGGTCTCGGTGCTTTGTCCGGGGGCAGTCCGGACCCCGATCCTCACAGGCGGCCAGTACGGACGAAACAACGTCAGCGACGAGGACCTACTCAAATTAGGGGAGACATTGCGGCCGATGGCACCCGAAATGTTCGCCGAGCGCGCCCTTCGTGCCGTGTTGCGTGGAGACGCGATCATTGTGGTGCCGGTGTGGTGGAAGGCATTGTGGTACCTGGAGCGCCTCTCGCCGGCGTTGTCGATGCGAGCGGCCAAAGTGATGCTCAAGCGCATACGCGAAGTGCAGTCCACCGCCTCCTGATCCGCCAAGCCCGGATGCGTGGCCTTAAAGCCGGTGAGCACCGAGCCAGGTGTGAATTCGTTCAGCTACTGCAGCCCAGCCTGGCTCCAGCATCATGTCGTGACCCAGATTTGGGAAGAACTCTGCTTCGGTGCGATATGCGCGTGCCGTTGCGTGCACTTCCTTCGCGGTGACCGCGCCGTCATCTAACCCCCCTAAGACCAGCAGCTTCGCGGTCACACGTCTAGGCCGGGGCAAGTTGAGCAGGCCGTCGACACCGGACCGAGCGCTCTCTTCCTGGAGCCGCTTCGCATATTCCACGACGTGGGAGTCCGGCGTGTGTGGGGAGAAGAATCGTTCCCTTGCGAGCTGGGGGGTGTTGACATAGGCCAACGACTTGCCCGTGATTGCGATTTTCGTGAAATGCCACGGGTGCCGCTTAATCCAGCGCAGGCCGGATCCGAGATATCCCTGCGGGGGTGTGGACGCCATCAGAACGCCGGCAGGAGCGTCGTGCGACTCGAGATACTTCTGCACGACAAGGCCGCCCATGGAGTGGCCGATCATCACTGGTCTTCGTGGCAGGCTGTCGGCAACCAAGCTGACATCCTCGACATAGTCACCGACCGAACAGGTGCGCAGAGGCTTGGTAGTCGGGCTGCGTCCGTGGCCGCGAAGGCTTACGGCCAGAGCGCGATAACCCTTGTCGGCGAAGAAGCTCAGAAAGTGTTCGTCCCAACACCACGCTGCATGCCAGGCACCGTGGACGAAGAGCAGCGGGGCAGGGTGGCCTTCGCTGCCACACCCCTTGTCGATTACCTCAAGCATGTCGCGCACGGCCGGGACCGGCTCTTTCCTGTGCCCTGGCAACTTGTAAGCGCCCTTCTGGGTGAAAGTTCTTCCTTGGAGCAATGGCAACGTATCACCTGCTCGGGGATAGCCGGTCCACCATGACGATTTGGTCGCTGGTGTTGACATGACGCCGATTATCGACGCGAATGGGGCGGTGAGTATGGACGGATTTCGTTTCGGCATCCTCGATGGGATCGTAAACTCGCGTTTGTCGCCGAGCGTGCTTCCGCGGGTGAGTTTCCTGACTGCCGCCGCGACGGGCGCCGACTCGTTTTGGGTTGGTGACCATCTGAACTCGCTGATACCGCGCTCGATCGCGACACCTGAGTATCTCGGCGTTGGGGCCAAACTGGTGCCCAAGGTGGACGCCGTCCTTGAACCGTGGACGATGCTTGGCCACCTCGCCGCCCGGAACAGGGTCCGCCGGCTTCGACTCGGCGTGTGCGTGACCGACGCCAGTCGCCGCACTCCAGCGGTCACGGCGCAGGCTGCCGCGACCCTGCATCTGCTTACCCGAGGCCGTGCCATCCTCGGTATCGGTGTCGGGGAACGTGAAGGCAACGAGCCGTACGGCGTGGAGTGGACCAAACCAGTGGCGCGGCTCGAAGAAGCCATCGCCACAATTCGCGTGTTGTGGGATTCGGCTGGGGAAGCTGTTTCACGTGACTCGCCATACTTTCCGTTACATGACGCCGTGTTCGACCTTCCGCCATACCGTGGGAAATGGCCCGAGATCTGGGTCGCGGCCCACGGGCCGCGAATGCTGCGGATCGCTGGACGCTACGCCGACGCCTGGGTTCCCTTCGTGCTCTCTCGGCCTACGGACTACGCGTGCGCACTCGAGACGGTACGCACGGCGGCTTCCGACGCCGGTCGTGATCCGACGTCGATCATCCCTGCGGTAGTGCGCACCGTAGTCACGGGTCGGCATCGCGACGACGTCGATGAAGCGCTGGACTCCGTCCTCATCAAGGTGTCCGCGCTCGCGGCACCTGCAGAAGCCTGGGCGCGCCACGGGGTTCAGCATCCGCTAGGAGCCGACTTCTCCGGTGTGCACGATCTGGTTCCACAAGTCATCGACAAGCAGACGGCGTTGTCGTATGCGGCGAAAGTCCCGGCCTCACTGATGAGAGAACTTGCGTTCAATGGGACACCCGACGACGTGATCGACCAGGTAGCGGAATGGCGCGATCATGGCCTGCGATACCTTCTCGTCATCAACGGCAGCCAACTCAATCCCAGTCTGCGTAAAGGTCTTTCCGCAAGCCTGCCCCTCCTAAAGATCCTTCGCGGACTCAAGGCACTGTAAGTTAGTACTCTCCGCACCGTTCCTGGCGTCACTTGCCTGCATTGCCGCTGTCGTGGCCGCCGGTGCTGGCGCTGCCGGTCTTCTCGGCGGCCTCCCGCCCCTCGGTGACCTTCGAGATAGCGGAGCTGACCCGGTCCGGCAGCGAGCTCACCGCACCAGCCGGGCGCTCGTGGGCGATGGCGCGTTTGCCACCGGCCTGGCCGGGGTCTACTTTGTTGGCTTCAGTGGTGTTGCCATCATTGGTCGTATCGGCCGAAGCGGTACTCGTCGCGGTGGGCTTCTCGACCGATGTGCTTGACGTGCACGGCTTTTGGCTCGCGTCAGGAGTTGGCGCCGCCGTCTGCGCACCCGCGTCCGTGCCCTCAGCCGCAGTCGCGGCTGACTGGGAATCGGTGGCGACGCCGCCCGCAGCGTCGACGGACTGCACCTGGTATTCCGCGACGGAATTCTGCTGAACTTCGCCGTCTTTCTGCTGAGCAACGCCACCCGTTCCGGCCGTCGGCACCGCGTGGGCTTCAAGCACTGCGCCGGCCCGACTGTCGCGCGCTGCCGTGGCGGACTGCACCTGGTGTTCCGTGACGGCGTTCTGCGCAACAGCGTTGTCCTTCTGCTCGACGTCGCCGGCCGGTCCGGTGGAGGGCGCGTTAGGAGTCGGCGAGGACGCCGCGCAACTGGGGCAGAACTCCCTGATCAAACCCTTGATCAGGCCGGGGAACGACTCGTCTAGACCGAGCAGGGGAAAGTGCTCGAGCACGAAACTTTCTGGAACAAACGGATTGAAGGAAGTGATGGCGGCATTGATGAGGGCCGGGACGACTGTGATCACATCCCCAAGGGTGACCGTTGCGATCCCAGCCGGCGGCGCCACCAAACCATTGAGGAGAGAACGGATCGGCGCCAGCGGCTCCAAGTGCACCGTTTCGCGGGACCACTTTTCCTCATACCCGCCGACGGGATTGACGACGGTGGGAAATGTGTAGCCCGATATCAGTTCCGTAAGCGGCACTTGAAAAAAGCCTTTGAGCAACGGAACCACGTCGGCGCACTCGAGCGTGCAACCTGCGTACATCGGGAGCTCGGCCTCCGCGATGATGTTGAGTTGGTCACCCAAGGGTTCGGATATCGCCGGGAACGGCACCAGCGCGTTGACCAGCTGCTTCAGCATCTCGGGGTTGGCGGTATCCCATCCGAAAACGTTGGTCGGGGTGAGAACGAGCCAATTCCCGCTGGCCACGAGGGAGTCCGCGAGCGCGTGCAAGGCCTTGACCTCATTGGCCGGCGCGCTGGCGATGGCCTCCAACAGGTTGACGGGAACATTGGCGATGGAGTCGGCGGCCAGGCTTACTGCTGGGCTGGCGACTGGAATGTCGGCCCGTTGTTGCTCGACCGGCGTGACGGCTATGACGCTGGCACTCAACAGTGCCGCACTCGCTACTACGTATCGACGCACAGCTGCATGCATGTTGGGGACCTCACCCGGTTGTGTATGTACCCCACCCATTTTGGGGCTGGGGCCAACGATGCGTTGTCCAACGCCAACACGTCCGAGCGGACGTGACGGGTTGGCGAGATCTGTCGGAGTGATTCAGCGAAGGCGTCAGGCAATCGCATAGTCGCTCAACGGGAATCGGTCCTGTTCCTTGACGGCGTTGAGCACCGACGTCGGTCGGAAAAGCGGTGCTTCGCCACTGTGGTTGAACCAATACGACCGCGAGGTTGCACAGCTACCCAGGACGAACACCGAATCGTCGAGCAGGTCCGTCATCCGATCGAGGAAGCGGGCGTTGGCCTGTTCGGTGACCTCAAAGCTGCGACCACCACGCCGCTGTAGTTCACCGAACAGCCGATCCATGTGCCGCATCTGGTATTCCACCGTGTTGAACCACGACAGACCCACCCACGCGTACGGGCTGGCCATGGTGAAGAAGTTCGGAAAGTAGGGCACCGAGAGGCCTTCATAAGCCTGGAACCTATTCTCCCGCCACCACTTTCCGAGGTTGCGGCCTTCCCTGCCGATCACCTCGATCGCGGGCAAGTTGGCGTCCCACACGTCAAACCCGGTCGCCAGGACCAGGGTGTCGATGAACTGTTTGGTGCCGTCGCGGGTGACGATGCCGTCGGGCTCGATCCGCTCGATTCCACTGGTTTCCAGACGAACGTGTGGCTTGGCGAGCGTGCGGTAATAGGAATTGGACAATGTCGGCCGCTTGCAACCGAAGTCGTAGTCCGGGTTCAGCTTGCGCCGCAACTCCTTGTCGCGAACCGACAGAAACCGGAGGATCTTGGACACATCGGACGCGGCAGCATTGAGTCCCCTGAAGTACCGGAATTTCCACATCGCGAACACCATCATGAAGTCCATGCCGGTGTCGGTGAACCACCGCACGACGCGCTGGGCAAGGGGCACCCTGGCGAAGAGCCGTTGGACCGCGGGAGAGAACCCGAAATCGAACTTCGGCATCACCCAGATCGGCGTGCGCTGATAGACGGTCAGCTCGGCGACCTCCTTGGCCAACTCGGGAACAACCTGCACTGCGGTGGATCCAGTTCCGACTATTCCCGCCCGACGTCCGCTGAACGAATAGCTGTCATCCCAGTCGGCGGTGTGGATGATGCGCCCGCCGAACGTGTCGATACCGGTGATGTCCGGGGTACGTGGTTGACACAAGAAGCCGGTCGCAGCGATCAGGAACTGCGCGCTCAGCGTCTCACCATCGCTCAGCGCGACCCGCCAGACCTGCGCATCGCCATCCCACCGGGCGCCTTCGACGGTGGTATTGAAACGCATGTACCGGCGCACGTCGTACTTGTCGGCCACGTGTTCGGCGTAGCGCTTCAGTTCGGCGCCCGGCGCATACAGCCGCGACCAGTACGGGTTCGGCTCGAACCAGTAGGAATATGTGGTCGACGGGACGTCGACGGAAAGGCCCGGGTAGCGGTTGACGTGCCACGTTCCACCGAGGTCGTCCTCGCGCTCGAGGATCACGATCTTCTGATAGCCCAGCCGGTTGAGTTGGATGGCCGCCCCGATTCCGCCGAAACCAGCCCCCACGATGACCGCGTCGAACTGCTGCATGTTCATGAGCGATCGACAGTACCTCTCGAGCACCTCCGTGCCGTTCGCGCCCGCCTACCCATGCGGCCCAAGACTTTTCAACCGTCGACGTGCCGGATTCGTGGCCGTTCCAATTGCAGTCGACATTTCACGATCCTGGTCCGAGCCTTACTCGGCGCCGTCCGTGCCGGCTTCGTTCGATTCGGCTTCGGGTGCGTTGGGTGGGCCGCCCGTCATGCCGCTGATGGCGTTCGAGACACCCGAGAAAACAGAGTTGATCCCATCGGTCACCGATTTCACTGCGCCAGCCAGCCGTTCACCGGGTTGGGTGCGATTTGCACCGACCTTTCCGGGTACGAACTTGTTGCCATCAGTGGTCAAGTTGGTCGAGGTCGTCGGCAGCGGCAGCTTGGCGTCCTTGACCCGTGCGCTCGGCCCTTGGTCCTCTTCAGCAGGCAGCGTCTGTGGCACTGCGTCGACCGCCTCAGCAACCGGGGAGGCAGCGTCGGGGAGGGTGGCCGCGCCTGCCTGAATGTCCTGCAGGCCGTTGGGGGACTGCATCTCGTGGCCGGTCGCCAATTTCTTCCCAGCATCGTCGCCCGGCGCGACGGTGGCCGTGTCCAAGGTGAACGTCCGTGCCGCATCCATGGGCGAAGGGATCGACGTCACCGAAGCCGGCGGAGAGGGCACGCATGATGGGCAGATACGGCTGACAAGGCCGTTGAGCACGCCGCCGAACAAGCTAGGTATGCCATACCCCGTCGCGGCCCCGGTGAAGAGGTAGCTCCCCGGGACGAATTGGTCGAAGGCAACCATTCCCGCGTCGAAGTTTCGCACGCCGACGGCATAGATGTCCTCAAAGGAAACTGGCTTGAGCTCGTTCTCCGATGGATCCTTCATCAAATCGGCGAGGAAATTAGTGAAGGGCTCGAGCGGATCGATCGGACCGATTGTCTGGCCGGACCACGCTGGTGGGTAGGGGTCGCCAGGGTTCGAGTTGGGGTTCTCCACTACGGGAAATGTGTACCCGTCCAGCAGGTCCGTAATCGGTACTTGAAAGTAGCCCCCGAGTGCCCCCAGCAGGTCGGAGCATTCGAACCCGCAATTTGGATGCATCGGGGCATTGGCCGCGATGATCACGTTCAGGATGTAGCCGAGGGTTCCCGGCGCCGCAGAGCCACCTAAAATTGAGTTCCCAGGTCCGATCTCCTCCCCGGGCGCGACGTTCGGGAGGCCGCCGTTTCCGGAGATGACTGGGAACGGCACCAGGATGGAAACCAGCGCCTGCAGCATCGGTGGGTTACCGGGGTCCCAACCCCAAACGTTCGTCGGGGTCTTGAGCCACCAACTCCCACCGGCTTCTAAGGCATCCGCCCAGTTATTCCAGGCCTCGACTTCGTTCGCGGGGACATTCGCGATGGCATAGAACAAGTTCACCGGCACATTGGCGATGGAGCTGGCGGTAAGCCGAACCTCTAGGTTGGCCGCCTTGACGTCAGGTGGGGGTGGTGCAACCGGAGCGACGGCGACGACGCTGGCCGCTGTCAGAGCGACCGCCGCCGAAACGTACGCACGCGCGCGGAATGGCCGCCGGGGCACCGCGACCATGCTCACTGTCGGCGGCCGTCCGGCCACCGACGAGTTCGAACCGGTGGCCAACTTCGCCACGCTGTGCCGTTGACGTTGACCCGTACCGGATACTCGGCGAGCACTCCGATGCTTTCCATGCATGACGCCCCCCAGGGCCGTTGTGAGCTACCGGCAGCAAACATACCAAGAAAACGGGAGTGATAGCTAGCCAAAGGACGGAAACTTTGGATAACTGGTAGATAATTAACCTAACCAACATATCTGGCTGTATTTTGCCAACCGGCCGACCCACGCGCGGGGTGAGAGATTTAGCTGCATCCCCGGTGGGCTGACCGCTGGCCACGCGCATCGCGGGCGCCGCGGCCAAGTATCAGGTGTCGAGCCAAGCGCGGTTGCCGTACGCATCGAGGTGTGTCACCTCGTCGACCGCCCTGCGGGTCGTCGGCCCATAGCGGCCACGCGGCCAACCCAGTGGCACGATGCAGCACGGAGTAACGGAAAGTGGCAGATCGAGGGTTCTCCGCGCTGAAGTCACGCTCCACAGCGGCAAGGTGATGAGAGACGCACCTAGCCCCATGGCGCGCGCCGCGAGCAACAGGTTCTGCACACTGGGGTAGATCGATCCGAAGTATCCCGATATAGCCGCATGGGGCATGGGTACGTACGGTATGCGCCCCTCGCGGGCGCCAAGGCGCAGACAGGCCACGACGAGTACCGGGATCTCAGCAAAATGGTCGACCTGCCACTGCACGGCTCGGGCGGTCTTCGCCATCGACTCGTCGCGGGCAGCGACGCGCCGGATGACCACGGCGTAGTAGAGCTTCCAGGCCTGGCGGTAGCGCCTGGCGAGCTTCTCCTTGACACGGCGGTCCTTCACGACGATGAACTCCCAGTTTTGTCCGTTCGCACCGGTCGGCGCTCGCAGCGCCAGCTGTATGCACTTCAAGATCACCGCGTCGTCCACCGGGTCGGGAAGGACGCGTCGCACTGCTCTCTGAGTCATCATCGCTTCGACCAGCGGCATGTCGAGGCGGGCAAGCGCCTCGGCCGCGGTCGGCACCACCCCTGACCCGTCCGAGGTGGGAGAGGCGGAGTTCGGAGTGTCAGTCATGGCGCCGAGGCTACAGTCGTACGGCATAGCCGATCCGGGCCCACATCAGCCACGGCGACCGTGCGATTCGCCTCCGAACAACCGATCCACTAGGGCTACCGCAAACTCCCGTGCCTGCACCAACTGCTGCGGCTGGACGTTGGTCGCCGGAATCCGCACGCCCAGGTACCGGTCCCGGTACTCACCCGACCCCAGGTAACTGGTCAGCGAAAGCATGGAGCGAACCTGCCCGCCGGGATACTCGAAATGCACCCCACCCTCGTATCGGCCGCCCTGTTTCTCCCCAAGCTTGCGCACCGCCTTGATGTTCTCGCGCCAATAGCGACGGCAAACGACGAAGGCCGCGAAAGGCTTGCCGGCGAGCAGCTTTCGCGCCTCATCGGACTTCAGGAAAGAGCGCACCGGCATGTTCGTGGTCCGCCACCAAGTCGGCGAGCCGATGCAGATGAGGTCGTAGTCCCCGTTTCGCACCTCGTCCGGGATTCGGATCTCCCCCGTCGCACGCCGCGTCTGGGCCGGCAGCACGCTGAGCATGTCGGGCCAGACCTGTCGCATCGGAAAGCGCGAGAACCTGCCGGCATACCGCCGATCCGTGAACTCGATCTCGGCCTTGCACACCTCGCACCCTCGCTCGCGGAACACCTCCCCTGCGGCCTCGAGCACCTTGAGGGCCTGCCCCGTGTACGAGTAGTAGAGGAGCAAGACCCGCGGCCGCCGATCGCCGCCCTTGTCGTTAGACACGTCCGTCACCACCGCACCTCCCTGGCGTCGACGTCGAAACGTTAGCGGGTCCGAATGCGTAGCGGTGGTATTGCAACATCTTCCGCACGGGCGGGACCACGCGCACCAGGCGCCTCGCCAACCGGAACTCAGCCGACGCCCGGCCGAACGTGTTGGCGTCGAACATCGAAACGGCGATCAGTAATCGGACCCCGGGGACTGAGTTGACGATGTCCTCCGGGCCATTGACGGCCCAGTACAGCGTCGACCCGGATCGCCGCACCAACGTCTGCGTCTTCTGTGACCTGATTGCGAGCCAGTTGTAGAAGTCGATCTGCAGCTCGCCGGACGGGAAGCGCTCGACGACGCGTCTCAGCAGCGCGACGCCCTCGTGCTCCTTCAGGTACATGCTGATGCCCTCGGCGAGCAGCAGCACCGGGCGGTCCGCGGGAATCCGATCGAGCCAGGACGGATCCGTCGCAGAGGTGGCAATGAGATGGTAGCGAGGGCGCGTCGGATATACCTTCTCGCGCAACGCGATAACGCCCGGATAGTCGATGTCGTACCACTCCACGCCAGGACCGGGGTCCACCCGGAACACCCGGCTGTCCAAACCGCAGCCAAGATGTACCACTGTCGCGTGCTCGTGGACGGCCAGGAACTGACGCACCCAGGTGTCGTATTGGGCGGTGCGCACGGTGATCAGAGGCGCCCACCTGCCGGTGATGCCGATCTCGCACCAGTCGTAATCGAGTCGGCCGACCGCGTCCTTCGCGTACCGATCGCCCAGCACCGGGCGCTCGAAGTCAGCGTCCAGCGCCTTGAGGTACAGAGTCGTCAGCATGGTCTGCGCGGCGCCGCTGAGGTCGACCGGAACCTTGTTGGTCATCGAAACTCCATCAACGGGCCGATGCTAACTGACACCGGTTGCGGCATGCTGCTCGGCAACGGAGCAGAGCAGCGACCGTATGACTTCGGTGGACCGCTCCGGCGTCGACGCGTGGGAATGGTGTTCGATGAACAGTCGCTCGGCGAAGATACCGCCGGAGTACATGTCAATCCCAGCGTTGACGGCGAAGTACATGTCGCTGTGGCAACCGGTCATCTCCACCTCGGGAGGTGTACGGACCGGAGGAATCAGGCCATTGTCGGTGAACATGACGACATCGGGCAAGCCGGGCGGATTCCCGACGTACTGAGGGCTGAAGTGAAGCAGAGACTGCTGGATGACGCCGTCAGACACGTCTGCTTGGAAGGTGTCGGCGATGTCGCGGGCCAGTTCCGCGATGTCGGTGTCGTGGTCGATCTGGGCGAGGTAGGTGGCCACTCCCAGAGGGTTGGTGCACGCGGTCGCCGACACCGGCGGCGAGAGGAAGTACCGCAGGTCGACGGGATAGATGTAGGGAACCGGAATGTTGGGCGTGTCGCGAAGTTGCCACTCCGCCAGCAGGATCGCTGCAGAGAACAACGCGTTCGTGCGCAGCCGATGAGTCCGGCAGAACGAGATCAGCTGGTGGGTCTGGCGTTCGGTCAGCCGACATCGAGCCACGGGGACACGCATTGGCAGACCGGGTCTGACGTCCGCGGTTGCCCGCCGGGATGGAGGTAACGCGTGGGCGAACATGGCGGGCATGAACCGCTCGAGTCCGGACCGCTTCTGCTCCAGTACGCCCCGTTCGGCGAGCGTGACCTCCAAGGACACGGGCGCGGGCTGGACCGTGACCGGGGGAAGGCTTCCCGTGCGGACGAGGTCTGTATAGGACGAGAACAATTCCTCGACGAAGCTGTATTGGTGGTGTCCGTCGGCAACGCAGTGATGGATGTAGAGGGTCGGCTCCGCCTGTCCGTCACGAACGGTCAGACGGAGATGCATCAGCGATTCGCCCTGATCGAGGTGCATCCGAGGGGGTTCGGCCGCCGGATCGTCGAGCTCCACCACGTCCATCCCGGGGTGGAGTAGGTCATCGACGACGATCTGGTGGCGCCCGTCGGGAAGCCGCTCGAGGTGGCCGGCGAGAACCGGGTGCGCCTCGAGCAGCGCATCGAAGGCCGCCGACATCGCGTCGGTGTCGACCGGACCCTTCACATGTGCGGTGAGACCCACGAAATTGTGTGTCTCGGCGAACATCTCCTCGCTGCGCGCCAGGTTGCGAATGGCCGAGGTTGGAAACATTCAGACTCCCTGGTGGTGTGCGGTCAGGACGTAGGAGATCATCCGCGCGTACTCGCTCGTCGAAATCCGATCGCCATCGGTATCGCGCACGCGAGGACGATGCCCGTCGACCAAAGCAGAAGTCCGATCAATGGTTCCAGCACCGCTCCACCCAGCGACAGTCCGCGCATCGCCTCGACGGCATAACTCACCGGCTGATGCTCGACGACCGGCTGAATCCAGCGCGGATACTGCTCGAGCGGCACGAAGCCGGTACTGAAGAACATCAGCAGTCCCCAGATGATCTCCGTGGCCTCCACCGCAATCGTCTTCGCCGAGTACAAAGCGAGCGTGATGACGACCACCGTGAACGCCAACCCGAATGCAGTCGGGATGAACAGCCACGCCACCGAAGCCAGGATTCCCTGCCGGAAACGGAAACCCAGCACGAACGCGGCGCACATGATGACCACGGTGGTTCCCACGATCCGGACCGCATCGGCAGCCAGCCTCGACAACAGGTCGGACGCCCGGTGCACGGGCAGCACCCACAATCGGGACAGCAAGCCGTCCGTGCGCTCACGCATGAGACCCATTCCGCCGACCATCGAACCGGACATGGCCCCGACCATTGCGATCAACGGGACGCTGCGATACAGAGCACTATCGCCGGTGACCTCCGAAATACCTTTCCCCAGGACGATGTTCACTGTCACGAGCAAGGCAACGGGCATGATCAGTGACTCGAGCACGGTGGCAGGATCGCGGCTCCACCGACGAAGTACTCGCGCGGTGAGCACCCAGGTGTTCGGTACGAGCCGCCGGGGCGAGTTCTCCCAGGTGCCCCGCCCAACCGTCATGTCTTCCGATGCAACGGCCATCATCGCCGCCTCGATGCAACGAGACGGTGCAGCGGAATCACAATCAGTATCAAGCCCGCCAGCCAGGCCATTGCAGGTCCGATGACGGACCACGTCACCTCGCCGGTCGCTGCCGTGCTGTCTCCTGCCAACGCGCGCAGTGTGTAGACGAATTGCGATATCGGTTGATCCCGGACGAATGATTGGATCCACTCCGGGAACCGTTCAGCCGGTTGCAGACCGACCGACAACTGACCGAAGATCATGACCGGCAGCAGCATTAGGGGCACGGTGGCCTCCGGATTCTCCGTCGCAACGCCGATCAGGTCCCCGAGCAACGACAGTGCCGCGCCAATCAGCAGCGCCACTAGGCAGAAGCCCACGGTGTGCGCCACGCCGCCGTAGAACCGGAACCCGATCACATGACCGCAAATCAGCGCGACCGCCAGGGCCATGGAACAGCGATACATGCTGGCCGACATCCGCGAGGCGAGCGGTATCAGCGAGGGAATCGGCATTGCCTTGAATCGCCGGTTTATGCCCTGCACCGAGTCGGTGGCTGAGCGGAACGCCGCCGAAAGTGCGGCGAAGGCGATCCCATTCAGTGCGATCAGCGGCATTAGATACTGTGCATAGCTGCCCGTGCCCTCGATGAAGGCACCCACGATGTGTTTGAGTGGGATGTAGAAGCCGGCCGTGAACATGATCGACGCGGCGACCAGGGTGACCACTTCGCCATTCCGCAGGGTAGGTGTGATCACGCGAACCGTCAGCACCCACCATTGCCGGGCGGTCGATGTCGGCGGACGGACAGCCAGCCGGGCGGCCGAAGTATCGATCACGAGAGCAGTTCCGCTTCAACGCGTCTCGCGGAGATCTGTCCCGTGTTGTCGGACGTCAGTGCTAGAAACACTTCGTCAAGCGAGGGTCGCCGCAGAGCGATGTCGCGCAACTCGATGTTCGCCGCACCCAACTGCGACAGGGCCTGCACTAGGGTGTTCGGGCCGTCGGGCGCGGGCATGGCGATGCGGTCGGATGCCGGCGTCAACGCCGCACGGTTCTCCTGGGGCAACAGCGAACCGAGCGCCACGGCCGTGGCGGCCAGATCCTCCAAGTGCAGCGGGACGATTTCGCAGTAGGTCGCTCCGGCGCGCTCCTTGAGTTCGTCGGCGGTTCCCCGCGCGATTACCATGCCGTGGTCGATCACGATGATACGGTCACTCAGCGCGTCCGCCTCCTCGAGATATTGGGTGGTCAGCACCGTTCCGATGCCCGCCTCCTTGAAGTCGGACACCAGGTTCCAGATACTTTGCCTGCTGCGTGGATCCAGTCCGGTCGTGGGTTCATCGAGAAACACCACCTCGGGACGGACCACCAATCCACAGGCGATGTCGATGCGCCGGCGCATCCCACCCGAATAGGTACTGACGCTTCGGTCCGCCGCGTCGGCCAGGTCGAATTGGTCGAGAAGTTCCTTCGCGCGCGATCGCGCATCCGACTTCTTGAGCCCCTGCAGTCGACCGAACATCACCAGGTTTTCGCGCGCAGTCAGCAGGTCGTCAAGGGCCACCTGCTGGCCGGTGAGCATGATGGAACGCCGCACTCCGGCCGGATCGGTGAGCACGTCATACCCGGCGACTGCCGCGCGGCCGCCATCCGGCCGGGTGAGCGTCGACAGGATGTCCACCGTTGTCGTCTTGCCTGCCCCGTTGGGACCAAGTAAGCCGAGCACCTCTCCGTGGGCGACCTCGAAGCTGATGTCACGCAGTGCGACGACGGAACCGAACGACTTGCGGATCTGGTCGACGATTACGGCCTTACTGTGTCGGGACATTCACTTCTCCTACGCCTCAATCGACGACAAGTCCACTAGTGCCATCTCCTCATTGGCGGAGTCGTTTTCATCCTCCGTGACGGCCTGCCGGCTCAGTTCCGTCAGGGCGACCGAAAATGCTTCGGCGAGTGATCCAGCCAAACCCGGCTCGATCCGCCGGGTGTCATACCACCAATCCATATGCAGCACACCAGCCGAACGATAAACCCGGAGCTCGACAGCATGACCCATTCCTGGGATCGCCTCGCGCACCGGCATCGCCGTGTCCGTGTCGAATTGAACTGGATCATCACCCGACGGAGGGGACGGTAGGTCAGGGATTGCTCCGACGTGCGATAGGTAGATGTCGGCTGGGCGGGTGGCGCCGAGCAGCCCTGCGGTTGGTGCGTACATGTACCGCAACAGCCCGTACCCGATTCCGTAGTGCGGCACGGCCTTCAGTGTGTCGTTCACGTCGTCGAACAGTTGCCTGACCGTCGCTCCTTTGCCCTTCGCGCACGCCAGAGCGACGGGATAGACGGTGGTGAACGAGCCGACCGTCCGGCGTAGGTCGACGTCCGGCCTCAGAACAGACCGGCCAGGTCCGCCGAGGTCAACGGCGACGGTACCCTCACCGACCGTTTCCGCGATCGTCCGGCTCAATGCGGCCACCAGGATTTGGTCGATCGACAACCGAAGCCTGCGCCGCGCGTCGTCGACTTCCATTGTTTCAGAGACAGTCAGCTTCGAGGACAATCGCACCAGGACGTCAACCTCTGGTTGCTGCCCATCTCCCGGGCTGGCCACCCGCAGGGTCGCTTTCGTCGCGTTCTCCAGCCAGAAACCACGACTCTCGACGACCGCGGGATGCGTGGCGAGCCCGGCGCAACGCTGTGACCACTCGCGCCACGATGTGGTGACGGGTTGCAGCTCGATGTCTTCACCGGCCAGGTGCTGCCCGAACGCGGTAAGGATGTCGGTGAGCAGGATGTCACGCGAGGCGTTGTCGCCCACCATCGCGTGCAGGCTGATCGCCAGGTAGCACGGGCCACCAGGCAGGCCACGGATGTACGCGGCGGTCAACGGCGGGCTCGACAGGTCCGGCCGCTGAAGCTCCTCCTTGAGGATCTCGAACACGGCTTCCCGCTCCTGCGGGCTTCCGGGCGGCACGCCGTCGGTGAGCGACCGGGTGGTCAGGTCGGTGAACTCCTTGGGTTCGTCGACGTGTTGCTCCCACGTTCCCGCCCGCTGAACGATCCGCAGTCGCAGCGCATCGTGATGACTCGTCACGGCCGCGAGCACCGACCGGATGTCATCCACCGCGACGTCGGGTCGCAGTTGCAGGATGACGGGAATGCGCCAGCGGCCGATATCCCGCAGTCCATGCTCGAGGAAGTACGCGATGTTGGGCGGGACGGGGGGATTCACGGAGTCAACTGGTGACTGGCGAGCTAGGCCGCCCGCCGTATATCGGGCGGTGAGTGCGCCGGCCAGGGCAGCCAAGCTCTCGTGCTCGTAGAGGTCCTGCGGCGTGAGGTCGAGTCCCTCGTTCGCAGCGGTCATCGCTACGCCGATCGCGATCAGTGAATCACCGCCGAGCTCGAAGAAATTGGCCTTCCGGTCGATCACCTCGACACCCAGACACTGCGCCCAAATGCGCTGCAGGATTGCTTCAACCGGCGATTTGCCGTTGGCGGTGGCCACGCCCCGATCACCAGCGGTCTCAGCCGAGGACGCCATCGTCGCCCCGTTCATCGCGGTGCCACTCTCTGCCCGCTCGGCCGTCGGCTTGCGGTCGATCCAATGCCTCTGGCGCACAAAGGGATAACCCGGGAGCGAAACACGGTTCGGTCGACGGCCCGCTGACAGCGGCGACCAGTCGACGTCGACGCCCGCTGACCAAAGCGCTCCGAGAGCGAGCAGGAACGTGTCGCGATCGCCCTTGTTCTGAACTTGGTGGCGCATGAGCCGTACGGCACGGTGCGCATTCGACCACCTGGGGTGACGCATTGCGGAGGCCGTCAGGCTCCCACCAGGACCCACCTCGACGACGACGCGAGACGGATCGGCAAGCAGCACCTCGAGTTCGTCGGAAAACCTTACGGTTGACCGTATTTGGCGTGCCCACATCGCTGGACTGGTTGCCTCGCTCGCGGACATCCAGGTTCCGGTGACGTTCGAAAGCAAGGGTATCTGCGGCTCGTGAAGCGTCAGGCGAGACAGAAAGCCCTTGAACTCCGGAATCACGGGATCCATCAACCGCGAATGGAAGGCATGCGCCGTGCGGACCCGACGAGCGACGATCCCCTCGTTGGAGAGGCGATCCTGGAACTTGCGAATGTCTTCATCGGACCCCGCGACGACGCAGCTGCCAGGATCGTTGACCGCGGCGAGATCGACGTCTGGGGAAAGGTACTCGGCCAGGGCATCGGGACTCAGGGGCACCGCGACCATGACACCACGTGCTGATGCGTGCATCAGGCGGGCGCGCACCGACACCGCCTTGACCGCTGTGGGGAGATCGAAGACTCCTGCGATGGTGGCCGCGACGTACTCGCCGATGCTGTGTCCCGCCAACGCCGCCGCGCGAACACCGTAGGATTCGATCAACTTCGCCAGCGCGTATTCCACGGCGAACAGGGCGGGTTGGGCCCGATCGGTGCGCTCCAAGTTCCGTCCAGCCCCATCGAATACCTCCCCACGCAGGTCGATACCCAACTCCTCGTTGAACCCCACCGCGCACAGATCGAAGTGCTCGGCGAACACGGGCTCGGATTCGTAGAGGCCGCGCGCCATCCCGGTGTGCTGGGCACCTTGCCCTGGAAAGAGGAAGACGACTCTTTCCGCATTCGATTCGCTGCCCTGCGGGGACTCGCCGACGAAGACGTTGTCGTGCTCGGACGCCTGCAGTACCGCTGCCGCGTGCTCCTGATCGTTGACGACCGCGGCCATGCGGATGTTCTCTTGTCGGCGCCCCGCAAGGGTGAATGCGACGTCGAACGGGTTCAGCTCGTCTGGGCCGCACAGTTCGGCAGCCAGCGCGGAGCGGGAGTTCTCCAGTGCCTCTGCGGTTCGAGCTGACAACGTAAGGACCTGCGGACCGTGTTGGGTGCCGGCTGGCGAAACCACAGGCGCCTCTTCCAGGACGACATGTGCGTTGGTGCCACCCACACCAAACGAGCTGACCCCGGCGCGACGAATGCCGTCCCATTCCCATGGCCCGTAGTCGCTGCGGACCACGAACGGCCCTCCGTCGAGGCGCAGTTCGGGGTTGGGACGGGTGAAGTGCAGCGTTCCCGGGATTGCCCGGTGTTCGAGGCACAGAATCGTCTTGACCAGACCGGCGATCCCGGACGCTACCTCCAAGTGGCCGATGTTGGACTTGACCGAACCCACGAAGCATGGGCCAGACCTGGCAGCCGTGGAAACGCCGAACGCCTGCCGCAACCCTTCTAGCTCGATCGGGTCGCCGAGTGGCGTGCCGGTTCCATGGGTCTCGATATAGCTGACGGTCGACGCATCGATGCCTGCTACCGCATGCGCCTCGGCGATGGCCTCGGCCTGACCGGCGGCATTGGGCGCCGCGTAGTTCATCTTCGTCGATCCGTCGTTGTTGATCGCCGATCCCCTGATGACGGCGCGAATGCGATCTCCGTCGTCGACCGCGGCCTCAAGTGGCTTGAGCACCACGACGGCGACGCCGCTGCCGAAGATGGTGCCATCCGCCCTGACGTCAAACGGCCTGCAATGGCCGGTCGCCGACGCCATCGATCCGGGTTGGTACCAGTATCCGACGTGGTGCGGGACCCTGATCGACGCGGCACCCGCCAGAGCGATGTCGCATTCACCGCTGAGCAGGCTCTGGCAGGCCAGGTGCACCGCGACCAGTGACGACGAGCATGCCGTCTGAACCGAAAGTGCCGGGCCGCGCAGATTGAATTGGTGTGACGCCCGGGTCGCCAGATGATCTTTGTCGTTCTGCAGCGACAAGTTGATCATCTCAAAGCTGGCCCCTTGCCCCATGATTAGGTACGGGTCGTAGTGCGACATGAGGTTGTTCAGCAGATAGCCACTCGCGGAGCTCGTTCCGTACACTCCGATCGAATCATCGGACTGCGCCAGATCGCAGCCGGCGTCTTCCAGCGCGTGCCATGCAGTCTGGAGGAACAGTCGATGTTGGGGATCCATCATCCGAGCGGCTTGCGGCGTGAAACCAAAGAATTCAGCGTCGAATTCGTCTATGCCGGCCATGAGCGCCGCGCGCCTGACATACGCATGGTTCGACAGAGCCTTTTCGCTCACGCCGCCGGCTATCAGCTCGTCCTCCGACAAGGTGACGATGGATTCCTCACCGCGCCGCAGGTTCCGCCAGAACGCTGACACGGATTCGGCGCCGGGGAATCTACCGGCCATGCCGACGACCGCAATGGCGTTGGGTGGGAATTCTGTACTACCAGTCACGCTCGTTGTCCTGCCGTCCGCCGCTTTGCGGCCCGTTGGCGCGCTGCGGCACGTTGATGGGTTCGATCGCGAAGTCCATTCGCGGGCTCGGTGGGGTCCTGCCCGGCCAGGCCGAGCTGATCGATGAGATCGGCCGTGAGATCTTGCAGTGAGGCACCCTGCAACAGAAGTGCCACTGGCGGTTCGACGCCGAAGTCCCCGCGAGTGGTATTCCTGATCCGCACGGCCATCAGCGAATCCATTCCCAGTTCGATCAACGGCTGGCCCGTGTCGATGGCCCAGCCATCGGGGTAGCCCATGATTGCCAGAATGCGTCCGCGCAGCCGCTCGGTGATGACCCGGTTGGCCTCGAGAGCATCGAGTTCGCGAAGCGCGTCGGGACCCGGCCAGTCATCGCCGTCGCTCAGGGCGTCCAACTCGTCGACCAGCCTTGCGAAGTAGCCGAGTCCGCTGATCTCTGGGAACGCGGCCGCTGCCCGGTCAAGACGTAGCCGTGCGACACCAGCTCTGGTGAGGTCGCCGCCCACCAGCGACTCCAAGGCCTCGATGCCTTCGGCGGGAGCAATGGGATCGAGCACACTCAGCGTCAGCGAGCGGGCGACTCCGACGTCCGACCACTGGCCCCAATTGATCGCGGTGGCAGGCAGACCCGATGCTCTTCGCCACGCGACCAGCGCATCGAGCCAGGCGTTCGCGCAGGCGTACGCGCCTTGCCCTGGCGAGCCCAACAACGAAGCCATCGAAGAGAAGCCAACCCACCAGTCGAGCTGTCGGGAGGCTGTGACTTCGTGCAGCCGCAATGCGCCGGCCACCTTGGGCGTCCATACGCATTCTAGGCTTTCCCTGCTGAGATTGGCCAGTAGACCGTCTTCGATCACGGCCGCAGCATGAACGACGCCCCGCAACGGCAATCCGGTCTCTTCTGCCGCCGTGACGAGCCGCTCCGCGACTCCCGCTGCGGCGACATCGCCCCGTACGACGGCGATTTCGGCACGGCTTTCAAGGTCGGCAAGGATCGTCCGCTGCCCATCTCCCGCATCGGATCGACTGTTGAGCACGACGCGCC